>Ga0184605_10000411_pt1 | contig 12727 bp, 15 predicted proteins | sample PLM0_30_coex_FD_132995 | JGI IMG/M metagenome (GOLD analysis project Ga0184605, IMG submission 132995) | Groundwater sediment microbial communities from an aquifer in East River, Colorado, USA - PLM0_30_coex | ecosystem: Environmental > Terrestrial > Soil > Riparian zone | place: USA: East... | reverse complement strand
GGGACAGACGAAGTAAATAAGCGTCAGCGCTCAGACGCCAAAAAAACAGACTACGGAACACCGCCTCGTCACCCATCAACTACAGTGCGCGATCTTTAAAACCCCGGCGTGGGAGTGGGAGTCGGTGTAACGGTGATACCGGGCGTAGGACTGAAGAATGGTGGCGGCGTAGGACTGAGGAATATGATGTTTGAGCCACCTCCGTTACCTCCATTGCCTTCGTTGGATTCTTTTCTGTAGGTGATGAACAGCGTCGCACCGGTTACTGGCGCGACCGTCACTTGAGCCGGACCCGCGATTATCACGCGGTTACTAATTTCTGGGAAATTTTGCGAATTGGCACCAGTACTAAAATCGATCCGTGTCGCGGTGAGAACAGTGGCGGTCCCACTATTGCCGGTCCCGCTATCGTTGTCCCCCATGAGGGTGACCGAAACGACGCCGCGATCGGTTCCTCCTTCCTGAGAAAAATTCGTGATCTTAAGAAAGTGATCATCAGGAACGTTGATCATCAAAGGCGAACTCGCGCCGGTGACAATCTTGCTCTTGAAAGGATTGGCAAACGCAAAGCTTGCCGCAGCCAAAATGACGAGGCCAATCAAAGATCGAACGGCTAACATCTTCATGTTTGAAGTCATACACTTGGTTTCGGCGTTAGCCAAGTCGGATTGGTCTATTCGACTACAACTTCACTCGACAGTGAGCGGTCCGTCAAACACCGTGAGGCTGATCACTTCCGTGCGCGCGATGTGCGGACCGTGGCGCGTGCCTTTTGGAGCAAAGAACAGCGCGCCGGCAGTGTAAATTGTGCCGGATTCTTCCCATTCGCCTGAGAGCACATACGCCCATTCGTTCGCTTGGGAGTGCGTATGCGCCGGGATGGTGTGGCCGGCCTTGAATTTGCGGAGGACCACGAGGCCGCCTGTAATCTCATGTGTGTGCAGAATCATCAGCTCAACACCTTGGTACGGTCCCGGCTGCCAATCTCTGTCTTTGGTTAACGCGACGTATGGAAACATCAATTCACCGAAGCGAATCGGGTTTTGATTGCAAGGGTGGCGAGCGATTATTGGATTCGCGACGCAGAGCAAATTTATGGTAAAATCAGATATGACCACGCTAACTAGTTATCTCAGCAGACTCTTTCTCATTCTCGTCTTAATCGGTGCGGTCTCGTTGAAGAGTGCAACCGCTCAACCGGCTGGGCGTCTGGTTGTCCTGAGGACACCCAATTTTGGATGGAATCTGGCCTTCCATCTCCAGATCGATGGCAGGTCTGTCGCGAATGTCGCGCAGGGTCACCACTATGCCGCTTGGCTGCCAGCCGGGCAACATGTGTTGACCGTGTACAAGGTACCATATGTAGGCTATTCCGCGCCGACTTCGGTAACAGTGAACATCCAGCCGGGATCGACTAATGTGTTTACCGCGATGTGGGACTCAGATCTGATTTTTCTCCGCCCATCAGGCACGGTTTTGACCCCTGGGGAATTTTGGCAACTACGCGGCGATCTGGGATAATTGACCCTCGGCGAGCTTGGCAACGTAGACCTTGACGACAACTTTCTGATCTTGGCCGGAACGCGTCTGGAGCGTAGCATCCTGCCATGAAGACAAGATACAATTTCGGCAGCAAGCTCTTTTTGATTTTGGTTTTCGTTAGCGCTGTTGCGCTTGGAACCGCCTGCGCCCAGCCAGGTGGGCGTGTCATTGTTTTGCGGGCTCCGAACTTTGGATGGAATTTGTCTCTCCATCTGCAGATAGATGGCAAGACGGTCGCCAACGTTGTGCAAGGACGCCGGTACGATCACTTTATTCCACCGGGTCGTCACGTGCTGACAGTCTCGGCGGTACCAAACAACAACTTTAATCAGCCGACATCGACCGCGCTGAACGTGCGACCCGGGCAAACATACGTATTCACGGCAGTATGGCGGGACTCGGATCGCGTTCTCCTCGTTCCATCAGCGCTGCCTCCAGGGCAGTCCTACTAACTTACTGAAAGCGAAAGCGGTCAACGTAGTAGATGCTCTCCGATCCGCCAGTCGGACGGACTCGTGCTTTGGCGAGCTGCGACGTAGCTGTCGTTTCTCGTGCCTTAGCGACAGCTATTTGATCTTCGCAAGAATACCTTCCATCTCTTCGCGGCGGAAGGCGCGCAGGGTATGACTCTTGACATTGCCGAGTGATCCGATCTTGAGCATGAAGGCGCTCATGGTCTCATCATTGGGCGCTTCGAAGACGACCACAGCGTCGTAAGCGCCCATTGTCCAAAATTCCTCCACGATTTTCATACCCATTTTCTCAGCCTCCGCGATCGCGGCGTCGCCGCGTTTCACTGTGTCCTTGATGTTGCGAATACCTTGGTCTGTGAATTGAATCAGACCGATATAACTAGCCATGATGTAACTCCTTTCGTTGATTGGGGCGAAAAGATAACCTGCAACATAATTCTTCCGCAATCCCCCACCGCGTGTTGAAGTGTAATTCATGGAACCGGGTGAAGCTCTCAGCACCGCAGCGCAGATTGCCGTGGCGCTTGCCGGTTTTGCCGGCGTGGTCGTCGTTTTTCGCCGTGAATCGGTTCACGACTGGTCGACGATCGACAAGTTCCGACTGCGGCTTCTGCTCATGAACTCAGTGCTTCCACTCGCCCTTTGCATGCTTGGTCTGCTTTTCTTAACGATCAAACCGCCGCCCGTAGACATCTGGAAGTGGTGCAGCGGATTTGCATTTGTCGTTTTCGTCCTATTCGCGGTTACGAGTATGACGACCTTTCGTCGCCTCGATCTGCGCGGATTACAAAGCTACGGACGCGCTACGCACTTCGTGTTTTATCTGTTCGGGATCTTTGGAACCGCAATGACAGTGTTGCAGCTTTATAATGCAATCACTCTCGGAATGTTTTGGCCCTTCTTCACTGGAATTGTCTTCCAACTTACGGCCGCCATGTTCCAGTTTATGCGCATAATTCTCAGCTCGCCGCAATAGCGAGCGGGCGCTTAACCTCCATCGTGACGAACGTCCCAGCGAGATATCTCTACCCCGCTGGTTCGGTGTCATGCAGGCGACCGTAATCGACGCTAAGCCGCCCGGGTTCCAATTCGGTGTAGATCTCAACGAAGCGTTCGCCAAAACGGATGTCGTGCCAGCTGTAGTCCTTCTGTATTTGAACTGGAGCGGCAATCACTGGATCGATTCCGACCACTGACACGACAAACAGAACGCGACTGGCTTCGAGCGATTCAGGAGTCGCCCCGAAGAGCGGACTCTTTTCATCGATTGTATGGCGCAGAGTCAATGCTGCAGGGAAGACCGTCAGTCGATCAAAATGCAATTTCAGAACGTAAAAATATCTGAAGTCTCCACCTTCGAGCAATTGTTCATCACGCGAAAACATGATTCGAAACTCGGCTTCGACCATGCTGTGTTGATTTTCGTTGCCAACACGCACCATCAGCGTGGGGTACCCATTCAAAGGCGCGATTACGATTGACTGGCTAAATACGACGCGCGCAATCGGTCGCGAGAAACGGACAAAAATCAATCCCGTCATGACCGCGAGCAAAAACACGCCGGTCATGATTTCGATTGTGCTGATGATGTGACCGTAAAGCGTTTGCGGGTACATGTGGCCGTAGCCCACAGTGGCCAGCGTTTGGATGCTGAAGAAAAAGCAATCGAAAAACCAATGCCCACCAGTGCTGCCGGCGATGCTGTCTTGCTGCGCGCTGTAAAGAGCGGCGAAGAGCAGATTGAGCCCGATATAAACAATGGCCACGAACACCGCGAATCGCGGCCAGTTTAATCCTAGCAGCCATCGATAAACATCGCGCCATCTCCAGGCATCAGTATTAACTTTGACAAACTCGACCTGCCCGGCGCGAATGGAAACGTGACTGGGCTTTCTCATCATCTTCAGCTAATCTGGAGTCACGACAGCTCGTCAACAAACGCAGCGATGGCCTTGAGAATTTTTTGATCGATATCGCTCTGCGTTTCGCTTACTCGCTCGAGCTCGCGTTTGGGGACCCGCAAAGAATGGTCGCCGCCTTCGACGAGATGCAAAACGCTTGGCGCGGTCATTTCGGCGCAAACGCGTTCCAGAAGATCCAGCGGACAAAGCGAATCGCGCGTGCCTTGCACGAAAAGGATCGGTGTGGTGAGCGCGCGCAAAACTTGATCGCGGAGTTTTGTACGGTCGCCCATCGCACAGAGCGGATACCCGAGGCAAACCAATCCGTCTACCTTCTCTTCGAGTGACACGTGACATCCAACGCGCCCGCCCATGCTCTTGCCAATTAGGATTGTTGGTTTACCGCGATGCCGTTCTCGCGCGCGTTGTAATGCTTTTCGATGAGCGGCGATCATTTGCGGCAAGGGATCAGGTCGTTTCCGCCCCTCGCGTATGTAATCGTAATCGAACGTCTCGACGACCCCGATTTCAGACAAACACTTCTTCCAACCTTGCATCCAGGGATGCGATGAAGGCGCTCCTGCGCCTGGAGCAAACAAGAGCAATGGTGTCATTTCGTCGTAATCCGTCCCGCAAGCTACAAAGCCTACGCCCTACTCAGCGGCTCTAAAAGCTTTTCAGAAATCCGCGCCCGGAAGTTTGCGAGCGTTAAGAAAACAATTTGGGCAACACGTTGGCAACAAAATCCACCAAGCCGTGGCCGATCATGTTGGCCACCAGATCACGACGCCATAGATAAAATCCCGTCAAAATTATAGCGGCAGCAAACGCGATAAGAATATTTGCTGCGCCTCCGGACCAATGGCCGAGCGAGAAAATTACCAGCGGAATTGTGACGGACCAGAATCGCTCAAGCCCGATCATCTGCAGCCGTTCGATCGCGTAACCGCGATAAAATAATTCTTCTACTACTCCGGCCCGGAAAACGATGAGTGTAATTAACCAGAGCGGCAGTTTTTCGAACGCGGCGGACCCTGGACCGTGGCCGTACCCAGTCAAATAAGCCAGTCCGCCGACGACTGCTGCCGAGACAACGGCGATTACGAATCCCCACAAAATCGAAACCCACCAGCGGGCGGTACCGAGGCCAATAGAGCGCATCGTTAAACATTCGCCGCGACGGATAATGACGACGAGAGCGGCTGCACTCGCCCAGATTAGCGCTTCCTTTAGGATTGCCGAGGCAAACGTGATGTCAGGCACAAAGAACGCGAATGCCTGGCGAATCACGACCATCGCGAATAATGAGAGGAAGAGTCCCAGCCACGTGGCAGGCGAAACCTTCGCCGCCACGGCATGCTCGTTTACCATAACAAAAGATCCGGCTCGAATATTGTTTGTTTCCATAGGATTGCATTGAGATGCCGCAAATCACAGTTTGGATTCAAAGAATCGAGGCATCCCTCTCCGCAAAGCGCGGATTTCCGGTAGGCCAATTGGCCTGTTGCCTTATTGCACCGTCACAAGGGTGCCGACCGGGATCTCGGAGAAAAATTTGCGCGCAGCTTCCTCCGGCAATCGAATGCAGCCGTGTGATGCGGGATAATTCGGCACGTAACCGGCGTGCATCCCAAAATCGAGGCAACTCAGCCGCATGAAATACGGCATGTCCACATGATAGATAGTGGAACGATGGTTTCGTTCCTTGTTGGTGATCACAAATTCGCCCCTCTTGGTCGAATAACCTGGCCGGCCAGTCGAACATTGCGTGCGATACACCGGCACGCCGTTTTTAACGAGCGCGACCCGTTGCAAACCGAGAGAAATTTCGAGACGCAAGCGATCCGGCGGAGGTCCGCCGCCAAGAAGAATTTGTGCCGCACGCCAGTGACTCGTCTCTGCGGCAATATCCAATGCAGACATCTTGTTCCGGCTTGTAAGTCGGTTCCGAGTGGCGCCTGCGTCCAATAGAGCGCGCAGGTATTCCTCCTGGCCAAGCCCTGCGGCAAGCATCGCCACAGTAATGTTCCTGTCTCCTTCCACGTAACTGCGAACCGACTTCGATGAGAGCAGCGCCAGAAAATCGTTGTCACAGTGAGATGGAAGAACAGTGTTGGGATCCGCCCCACAAGCCAGAAGCGTGCTGAAAAGAGAAGGGTTATTCGCCGCGATGGAATAGGCAAGAAACGGCACGCTCTTGCCCTCTGGCGTGGGAGGTGCGGAATGTTTGCTAAGAAGCAATCGAATTTGCTCCTTTTTTACGGCTTGCAGCGCTGCGTTCAGCGCGCGCCGCGTACTGCCTGTCCATTGGGACATCAACGGCAAGCGCTCCACCACCGTCTCGACAATTTCTGGGTTACCGCCGTCGAGTGCCATTCCCAAAAGATCGCGCCCGTCACCGGTCCGCGCTTCTGCGTGGAGCTCGGGAGAACGCACGAGAACCAAACGGAACATCTCAAGGTTGCCGTGCATCGCTGCGGCCATTAGGGGCGTAAAACCGTTAGTATCGGCAACATCAACCAAGGCACCGGCGTCAACGAGACGGCGCGCGGTTTTCCAGTCCTGTTGTGACATTGCGATCAGCAGCGGTGTCCGCCCCTGCGCGTCCCATCCGTTTGGATCAACGTGTTCGATTAAACACAAGTCGATCAGCGAATCGCGCTGAATCGTGACGGCCCGAACCAGGTCTCCGGGCGAAATGGAAATGCGCGCAGGCGGCTCAGGACCAACCGCGATCGCCCAAAACAAGATCAAAAGTACGACGCCTGCCGCAAAGACGAACCGCCTCTTGAACGCGCGCATAAACAGGGTTGGGCCATAAACTATACGCGGTTCGTCAAGAAATGTAGTACCGCCGCGATTCAAGGGCGAGGGCGCCTTTGAGTAAGCCGGGATTGGACGTATCCAGTTGAACGTTGCATGTTCCCTGCTGTCCAAATTCCAACCGATGCGTCTATCCATCTTCACCCTGTGCGTTGCACTCAGTACATCGTTTGCTGCGCAACCCGAGGCCGTCCCAACTTTAACGGTTCCTGCTGCTGAGGCGCAGGCAGGGAAGGACGTCGTTCACCAACTGAACAATGCGTTTGCAAAAGTCTTCGAAACCGTGGCGCCGAGCGTTGTCATTATTGAGATTTCCAAGAAGAACGAAATCAGCGAGAGTTCGCCGCTGGACGACCTGTTCTTTCAAGGACCGCCAGATGAAAATAATCCGCGACGAGTTCCCGGCGCACCGCGTCCGGTCCAAAGCGAAGGCTCTGGTTTTATCGTGCGGCCCGATGGTTACATCTTCACGAACTTTCACGTGGTGGAAGGCGCAGACAAAATCGATGTGAAGCTAAGGGACGGGCGGAATTTTACAGCAACCGTCGTGGGCACTGATGAGAAAACCGATATCGCTGTCATTAAAATCGACGCGAAGGATTTGCCGGTCATCCAGCTCGGTGACAGCGACGCTGTGCGAGTCGGGCAGTTTGCGTTTGCGATCGGCGCGCCGTTCAAGCTCGATTACACATTTACCTACGGCGTAATTAGCGGCAAAGGCCGAAGCAAATTGTTTCAATCAGGCGGCTACTCGATTTCTGATTATTTGCAGACCGATGCCTCAATCAATCCGGGTAACAGCGGTGGTCCGCTTTGCGACATTGACGGCAAAGTCATCGGAATGAATACGCTGATCAACGGCATGAACCGGGGGCTGGGCTTTGCGATTCCAATTAACATGGCAAGGGAAATCGGGGCTGAGCTGGTGGCCGGCCACAAGATCATGCGCCCGTGGCTGGGTATTCGAATCGAAACGCTCGGTGACGATCCAACCATCCGCGATTTGTTCAAGGGCGCAGACAAAGGCGTTGTGGTGCGCACCATTGAAGCCGATGCGCCCGCGGCCAAAAGCGATTTGAAGCCGTTCGACGTAATCACGCATGTAGATGGAACGTCCATCGATAGTGACTCGCAGCTTCAACATGAGATTCTGAAAAAGAAAATCGGCCAGAACGTGGAGCTGACCATTTGGCGCAAAGGCCAAACCATCAAAGTCCCCATCAAGACGGGCGAATTACCGAACGAGATCGCGCGAGCATCAAATGAACCAGCGCAGCCAGCTCAGCCAAAGCGGCAAGAGGTCGGGAAATTTGGATTGCAGGTGCAGGAATTGACGGCGGAGGTTGCGAAACGCCTGAAGCTTCCCGTTCAGCAGGGGGTGATAGTAACGGACGTGGAGGACAACAGCATCGCAGCAGCCCAGGACATCCAGCGCGAAGACGTCATTACCCAAGTGGACGGCAAACCGGTAACGAACGTGCAATCATTCCGTGATGCGCTCAATAAGGCTGATCCGCAGCGCGGCGTTCTTCTATACCTCGACCGCAAAGGCACCAAAACTTTCGCCGTGCTAAAGGCGGGCGGCTAGCTTTTCCGGCTGCCGACGATTACAAGGACGATCCCGCCGACCAGGCAAATACCGCCAAGCACAGGCGGAAATGGAATCGTCTTCTGCTTTTCCGCCGTTGCCTGGATGGGACCGATGTCCAGCACCTTCTCGCGTTTCGTGTACGTGAAACCGCCATACACAAGCGCGAGCACACCAATGATTATGAGAATGATGCCGACAATGCCGGCCGGTTTCATCAAAACGAGCTTATAGCGGTCGCCGGCCTGAGATCAACTGGATGATCAGCACTACGATCGCAATGACGAGCAGGATGTGAATGAAGCCGCCCATCGTGTAGGAGCTGACCAGTCCAAGTAGCCAGAGCACGAGCAAGATCACGAATATTGTCCAGAGCATAGGGTTTTCCTTTCGGTTAAGTCATACGTAGCTTCGCGCGAGGGGGTTCTGTTGCGCTTATCAAATCTAAACTCAGCCGCCATTCAGCAGCAGGATTCTCACGGCTGTTCACAACGGACGGCGACCACCAACGAGGTTGATGATGAGAACGATGACGGCGATCACGAGCAGCAGATGGATTAGCGCGCCACCAAAATGGCCGATGAAGCCAAGCAGCCACAGCACGAGCAGGATGACGAATATTGTCCAGAGCATAAGGGTTTTCCTTTCGGTTAAGTCATACGTAGCTTCGCGCGAGGCAGTTCTGCTGCGCTTATGAAAAGCGAAAATTTTCTATAAGGGATTTGCTAGATGACCGAGGAACGAAGCATCCGCGTCTCGTTTCGCACTGCGGAGACCCACCGTGATACGATCGCGACGATTATTTTTTCCCAATTCCGCCTATGATTTCGCGAAGATTCCAACCGCTCGCTTCGAGCTTTTCGCGGGCGGACTTGTAATCAGACTGGATCAAATCGGCGACAATCCGCACTGCGCGATCACGCAGCTTCGTGCTGCTGGTATGCAGATCAATCATCAGGTTGCCACGCACTTTGCCGAGGCCAACCATGGCAGCCGTGCTGATGATGTTGAGGGCCACCTTTGTCGCGGTCCCTGCTTTCAGCCGCGTCGATCCGGCTAGAATTTCCGGTCCAACTGCGAGGGCAATGACAAGATCAACGTCTTCTGTAGCCGCGGTCGTTGGTACCCCTTGATCGCCGCTGGTTACAGCAGGGTTGCAAGTGAGCAAGACCGTTTTTGCGCCTGACGACTTCGAGCGAGCAAGCGCGCTCTGCACGAACGGCGTCCTCCCGCTGGCCGAAATTCCGATCACGACATCGCGGTCTTTTACGTGGCGCTCATCCATCGCCAAAGCTCCGGCATTTTCGTCGTCTTCCGCGCCTTCAGCACTGCGATAAAGCGCTGTGACGCCACCAGCCATCAGTCCCTGAACCAGATCGGGCGGCGCGCCAAACGTCGGCGGGATTTCGCTCGCATCGAGGATGCCGATGCGCCCGCTGCTCCCGGCCCCAACGTAAAATAACCGGCCACCGTTTCGCAGCGATTCGACCACGATTTCAATCGCCCGGACTAGAGCGGTCGTCGCGTTGCGCAGCGCGTCTTGAACAAACCTTTCTTCCTCGACGAAAAGGCCAACCAGCTCTTGCGCGCTCATTTTTTCCAAATTCTCCGAACGCGGGTTCCGCTGTTCCGTAAGCGCGGATGCCAAACTGTCGATTTCTGTTTGTGACGGTTGCGGGTGAAACGCGGCATGCTCGCCCGCTTCTGCTGCCAGCCATGCTGCGCCCAATTCAGGAGCTCGCTCGGCAATTGCCACGCGAGCATCGGGAAGGTTCTTCTTTAGTCTGCGCCGGAACGCGTGCGTGTAGATGGAATCTCGATAAAAAAGGCCGCCCATCAGCGCCACTTTTGGCGCAAGCACATGCAGGCGTGACGCGACCGCCTCGGTATATTCGCACAGGACGCGCGCGCCCTCCTCGATGATCTCCATCATGCGTGGATCGCCCGACGTTGCTGCGTCAAAGACCACCGGGGCTAGCATCGCGATCTCCATTTTGTTCGCCCTTCGAACCCAGCGAACCAGTTCATCCAGATTGTTCAATGAAAGCGCGCGCAGGATTTTCGCAGTGAACTCGATGGCGCCACGATGCAAATCGTGTTCGCGCAAGATCAGCCGGAGCGCTTGAATGGAGAGCGAATAACCGCCGCCGGCGTCACCCAAGATATGTCCCCAGCCTCCAGCCCTCTCGATGTGGTCGCCGCGCCGTCCAGTCACAGACGACCCGCTCCCCGCATTGACGACGATGCCGTCTCCATGATCCAGTGCCGCCGCCAGGCCAGACTGACGGTCGCTGCCAGTGACGATTCTGGCTTTTGGCCAAATCCCGAGGCAGATTTCCTTGAGCAACCGCCGATCCTCCTCGGTGCCGCAACCGGCGAGGAAAACTCCCGCGCGATCGATTTCCGTTGGCAACTTCGCGAAAATTTCTCGCAAACGTTCGGGCGTTGTCAGACGCCAGTTCGACGGCGGCAGTTTTCCCTGATCCAGAATGCGAAATTCTGGCGTCGGCTCGCCAGCCACAGATTCCACAAGAATCCAGGCGGTCTTCGTGCCACCGCCTTCGACTCCGAGGATGCGCTCACCGGGTTTCACGATTCTTTATGCTTAGCTGCTTTTCCGGCAATTTGAAAGCGCAGTGTAGGTAAGGCACGTCACAGCTTGCCCTGAGCGAAGTCGAAGGGTGCGCGCCGCCGTTATTGCAAACAGAACGGCGTGCAGAGAACTGCCGCCCTACCGTTTCCATTACCGCCCAGCGATTGCCGAGATTTGGCGTGCTCGTATCATGCAGAATGGCAATGGATGAGAAGGAAGCCGCGGGCCGTATCGCGCACTTGCGGGATGAAATCCGAAAGCACGACCAGCTCTACCATGAGGAAGCTGCCCCAATCATCAGCGACCGCGAATACGACAGACTCTACAAGGAACTAGTTGATCTTGAGGCGCAATTTCCGAACCTGGTCACGCCCGACTCGCCGACACAACTCGTCGGCGGCACGCCGCTCCAGGCATTTGCCCAGATCGAGCATCAAGTTCCGATGCTAAGTCTCGATAACACGTATTCCGAAGATGAGATCGCCAATTTTTACAAACGGATCACGCGGCTCTTGCCTGACGAAAAAATTCCTGTCGTGGTCGAGCCGAAGGTGGATGGCGTCGCCGTGTCGCTCATGTACGAAGACGGGCACCTAAAATATGCCGCGACCCGCGGGGATGGATCGGTCGGCGACGATATCACGCGGAACATTAAAACGATCCGCTCCGTTCCGCAGCAATTGCGCGGCGGCGCGCCAAAAGTCTTCGAAGTGCGCGGAGAAGCTTTCTTGGATAAAGATGGCTTTAAGAAGCTTAACAAAGAACGCGGCGCAGCCGGCTTACCGTTGTTTGCCAATCCACGCAACGCGGCCGCGGGTTCCCTCAAACATCTCGATCCGAAAATCGTAGCAAAGCGTCCGCTGGGTATTGTTTTTTACGGAACCGGCGCAATTGAAGGCGCAGATGTCGATCTCCATTCCGAAGTTTTTCCTTTGTTCAAAAAACTTGGCCTGCCGACGCACGAGGATTGGTGGCTGGCCGATTCGGTTGAAAAAATTCTGGATGCAATTCGTAAGCTCGACCGCGTCCGACAAGATTTCCGCTACGAAACCGACGGTGCAGTGATCAAAGTCGATGCGCTGGTGCAACGCGAGCACCTCGGTTTTACCGCCAAATCGCCGCGATGGGCGATTGCATACAAATACGCAGCGGAACGAGTTGAAACAAAGTTGCTCGATATCAAGGTCCAAGTCGGGCGAACCGGAATCCTCACGCCGGTAGCGGTGCTTGAGCCCGTCGTCGTGAGCGGTAGCACGGTTTCCCGCGCGACATTGCACAACGAGGACGAAATCAAGCGCAAAGACATCCGTATCGGCGACACTGTGGTGATCGAAAAAGCCGGCGAAGTGATTCCCGCAGTGGTCGAAGTTGTGAAATCTAAGCGTCCGCGCGATGCGAAGCCCTTCGATTTTGCAGCGCACATCCGCGGTAAATGCCCCGTCTGCGGCAGTCGCATCCGGCGCGACCCGGAGTTTGTGGCGTGGCGTTGCGAAAATTTGCATTGTCCCGCTCAGACGACGCGGCGTGTAGAATTTTTCGCTGCGCGCGGCGCGCTTGACATCGAAAGCGTAGGCGGAATCGTGGCAGACAAGCTGGTTGAGCGGGGCCTGTTGCGCGAGCCGCTCGATCTCTTCGAGCTAAAAACAGAACAGCTCGCGAAGTTGAACGTCGGCACGCAGGAAGCGCCGCGTGTTTTTGGAGAGAAGAACGCGACGAAGGCGATCAACGCAATCGAGCGCGCCAGAACTTTGTCGCTCTCACGGTGGCTATACGCGCTTGCGATTCCCGACGTCGGAAAAACCACCGC
>Ga0184605_10000405_pt1 | contig 12791 bp, 9 predicted proteins | sample PLM0_30_coex_FD_132995 | JGI IMG/M metagenome (GOLD analysis project Ga0184605, IMG submission 132995) | Groundwater sediment microbial communities from an aquifer in East River, Colorado, USA - PLM0_30_coex | ecosystem: Environmental > Terrestrial > Soil > Riparian zone | place: USA: East... | reverse complement strand
GGCGACGTTGACAGCCGTGCCCGCCGTGATCACGACGCGGTCGCCGGGCTCGACAACGCCCGACTCCCGCGCTGCCTCGACAGAGCGGTCCCAGAGCTCCTCCACATCTGCGCATTCCGGGATCCGCAGAGGGATCACGCCCCACTCGATCGCCATCTGCCGCCACGCATACTCATGGTGTGTGAGCCCTAGCACGGGCCGCCGTGGCCGCAGACGCGCAACCGCCGAGGCGGTGCGCCCGCTGAACGTCGGCACGAGGATCGCCGCCGCCTGCAGCGTCTCCGAGAGGTCGCAGGCGCCGTTCGACATCGCCTGCCCCACGGTCGGCTCCTCGGCCGCTTCGGGCAACTGGTGCCGGTAGCCGAGGCTCGGTTCGACAACGCGTGCGATCCGCGTCATCGTCGTCACAGCCTCGATCGGGAACTCGCCCACGGCCGTCTCCCCGGAGAGCATCAACGCGGAGGTGCCGTCGAGAATCGCGTTCGCGACATCGCTGGCCTCGGCCCTCGTCGGCTCGGGCTGATGGATCATCGACTCCAGCATCTGCGTAGCAGTGATCACCGGCTTGCCGTGATCCAGCGCGGCGATGATGATCCGCTTCTGCAGCAGCGGCACGAGCTCCGGCCCGATCTCGACGCCGAGGTCGCCGCGCGCGACCATGACCGCGTCGGCCTCCTCGAGCACGGCGTGAAGCGCGTCAACAGCCTCCGCCTTCTCGATCTTCGCGATCACATTCGCAGTCGAGCCGGCTTGCTGGATCAGATCCTTGAGGTCGCGAACATCCGCTGCGGAGCGCACGAACGAAAGCGCGACGAAGTCCACGTCCAGCGCCATCGCGAACTCGAGGTCGTCCATGTCCTTACGCGTCAGGGAGGGAATCGGGACCGGGACGCCGGGAACGTTCACCCCTTTGTGCGCGCTGACTACACCCCCGGCGAGCACGGCGCACTGGGCGCGGCCGCCCTGGACGCTCTCGACCCGGAGACGGACGAGACCGTCGTCGATCAGCACCTCGTGGCCCGGTTGCAGCACTTCGCCGATCACCGCCGGGAGCACAGGCAGCTCGCCGTTGCGAGAACCTTCCTCGCCGGTGACAACCACCTCGTCGCCGCGTGCCAGCGTCACCGGACCCGGAAGCTCGCCGATTCGGAGCTTCGGCCCCTGCAGGTCGGCGATCAGCGCGAGTGGGCGGCCGATCGTCTCCTGGACATCGCGCACGAGCCGCGCGCGCTCCGCATGCTCCTCGCGGCTGCCGTGCGAGAGGTTCAGGCGCGCCGCGTCCATCCCCGCTTCGACGAGCGCACGCACGCCCTCGGCGGTGCCCGTGGCCGGCCCGATCGTCGCGACGATCTTCGTTCTCCGCGGGGGTTGCGTGACCATCGTTCCTAGACTAGCTCTGCCCGTTCGACGCGTCTTTCCTGTTTACCTCTTCGTCAACGAGAGCGCGACCAACGGATTAGCGCTTTGTGCGCGGAAATGCATCCCAGCCCGGATAGACCGCACGCGGGCCGAGCTCCTCCTCGATCCGGAGCAGCTGGTTGTACTTGGCGACGCGGTCGCTTCTCGCCGGGGCGCCGGTCTTGATCTGGCCGGTGTTGTAGGCGACCGCGAGGTCGGCGATCGTGGTGTCCTCGGTCTCGCCCGACCGGTGGGACATCACGGCGCTGTAGCCGCTCGACCGCGCCAGCGAGAGCGCCTCGACCGTCTCCGTGATCGTGCCGATCTGGTTGACCTTGACCAGGATCGAGTTGGCGACGCTGCGCTCGATGCCCTCTCGGAGGCGCTCCGTGTTGGTCACGAAGATGTCGTCGCCGACGAGCTGGACGCGGTCGCCGAGCTCGGTGGTGAGCTGAGCCCAGCCGTCCCAGTCGTCCTCGGCGAGGGGGTCTTCGAGCGAAGCGATCGGGTAGCGCTCGACGAGCTCGGCCCAAAACGCCGGCATTTCTCCGCTAGGTAGCTCACGGCCCTCGAAGCGGTAGACGCCGTCCCGGAAGACCTCGCTGGTGGCCGGGTCGAGCGCGATCGCGACGCGGTCGCGATGCCCGGCGCCCTCGGCCGCCTCGAGGATCGCCTCGATCGCCGCCTCGCTCGAGTCGAGGTTCGGCGCGAACCCGCCCTCGTCGCCGACGCCGGTCTCGAGGCCGCGACCGTGCAGCACCTGCTTGAGCGCGTGATAGACCTCGGCCCCGACGCGCAGCGCTTCGGCGAAGCTCTCCGCGCCCACAGGCACGACCATGAACTCCTGCAGATCGATCGAGTTGTCAGCGTGCACGCCGCCGTTGATCACGTTCAGCATCGGCACCGGCAAGGTCACGGCCTCGTCGCCGCCGAGGTAGCGGAAGACCGAGATTCCCCCTTCGGAGGCCGCAGCTTTCGCCGTCGCGAGCGAGACACCGAGGATCGCATTCGCGCCGAGCCGGCCCTTGTTCGGCGTTCCGTCGAGCTCGACCAGCGCATGGTCGAGTCCAGTCTGGTCAAAGGGGTCACGCCCGCGGACGGCTTCGGCGATCTCGCCTTCCACGTTGGCGACCGCCTTCGTGACGCCCTTACCGCCGTAGGCCTCCCCGCTGTCGCGGAGCTCGACCGCTTCGTGGACGCCCGTCGACGCTCCCGACGGGACCGCAGCGCGACCGAGAGCGCCCGAATCGAGCCGAACGTCGACCTCGACGGTCGGGTTGCCCCGCGAGTCGAGGACCTGGCGCGCGCGAACGCCCGCGATCGTTGTCATTCCAGTGTCCCCTTTGCCAGGTCGAAATAGCGATCCTGCTCCACGAGCGGAAGCTCGTCGAAGCGCCGGTCATCGGCGGCCGCGAGGCGCTCGGCCTGTTGGACCCGCGCAACGAAGCGTTCGCTCACCGCGCGCAGCGCGAGCTCGGGATCGACGTTGAGGCGCCGCGCGACGTTCACCGCGGAGAAGAGAACATCGCCGACCTCGCCCGCGACGGCCGTGTCCGGCTCCGTCTCGGCCGAGCCCTCGCCCGCCCGAGCCAGCGCCTCCTTCAGCTCGCCGAGCTCCTCGTCCAGATCGCCGAGAGCTCCGGCTGTGTCCGGATATTCGAACCCGACCGCGGCCGCGCGGCGCTGGATCTTCCGCGCGTAGATGAGGCCGGGCAGGTTGCCGGGGATGTCGTGGAAGATGCCCTTCCGCCCTTCGTGCTCGCGCTTGATGCGCTCCCAGTTCTCGCGCACGCGGCCGGCCGTCCTCGCTTCGACCTCGCCGAAGACGTGCGGGTGACGGGCTACGAGCTTGGCGTGGATACCGCGCGCGACCTGCTCGAGGTCGCCCTCGCCGCGCTCGGCCAGCAGCAGCGAGAGGAAGTAGACCTGGAAGAGGAGATCGCCGAGCTCATCGAGCAGCTTGGCGTCGTCGCCTTGCTCGGCCGCGTCAGCCACTTCGTAGGCCTCCTCGACCGTGTGCGGCACGATCGTGCGGACCGTTTGCTCGCGATCCCAAGGACAATCGCGGCGCAGCCGCTCCGTGAGCTCCTGGAGCTCGAGCAGCGCGTCGGTGAGGGTTGCGCTAGCCGTTGGTCGTCGTCTGCGACGCCGGCGGCGCGTAGCCGACCTGATACTTGGTCTTCTTTCCGAAGTCCTTCTTGGTGTCGTTCCACCACTTGTTGAAGGCATCCTGCTTCTTCTGCTGCAGTTGTTGCTGCTTGATCGCTGCCTTCACCTGATCGAACGGAATGGTGCTCTTCTTCTTCGCCGGATTCACCGGCCCGACCGCCTGGATCACGTGCCAACCGAACTGTGTGTGCACCGGCTTGGAGATCGCATTCGTCTTCAGAGAGAAGGCCACCTTCTCGAACGGCGCAACGGTCTTGAGTGGGCAGCTGACCGTCTTCTGCTTGCACACGGTCAGGCGGCCGCCCGTGGACTTGCTCGGGTCGATCGAATACTTGAGGGCAAGCTTCGAGAAGTCACCGCCGCCCTTCAGCTTCTGGTAGACGGTCAGCGCGAGGGCCTGGCTCTTGACGAGGATGTGGCGGACGTCCCGGCTCTCGGGCTGGGCCGCCTGCTCGTACTGCGCCTTGTGGTCGTCGTAGTACTTCTTGGCGTCGTCGTCTGACACCTTGACGTCCTTCGTGACCTTCTCGTAGATCTTCTCGCGCAGGAGCTGAACGCGAAACCCGTCTCGCACTTCTTTGTCCGTCAGGCCCTGCCTCTTCAGCTCCTGACGGTAGAGCTTCTCGATCTCGGCCTTCGACTTCGCTTTCTGGCCCGGCTGGACAAAGGCCTGCTGCTTGACCTGGGTGAGCCGATCCTCGACGTCCTTGTCGCTGACCTTGACCCCGAGATCCTTCGCCTGCTGGTTGTACTCGGAGCGCTCGACGAGAAGCTGGATGATCTGCGCGCGTACGGTGCCGTACGTCGGCGTTCCCGGCTTGGGGAACGGCTTGTTCTGAGCTTTGTAGCTCCGCTTCGCCTGGTCGAGCACTTCGTTGAAACGGTCCTTCGAGATCGTGTCGCCGCCGACGACGGCGACCGCGTCGCTGGGGACCGATTTCGGCGCACCGCTGCCGCCGCCGCAGGCCGCTGCAAATGCCGCCACGAGGGCGAGGATGAGAACTAGACGAAGATGCTTCATAACGTACGAAGAGCCAAGCAGGGCCCAATCCTCAGGCAGCTTGGCGCGTTTCGAGCATAGCATCGACAAGTCGTAGGGCCCCGTCGAATTCTTCGTCTCTTAACGAAACTTCCCTGCGCGCGGTCGTGTAGACGGCGGTATCGACTCGCCCGCGCAGCGCCCGCAGTTCGCCCGAGCCGAGGTCGACCGGACCGACGGTCGCCCGTCCGCCGCGGAAGACGAGGTAGTCAGCGCCGAGCCGCGCGAGCTTGAGCTTCGCCTCCTGGATCGCGAAGAGGTTCTCGACGGGCTCGGGCAGCGGGCCGTAACGGTCTTCGGTCGCCACCTGTAGCTCGCGGAGCTCGTCCTCGTCCTCCGTCAGCGCGAGCCGCCGGTGGAGGTCGATCTTGAGCGCCTCGGAGCCGATGTAGCTCGCCGGTACGTAGGCGTCGACGCGCGCGTCGACGCGCACCGGTCGCGCGATCGGGCGACGCTGGCCCGACAGCTCCGCGACTGCCTCTCCGAGCAGCTCGACGTAGAGCTCGAAGCCAAGGGCTGCGACATGCCCGGACTGTTCCGCGCCCAGCAGGTCGCCGGCGCCGCGAATCTCGAGGTCTCGCATCGCGATCGCGAACCCGGCGCCGAGCTCGGTGTGGTCGGCGAGTGTCGCCAGCCGCGCCCGCGCCTCGGGCGTCAGCTCCTGCGAGTCCGGGTAGAAGAGGTAGGCGTGAGCCGTCACGTCCGACCGGCCGACGCGGCCGCGGATCTGGTAGAGCTGGGCAAGCCCGAGCGCATCGGCGCGCTCGACGACGAGCGTGTTCGCCTGGGGGATGTCGAGCCCGGACTCGATGATCGTGGTCGAGACGAGCACGTCCGCGTCGCCGGCGAGGAACGAGAGCATGTGGTCCTCCAGCTCCTTCTCGCGCATCTGGCCGTGCGCGACGATGAAGCGGAGCTCCGGGCAGAGCTGGCGCAGCCGCTCGGCGGCCTCGTCGATCGTCTCGACCCGGTTGTGCAGGTAGAAGGCCTGGCCTTCCCGAGCCTGCTCGCGGCGGAGGGCCGTCTGGACGAGCTCCTCGTCGTACTCGCCGACGAAGGTCCGGATCGGGCGGCGGCCCTGCGGGGGCGTCTCGATCAAGGAGATGTCGCGGAGGCCCGAAAGCGACATGTGCAGCGTGCGCGGGATCGGCGTCGCGGTCAGGCTGAGGACGTCGACCTCGAGTCGGAGCTCGCGCAGGAGCTCCTTCTGCGCAACGCCGAAACGCTGCTCCTCGTCGACCACGATCAGGCCGAGCTCCTTCGGGATCACGTCCCGCGAAAGCACCCGGTGGGTGCCGATCAGAACGTCCACCTTGCCCTCGGCGTAGTCGGCGAGCACCTGCTTCACCTCGGCAGGAGACCGGAAGCGCGAGATCATCTCGACGCGGACCGGGAAGTCGCGGTAGCGCTCGCGGAACGTGTTCCAGTGCTGTTGCGCGAGCACCGTCGTCGGCACGAGCATCAGCGTCTGCTTGCCGTTGACGGCGACCGCGAATGCGGCGCGGAGGGCGACCTCGGTCTTGCCAAAGCCGACGTCCCCGCAGAGGAGGCGGTCCATCGGGCGCGGCGCCTCGAGATCCTGCTTGACGGCTTCGATCGCTCGCTGCTGATCCTCAGTCTCCCGATAGGGGAACTCAGTCTCCAGCCGCTCGAGCCACTCGTTCCGGAGGTCGAAGGCCTGGCCCTCGGCCTGCTGGCGGCGGGCGTAGAGGGCGAGCAGCTCGCCGGCGAGCTCGCGCAGGCTCGCGCGGGCGCGGGTCTTCAGGTTCTGCCAGGCCTTGCCGCCGAGTTTGGAGAGCGCGGGCGAGCGGCCGTCGGAGCCGACGTAGCGCGAGACCTTGCCGATCTGCTCGTGCGGGACGTAGAGGCGGTCCTCGCCGCGAAAGGCGAGCAGTAGATAGTCGCGGGTGACGCCGGCGACCTCCTTCGTCTCGAAGGCCTGCAGGCGGCCGACACCGTGATCCTCATGGACGACGTAGTCGCCCGTGCGCAGGTCGGCGAAGCTCTGGAGGGCGCGGCCGAGCCGGGCGTCCGCTCTAGGCGGACGCTTCCTGAAAACTTGCGTATCGGCGAGCAGGACGAGCCCGAGCTCGCGCCAGACGAAGCCGCGCCGCGCCGGCGCGACAGCGAACACAAGCTCCGCCTCGTCGGGCAGCGGCTCCCCCGGCTCGAGCAGGCGTGCCTCGACCCGCCGAAGCAGGTTCTGTGTCCGCAGCGCCTCGCCGCGGTGCGGGAAGGCGACGACGACGCGCTGGCCGGCGCGGACGAGGGCGCCGAGCTCGTTCTCGGCCTCGGCGAGCCCGCGCGCCGCGAGCGCAGGCCGTTGCGCCTCGAATGAGAACGGCTGGTTCGCCGGCAGCGGGTCGAGCACCGTCGAGCCCTCGAGGTTCGGCTCGGCGTTCAGCTCCTCGAGCGCGACCGTACGCACCTCGTCCGCCTCCCAGACGAGGTCCGGCGCGCCGCTGAACGGCGGCACGAGGTCGTCAGGTACCGGCTGCGGGCCCTCGATTTCCTCGTCGGGGAGGGTCGGCTCGCCGAGGGCGGGCCGGCGCTCGGCCGCGGGGTAGACGACGGCGCTCTCGAGCGGATGGAGGGCGCGCTGCGTGAAGGGCGAGAAGGCTCGGATCGACTCGATCTCGTCGCCGAACAGCTCGATCCGCAGCGGCTCCCTCCCGGTGGTCGGGAAGACGTCGACCAGCCCGCCGCGAACGGCGAACTGACCGCGCTCCTCTACTCGCTCGACGCGTTCGTAGCCGGCGAGCGCGAAACCTTCGGCGAGCAGGTCGATCCCGGGTTCCTGGCCCTGCGCCACCTCGATCGGCTCGGGCCGCTCGCTTGCCGGCGGCATGCCCTCGGCGAGCGCGGCCGCGGACGCGCAGACGAGCCCGCCGCGGGCGAGCACGTCGAGCGCCCTAGCGCGCTCGCCGACGAGGTGCGGCGGCGGCTCGAGACCGGATCCCCAGTGGACGCCCCGGCTCGGCAGCAGCGCCACGCGCTCTTCGCCGAGAAACCACGCCGCCGCATCGGCCGCGTCGCGTGCGTCGGCGTCCTCCGGCAGGACGCAGACGAGGCCGCGCTCGAGCTTCTCATGGAGCGCAGCGAGCAACAGGGGCAGCGCCGGCTCGGAGACGCGAGCGCGCGACGGCAGCGCCTCCGCAAAGGAGGCGAGCCGCTCGTTCTCGACGAGCTCGTCCACGAACGCGTGCAAGACAGGTCGGTCCATCGCGAAAGACGGAACACGCGGTTCCGCGCTCAGATCGTAGCCAGAACGGCTTGCCTAATTGAACCGCTGTTGCGCCGCCTCGACGCCCTCGCGCGCAAGCGTTTCGATCGCATCGGCGGAGCGGGAAACGAGCGCCTCTGCGTCCTGTTCAACGGCGAACGGCGACAGCACGTAGTCGGCGACCGAGCGTGGATCGCCGCGGCCGGGGCGGCCGACTCCGATCCTCAGCCGCAGGAAGTCCTGCGTCCCGAGTGCCTGCGCGAGGGAACGCAGGCCGTTGTGACCCGCCAGCCCGCCGCCGGCGCGCGCCTGCAAGCGGCCGGACTCGAGATCGACATCGTCGTGGACCACGAGCATCGCCTCCGGCTCGACCTTGAAGAAGCGCGCCGCCGCGGCGACCGAGCGCCCCGAGTCGTTCATGAATGTCTCGGGCTTGAGCAGAGCGAGCCGTAAGCCATCGAGCCGGACCTCGGCGAGCTGGCCGGAAAACTTGCCGCGCCACCGGGCGTCCGTTCGACGCGCGAGCTCGTCCACAACCATCCACCCAACGTTGTGCCGGTCGCGCTCGTGCTCGCGACCAGGGTTCCCCAGCCCGACGACGAGCAGGTCGAGTGTCGAGGCCCGTTGGCCTCGACCAAAAAGCCGCACGATCTAGCCCTCGGTTGTGCCCTGCTCGCCGGCGGCGTCCGCCTCCGGCTCGGTCGGAGCCTCGGCTGCGCCCTCCGGCGCCTCCTCGCCCTCCGGCACCTCGCCCTCGGGCAGCTCGCCCTCTTCGAGCTCCTCTTCCTCGGGCTCGGGCTCGACGATCTGAGTCGGCGCCCCGACCGTGGCGAGCACCGTCTCCTCGGGATCGTCGAGGTAGGTCACACCGTCTTGCGCGGGCAAGTCGGCGAGCCTCATCGTGTCGCCGATCGCCATCCCGCTGACGTCGAGCTCCAGTCGCTCCGGGATCTCGAGCGGCAGCGCCTCGACGTTGATCTCGCGCTGCACCTGGGAGAGCACGCCGCCCTCCTTCACGCCTTCGGCATCGCCGACCAGCTCCACGACGACCTGCGCCTGGATCGGCTGGTCGAGCCGAACCTCCTGCAGGTCGAGGTGGATCAAGTGGCCGCGCACGGGATGCACCTGGTAGTCCTTGAGGATCGAGGCGTGCGTCGTGGCCTGGTCGCCGATGCTCACGTCCAGGATCGCGTGCAGCCCGTGGTCGCCCGTCAGCACACGCCGAAGCTCCCGTTCCTCGACGCAGATCGCATGCGGTGCCCCGCGGCCGTATAGGACGCCCGGAATCATTCCTGCGCGCCGCAGGCGCCGGGAATCGCCGGTTCCCCGGCCCTCGCGCTCGCGCACGGACAGCTTCACTCGCTCGCCGGCCACGGCGGCGAAGTGTAGCGACCGTTCGACCCCAACTTCAGGCTAAAAGCGATACTGCGCGCGGCGAGCGGGTCGTCTCCGACATAGAGCAGCGCTCGACGAGATTGTCGTTCTCAGGAGAACGCGGTCACCAAGAGTCCAAGTCCGACCGCGAGCAGCCCGGTCGCCAAATACCACGCGAACTCGCTGCGTCTGCGAAGAATCGTGTTGGCCGAAGATGCGGCCAAGCTCGAAGACACCAGAGCGGTCGCTGTCGCCCAGCGCAGCATCAGTCGAGCTCCTCCCTTTGCCGCCGGAGCGGCTCGCTGAGCCAAGGACCTGGTCAATTCGGTGCCTCTGCGGCGAATGCTCTTGGCCGAAGATTTGGCCATGCTCGAAGAGAGCAGAGCCGTCGCCGTCCCCCCGCGCAGGACCAGTCCAGCTCCTCCCCCTGTCGCGGGAACAGCTCGACGCGCGGCGAGCTGGAGAGTCTGCCTCGCAAACCCCCGACCGCTGCCCGGCCGGCGACGGCGTACGACCACGATGAGAAGGCCGAGGCTGGCAAGGACGGCAACGCCGCCGCCCAAGCGTTTGACGCTCCAGTCAGAACCTTTCTGGCGAGCCCGCCCCGCTTTCGCTGCCTGCTGTGCCGGCGGATGCGCCCTGCGATTGGTTGCGTAGCCCAGTGACGGATGGCGGCCGGCCCTGCGATTGGTTGCGTAGCCCACAAGTGACGGATGGCGACGGGCCCAAACCCCGTAACGGATGCCCCGTGATCGAAGCCAACGAGCGAACTCCGGCCGCGCCGCGAAGGTGTGGCCGTGCCACACGATTCCCTTTGGCGGCGCGTTCGAGGGCGGCGGATAAAAAATATTCGTCTCGAAGGCCGCGATTGCAAGCACAATCGCGGTGGGGAGGATCACGGCCGCCAGCAGTTTCATCCAACGTAAGTTTCCCATCCAAAGGCACAAGTACCAACACGAAATTCGGCTCGGCAACGCCCCTCGGAAGTCGAGGATCTAGAGGTGAAACTCAGAAGAGCTGGTTCTCGCCGCCGAAGATCGCCGAAACCGAGTCGTCGGAGAAGACATTCATGATCGTCTCGCCCAGCAAGCTGGAGACCGGCAGAACGGTCAGGTTCCGCGGGCGGTTGAGAACGTCGATCGGAACCGTGTCGGTGACGACGATCCCTGAAATGTCCGAGTCCTTGAACCGCTCGAGCGCGCCCCCCGAGAACAGGCCGTGCGTGGCGAAGACCCACACCTCGCGCGCGCCGCGGTCTCGTAGCGCAGCCACGTTCGCGAGCAACGTGCCGCCCGTCATGATCACGTCGTCGCCGAGGATCGCGACCTTGTCGCCGACGCGACCGGTGATCTCGGTCACCTCCACGTGGTCGCGGGAGGGGCGCGTCTTGTGCATGATCGCGAACGTCCCCTCGATCATCTCGGAGAAGCGCACTGCCATCTTCGCGCGGCCCGCGTCGGGAGATACCGAGACGACGTCCTCCCCGGTCAAGCCGAGATCCCGGAAGTGACGGGCGAAGAGCGGCAGCGCGGTCATGTGATCAACCGGAATCGTGAAGAACCCCTGGATCTGCCCCGCGTGCAGATCCATCGTCAGCACGCGGTCTGCGCCTGCGAGCTGCAGCATGTCGGAGACCAGGCGCGCCGAGATCGGCTCGCGCGGCTTGGCCTTGCGGTCCTGACGCGCGTACGGGAACAAGGGCATCACGGCGGTGATGCGCTTCGCCGACGCGAGCTTCGCCGCCTGGATCATGAACAGGAGCTCCATCAGGTTGCGGTCGATCGGCTCGCAGCCGGTCTGGACGAGGAAGACGTCGGCCCCGCGAATCGACTCGAGGTAGCGGCAGTACGTCTCGCCGTTGGCAAACGTCTCCAGCTCGATCTCACCGAGCTCGACCCCGAGCTGCCGCGCGATCGCCTGCGCGAGATCGGGGTGCGAACGGCCCGAGAAGACCATCAACCGCTTCTGCGGTCCACGCTCAAGCCAGTGGCCCCGCTCGGGCGTCGGCGCGAGCTCCGAGATCTCGGTCGCCTCGAGACCCGGCAGGGCGACCGTCTCAGTCATCTGCTGACCTTCTGTGCTTGTCGTGGACGTAGCCTTCCTTCGTCACCTGTCGCGGCGCGAAGCCCGCGAGCGAACCGGGCGGCACGTCGTCCGTGACGACCGAGCCGACCGCGATCCACGCATCGTCGCCGATTTCAAGCGGAGCAACAAAGGCATTGTGGACGCCGGTCCTGACGTTGCGGCCGATCTTCGTCCGCCCCTTGGGTTTACCCGGCTCGTGCGGATAGTTAACGGTGATCCCACCCGCACCGATGTTCGTTTCCGCACCGATCTCCGCGTCGCCGATGTAGGACAGGTGTGGCACCTTTGTCCCTTCTCCGATCCGAGAATTCTTCAGCTCGACGAACGTGCCCGCCTTTGCGCCGGCTTCCAGCACGGTTCCGGGGCGAAGGTAACAGAACGGCCCCACGAGCGCGCGCTCGCCGATCTCGGCGTCGATCGCGACGACGTGCGGGCCGACCTCGGCGCCGCGAAGGACCCGGGTCGTGCCGCGGAGGACGGTGAACGGATAGACCACAGCATCGGGCTCGAGTTCGACCTGTGGATCGATCCACGTCGCCTGCGGATCGACGATCGTCGCGCCACCGAGCATGTGCCGCTCGTTGATGCGGTCTCGGAGCACGGCAGCGGCTGCCGCGAGCTCGACGCGGGTGTTGATGCCGACCGGCGCCTCGGGGTCGTCCGACTTGTACGTCGCGACCGGCGTGCCGGCATCGACAAGCGCTCGCACGGTGTCCGTCAGGTAGAGCTCGCCCTGGGCGTTGTCCGGCTTCAGCTCGTCGAGGGCGCCCCAGAGCTCGGCGGCGTCGAAGACATAGGTCGACGAGTTGAGCTCTCGAATGGCGCGTTCCTGTTCGGTCGCGTCCCTCTCTTCGACGACGGCACGGACGTTGCCCTCGCGGTCGCGGACGATGCGGCCGTACGGAAGCGGCTGAACCGGCTCGAACGTGAGCACGGTCGCGGCAGCCTTCGCCTCCCGGTGGGCATCGACGAGGCCCTGCAGCAGCTCCGGTGTCAGCAGCGGTGAGTCACCCGACAGAACCAGCACGTCGCCGTCGAAGCCATCGAGCGCTGTCCGCGCAGCCGCCACCGCGTCGCCCGTCCCGCGCGCTTCCCCCTGGACTGCGAGTGTGAGACCGTCGCCTGCGAGGACGTCTTTTGCCTCGGGCGAAGTGACGACGACGAGCGGCTCCGGGCCGACGTCTCGGGCCGCGTCGAGCACCCAGTCGACGAGACGCTTCCCAAGCAGCGGGTGGAGATGCTTCGGCGTCTCGGAGCGCATCCGCGTCCCGAGGCCGGCGGCCATGACCACGGCTGCGAGCTTTCGTTCCTTCACCGGAGATGGAACTGGGGCGCCAGGATTCGAACCTGGGATCGCGGGACCAAAACCCGCTGCCTTACCACTTGGCTACGCCCCAACAACGGACAAGGTACGCCAGCCGCACGGGATGAGTCTTGCCGTAGCGAGACGGCGGCCGCGCCGGCGAAGCCGCCACGGCCTTGATGGTCGGCGCCGCAAGACGG
>Ga0184605_10000403_pt1 | contig 12812 bp, 9 predicted proteins | sample PLM0_30_coex_FD_132995 | JGI IMG/M metagenome (GOLD analysis project Ga0184605, IMG submission 132995) | Groundwater sediment microbial communities from an aquifer in East River, Colorado, USA - PLM0_30_coex | ecosystem: Environmental > Terrestrial > Soil > Riparian zone | place: USA: East... | reverse complement strand
TCGCTACGACCGAGCCGCACAAGATGCCGGCCACGATCGTCGGCCGCTGCCAGCGGTTCGACTTCCGCCGGCACAGCATGGAGGGGCTCTCCGAGCTCTTGCAGAAGGTGGCGGCGTCCGAGGGTGTGACGTTGGACGACTCCGCCGCCCACGCGATCGCGCGACATGCCGAGGGCTCCGCGCGAGACGCGCTTTCCCTGCTGGACCAGGCCGGCGTGCTCGGCGGCCTGAAGGTGGACGATGCCGCTATCCAGGCGCTGCTGGGGGCGCCGCGTGGCGAGGTGCAGGTCGAGCTGGCGGACGCGGTGGCCGTCGGCGACGCACGCAGCTCGTTCGAGATCGTCAATCGTTTGGTCCAAGACGGGCAGGACATCCGCAACGTGACCAACGAAACGCTCGCGCATTTCCGGGATCTGCTCCTCGTGAAGACGGCGCCGGGCCAGGAAGATCTCCTCGATATCCCGTCGGACGCGTACGAAGGCCTCCGGATCCAGGCCGAGAAGTTCACGGCATCCGAGCTGGCTCGGATCATCGAGCTGTTGTTGGCGGCGCAGAGCGACATGCGCTGGACCACGTCGCCGCGCCTCTCCTTGGAGCTCGCACTGGTGCGGGCCACGATCCCAGAGACCGACCCGTCCGCCGGCGGGACGCTGGCCCGGCTGGAGCGGCTGGAGCGGCTCGCGAACGTGGACCCGGCGACGATCGTTCCTTCCGCCGATGCCGCCGAGGCAGCCCCGGTCGGGGACCCAACGCCGGCTCTCGTGTCCTCGGTGACGCCTTCGGCCTCAAGCCAGCCGCCCTCCGGCGTCGAGGTCTCCTCCGGGGCGGCCCCGACGGAGCCTCCGGTGGCCTCCGAGGCGACACTCGCTGCCACGGATGCGCCGCACGCGGCGAGCGCGGATAGCGTCGACGTCACGATGCTCCGGCGCTCGTGGCCGTCGTTGCTCGATCACCTCAGCCAGGTCGGACAGCCGGTGCTCAGGGCGCTCCTGGAAAGCGCCACGCCGGCGACGTTCGACGGGGAGACCCTCGAGCTCGCGTTCCCTCCCTCGTTCAGGAACAACCTTCGGCAGGTGGCGAGCCGCGCCGACAAGCTGCAGGCTGCCCTCGGCGACCTCTTCGGGATCCATCCGAGGATTGAGAGCGTCACCCGCGAGGCGACCGCCGGCGCGACGGAGCCGGCCACGACCGCCTACGTCGACGAGGCGGAGGAACCCAGCGAGGAGGAAGCGCTGAAGCGCCTCAAGGACGTCTTGGGTGCCACCCCCGCCGACGAAGACCCCGAGGACTGACCTGTGTACGAAGGTCCGATCCAAGAGCTGATCGACGAGCTGGCGCGCCTGCCCGGTGTGGGCCCGAAGTCCGCGCAGCGCCTTGCGTTCTGGCTCGTGAAGGCGACTCCCGAGGACGCCAAGCGCTTGGCGGCGGCGATCGTCCAGGTGAAGGACAGGATCGCGTTCTGTCGCGAGTGCGGGAACGTCGCGGAGGGAGATCTCTGCCGGATCTGCCGCGACGAGTCCCGGGACCGCACGCTGCTCTGCGTCGTCGAGGAACCGAAGGACGCCGCTACGATCGAGAAGGCGGCTCTGCACAAGGGCCGCTATCACATCCTCGGCGGGGCGATCAGTCCACTGGACGGCATCGGCCCCGACGATCTGCGGGTGCAGGAGCTGCTCGACCGTGTCGATCGCGATCACGTCACCGAGGTGATCCTCGCGACCAACCCGAACCTCGAAGGCAACGCTACCGCCATGTACGTGGGGGCGCTCTTGAAGCCGCTCGGGATCCGGGTGACGAGGCTCGCGAGCGGTCTCCCGGTGGGCGGCGACCTCGAGTACGCGGATGAGGTCACCCTCTCCCAGGCGATCGAAGGCCGGCGCGAGATCTAGCGTCAGGAGATGGCGCGGCTGCGCCTGACTGTCCAGACGACGAACCACACGATGGCTCCGAGCAGGGTGAGCGGGATCAGGTAGCCGAGCCCGACGATCACGGCGCCGACGATCCGAAGGAACCCCTGGACGGCGAGGTCGACCGAGGAGCCCAGGTCGGGGTTGTCCACATCGGTCTGTGTCGCCGCCTTGGGCGCGTTCTGTTCCTGGATCGACACACGGAGGGTCGACTCGGCGACCTGATCGTTGATGAAGTTGATCTGGCCCTGGATCTGTTCGATGCGGAGCTGGACATCGTCCAGCTGGTTCGACATCCGGAGGACCTCCTCCGTCGTGGTGGCCCGCTGGAGCAGACCGAACAACAGTGCTTTCCTCGCCTGGAGGATCCGTAGACGCGCCTGCTGGTCGATGAACTCCGCCGTCACGTCGTCGCCGTTGATCTCCTGGAACCGCACGTGCATGGCGAGGTCACGGATGTCACTGATGGCTCGATCGAATCGCTTGGCCGGGATCCGCAACACGAACGTCCCCGATCGATCGTTGTTCGTTGACGAGGAGATCACGAACCCGCCGTACTTCTCGGCGATGAAGGTGAGGTCGCCGACGGCGTCACCGAACTTGTTGTCGGGAACGACGATGCCGATGCGCCCGTCCCGGATGATCTTCGAGAGATCCTGCTGCTGACCTCGGGCTGCAGTCTCCCTCTGGTTCTTGAGGGAGTCATCCAGGTCGGTCGCCGGATCGAACCCGACGGAAGATCCTCCCGTCGCGGGGGCAGGCACAGCCTCCGGCCCGGGAGCAGCCGACGCACTAGCTCCCCCCCCGTCGCGACCGACCGGGCGTCGCTGCTCTTGAGGAGCGAAGCCGGCGGCCCCGCTAGTGGCGCTCTCACTCACGAGCCCGCCCTGGGCGAGGAAACCGATCGCGCCTGCGACGACCAAGAAGGCGGCGGCGACGCCGACGACCTTGGTCCACCCTCGCCCGGTGTTCTTCCGGATCGCGCCTTGGAGCGTGGCCCTCTCCATCCGTGTCGACTCGCGGGCGGCCGCGTCCTTCAGGTCTGTCTCGAGTTGCTTGAGGTACTCGATGTCCGTGTTCATGTCTCCATCTCCGTCGTTGCCTCCGTTGCGGGCTGTAGTCCCTTCTCCTGCAGAACCAGCGCCAGCCGTCGCAGTCCTCGGCTCACCCGCTGTCGCGCGTTCTCCTCGGTGCACGAGAGGGCTCGAGCGACCTCGGGATAGGGAAGTTGCTCGATCACTCGGAGACGTAGCGCGTCGCGATGATCCTCGCGGAGCGTCGCCAGGGCCTCCGCGACGGCACCTCGGATCGGCGCGAAGTCGACGAGGTCCTCGATACGCTCGAAGTCGGCGGGCGGCAGCTCGCGCTCCGGCATCCCGAGACGCCGGCGCGCCGCCCTGTCCACCCGCCCCGAGCGGAAGAACCGTCCGAGCTGGTGCCTGGCAACCCCGTAGATCCATGCCACGCCGTTCGCCCCCGTGTCTCGGTAGGTCGTCCTCGACGCGAAGGCCTGCGCGAACGTCTCGGCGGTGAGCTCGGCTGCGGCCTCGGGGTCGAGCGTTCGCCGGGCGAAGTAGCGGAGGAGATCCTCCGCGTGGCGCCGATACAGCACGGCGAACGCGCCGGGCTCGGTTGCCGACACCGTGAGAAGCTCGCTATCGCTGCGCTGGTCCTCCACTTCGTCTCCGATATCTGGTTCCGATGTGGGTTCCACCCGTACCATGCCCCGAACCGAGCAGGTGTGACAGGGGGTAGACGCGGTTGGCGAAGGACTCGTTCCCACGACAGAAGGCGCGAACGCGAGGGTTCACCCTCGGGGCGCCCCGCACGTTCCGGATCGCCGACGACGGCTCGCGCGTGGCATTCATCCGTTCGCGATCCGGGAACGATCCCGAGGGCTGCCTCTGGGTCCTCGACGTGGACTCCGGGGAAGAGCGCTCGATCTTCGACCCCGCGACGGCCGGCGAGGAGCACCCCACGCAGGAGGAACGGGATCGGCGTGAGCGCATGCGCGAACAGCTCACGAGTGTCACGACCTATGACGCCGATCCGGGGCTCACGCTCGCGACGTTCGTCCTCGGCGGACGGGTCTACGTGGCGGACCTGATCGAAGGTGGCGCCCGGCCGCTGGACGGCTCCATCGAGGGCGCCTTCGATGCGCGGCCCGACCCGACCGGCCGCCGGGTTGCGTACGTCGTCGACGGCGCACTCCACGTTCAGGATCTCTCGCCTGAAGGCGCGGCCGGCGGGTCGAGCCACGTCCTGGCGACGGACGACGATCCCGACATCCACTGGGGCCTCGCGGAATTCGTCGCCTCAGAGGAACTCGACCGGCATCGCGGGTACTGGTGGTCGCCCGACGGCGAGCGGATCGTGGCGGCTCGAGTCGACGAGCGCCCGGTGATCACGTGGTTCATCGCGTCCCCGGTAGACCCCGCGGCCCAGCCGCGCGCGGTCCGCTACCCCCAGGCCGGGACGAGCAACGCGGACGTCTCGCTCTCGGTGCTCGGACTGGACGGGATGCGCGTCGACATCGACTGGGATCGCGACGCGTACCCCTACCTCGTCAACGTGACCTGGAACGATCGGTGCCCGCTCACCCTCCTGGTGTTGTCGCGGGACCAGAAGCGATGGCTCGTCCTCGAGGGTGACCCCGACTCGGGGAAGACGCTCACGCTCTTCGAGGACACCGCCGAGCACTGGCAGACGATCGTGACGGGCTTGCCCGATCGGCTCCGCGACGGCCGGCTCGTGTTCGTCGACGAGTCTGAGGACACTCGCCGGATCACCCTCGACGGCGAGCCTGTGACCCCCCCTGGGCTCCAGGTCGCTACCGTGCTCGACATCGGGGACGACGTCCTGTTCGCCGCGAACGAGGATCCGACGGAGCTGCACGTCTGGCGCGGCGCGGGCGGCGAGATGCTCGAACGCGTCACTTCCGAGCCCGGCGTCCATCTCGCCGCCCGCGCCGCCGATGTCACCGTGGTCGTGTCGGAGCTGCTGGATCCCTCGCTCCGACGAGTGAGCGTGCTCCGCGCCGGCGAGCCGGTCGCGGAGATCCGCTCACTCGCCGAAGCGCCCGCCATCGAAGCTCGACCGACGTTCGGCGTCGTCGGCGGTCGAGACATCCGTGTCGCGTTGTTCACTCCCGACGGTGCCGAAGCGGATACCCCCCTTCCCGTGGTCATGGATCCGTACGGAGGACCCCATTTCGCGAAAGTGATCAAGGCGCATCGGGCGTTGCTCGAGCCGCAGTGGCTGGCCGACCAGGGGTTCGCCGTCCTCGTCGCGGACGGGCGTGGGACCCCGGGCCGGGGTGTCGCATGGGAACACGCCGTCTACCGGGGCCTCTCCGGCCCGGTGCTCGAGGACCAGGTCGACGCTCTCCACGCGGCGGCCGAGCGGTTCGGATTCCTCAACCTGGACAAGGTCGGCATCCGTGGATGGTCGTTCGGCGGGTACCTCGCGGCGATGGCGGTGCTCCGGCGACCCGACGTGTTCCACGCCGCGGTCGCCGGAGCACCCGTGACGGACCAGACGCTGTACGACACGGCGTACACGGAGCGATATCTCGGGCTCCCGCAAGAGGAGCCCGAGGCGTACGAGAAGGATTCTCTGATCCCGGACGCGCCGAACCTCGTGAGGCCACTTCTCCTGATCCACGGGCTCGCGGACGACAATGTCTTCGTCGCGAACACGCTCCTGCTCTCGCGGGCGCTCACCGAGGCCGGGCGGCTTCACTCGGTCGTGCCGTTGTCGGGCATCACCCACATGACGACGCAGGAGTCCGTGGCGGAGAACCTCTTGTTGCTCCAGGTGCGGTTCCTCCGGCAAGCCCTCGGCCTCGGCGGCGGAGTCGACACGCTCGAGCCTGCCTGACCAGCCGCCAGAGGACTCACTGCTACGCTCGGCCCGACATGCCCATCATCGTGCAGAAATACGGCGGTACCTCAGTCGCCGGCGTCGAGCGGCTCCGGGTCGTGGCCGACCGGGTCGTCCGCGCACGCGACGCCGGCAATGACGTGATCGTGGTGGTCTCGGCGATGGGGCAAACCACGGACGACCTCGCTCGTATGGCGAAAGACATCGCGCCGAACCCTGACCCGCGCGAGATGGACATGCTGCTCACGGCCGGAGAGCGGATCGCGATGGCGCTCCTGGGGATCGCCATCAACGAGCGGGGATGTCGCGCGGCGAGCTATACGGGATCGCAGGCCGGGATCATCACCGACACCGCGCACGGCCAGGCCAAGATCATCGAGATCCGACCCAAGCGGATCCTCGAGGCCCTGGACGCCGGGAACGTGGTGATCATCGCGGGCTTCCAAGGCCTTTCCTCTGCCTACGAGATCACGACGCTCGGCCGTGGGGGGTCGGACCTCACGGCGGTCGCGATGGCGGCGGCGGTCGGCGCCGAGGTTTGCGAGATCTACACGGACGTCGGCGGTGTGATGACGGCGGATCCTCGGTTGGTGCCCGATGCCCGGCTGATCCAACGTATCGGCTACGACGACATGCTGGAGCTCGCCGCGGCCGGGGCGAAGGTGCTCCAGTCGCGCTCCGTGGAGCTCGCCCGGCGGAGCGGCCTCCGGCTCCACGTGCGCTCTTCCTTCGACGACGAGGCGCCCGGTACATGGGTGCAGGAGGTTGACGATCAGATGGAAGACGTTCTGATCTCGGGCGTCGCGCTCGAGACCGATGAGGCGAAGGTGACCTTCGACGGCGTGCCCGACAAGCCCGGCGTCGCCGCGATGTTGTTCAAAGCGGTCGCGACCGCGGGCGTGAGCGTCGACATGATCGTGCAGAACGTCTCGCACGAGGGGGCCACCGACCTGTCCTTCACCGCGCCGATCGCCGATGTCGTGAGCCTCGAAGCCGCCGTCGGCGGGATCGCGCAACAGGTGGGCGCTCGGAACTGGTCGGTCGACGACGGTATCGCCAAGATCTCGCTGGTGGGAGCCGGGATGAAGAGCCAGCCCGGCGTCGCGGCGGACATGTTCGATGCCTTGGCGGCCGAAGGGATCAACATCGAGATGATCTCCACGTCGCCGATCAGGATCTCTTGCGTCGTAAGGAAGACGGACGCAACGCGGGCACTGCGGGTGGTCCACGCGCGCTTCGGGCTGGACGTTCCGGCCGAGATGGCCGATAACTAGAAGGTATGGATCCGTATCCTGCGTTGCCGCCGCCACCTCCCGGTGGCGAAATGGAGATCGAGGAAGTCGCGCCCGAAGGCCCGACGCGTTCCGCCGGGAAGGCGGTCGCGGTCGTCGCCGGACTCCTGGTCGCCCTTGTGGGGCTCGTCGCGGCGGGGGTCTGGTGGCTCGGCGGACCGGGAGTGTGTGACCGGAGCACCGTCGAGTCGGCTCGCTTCGGCTACTGCGTCGCGGCGCCGGGTTGGGAGCTCACGAACGAAGCGACCCAGACGACCCTCCCCTACGACGAGCTCATCAAGCCGGCGGACGCCTCCACCGTGCGGATCATGGCGATCCAACTTCAGACCGGGCAGGGTCTGAACGACGTGGTGAAGGCCGCGCGTGACGTCGCCTCGCAAGACGGGGTCACGGTCGGCGAGGTCGTCCAGCGGCGCGTCGCGGGCGTACCGGCCGCCCAGTGGGATTTCGTGCTCGACGCCGGACAGGTCAAGCAGCAGGTCCGAGAGATCGTATTCGTCCGAGGCGACGCGGCGTGGCGCGTGCAGCTCCAGGCCGACTCAGAAGGCTTCGACACCCGCGTCGCAGAGTTCGAGGACATCCTGCGCACCTGGACGTTCCGCTAGTCCTGAGCCGTCCGCTCCCTCCTGCCCGGTAGGGTGAGTCCGTGGGTATGAAGGTTGCCGTCGTGGGTGTCACGGGTGCGGTGGGCACCGAGATGCTGCGCATCCTGGAGTCGCGAGAGTTCCCGGTCGACGACCTCGTGCCGTTGGCGTCGTCGCGATCCGCGGGACGAACGATCTCGTTCCGGGGTCGCGACGTGACGGTGCAGGAGCTGTCCCTGGATGCACTTCGAGGCGTCGACCTCTCCCTCTCGGCTGCCGGTGCGTCCGTTGCGCGGAGTTTCGTGCGCGAAGCCGCTGCGGCCGGGACCGTTTGTATCGACAAGTCGTCTGCGTTCCGGATGGAGCCCGACGTGCCGCTCGTGGTCCCCGAGGTGAATCCGGAAGCGCTCGAGGGGTCGCCGCGGATCATCGCGGTGCCCAACTGCACCACCATCGTCGCGATGATCGCGCTCGCTCCGCTGCATCGCGCGGCGAGACTTCGCTCGCTCGTGCTGTCGTCCTACCAAGCGGTGTCAGGCGCGGGGCGTGACGGGACGCGCGAGCTCGCCGACCAGATCGAGAAGCTTCACGACCAGGTCGAGGAGCTCGGTCATCCCGACGTCGACGCGCTGCCGTCCGGGGATGTCTTCGGCAAGACGATGGCGTTCAACGTCTTGCCGAAGGTCGACGCCTTCACGGAGGACGGCTCGACGGGCGAAGAGGTGAAGACGATCCAGGAGTCGAGGAAGATCCTCGGGATCGAGGATCTCGACGTGGCGGCGACCTGTGTGCGTGTCCCCGTGCCCGTGGGGCACTCCGTGTCGTTGCTCGCCCGGTTCTCGCGCGCCATCACTCCCGAGGAGGCCCGAGCACTACTCCAGGACGCCCCTGGAGTGAACCTCCGTGACGATCCGGCGAACGGCGTCTACCCGTCGCCACTCGAGGCTGCGGGGCGAGACGAGGTACTGGTCGGGCGGATCCGGCGAGCGGGGCACGATGATTCGCTGCTGCTCTTCGCGTGCGGCGACAACCTGCGGAAGGGCGCCGCCCTCAACGGGATCCAGATAGCGGAAATGCTGTTCTCTACGAACTGACCGACGAGCCGAACCGGGCGCGACTCAGATAGACCTGACCGGCTGCGAGTCGCGCTTCCCGCGCTTGTCCTCGTACATCCCTTCGTCCGCCGCGTCGATCAGTTCCTCGAGCGTGACCGACCGGCCGGGCGGGATCGCGGAGAGGCCGATCGAGAGCGAGAGGTGGAAAGCACGTCCGGGTCGCTGGTTGTGTATCGCGGTCGTCGCGCGCATCCGCTCCACCGCGCGGTGAGGATCGAGCTCGGGGTCGCCCATCAGGAGCACACAGAACTCGTCGCCTCCGAGGCGCCCCGCCAGATCCGATGTACGGATGGTTTCGCGGATCACGTCGGCCGCCTCCTTCAACAATTGGTCGCCCATGGCGTGGCCGAGCTTGTCATTGACCCTCTTCAGTCCGTCGACGTCGACGAACAGCAACGCGATGGCCGCCCTGGTACGGGCGGCGACCAGGAGCTCGTGCTCGCCCAACGCGAAGAAGCCACGGCGGTTGGCGAGACCGGTGAGCTCGTCCACCGTCGCGTGCTGTCGGAGCTCCTCCTGAAGCTCCGACAGGTGAGATCCAGCTCGGACCAAGGCTCGAGAAAGCGAGCCGAGCTCATCCTGGGAGGTGTCCGGGTCCTCGAGCGGCCTCCCCTGGTCCAGCCTTCTCGCGTTGTTGCGCATCTTGTGGACCCGCCGAACGATGCCGGCCGTGAAGCCGACCATGAGGATCATGGCCGAGGCCACGGCCGCCGGCATCGCAAGCACCTCCACGATGTAGGAACGCTGGAAGGCAGAATCGCGCGCCATGACCCTTTGGGCCGCCAGCTCATCTGCGGTCGCCCGCATCTGTTCGGTCAGTCCGCGCAGGGCGTCGGTGATCGTCTGACCGTGAAGGAGCAACGTCACGAGCCGAGCCTGACCCTCCGGCGTTCGTATGCTCCCGGTCCGGAGGCTGGCCCGGAAGGTCGCCACCCTCTCGTCGACCAGCTCGTTGAGCCGATCGAGCCGTGTGCGCTGCAGCTTTTCGGTGAGGCGGAGACCGAGCCTCGCGAGGTCATTTCGAAGGTCCGTGACGGCGCTCTCGTAGTCGGCTTTCATCCCGGCTCGGTCGGTCAGCAGGAATCCGCGGACGCCCGACTCGGCAACCCCCAGATCGTTCTCGATCTCGGCCAGCAGTTGCCTGACCGTGTTCGTGCGGTCCACCTGTGCGTTCGTTCGAGAGGCGGTCCGCTGGGCGGAGACCGAATACACGACGGCGAAGATCAGGACGACCACCGGGATGGTCGACATCGCAAGCATCTTCGAACGAAGGGACACGATCACTTCTCCTGTAGGAAGCCCGACATCATGCCTTCGACGCCATGAGAAGGCCTCTTGAGGTCCGGGGGTTGTCTACCGACCGGTAGAGGCCGATAATCTGCCGGATGGTAGAGAAGGCGAAGGGGCGCCGGGCGAAGGAAGAGCGATCGATCGTCGACCGCCTCGCCGGCAAGCGCATCTTCCTCACGGGCGTCACCGGCTTCCTCGGCCAGGTCGTCCTCGAGCGCCTCCTCGCCGATCTCCCAGAGACGAGGATCCTGTTGCTGGTCAGATCCCAGCCGGGGGCTTCCTCCGTCGAGCGCGTCCACTACCTGACACGAAAGCCTTCCTTCGATGCGCTCCGCGCGACCCTCGGATCGGATGATGCGCTTCTACGACTCCTGGACGAGCGCGTCGAGGTCGTCGACGGCGACTTCTCACGCGGGCAGCCGGATCTGCCCGGCGACATCGACGTCACGATCCACTCCGCGGCGACCGTCGCCTTCGATCCGCCGATCGATGAAGGCTTCCAAACGAACCTCCTCGGCGCGATGAACCTCTACCACGGCGTCCTCGCCGGCGGGTCGCGACCCGCGCTCGTCCACGTGTCCACCGCCTACGTGGCTGGCGTGCAGAAGGGTGTGATCCCCGAGCGCACCCTGGACCACCGGGTCGATTGGAGACTCGAAGCCGACCTCGCGCTCCAGTCGCGTCGCGACGTCGAGGCGTCCTCCCGCAAGCCGGAGCTGCTCGAGCGCTTCCTTTCGGATGCCGCCAAGGAGCACTCCCGCGCCGGTCCCTCGACCGTTGCCGAGGATGCCGAGCGTCGGCGCAAGGAGTGGATGACCAAGCGGCTCGTCGAGTACGGGCGTCAACGCGCCCGATCGCTCGGCTGGCCTGATGTCTACACGTTCACGAAGGCGATGGGCGAGCGCGCGGTGGAGGAGCTCGCCGCCGAGGAGGGCCTGCCCCTGTCGATCGTTCGACCTTCGATCATCGAGTCCGCGTTGCTCCACCCGTCGCCAGGGTGGATCGACGGATTCAAGATGGCCGACCCGATCATCCGGTCGTACGGCCTGGGACAGATCCCCGAGTTCCCCGGCATCCCGGAAGGGATCGTGGACATCATCCCGGTGGACTTCGTGGTGAACGCGATCCTCGCCGTGGCGGCGACCCCGCCACCCCCGGGCCTGCCGGCTCATTACCACGTCTGTTCGGGCGACCGGAACCCGCTGCAGTTCCACCAGCTGTACACGCTCGTCCGGGAGTATTTCGAGGCCCACCCGCTCCCGGAGCGAGGCCGAGGCGAGCACAAGGTTCCCGAATGGACCTTTCCCGGAAACGTCACCGTCGAGAAGATGCTCCGTCGAGCCGAGCAGCTCACCGACATCGCGGAGCAGGTCGTCACGCACCTCCCGAAGTCCAAGGCCATGCGCGACGCCGTGGGCCGGGTGGATCGCGACAAGGCGAGGGTCGACTTCGTGAAGCGCTACTCCGATCTCTACGGCGCTTACACGGAGGCCGAGGTGATCTACACCGACGACGTGGCGATGGCCCTTTACGGGAGCCTGACCGCGGAAGACCGCGCCAAGTTCCCCTTCGACGCGGCGGCGATCGACTGGAAGCACTACCTGCAGGACGTCCACTCGCCGGCGGTGACGCAGTCGCTCCGCGAGCTCGCCCGGAAGGACCGAGCCCGCCCCACCGTCAAGATCCGGGAGCGCGAGGAGCCGGTCCTGGCCGTGTTCGACATGGAGGGGACGATCATCTCCTCGAACGTCGTCGAGTCCTACGTCTGGGCGAGGATGGCCGACCTCGAGCCCGACGAGTGGCCGGGCGAGCTGGTCGGTGTTTTCGGCCGGATCCCGCGCTACCTGGCGATCGACCGGCGGGATCGAGGTGACTTCCTGCGAACGTTCTTCCGTCGGTACGAGGGCGCCTCCGTGGAGGGCCTCGATCGACTGATCGATCGGCACGTGGGGGAGTTCATGCTCGAGAAGGCGAGCCCGGGAGCGATCCGCCGCATCCGGGAGCATCGAGCGGCCGGACATCGGACGCTGTTGCTCACGGCTGCGGCGAATGCGTTCCTCCGGCCGCTCGATCCGCTGTTCGACGTGGTGATCGGCGCCGACCTCCAGGTGGACGACGAAGGCCGGTACACCGGCTTCATGTCCAGCCCGCCGCTCGTCGGCGAGGCGCGAGCGGCGTGGCTCCGCCGCTACGCCTCGACGGAAGGCGTCGACCTGAAGCTGTCCTATGCCTACGCGGATTCCTACTCCGACCTGCCGTTGCTCCGCGCCGTGGGGAACCCGGTGGCCGTGTCGCCGGATTCCCACCTGTACCGCTTCGCGCGCCGGCGTCGCTGGCCGATCGAGGAATGGGGGATGTCGAAAGGCATGCCGCGCGTCCGATTCCCGAAGCCGGCGAGGAGGTAGGGAGCCCATGGCGCTGGCGCTCGAGTTCTACCGGTCCGCTCCGAAGTACCTCGGCACCCGGACGCTGGGGTCGAAGGCCCCAGGCCTGGTGACCGCCGGGTTGGCGCCGTTAAGGCTCGTGACGCAGAAGGATCCGGAACTGAAGCGCGAGGGGTGGGCGCGCGTCAAGCCTCGGCTCTCCGGGATCTGCGGGAGCGACCTCTCCATGATCGCCGGGAGGTCCTCGCTCTATTTCTCTCCGCTCGTGTCGCTGCCGTTCGTGCCCGGCCACGAGGTCGTCGGCGAGCTCCTCGATGACGTCGGCGACCTCGTGGCCGGGCAGCGGGTCGTGATCTCG
>Ga0184605_10000399_pt1 | contig 12856 bp, 14 predicted proteins | sample PLM0_30_coex_FD_132995 | JGI IMG/M metagenome (GOLD analysis project Ga0184605, IMG submission 132995) | Groundwater sediment microbial communities from an aquifer in East River, Colorado, USA - PLM0_30_coex | ecosystem: Environmental > Terrestrial > Soil > Riparian zone | place: USA: East... | reverse complement strand
CGAGCACCACGTAATGCACAAACAAATCGCGCAAAAGCGCAGCGCTGATCTCACCGGTAAATGGTCCGTTCTTCTCCCAATACATATTTTGCGCGCCGACCTTGATGTTTTGCGCTCCACCGAGCGCTTCAGTGACTTTCGCGATTGCCGTGAAGGGCGGGATGATCACTACTTCGACGTCGGTGATTTCGCCTGCGTCTCGAAGGAACGACTCCACAAATCGAGCCGACTCGCTCTGCGTCATGTTCATCTTCCAATTGGCGGCGATGATTTTTTTGCGCATCAGTTTTTGTCGGTTAGCGCAGCCACGCCGGGGAGTTCTTTGCCTTCCAATAACTCGAGCGATGCGCCGCCGCCAGTGGAGATAAATGTCATTTTTGCGGCGAGCCCCGCCTGTTTCACCGCGGTCACCGAGTCGCCGCCACCGATGATCGTCGTCGCTCCGGATTGCGCCATTGCTTCGGCGATTGCAATAGTTCCTTCCCCGAATTCAGGAATCTCAAAGACGCCCATCGGGCCGTTCCAGACAATTGTTTCGCCCTTGGCGATTTCCTCTTGATAGAGTGCAATTGTTGCCGCGCCGATATCGACCGCCTGCCATCCCTCAGTGATTCCGTGGCGCGGCGACAGCCGGCTCGTGTTTCGCACGTCGGCGCCCGCGCGAATTTCATCCGCCTCGACGACATCGATCGGAAGCAAAAATGTTACTCCGCGTTCCTTCGCCAATTCGAGAAGTTCGCGCGCAAGACCCACTTTGTCTGATTCGACCCGGCTTGCGCCGACCGGAATTCCTTGTGCTTTCAAGAACGTGTTGGCCATGGCGCCGCCGATCAGGATTGCGTCGGCTTTTTCCATCAAGGCTTTTAAGACGCCGATTTTATCGGACACCTTTGCGCCCCCTAAAATCACGACGAACGGCTTGGCCGGTTTCTCAAGCCCTTCTTTCAAATGTTTGAGTTCTTTCTCCATCAAAAAACCCATCGCCGATTTTTCCACGAAGTTTGTGATGCCCACCGTGGATGCGTGCGCGCGGTGCGCGGCGCCAAACGCGTCGTTCACATAAAGATCGCCAAGTTCGGCGAGCGCCTTCGCAAAATTTGAATCGTTAGCTTCTTCCCCAGGCTGAAACCGAACGTTCTCGAGCAGCGCGACATCGCCGCTCTCCATGTGGTTAACGATTTTTTTCGGCACATCCCCAATCGTGTCGTGACTGAAAATGACGGGGTGATGAATCAGCGAATGCAGATAGTCGCCAATCGGACGCAGCGAATATTTCTCCACCGGCTTTCCTTTGGGCCGGCCAAAATGCGACATCAAAATGGTTTTCGCGCCGTGGTCGCGCAGGTAGTTGATGGTCGGCAATGTCTCCCGGATTCGCGTGTCATCAGTGACACGAATTTTGCCGCCGCGCGTTTCGATTGGCACGTTAAAGTCCACTCGCACCAACACGCGTTTTCCACGCACATCCAGATCACGCACTGAAAGTTTCGCCATATCTACTCGTGCTCGTGCTCGTAATCGTGATCGATCAAATATTCCGCTTCGTCTTCCCTCAAAACATCTGCCCGCTCAGAAAATTTGCGAAGTAGTCCAATAAGCATCTGCACAATTCTCGCGAGCCTTTGCTTCGAAGAAACGACCTGCTCTTCAGTGGCAAGTTTTCGCACAAGGAGAACATCCAGACACGCAGCGCATTCTAGCGCAGACCCGCGTGCCATTTCCAAAAATCGCGCTCGATCCTTAGCAGAAAATTTCCCGTTCCCCTCGGCGATATTCAACGGAATGCTTGTCGAAGCGCGATCGAGTTGATCTTTCGCAGCGGCCTTTGCAGAGATCGCATTGAGAAACTCTCCGACCCACCCACAGAAAGCGATGGCCTCCTGGTAGACATCCAATTTTTCGTGATCGAAATATATTTTCACGTGTCAATTAGCAGCGATCACGAGCAGGAGCACGAGCACGATTACGAAGCCCCTTACGCCCCCAACAGCTCCATCAATTCCACGCAGCGATTGCTGTAACCCCACTCGTTGTCGTACCAACCAACTACTTTCACGAAACGGTTCCCAAGCGTGAGCGTTAGCTTGCTGTCGAAGATGCAAGAGTGCGGATTACCGACGATGTCCTCGGAAACGAGCGGCTCATCGCTGTACTCGAGTACGCCTTTATAACTCTTGTCCGACGCCGCTTCCTTGAATGCAGCGTTGATCGCATCCACGGTCGCGTCCTTTTCGAGCACAGCCGTGAAATCCGTGACCGATCCATCCGGAGTCGGCACACGAAAAGCGCCGCCGTTTAGTTTCCCTTTCAATTCTGGAATCACTTCGCCGATCGCCTTGGCAGCGCCAGTCGTCGACGGAATGATATTGATCGCCGCGGCGCGCGCCCGCCTCAGGTCTTCGTGTGGAAAATCGAGAATCCGCTGGTCGTTTGTGTAACTGTGGATCGTGCTCATGAACCCGTGCGCAATGCCGAATGTGTCATTCAATACCTTCGCCATGGGCGCCAGGCAGTTCGTTGTGCAACTCGCGTTTGAAACAATTTTATCCTTCCCGGGATCGAAGACTTTGTCGTTTACGCCGATGCAAATCGTCACGTCGGGATTTTTTGCCGGCGCGCTGATCAACACGCGTTTTGCTCCGGCCTTCAAATGCAGCTCGGCTTTTTCGCGACTGGTGAAGAAGCCCGTCGATTCAAGCACCACATCAATTTCCAGTTTTTTCCACGGCAGATTCCCTGGATCGCGATCTTTTAAAACCTTAATTTTGTGACCGCGCACGATGATGTTTTCGTCATCGTAAGCGATATCGCCTTCGAATTTGCCGTGCACCGAATCCCATTTGAGCAGATGGGCCAGAGTGTGCGTGTCAGTGAGATCGTTGATCGCGAGAACGCGCTCGACTTGTTTTTGTGACATAGCGCGAAGGACATTGCGCCCGATGCGCCCGAAACCATTGATAGCGAAATTAGGCATATTGAAAAAGTTAAAGGGTTGAAGGGTTAAACCGTTACGCGGAAAATCTTAAACGTCCAACGCTCAACCCCCAAACTCTCAACGCCGAATTCAGAACAATTGAGGCTCGGATGTTCGGCGTTAGACGTTCGGCGCCTGTCCCGCAGTAGCCTTGCGAAGGCGGATTGGACGTTGGACGTTTTCTGAATGAAGCGGAGCCTCGCTGCATTCGTGACCATCTTTACGACTATGCTCGCCCAAGTGACCTCTGCTGCCGAAACGAAAACCATCCTCGTGTTCGGTGACAGTTTATCAGACGGCTTCCTGCTCAAACGCAGCGAAGCCTATCCAGCTTTGCTTGCGAAGAAGCTGCACTCCGCCGCGCTGAACTTTCAAGTGACCAACGCTAGCGCGGCCGGCGGCACCACCGAAGGCGGCTTGGAACGGCTCCCGCCACATTTGAAACACAAAATCAACATTTTCGTTCTGGAGCTCGGAATCAACGACGCCTTCCGCGGTCTGCCCGTCGATGAGATTCAAAACAATCTTCAGCAGATCATCGACAAGGTGAAAGCGCGAAATCCAAATGTGCGGGTTGTAATCGCAGGAATGCGGTTGCCCAATTACGCGGCCGACGACTACGTATCGGCGTTCGGCAAAATGTTCGGTGATCTCGCGGCCAAAAATGGAGCGGCGTTGGTTCCCTATTTACTCGAAGGCGTGGCAGGCGATCCCTCACTGAATCTACCTGATGGCATTCATCCAAACGCCGCCGGCCAAAAGATTCTTGCCGAAAACGTCTGGCGCGTGCTCGAACCAATCGCGCGCGAGGTCGCCGCGTCGTCATCCCGAGAAAAGTGAGAGACCTCACCGTCGGAGTCTGGATCACACTAATTATCAAGGAGCGTCGGAGTTCTTCTGTGAAATCCTTCACTCCCTTCAGGATGACAGGAGACAACCGATGCGCGCCTGTCGCACGTTAAATTAAAAAAACGATGGACCCTGCACGACCAACTGATCCTGACCCAGCCGATCCGTTCAATCCCGAACGGTCTGATCACGCCATTTTGGAAACGATCGAAATCGCGACGGAAGGCGAAGATTGCGATGAATGCGTACGAAAGCTACGACCGGTGTTGAAGAAAATTCCCGGCGTAAACGATGTGAAAGTCGATCTCAGGCACGAGCGCGTGATCGTCACATTTGATGCGCGAAAAACGCATCCGCCTGATCTTCACGACGCAATCTTGAAAAGCGGTTACAAACCCGGCTCAGCTGCCAGCTAAGCATCTAACGCTAATTTCGGAGGTCATCCCGAGCGGAGCGAGGGATCTCGCAATCGAAGCTTGCAGCACACTGGTTCGGATGAACATCAGCCTGACTTTGTGAGGTCCTTCACTTCGTTCAGGATGACAACCGGATTAAATGGCCGGTTGTTGCTGGGTGAGGCAATGAAACGTGCCGAGTCCCCAGATTAGTTCCCGGCAATCGATTCCGATGACGCGGCGCTGTGGAAAACATTGGCGCAGGATCGACAACGCCACTTCGTCGGCAGAATCGGCAAACGTCGGCACAAGCACGCAAGTATTCGCGATGTAAAAGTTGGCGTAACTCGCCGGCAAACGCAGCCCTTCGCGCACAATTTTTTTCGGCATCGGGAGAGTAACGACGTCAATCGTGCGATCGCCAAGTTTTATCGTGCGCAGGCGCGCTAAGTTTTCCTGCAGCGGTTCGTAGTTTTCGTCATCCCTATCTTCTTCAACAACCGTCACGACAGTTCGTTCGGAGACAAACCGCGCGAGATCGTCGATGTGGCCGTCGGTGTCGTCGCCGGCGATTCCGTCACCCAGCCAGAGGATATCGCGAACACCCAGGTAATCCCGCAGACGCTGTTCGATTTCCTCGCGAGAGAGATTTGGATTTCGATTTTTGTTTAACAAGCACGATTCCGTCGTGAGCAGCGCGCCCGCGCCGTTGACGTCGATCGAGCCGCCTTCCAGGATCATGTGCGGATAAAAGACGGGAACTCTGAGGATCTCGCCAATACGCGTTGGCACTACTTCATCGAGATTGAATGGCGGATATTTGTTTCCCCACGCATTGTAATCCCAGTCTACAACGACAAGTGGAGCCGGCCCGCTCTCGCGCCGCACACTATGCCCCGGCTCGGCGGCCAGCCGGCTCCAACGTTCGTCGCGTGTGAGAAAAATCGGTCCATGATCGCGACACCATGGTTCATCCGTTGGAATGCGATAAAATGTGATCCGTTCCATCGGCAATCCACGCAAAACTGATTGTGCTTCTGCTTCATGCGCGCCGTTGCAAACATTGATGCAGACCTGCTCCGATTCGATGAGCGCCTCAATCATTGCGCGCAATGCGGGCAAAACACGATCGAATGACTCGGGAAAACGGATCCCCTCGCGTCGAGGCCATGATAGCCACGTCGCTGTGTGCGGTTCCCATTCCGCCGGCATGCGATAGCAGAGTGCGGCTGGCGTTTGAGCCGTCATCAGAGAAACGTCCAACGCCCAATCCGCCTTCGCAAGGCTACTGCGCGACAGGCGCTCAACCTCCAACGCCCAATTGGCAGACGCTTAATTATCGCTATGGCGTTCGCGCAGGTTTGTAGATCATGCCGACGATTGCGCCGGTGATGACCATCTCAATCAAGCCGCCGATGCTTGCATAGACGAGCAATTTTCCTGGAAAAGGTTGCACGGCGTAAACGCCCATGCGCATGCCGATCGCCGCGATTTCAAACAGGATGCCCAACTGAATTCCTGCGATTACGCCGCCGCCAGCGAAACCGCTCGCGAAGATCATCACGAACGCAAGAACGATAAGTGCCTGGCCAATCAGGATCCAATGGAAGAAGCCCAGCATTTCAGTTTGCGTCCGCCAAAGATTTGGCGTTTGCGTGTAGACATCTTTGAGCAGTACGCCATTTAGCAACCAGCCCCACAAAATAGGAAAATGTACGCGGCGATAAATGCGAGGATAAATCGTTTCATCATTTGGATGTGATTAGACCTACGCCGTCGTGCGCGAATCAGACTTATAGAGCGCGCCGATGATGGCGCCAGCAATCGCGAATTGGATCAAATCGCCGGCCATCCAACCGCAGAGGATCTTGGTCGTCAGTGGCTGTACCGCGAAGGTGATGAGATAAGCGCCGGCATATATCAGCGCTACCAGGATTGCCAGCGTCGCGCACGGGCCCGCGCCACCCGCGGGGACAAATCGTGCGCAAGCCAGCGTGAGGAAGAATGCCATCACAATGTGCCCAAAAACGAGCGTGGAGAAGTGATTACCAAAATCGGCTTCGGTTCGCCAAAGTATTGGCACTTCCTGATGCGCGCCATGCATCAATTTTCCGTACCAAAGGAAGCCAAACAGGAAGATGAAACCAAAGGCTGCTATGAATGCCATGAAGAATTTTTTCCAGTTCATAAGGTGTTTCGATTGAGAGTTTGCTCAGCCCCACTCAAGCCCGGCGACTTTCATCGCAAAACTAAGTTGAAGTGTCGATCTAAAATTTTTGCTCGAAGAACTTGTAGCCACCGGCCTGTGGCCGGTTAGGGCGAAAGAAGGTTCTCGATGACGGCTCACAGAGCCGTGGCTACAGGCTTGGCGCGATATTAGCTTTCCACGTGCAATCCTAGCTCCCGCAGCAGCGCAACATCCACATCAGCCGCGGGATTTTTTGCGGTGAGAAGTTTGTCTCCGTAGAAGATTGAATTGGCGCCGGCAAAAAAGCAGAGCGCTTGTCCCTCGCGCGAAAGCCGGGTGCGTCCAGCCGCCAGGCGAACGCGCGCCTTCGGAAGTGCGATACGCGTGACGGCGATCAGCCGAATGAGCGCAAAAATGTCCACCGGCGGCTGGTCGGCGAGCGGTGTGCCCGGCATAGCCATCAGGCAATTAATCGGCACACTTTCAGGAGGCGGATCAAAATTGCTGAGCACTTCCAGCATTCGCAGACGGTCGGTCTCGGATTCGCCCATGCCGATAATGCCGCCGCAACAAACCGACATTCCGCTCTGCTGAACGGCGGCAATTGTGTCGAGGCGATTCTGAAATGTATGTGTGCTGACGATCTCCGGATAAAATTCCGGGGAAGTATCGATGTTGTGATTGTAAGCAGTCACCCCGGCGGCTTTGAGTTTGCGCGCTTCAACCGGCCCGATCTCGCCCAGCGTGACACAAACTTCCATGCCGAGCTGGCTCACTTCGCGAACGATCCCCAGCACGCGCTCAAATTTTTCCGAACCGTCGCGCACACCGCGCCAGGCCGCGCCCATGCAAAAACGCGTCGCGCCTTGTGCACGCGCACGATTCGCCGCGGCTAGAATATTTTTCACGGACAACAGCTTTTCGCGTTCCACGCCGGTAGAATAATGAGCGGACTGCGCGCAGTAAGCGCAATCCTCGCTGCATCCGCCGGTTTTGATACTGAGCAAGCTACACCGCTGCACCTCTTCGCCGCGCCAATGCCGGAGATGCACAGCGCGGCTTTGCGAGATGAGATCGAAGAATGGCTGATGGTAGAGCGCGCTGAGTTCCGCGAGTTTCATCGCAACCCGCGATGTTCAATCGCCAATCGAAAATCGGCAATCGAAATCTAATTCACCCACTTGCCGCCTTCGGAAACGAGGATCGGCAGCTCTTCCATCATGAATTGGGATTTGCCAATGGCGCCAATCATGCGCGTAACTGTCGCGGCGTACCATTTCTTCGACATATCTTAGCCGGTATGGCAACCCCAGCTCTTGATGTAAGCGCCGCGCGCAAACGCACGGCGGCTGATCTTGGTCAGATCGCTATCGTGCAGCCACGATTTACAAGCGCTGTCGATGTTGTTGCTGTAATCGAACATGAAACAGGCCCGGTTGGAGTGACCGAAATATTCAAACCCGATGATCTTTACCTGATCTCGCGGTTGGCCGTGATTTAGATAATCAATCACCTCAGAGCCTGGGCCAAACCAAACGAGGTGGAAATTGAATTTGTCGCGGACTGTATCGATCAAGCCGATCAGATCCTGGTGTTCCTGTTTTGCGCGATCCTCGTAACCCTGCCTGTAGATAAGCCAGGTAATCTTCGCGTCAGGACCGAGTTGCTCGCGCAATTGTTCAGTGCGTAGACGCGCAGCCCGCACAAAGTTCGCCCACCAATGGTCGTGCGGGACGGCCTTGTATTTTTCCCACTGATACATCGAAGGCCCGCCCACAAGGATGATGTACTCACCCGAAGCCGGCAACGCCGCTTGCGAGGCAAGCGCGAAAAGCGACAAGGAACAAACAAGCACGAAGCGTTTCATCATGATTAGAGAGAGGAGTATTTATGCAGCTAGCAGAATTGCGCAAGTAGGGCGGGTTTTAGGAACACAATTGTAGGGCGTCCGCCGCGGCGGACGCCGCCCAATTAAATCGCTGTTTCACAGAATGGAGCCGGCGGGCGCCTGGCGACCTAGACGGGCAGGTCGAAGGCCGAGCGAGCTGCAGCGAACGAGTCAAACGCCTACAATTTGGGGTCGATTTCACCGCAGGTTAAATCCTTATTCGTCTGCCGTTTTCGAATCAGCGCGAACTTGTTGCCGCGTACCAGCACTTCTGCAGGCAGCGCACGAGAGTTGTAATTGGAAGCCATCACAAATCCGTACGCGCCCGCGCTCATGATCGCGAGGAGATCGTCCCCTTGGAGCTCCGGCATTTCCCGATCCAGCGCAAAAAAATCACCCGACTCGCATACCGGCCCAACAATATCGATCTTCTCCGTCTTATTCCTATTCTTACTCTTACTCGTGCTCGTGCTCGGCTCAGTGACCGGCACGATTTCGTGATAGCTGTGATAAAGGGCCGGCCGAATCAGATCGTTCATTCCAGCATCGACAATAGCGAATTGTTTGGCGCCCGATTTTTTGACGTAGCGCACGCGTGTCAAGAGTACACCGGCATTACCGACAAGAAAACGGCCAGGCTCGACCAGGGTCCGAATTCCAAGTTCACGCAAGGGCGGCACAATTGCGTCGGCATAATCACGAACGCTAAATGCGGATCCCGCGCATGCGGGACCATGATCGTGCCACCATTTACCTGGTCCGCTTTGCAATGCGCGCTGATAAATAATTCCCATGCCGCCGCCGATGCTGAAAAACTCGATCCGGTATTTCGCTTTCAATTCACGGACGATCGGCGCCACTTTTTCGATCGCACTCGCGAACGGCTTTGCCTCTGTGATTTGCGAGCCGATGTGCATCTGTATACCAACGATGTCGACGTTACGCATTTTCGCGGCGCGCTCGTAAACCGCGGTGACCTGGTCAAGCGCAATACCGAACTTATTCTCGCGCGAACCGGTGGAAATGTACTCGTGCGTGTGCGGATCGACATCGGGATTCACGCGCAAGGCAACCGGCGCGCGTAAATTTTTCTCGCTAGCGATGCGATTAATGAATTCCAACTCGGCCTCGCTCTCGACATTGAAGCTGTACACGCGGTGCTCGAGGCCGTACTCGATTTCCTCACGCGATTTGCCTACCCCGGCGAACGTGCATTTTGCCGGATCACCACCCGCTGCCAGAACACGAAAGAGCTCGCCGCCGGAGACGATGTCGAACCCCGCGCCCGCGTCCGCGAGCAAATTCAGAATTGCGCGATTCGAGTTCGCTTTAACCGCATAATAAATCAGGTGGTCCAGCTGCGCGAGCGCCGCATCGAGCCGCGTGTAGTGATCGAGAATTGTTCCCGCGCTGTAAACGTAGAGTGGCGTGCCAAATTCTTCGGCGACGCCTGCAAGATCGACATCCTCGCAGTGAAGTTTGCCGTCGCGATACTGAAAAGAATGCACGAATCACTGTAGCCGCTTCGCTGTGCGAAGCGAAACGCGCTACCCAAGCATCCTCAATCCGATGTTGAGGATCGCGATCAATGCAACTCCCGCGCAAAAGCTTATCAGCACAAGTTTCTTTCCGTGCCTCAACATTTCTCCGAGGAGGGCGTGCGCAGCCAGATAGATGAATCCGCCGCCAACCTCCGCCATGATCAAGCCGAGCCAAAACGTCGAAATATTAGACAGGAAAAAATACCCGATCACGCCGCCAAGAAGTGTGGTCGCTTCAACTGCGGCTACCCAGCCAAGCGCGGCGCCGCGATGCAATCCGGCGCCGATCAACAGACTGCCCAAGGCAAGCCCTTCGGGAACTTTGTGAATGCAGAGAGCGGAGAACAGCGACCATTTTGTCGAGCTTATCGCAGGAATCTCGCCTTGAATAGCCAAGGCTAAACCGTCGGTCGCACTATGAATTGACAATGCGACGATCAGCGCAGTCGCAATTTCACTGAAATGGCGTGTCGCATCCGCGTCGAAATGACTGGCCGCGCAAGCGGGGCAAACATGATGCACATGTTTACTGATGAAAAAGAAAAGCACGTATCCAGTGGCTAGAGCGAGTAACACCGTCCACCAAGAACATGCGCCAAAACTTTCCGGCAAGATCGCAAAGATTGTTACACACAGGAGTGTTCCGGCGGCGAAGCTGATCAGCGCGCAAAGTGGCCTGTGTGATAGTTGCAGCGACGTGCTCATCCATCCACCGATAAGGGCGAAAGCGTAGGCCGCGAGTACCTGCCAGAGCGCGTTCGCCATTTAGGAGCTTGCGCTTGCCGCAGCCGCGGGATGATCTTCGCGGCAAAGATGCGTCTCGATCGTGACGTGCACCAGCTCGCCATGTCCGCGAAGCAACGCCCGATAGGAATCGCAGCTCTTTGGCTCGTGCGCGACGATCGAAACCATCGCCGCAAATTTGCCAATGCCGACCTGCCAGACATGCAAATCGGTCACGAGCGAATCGCCATCGCTTTCCAGTGCTCGGCGAATTTCTTCAGGCAAATCCGACGAAGCGGGTGTGCGATCGAGCAAGATGCCGCTGGTATCGCGCAAAAGTGTGTAAGCCCATGAAAAAACCACGCCGCTCCCGACGAACCCCACGACTGGATCCAGCCACGCCCAGCCGAAGAATTTGCCGCCCGTCAATGCCGTAATCGCCAGCACCGAAGTAAATGCATCTGCCAGCACATGCAGGTACGCGGCGCGCAGATTTAGATCTTCATGATGAGCGCTGCCACCACCGCTTTCATGATGGCGATCCGCAAGAAGGACTGCGCAGCCTAGATTCACCAGCAGTCCGACGCAGGCGATGCCGATCGCCTCGTTAAAATGAATTTCGAGTGGAGTAAATAGCCGGTGCACGGATTCGCCCGCCATCAGAAAGGCCACGATCGAGAGCACGATTGCGCTCGTGAACCCGCCGAGCACGCCTACCTTTCCGATGCCGAAACTGAACCGCGCGTTGCCGGCCTGCGTTCGTGCGAAATAGTACGCCACGGCCGTGATCAGAAATGCGAGCACATGCGTGCTCATGTGCCAGCCATCGGCCAGCAACGCCATCGAGTGCGACATCAAGCCAACCGCGATCTCGATTACCATCATCGCGGCCGTAACCGCGATCACGATGCGCGTGCGACGTTCTGCGTGAGAAAAATCCGGAACGAAATCGTGCGTCTTAACGAATCGCGAATGATCTGTTCGATGCATCACGCAAAACTACCGCGATCAGAAATAGTTATCCTTAAAAATCGTAGGCGACCGTGCCATAGAAACCGCGCCGGTGGCCGAATTGCGGCGCGCCGACCCCGATGCCGCTGCCGTCACGCAGTTCGTAGATCGTGTCGAGAATGTTGACGACATCGAAACGGATTTTGACAGCGGTCTTCTCTGTGATCTTGATCCGGCGCGACAGGTTGACGTTGAATGTCTCGTAGGGATGGTTCTTCTGGGTGTTTGCGAAACCCCGGCGTAACCCGTTGCCGTAAAGTCCGTCGATTCCCGCTTGCCAATCGTTCCACGTGTAAGAGATACCGGCGGAACCCGTGAAACGCTGATCGTGGTCGAGGAAGACCCAGTTCTTTTTGATGTAGGCGAATTCATCTGGATCAAATAAGAATTGTGCGGAGCTGACGTTCGTGCCGCGCGCCCATTCGTAGGCCGCATTCAGATACGCGGAGAACCCACCCTGGTTATAGTTTGCCGTGAATTCGCCTCCGTAAATCTCGCCGCGCTTGTAATTGAAGGACGAAAGGATAAGCGCCTCGCCGAATTGCCCTTCGTCCAGGACCGAGTGCGCGCTTTTGTAGAAACCATCGATGCCTACACTGAAACCTTTGGCAATTTGCTGCGTCACGCCCGCATCGAAATAATGCGCGCGCTCCGATTTTGTGACGGAATCCTTTTGAATGGCGGATTCGTTGGTTGTGCCGTTGAACTTTGAGATCGTGCCTTGCTCGACATTTTCCAGCGGCGGTGGCGTGAAATACCGCGCATAACCGGCGTGCAGCACGGTCCCTTTGAATGGCTCATAGACAATATTGATGCGTGGACTGAGCTGGTTCTCCTGAGCGAACGCATCCACGATGTCGAACCGACCGCCGAAATTGATCGTGAGTTGTTCGAACGGCTTATATTCATCCTGCAAATACACTCCGTAGAAATAGCCGTATTTGCCGGAGTTATCGACAATGCGCAGTGGGATGTCGCTGGTTTGGTTGCCATTGGCATCGACCGGGAAAACCAATGTGGACGTTCCGACGGTGGCATGCTGCGCGTTTATAAGGAATCCGCCGCGAAGCGTGTGTTGATCGGTGAGCTTGTAGCTGGCGTCGAACTCGACACCATTCGAGAAAATGTCGCGATCAACGCGTGAGGCAACGCCGTTGAAAATTAGATCGCCCACATTATCGGGCCGAAACAAGACCGAACTATAAAGGGTGAAAACCGACGCCTGCATATTGAAATCGCCGATCTTTTTTTGCTAGGCGAGAATGGCGTACGCATCTTGCTCGACCT
>Ga0184605_10000397_pt1 | contig 12867 bp, 8 predicted proteins | sample PLM0_30_coex_FD_132995 | JGI IMG/M metagenome (GOLD analysis project Ga0184605, IMG submission 132995) | Groundwater sediment microbial communities from an aquifer in East River, Colorado, USA - PLM0_30_coex | ecosystem: Environmental > Terrestrial > Soil > Riparian zone | place: USA: East... | reverse complement strand
TACCTCGCGTACGGCCTCCACCTTCCGGCTCATCGCCTCGCGGGAGGCGCCGCGCTCACCCGTGCGCGACCCGAGGCTCACGTATACGAAGCCGCCGCCGGCGTTCAGCCGCTGGACGTCGTCGGGGCTGCACTCGGGCTCGCTTCCGCTCACGGCGCACACCAGCGGTACGTCCCGGGACCGGGCTCGCTCGGCGTAGTCGACCCAGTCGGGCGGGTCGTCCTCGAACAGGAGCGCGTCGCTCGAGCGCAGGGCGGCCGTGGGGGCGGCCCAGCGGTCGGGCCGCGGCCACGCCCCGCCATAGACGATCCCCACGCTCGAGCCGATCGAGGCGAGCCACTCGTCGAATCGCGGCGAGCCGTCGGTCAGGTCGTCCGCCACGGCGGTGAGCGCGCGCGCGATCACGGGCCCGGTCCGACCCGACCAGCCGGCTTCCCCGAGCACGGGGAACTCCACGAACGTCACGCCCGCGCGGGCGGCCTCGCGAGCCGCGGCGATACTCGACTCCCAGTCCGGGTAGCCGGGTATCAGGTAGATCCCGAACGCCAGCTTCCCGCCGTCGCGGGTGGCAGCGATCCTGTCGCTCAGCTCCGCGGTCAGCACGCGACGCGCTGCCGCGCGATCTCGAGGGTCCGCGTGCCGCAGTACGTGAGCCAGAGGTCGGGCTCGCCCCCGGCCGCGTACCCGCCCCCCGGGCGCCGGAAGGACTCCATGCCGCGCGCCAGCCGGTCCCAGTCGAGGTCCACGCCCGCGATCTGGGCCGCCCGGGCGCCCCAGTACATCGTGGCCGGATAAGAGCGCTCGTGGGCCGGGGACCAGTGGATCAGCTCGCCGTCCGAGCATGCCCCGACGAAGCGGGCGTGGCGCGGCTCGACCTCGTCCGCGCCGAGGAACTGGAGCATGTGGAGACAGCAGTACGTGCGCTCGACGTCCGGTTCCGCCCCGGGAACCAGGCCGAATCCCCCGTCTGGGTGGGCGCAGCCGCTCATGAACGCGTGGACCGCCTCGTGCTCGTCCCCCGACAGCGACACCGCCGCGAGCGCCACGGCGCGCATCCCGTAGTAGAGGTCGTCCACGTCGACCCAGACGCGCGCGCCCCCGTCGCCCAGGACGCTCCGGCGGACGTACTCCGCGATCCGCTCGGAGTCCGGCACGCGTCCTACGAGTCCCGCCGTCATGAGCCTGGTCGCGTAGTACGTCGCGGCGAGCTCGGATGGGCCGTCGTCGCGGCGCATGGCGTACCCGCCGTCGGGCCGGGCGCAGTCGTCGAGGAGCCGGTCGACCGCGGCACGCGTCGACTCCCCGGGCTCGACCTCGAGCGCGGCGAGGGTCTCGAGACCGAAGCGTGCCGCCTCCACGGTCGGCACCCGCTCGCCCACCTCGACGAACGGGTCGTCGTGCAGCGCCCGCGAGCGGACGAAGGCCTCGGTCTCCCGGCGCGCCGCGTCGGCGCTCATCCGGGCTCCACCCCGAAGAACTCGCCCTGCGGGGCGAGGCCCTCGAGCGGGAGCGCGGCGGCGACGCCCTGCGTCGCGGGTGCCTTGGGCGCGGGCTCGTCGAAGAGCTCGTCGTCCTCCGGCGCGTCCGCCGTCCCGACCCCGGCGAACCTGCTGTACCGCGCGAGGGCGGCATCGCGCGCGGTGAGCTGCGAGCCGCCCGCCGGCATCTCGCGCTCGGACGCGTACTCCGTGAGCGCCCACAGCGCGGTGCCGCTCAGGACGAACGACAGGGCGTCGGTCGGTGCGACGTCGGGAATGCCGTGGTCGGACAGCGAGAGCACGCGGTACGGCTTCGGGAGCGCCTCGACCAGGTCGCCCGCGTAGATCGTGAAGTCCGCGGGGGAGGCGCCCAGCTCCCCCAGGCGGGTGGCGCTGAGCGTCTCGAAGGCCATCAGGTAGTTCATGTATCCGAAGATCAGCGGGTTCCGGCTGAAGAAGAAGAAGACCGCCGGCGCCGACCCCTCGGCGCGGACGAGGCAGTCGTCGACGAGCGTGGGGACGACGCTCCCGTAGCAGCCCGTGTCGACGAAGGCGAGCGACTTCGCGCCGCCGAGGGTGTGCCGCAGGTGGTCGACGAGGGCCGGGCTTCGGACGGTGCGCCGGGTGGCGTGGAGCAGGGCCATGGAGGGCCCCGACTCCGACACGGCGGCGTGGCCGCGGGCGAGCGCGTAGAAGGGCAACGAGTCGCGGCAGAGGAACACGAGCGTGCTGTGCCCGCGCGACTCGCACCAGTCGCGGATCCAGTCGACGTACCCGAGCCAGATCGGAAGCCACGGCCGCAGCCGCGCCAGGAACCCGGCCGCGGAGCGCGCGAGCCACGCCTCGAGCGCCGGGGCCCCGCCAGCGCCTTTCGCACCGGGCTCTGCGCTCGCGATCCGGTCCAGCATCGTGCCGATCTGATCGCGCGAGAGGTCGGTCTCCTCGGTCATGGTGCGCGCGAACTCGGTCTTCGCGTCCTCGACGCTCGGAGTGGAGCGTCCGCTCCACAGCTGCCACTCCTCGAGCAGCTCCGCCGTGTCGCTGCTGCCGTCCCAGAAGTCGCGCCCGCGCGGGATGAGCGAGTCGAGGATCGGCGGCCGGCTCCACGCGAGCAGGGAGTCGAAGTCGACGGGCTCGGAATCGCTCCGCCGCGCCGGCCGCTCGGGGTCGCCAGGTCTTACTCTCCGCGACGCCGGCGGGCCATGTTGCGCGCCTTCGGCTGGCCGCTGAAGCTCGCTGCCGGCGATAACTTCCAGGCTCACGTTCCCCTCCCCGTCAGCCGTTCTCGTGTACCAGTCAAATAGCTTCTAGTCCGACAGCGATGTTAATCATTTTCATAGCCTGGTTCGCAACACCCCCCCGTTTGTCGGGGGCCCATTCCGGGGGCGCGCGAAGGGCGCGACGGACGGTTTCCCGCGGGTTGCCAAGGAGGGCTTCTCGGTCGCCGGGGAGGGCTTCTCGGTGACCCCTGCGCCCGACCGCCGGCCGGGGGGAGTCGACCTCATAGGCGTGCCGTACCACCTGGGCCGACGGGGGGTCGGGATGGGGGAGGGGCCGCGAGCGATACTCGCCGGCGACGATGCGCTGCGGCGACTGGAGGCCGCGGGTCCCGGCGGCCGCGTCGCCTGGATCGACGACCAGCTCGACGCGGACCACGAGATCGGCCGGACCTTCGAGCTCAACCGCGCGGTCGCGCGGCGCGTCGGCCAGGCTCGCGCCGCCGGTGCCCTTCCGATCGTCTGCTCGGGGAACTGCAACTCCGCGATCGGCGTGATCGCCGGGATCTCCGTCCCGCGCCTCGCGGTCGTGTGGCTCGATGCGCACCCCGACTTCGAGACGCCGGAGACGACGACGAGCGGGTTCTTCGACGGCATGGGGCTCGCGATCGTCACGGGCGCGTGCTGGCACGAGATGCGTCACTCGGTCCCCGGCTTCGGCGAGGTGAGCGAGGACGACGTGCTGCTGGTGGGTGTGCGGGACATGGCGGAGCCGGAGGCCCGGCGACTCGAGGCCTCGTCGGTCGCCGTCGTCCCGCCGGCCCGCATCCGCGGAGAGGGCGCCGACGCGGCCCTGGCCCCGGCGCTCGACCGGCTCGCCGGCGCCGATGGCGCCTACCTCCACGTCGACCTCGACGTGCTCGACCCGTCCGAGGGCCGCGCCAACGCCTACGCGGTGGCCGGTGGGCTGACCCGCGAGGAGCTGCTGGCCGCCGTCGCGGCGACCTGCGAGCGGCTCGACGTGCTCGGCGCGGCCGTCACGGCATACGACCCATCGTGCGACCCCGCTGGCGACGTGCGCGGCGTGGCGCTCGACGTGCTCGCCGCCGTCGCCGCGTCCCGGGGCGCCGCGTAGGCGACCGCGGATCAGTCGTCGTCGTCGTCGTCCGCGCCGCAGCGCCGGAAGCTGGCGCTCCGCGTGCCGCGGTTGCCCGCGCTGTCCGTCGCGGCGACCGAGATCCGATGGCTACCGGCGCCGAGGCCGTGGACCGGCACCGTCACGTCGAAGGACTTGCGCTTGGTGCGCTTGAGCACGTTGCCGTCGAGCTTCACGGTCTGCGAGCTGAGGGCAGAGCGGTCGGTGGTCTCCACGTGCGCCGTGAAGGAGTGCGTGACGCAGCCATGCGGGACCCCGTGGATCGAAACCTTCGGCTTCTTGTGGTCGCCGCCCCCACCGCCGCCGCCCTTCATGCACGGGGAGTTGCTCGTCCGCGTCTCGGTCTTGCCGTCGCGGTAGGTGAACGTGATCGAGTTCGTCCAGCTGCCGCTGGCCGGACACGTGCTCGGCGTGGTGACGTAGTTCTTCCCGCCCTTCGTCACGGCATTGACCGTCAGGTGGACCGACTTGATCGCCGTGAACCCGTCGGGCGGCCCGCCCGGGATCGGCGGGCTCTCGGCGGTGATCGTGGCGCCCTTGATCGCCGCGTGGGACGGCGTGCGCTGGCCGGGGACGTCGGTCGACTCGAACAGCAGGATGAGCTCGTTCTCCGCGTTGAGCTCGGTCACGTTGAAGTGGAAGATGCGGGCCGGGCCGGGGATGCCCGAGTCGAGGTTGACCTTGCCGCCGCCGACGATGCTTCCCGGCGGACACGCGGATGCGCCCTGCGCGATCAGCTCGGGGTCGGACGCGGTGCAGCGGTCCGGCACCGATGTGTCGATCTTCGTCCCGGCGGCGAGCTTCTCGACCACCGTCTGCACCGCCGGCGGCTTGGCGCTCGGGTCGTCGGGGTTGACGTACTCGATGTCCAGCCGGAGCGGCGCGCTCGCGCCGGGCTGCTTCTGGCCGGCGAACGTGAACACGATGCTCTCGCGGTAGACGACGGCTACGGCCACCGCGCTCACGCCGAGCAGGGCGAGCGCGAGGACGGCGATCGCGAGCCGCGTTCGAGTCGGCCCCTCCACGCGCCGAACGTTACCACCGCCGCCGGGATCCAGGCGCCACTTATTTAGCATCAGAATTCCCTCCAGCGTTCGACGCTGGCTCACTCCCATCGCGGCCCTTTTCGCGACCGCGACGGCGCCGGGAGTTGAGCACCAGCTGGCCGAGGATCGACGCGTAGGCACCGGTAGACCGGAGCAGCATCGCCGCTTCGGGGACGAACGCCATCGCCACGGAGTCGCCCCCGGCGAGGTCGACGTGCTTGCGGAAGAACCTGTCGATCGCGTCGTCCCCGCACGGCGGCGGCTGGCTCCCGTAGAGCGAGCCGACGAAGTCGAGCGCCCCCCGCATGATCATCGTCTCCGGCTCCACGGGCTTGGGCGGATTGAGGCGCTCAGCGGTGAACTCGACCGCGGCGAGCGCCTTCTCCGACACGATCGGGTCACCCTCGGGCGTGATGTGCGGGTAGACCCAGCGCCCCCCGACGCGGCAGCACAGGCGGAAGATGATCGGGCTCTCGGTGCGCAGCGTGAGCGTCCCCACCCTGCGCCTGCGGCGGGACACGCGGAGGAGCGGGTCCCACCCGAGGATGGCGCCCAGCCCGCTGCGCCGATGTGCCGGGTGGATGCCGAGCGTGTCCATGTAGGCGACGGGCCCCCACGGGGCGTCCCAGATCGTCGCGGCCGACCACCCGGCCAGCCGGCCGCCCAGCTCGGCCACCCACCACTCGCTGAGGTCGTCCAGGTAGTGGGGACGGTGGTCCCAGTAGTCGCCGACGGTCGGGTCGTCGAACATGGCGAGCGCCTCCCGCCTCACCATTGCCATCAGCTCGGGGTGGCTGGCGCGCGGGAGGGTCTCGCCGGGCCGTTCGATCAGGTGGACGCGGTAGGGCCCGCGCCTGAGCTCAGGGCCGGCGCCGCGGATCAGGCGCAGCTCCGGCGTCGCCGGGGATTCAGCTTCCGGGCGACGCAACTTCCGTCTCCGTCGGTGTCGTGTGGAGCCGCGGCGCCCGCCCGCGCAGCCGGACGCCCCCGAGCCCGCCCGCCAGCGCGGCGGATGCACCGGCGGCCGCCGCCGCGACCCAGAACAGCGTCGCCGCCTTCCCCTCCGCGGCGAGCGCGAGCGCTCCCGCGGCGATGATGCTGCCGAGGTAGCGGCTGGTGGAGAAGACGCCCGAGGCGACCCCGGCGTGGCGGGCCTCGAGCGCCTCGATCGCCGCCGTCTGAAGGGCCGGCGTGGCCAGCCCGAAGCCCGCGCCGGCCAGCGCGAGCGTGAGCGCGAAGGCGACGTCGGGCAGATCGGCGCCGCCGGCCGCGAGCGGGACGAGGCCGGCGGCGAACAGCGCCGACCCCGCGACGGCGATCGGCGGCCGCCCGACGCGGTCGGCCAGCCTCCCGCCGACGGGCGACAGCACGACCATCGCGAGGGCGAACGGCACCAGCATCAGCCCGATCCGCTCGTTGGACCAGCCCGCGGCGTGCGAGAAGACGACCGGCACGGCCAGCAGGACGGCGTACATCGCGAGGTTGCCGGCGGCGATCGCGGCCGTGGCGACGCTGAAGGCGGCGCGGCGGAAGAAGCGCGGCTGGAGGACGGGGTCGGGGTGGCGCAGCTCGCGCCGGACGAACAGCGTCAGCAGGGCCGCGAGCGCGCCGGCGCACGCGACGGTGCCGCCGAAGCCCAGCGCGCGCAGGGACTCGATGACCGCGGCGAGGCCCATGAGCGCGGCGCACAGCATCCCCGCCCCCAGGAGGTCGAAGCGCGCGGACGGCCGGTCCGGCGCCGGCGCCGCCAGCGACCACGCGAGCGCGAGCGCCAGCGCGACGAGCGGAAGGTTGACCAGGAAGATGCCCTCCCACCCCGTCAGCGCGACGAGAAGGCCGCCGAGCGGCAGCCCGACCGCCGCCGCGAGCCCGGCGACGGCGCCCATCAGCCCGAAGCTGCGCCCGCGCCGCTCGGTGGGGAGCTGCTCGCGCAGCAGCGCGATCGCATTCGGGAACAGGATCGCCGCCCCGAGCGCCTGGAGCGAGCGGCATGCGATGAGGAGCCCAAGGCTCGGCGCCGCGGCGGCGGCGGCCGAGGCGAGGCCGAAGGTCGCGAGACCGCCGAGCAGCAGCGGCCGGCGTCCCACGCGGTCGCCCACCTTCCCGGCGAGCGGCTGGAGCGACGCCATGACGATCAGGTAGCCGCTGACGAGCCAGCTCGCCGCTCGCAGGCCGCCGCCGAGCTCGTCGACGACGCGCGGGAGGGCCACGGCGATCATCGTCGAGTTGAGCGGGATGAGAGCGGACGCGAGCGCGACGAGGGTGAGCACGGCGCGCTGCGCCTCCGCGCGACCTGCCTCTCTTCCCGGACTGGCCATCCTCCGACTCCCCTCGCGGGACGGACCGCGATCCTGGCCGCAGCCTACAGAAGTCTCGATAGATAAAGATCCATCGATCAGAGGAGCCGTATCACTCTAATCAAGAGATGGTTATCCTTGGCCCTGCCGCAGGGGAGGACCACGAGGGAAGAGGGAGCTCTGCCGGTACTCTGGCTGGGAGAGGACGGATGCGACGACACCGCGGTCGTGGGGGGGAAGGCCGCCCACCTCAGCCGCCTGATGCGTCACTTCCGGGTGCCGGACGGCTTCTGCCTCTCGCTCGCCGAGGGTGAGCTCGGGCGCCCCGAGGAGGACGGGCTGACGCCGGCGCTGCGCGAGCTCGTCACCGCCGCGTACGAGCGGCTTGGCGAGCGCGTCGGGAGGAGCGACCCCCCCGTCGCGGTGCGCTCGTCCGCGCTCGACGAGGACAGCGCCGGCGCCTCGTTCGCCGGCCAGCACGAGACGTACCTGAACGTGACCGGCGCCGAGGCGGTGGCCGAGGCCGTGGCGCGCTGCTGGGCGTCGGCCCGCACCGAGCGCGCGCTCGAGTATCGACGCAGCCACGGGCTTGAGGCGCCCAGCGGCCCGATCCCGGTCCTGGTCCAGTCGCTCGTGCTCGCGGACGCGTCCGGGGTCGTGTTCAGCGTCGACCCGGTCAGCGGCGACCACGACCACGTCGTGATCAACGCGAGCTGGGGGCTTGGCGAGAGCGTCGTCGCCGGCTCCGTGAACCCCGACACGTTCCGGCTCCGGCGCGCCGACCTCTCGCTCGAGGGGCGCCAGATCGCGAGCAAGGAGCGCATGACGGTCGCGGTGCCCGGGGGAACCGAGGAGGTCGGCGTGCCCTGGCCGCTGCGCGGCCAGCCGGCGATCGACGACGGGCAGGCGACCGAGATGGCGCGCGTCGCGCTGCGGCTCGAGGACCACTTCGGCTGGCCCGTCGACATGGAGTGCTGCTGGGCGGGCGGCGAGCTCTACACACTTCAATGCCGCGCGGTGACGGCGCTGCCCGGCGAGAGGGGAGACAGCGGTGGCCGTTGACACGCAGCAGGTCGAGACCCTGCCCGTACCGGACGACTTTCCGGTCGACTGGGAGAGCGGCGACGAGCAGCGGCTCTCCTTCATGTTCTCCCAGGACCACTTCCCGCGCCCCGTGACGCCGCTCGACTTCGCGTTCTTCCGCGACGTCGGCGAGCACTCGGTGGGCGCCGTCTGCGAGCACTACGACGCGCCGATCACGGGCTGGCACATCCGCCGCTTCGGCACCTACCTCTACCAGGCGAACCTCCCGTTCCGCGGCTCTCCCGAGGAGGCCGACGCCCGCCTCCAGCGGTCGGAGGAGAAGACGATGCGGGACATCGAGCGGCTCGCGGAGCGCTGGGACGAGGAGACGCTCCCGGAGGTCCGCCAGCACCTCGACTGGTGGGACTCGTTCGACCTCGAGGGGGCGTCGCTGGACGCCCTGATCGACCACTTCGACGAGACGTGGCGGCGGGGGATCCGCTGCTGGGAGCTCCACTTCCTGACGATCGTCCCGGCCTACGTCGCGCTGAGCGAGTTCGAGGAGCTCTACCGCCAGCTGTTCGGCGAGGCGAGCGCGCTCGACCCGTGGAAGGCGCTCCAGGGCACCGAGAACAAGACGACCGAGGTCGCCTCGGGGCTGTGGCAGCTGAGCCGCCTGGCCGTGCGCTCCGACGCCGTGCTCGCCGCGCTCGCCCGCGACGACGCCGGGCAGATCGTCGCGGCCCTCGAGGAGGGCGACGACGGGCGCGCCTTCCTGGCCGAGCTGCGCGGCTTCCTCGACCGATACGGGCGACGCACCGACACCTGGGTGCTGAGCGCGCCGAGCTGGATCGAGGACCCGACGCTCGTGCTGAAGAACGTCCGCGACCTCACCGAGCGCGCCGACGGCGACGCGCCCGCGATCACCACCACGCAGGCCGCGCAGGAGCGCGAGCAGCACGTCCGCACCGCGCGCGAGCGGCTCGGCGGCTACCCCGCGCCCGTGCGCGAGACCTTCGAGAAGCTGATGAAGGCCGCCCGCGAGGCGGCCGTGATCCAGGACGACCACAACTTCTGGATCGACTTCTGCGTGGCGTACCGGATGCGCCGCGTGATGCTCGAGGTGGGGCGCCGGTTCGCCGACGCCGGGGCCATCGAGAGCGCCGACGACGTCTTCATGCTCACGCCCGAGGAGCTGCGCGAGACCGCCGGCCGCCTCGGCGCCGGCGTGGACCATCGCGCGCTGGTCGCGGAGCGACGGGCCGAGATGGCCGCCTTCGAGGACTACGACCCGCCGCGGCACCTGGGCGCCGCGACGTCGGGGATGCGGAGCGACAACCCGGTCACCCGCTTCATGACGAAGTTCTACGGGATCCCGCCGGCGCCGTCCGATCGCCCCGACGTCGTGACCGGACTGCCCGGTGCCGCGGGCCGCGCGCGCGGTGTGGCGCGCGTGATCAGGTCGCTCTCGGAGATCGACCGGCTGGCGCCCGGCGAGGTCCTGGTCACCGAGACGACGGCGCCCCCCTGGACGCCCGTCTTCGCCACCGCCGCCGCGGTCGTCACGGACAGCGGCGGCGTCCTGAGCCACGCGGCCGTGGTCGCCCGCGAGTACGGGATTCCGGCGGTCGTGGGCACCGCCGTCGCCACGACGGCGCTCGAGGACGGCCGCACCGTCGAGGTCGACGGCGCGGCGGGGACCGTCACGATGCTCGACGGGGCCTCGAGCTGGGACGGGCAGGCGAACGGCGACCGCGCGCCGGCAGCGGCTCCGGCGCCCGCCCCCGCATCCGAGGGCGCCGGAGCCCCCGGCGCGGTCGAGCCGGGCGACGCCGCGCGCTTCGTCGAGGAGGCGCAGCTGCGCAACGAGGACATCGTGACCGAGGCGGAGCAGGGACTCGTCAACTCGCTGCGGGTCCTGATCGCCGGCTGCGGCAGCGTGGGCGGCTCGGCGGTCGAGCCGCTCGTGCGGCTCGGCGTCGGCGAGCTGATCCTCGCCGACCCGGACGACTACGCCCTCAACAACATCAACCGCCAGGCGGCGACCGTCTCCGACGTCGGCCGGCGCAAGGTCGACGTGCACGCGGAGCGCGCCCGCGCGATCAATCCGTTCGTCCGCGTGACGACGCTCGCGGAGGGCCTCACCGAGGAGAACGTCGAGCGGGCGGTGCTCGGCTCGACGATCGTCTTCGACGGCGTCGACCCGAGCCCGGGGCCGATGCAGGTCAAGTACCTGATGCACAAGTACGCCGCGCGTCACAGGATCCCGGTGCTCACCGGCGTCGACCTGGGAGGGAAGCCGACGCTCTACGTCTACGACTACCGGGTCGACAGCCGGCCGTTCTACGGGAAGGCCAACGCCGAGGCGTTCAGGGAGGGCCGCCTGTTCGAGGCGATCGTGCCGCTGATCGGGCTGCGCAACCTGCCGTCGGACTTCATCCCGATCGTCATGGAGCGGGCCTCGTCGGAGAGCCCGCCGGACGAGTCCGACAAGCGGCTCATGGACCGGATGGGGTGGCCGCAGGTGTCGTACTGCACGGCCGCCCTTGGCGCGATCACCACGCGCACGATCGTCGACGTGGCGAGCGGCCGGGACGTCCCGCACGTCGTGACCGTCGACCTGCACCAGCTCACGCGCACCCCGCGCGAACGGCGCGCCGAGCGCCTCCGGCGGCCGCTGGTGCTGGGCCGCACGGTCCAGGCGCTGCGGCGGGCGGCGCGCGACGGAGCGCCCCGGCCCGCGGCCGAGCGCAAGGCCGACCCGCTGCGGGCGGTGCCGGAGTCGCTCATCCCGATCCTCGAGGCCATGCGCCACGCGCCCTCGGCGCACAACACGCAGCCGTGGACGCTCGAGCCGGACGGCGCCGATCGCGTCAGGCTCGGCTACGACCCGATGCGCCGCCTCGACGTGGCGGACAGGGACGGCCGCTACCTGTGCCACAGCCTGGGCTGCGCGGTCGAGGCCGCGAACACCGTCGCGGAGGTCGAGTGGGAGCCGGGCAGCGGGCTCGACCCGCTCGAGCCGGGCTGGTCCGCGGGCGAGCTCGTGGCGGGGCCGATCCGGCTCGACGACTACCGGGTCGCGTCCGGGCTCCTGGCGAGCCGCGGCACCAACCGCGCGCCGTACCTCACGCACCGGATCGACAGGCGCGTCCTGTCGCGGTTCGAGGCGGCGGGCGACCGCTTCGGCGCCCAGGTCTACACGGTCGACAGCTCGTTGACGATCCACAACTTCGGCAAGTTCGCGGCGCAGGCGTCGATGGCGCCGTTCGCGCACGACCCGTACGTGGACGAGCTGCTCGAGTGGATCCGCTTCTCGCGCCGCGAGCCGGATTGGGACGCCGACGGGTTCACCCCCGAGACGCTCGCCCTCACCGGTGGCGCGAAGGCGATGCTGCGCCAGATGAAGGCGAACCCCCGCTTCCGGCGCGCGGCGATGCGCGCCAAGCTGCCGCCGGTGCTCGCGTACCTGTCGACGGGGGTCGTCAAGCAGAGCGCCGCCCTCGTCTTGATCGCGACGCGGACGAGCTCGCCGCGCGCCTGGATCGACGCCGGTCGCGCGATGATGGCCATCTGGCTCGAGGCCACGCGCGAGAACCTCGCCGTGCAGCCGGTGAGCTTCGCGATCGACTACGACGAGCTCAAGCCGATGGTGATCCAGGCGTTCGGCGCCTCGATGTCCGATCAGCCGGCGATCGTGCTGCGGATCGGCCGTCCGACGCGGCCGACGCCGCAGTCGCCGCGGTTGCCGCTGAGGCGCCTCGTGCGCACGCCGGCCTGAGGCCGCGCCAGCCGGTCGGAGCGAGCCCCGAACGGCTCGGTCGGGCCCGCGCGGGCGGGTATCCTCACTTCCTTGTCAGTGAGCGAGCCGCGGATGAACGGGGTCTGAGCATGCGACGGGGGATCCTCGCCGCCGCCGTGGTCGCCGCCGCGCTGCTTGCGCCGGCGGGCACGGCCGGCGCCGCCCTGCCGCCGATCAAGCACGTCTTCATCATCGTGCTCGAGAACAAGGGCTTCAACGAGACCTGGGGCGACGGCATGTCCGCCCCCAGGTACCTGACGAAGGACCTGGCCACGCGCGGCGAGGTGCTCGAGCAGTACTACGGGGTGGCCCACCTGAGCAACCCGAACTACGTCGCGATGGTGAGCGGGCAGCCGCCCAACTCGAAGAGCCAGTCGGACTGCCTGAAGTACGAGGACATGATCCCCGGCGTGATCGGCTCGGACGGCATCGCCGTCGGCCAGGGATGCATCCTCCCGAGCGGGGTGAAGTCGATCGCCGACCAGCTCGAGGGCAAGGGCCTTCGCTGGCGCGCGTACCTCGAGGACATGGAGAAGACCTCGGACCCGGACACGTGCCGCCACCCGCCCGTCGGGGCCAACGATCCGACCGTCAACGCACGCCCCGGGGACGAGTACGTCGTCCGGCACAACCCGTTCCTGTACTTCCACTCGCTCATCGACAACCAGGCCCGCTGCGACGCGCACGACGTCCCGCTGACCCGCCTGCCGGGCGACCTCAGCTCGGCGGCCGCGACCAAGAACTACTCCTTCATCGTCCCCAACATGTGCAACGACGCCCACGACCCGTCCGAGAACTCGACCAGCAAGAACTGCAAGACCGACGGCAAGCCCGGCGGCCTGGTGCGG
>Ga0184605_10000396_pt1 | contig 12879 bp, 12 predicted proteins | sample PLM0_30_coex_FD_132995 | JGI IMG/M metagenome (GOLD analysis project Ga0184605, IMG submission 132995) | Groundwater sediment microbial communities from an aquifer in East River, Colorado, USA - PLM0_30_coex | ecosystem: Environmental > Terrestrial > Soil > Riparian zone | place: USA: East... | reverse complement strand
TCGCCGCCTACGCGTTCGCGAGGATCCGGTTCCTCGGCCGTGGCGTCATCTACTTCGTGCTGCTCGCCACGCTGATGGTGCCGCTGCAGGTCGTGCTCATCCCCACGTTCCTGATCGTGAAGGACCTGGGTCTCATCGACCATCTCGGGGCCCTCATCGTGCCGAACCTAGTGAGCGTCTTCGGCATCTTCATGCTCACACAGTTCTTCCGCACGCTTCCGATCGAGCTCGAGGAGGCCGCTCGGATCGACGGCGCCTCCCGGCTCACGATCTTGTTGCGTATCGTCGTCCCTTTGTCGCTCCCGGCGCTCGCGACCCTCGCCGTGATCCAGTTCATGTGGACGTGGAACGACTTCCTCTGGCCTCTCGTCACGATCCTCACGAACCAGGACGCGTTCACGCTCCAGCTCGGGCTCGCGACGTTCCAGGGCGCACACCAGACCACCTGGCATCTGCTGGCCGCCGCGAACATCATGTCGATGCTGCCGATCCTCGCGTTGTTCCTGGTGGCGCAGCGCTCCTTCGTGCGGGGGATCGCCACCCAAGGGTTGAAGGGCTGAGGAGTGGCTCGGGTCGCTTTCGAGGACGTGACGAAGGTCTACCCCGGCGGCGTGGTCGCGGTGCAGGGTCTGTCGCTCGAGGCCGCGGACGGCGAGTTCCTGATCCTGGTCGGACCGTCGGGATGCGGGAAGACGACGGCCCTGCGCATGGTGGCCGGTCTCGAGCAGATCAGCGAGGGCGCGATCACGATCGGCGACCGGGTCGTGAACGACGTCCCGCCGAAGGATCGGGACATCGCGATGGTGTTCCAGAACTACGCGCTCTATCCGCACATGACGGTGGCGAAGAACCTCGCCTTCGGCCTGCGGCAGCGCAGGACCTCTCGGGAGGACGTGCGACGCCGGGTCGACGAGGTGAGCCGCATGCTCGGTCTCGAACAGCTGCTCCAGAGGCGCCCCGGGCAGCTCTCCGGCGGCCAACGACAGCGCGTCGCGATGGGGAGGGCCCTCGTCCGCGAGCCGGATGTTTTCCTCCTCGACGAGCCGCTGTCTAACCTCGACGCGAAGCTCCGCGTCCAGATGCGATCCGAGCTCAAGCGGTTACAGGGTCGCCTCGGGGTCACGACGATCTACGTGACCCACGACCAGGTCGAGGCGATCACGCTGGGGGAGCGGATCGCCGTGCTCTCCGATGGTGTCCTGCAGCAGGTCGGGAAACCGCAGGACGTCTATGACCATCCGGACAACGTGTTCGTGGCGAGCTTCATCGGATCGCCGCCGATGAACCTGCTGAAGGGGAGAGCGATGAGCGGGCGGGTCGCCGTCGGGGACCTCGAGTTCGATCACGCGCAGGCGCCGGACGGAGACGTGCTCGTGGGGATCCGCCCCGAGGGACTCCGTCCGGTCGGGCAAGGACACTCCGGCCCCGGCTTCGAGGTCCATGTCGAGGTGGTCGAGCCGCTCGGCGACGAGGTCCTCGTGCACGGCTCCGTCGAGGCGCGCGACGCGGGCGTGCGGATCGACGCCGAGGAGGCGAAGCTCCTGGCCGACGCCGACACCGACCGAGGGACGGTCACCGTCCGTCTCCCGCCGGAGGAGCGGCCGGAGGCCGGATCGCGACTCCTCGTCGCGCCCGCGCCCGGTGCCATCCGCCTGTTCGACGCGACGAGCGGTCTCGCGATCCGGCCGGCCTGACGCGATCAGTCGGTGGGCTGTTGCGCCAAGGCGAGGGCTTCCTCGATCGTGGGCTGGGCGTCCACCCCGCCGAGCGCTCGCGTCGAGAGTGCTCCGCATGCGTTCGCGATCGCGAGAGCTCGCTCGAGGGCGTCACCGGCGAGCCACGAGAAGAGGAATCCGGCGTCGAAGCTGTCGCCAGCGCCGGTCGCGTCGACCGTGTCGACGGCCGGCGCCGAAGCTCGGACGAGCTGGTCGCCTCGGGCGGCGACGGCGCCGTCGGAGCCGGCCTTCACCACCACGAGTCCCGCGAGGGTGGCGAGGGCGACGACCGCGTCATCCATCGAGTCCGTCCCCGAGACGTGAACGGCCTCGGTCGCGTTCGGGAGGAACACGTCGGTAAGGGAGAGGAGGTCTCGCACGCCTCCGTTCCATCGCTCCGACGGATCCCAGTTGGGATCGACGGAAGTGGTGACGCCGTCGGCACGGACCCGTTCGAAGACGGCGGGGAGGTCAGGTGCCAGGCGCCTCTGCAGGAAATAGGAAGCGACGTGGATATGCGCGGCGGCAGCCAACAGCCCGGGGTCGATCAGCTCCGCTCGCAGGTCCCCGATCGTTCCTTCGTGGGTGAGGATCGCGCGATCGTCAGGGCGGGTGAGCACGACGGTCAGTCCCGTCGATCGGGTCGGGTCGACGACGAGTCCGGTCACGTCCACCCCTCGCTGCTTGAGCTCGTCGCCCACGTATCGACCGAAGTGGTCGTCGCCGACGACACCGCAGAACGCGACCCGGAGTCCGAGGCGGGCGGCGCCGCACGCGACGATCGCTCCCGAGCCACCGACGGTGAGGTGGGCGGTGTCCAGGAGTCGTTCCGTTTGCCCGAACGACGGCTCGACGTCTCCTGTCAACACGAGGTCGGGGTTCGCGTCGCCGAGGATCAGGAGGTCGAGGTCAGGCACGGCGCGCGACCGCGGACTCATCGATGTCCACGAAGTGGCGGTAGTTCGCGGCGATCAGACTCACTCCCACCTCTTCGCTCGAGTTCACACCGGCGAAATACGCTCGGAGCGGATCCCACCAGATCGTTCGCCCGATCGCCCAGCCGACGACCCCGGCGACGCCGGCTCCGGCACGGAGCCAGCGCTCCACGGCCGCGGCGTCCTCGCCGCGGCCGAGGACGATGCATCCAACCTGGTCGCGGCCGCCGCTGCGAGTGGCGGCCACGACCCGCTCGTAGTCCCCGGCTCCCTCGAACCCCTCGAGCTTCCACAGGTCCGGCTCGACCCCCGCCTCGTGGATCTCCGCGATCCCTCGAAGCGTCAGGTCCGCCCGAACCTCCCGGTCGAAGCGTCCCCGGTCTCCTTCGACCGCCTCGAGCCGGGACGGGGAGGGCGGAACGAGGAGCTCCAGCACGAAGCCCCTTTCCGTCTTCCGGCAGTGGTCGGAGAGTTCGCGGAGCGCCGCTCGCTGCCGGGCGTTGACGGCAGGATCCCCTTGGGGGTCGTATCGGACGAGAGCCTTCGCCCACGTCGGGTCGATCTCGTCCAGCAGCTCCGGCCACCGTGGACTCTCGAAGCCGAATTCCTCGCCGCCGCTGTCTTCCACGGGGATCGCGAACCGGATACCTGCGCTCCGCGCTTCGCGGAGCACCTCGTCCCCGTAGGTCACGTCGATGAGCACGGCCGCCGACCCGAGCCCCACCCCTCCATCGCGGGCGCGGAGGAATCCCCTCCAGATCAGCCGCTTGGCGAGGCGGGCGCGCTCGACGTCCTCTTCCGAGGGTTCGCCGGCAACGCCGAAGAACGAAGTCATCAGGGATCGGCGGTGGTCGAACGCGAGCATGTGCAGCCGATCCGTCACGCCGCGATGCTACCGGCGCATGTCATCGCAGGCCCGGCTCGGAGCGCCGGCCGCGAAGCGATCTACCGGCACGCCGTCCAGGGAGTGTCGAACAGGTCGTACGTCTTCTTGATCGCGTTGCGGTTCGCCGTATTCGCTTGCGGACAGAACTTCGAGAAGCTCAGCTTGTACTCGACCTGGAAGACGGCTTTCCCCTGGCTGATGAAGGACGTCGTGTAGCCATCACATTCGCTGTACTGCTGGCACTGCTCGTTGATCGCGTAGTCGAAGTACGGGCTCAGATCGACCAGCTGCTCGACATCGTTCTTCAGCGCGACGGTGAGGCCGTGGGAATGGGCGAGGTTCGCGAGGCTCGCGTTGTAGAAAGCCTGGTCCGCAGCCGTGAGTGGGAAGCCGCTACGGTTCGAGTAGGCATCCACGTTGTCCCACTCGACGCCATCGAACCCCGCCTGCCGGCACTTCGTCACCCTCGCATCCATGATCGGCAGCAAGACGCTCGTCTGACGGATGTCCAGCCACCGCTCGTCCTTGAAGCCACCGACCGCCCTCCCCTTGATCGAGTCGGGGTAGGAGGCCGCATCCGGCCGCCACGGCTCGTACGTTCCCGCGCTCACGTAGCAGATCGCCTTGCCGCCGTTGGCGTGGATCGCGTTCAGCGCCGCCGTGTTGATCGTGGTGTTGTTGCCGGCGATCGCAGGATCGACGTAGAGATCGATGTCGAACACCGAGGGCCTCACGGCGGCCCCGCCGGTGAACGGCACGGCCGAGATGTTCACGTTGATGCCGCCGGTCGAAGCGTAGGCCGCGACGCCTTGGAGCTGATACTGCCACCGACTGGCGAGCGCCGGATGCCAGCACGACGTCCCGGTGCAGGGACTCGGTGACGGAGGCGGTGCCGCCTGTGCGACGCCGGTCGGCGCGAGGATGCTTCCGGCGAGGACCACCGACACCACGAGGTACCGAACGCGAGCCTTCCGATCCATGACGGATGCCTCCCCTCGACGCGCGACTCGACCGCGCAGCCCGAGGTCATCGTCGGAGGTTCCGTCGTGAGGTGTCAACCCGAAACGCGCACGACCGTGCGCGTTTGACACGTGACCGATCGGCGAACGGTACCCTGCGTTGCGTGCTGCGTCGCCGGGACGGATGGTGCCTTCTACGCCGCTCACGGCACGGTGATCGTCATCGCGCAGGCGATCGGCGCGCTCGCGCTGATCCCGTTCCTGCTGTTCGCGCGGGCGCTCGATGGCCGGGCCCGCACGTCGGACGGAGTCGAACGGAGCTGGATCATGCCGACTGCCGTCCTCGTGGTGCTCGCCGAGATCGTGACGAACGCCGTCCCCGTCCTCATCGTCGTGATGAACGACGCCACCTCGGCGATGGTGCACACGCTGACCAAGGTCGAGGACGTCGCGGACGCGTTCCTGTTCGTCGCCCTTTCCGTGTTCGTCCTCGCCGTGGTGCGCGAACGGCCCCGATGGATCACGGCCGTCGGTTGGGCGTCGGCCACCTTGATGCTCGTCCACGCGGCACTCAGCCTGTTCGGCGTGTCGACGCTCCAGGCCATCGCCCCGCTGTCCCTCGTGGTGTTCCTCCTCGTGCTGGGCATCCGGCTGTTGGTCGGCCCGGTGCCGGAGCCGGAACGCAACGCGTCGTCCGTGTGACGAAGGGCGGGAGGAGTCTCGATGGGCGGGTTCGACCCCACGGAATCATCGGCGCGCGTCCGGCGTTCCACTCTCGGCGGATCCGGCGGACTCCGTCGTGACCCGGCCGGGTGAGGAGGACGTGATCGTGGCTCGGTGCATCACCTGTGGGACCCCGCTGCATCCCGAGCGGGCGGAGAAGTACGACTACTGCACGAGGCCCGAGTGTCGGGCGAAGAACGCGCGGGGCCTGAAGATCGCCGCGGTGGGCGTCAACAAGGCCGCGGACCAATACATCGTTTTGGACGAACGAACGCAGGAGGAGATGGCCGGCGGTCGGTACCTGGACGCTCGACGCGCCTCCTCGATCTCGCCCGCTCAGCCGCGGCCCCGCCGGAGAGGCACCCATCCGGCCGCGTCTCCCGCGGAGCGGCGTCTTCGCTCCGAACAGCCGGCGGAATCCTGGACGGAGCCCCAGCAGCACCTCGCGCTCGCGCTCCACGTGACGGGGAAGAAGACGCTGGAGGAGATCTCGGAGCGGCTGAAGCTGCGTCCCGACACCGTCGCGGAGATGATCGTGGCCGCGAAGCGAAGGTGGAAGGGGTAGAGGGTCCCGCGTCGCCCCGGCCCCGGATGTGAGAAACCGCCGGAACCCGAGGGCTCCAGCGGTCTCTCGATAAAGATGATATCCCGCCGCGGCCTTTCCGGTCAAATCGAGCATCAGCGCAGGTCCCGGGGCCGGTTTGTCGCGCCACGAGGCTCGGACCATGATGTGCGCCACCAGAGAGGGGCATCCATGGCGGCGCGCACCACGGCGGAGAGACCGAGGTTCATCCGGCCCGACGGCAAGGAGAAGGTCACCGGCGTCGGGCGCTACACCGCGGACCTCTCGGCCACCGGGATGGCACACGCCCGCTTCCGCTACGCCGACCATCCCCACGCCCGGATCCTCCGCATCGACACCGCGAAGGCAAGGGCGCTGCCCGGCGTGGTCGGGGTCGTCACGCAGGCCGACCTGCCGGACGTCCGGTTCGGAGGCCTGACGCAGGACCGCACCCTCTTCGCCAAGGACGTCGTGCGGTTCGAGGGCGAGATCGTCGCGGGCGTGGCCGCGCTCACCGAGGAGATCGCGGCAGAAGCCGCGGCGCTGATCGAGGTGGACTACGAACCCCAGCCGGCCGTCACGGACTTCGTCGCGGCGATGGACCCCGAGAGCCCGCTCGTGCATCCGGACTGGGCTTCCTACGACCGGGACGAGAACATGGTGGCCAACGGCAACACGATCGCCTCGCACACGATCGTCAAGGGAGACACCGACGCCGCGATGGCCGGGGCCGACGTCGTCCTCAAGAGCCGCTATGAGTCCGACGCCTCGCAAGGCGTGCCGATCGAGCCGCGAGCGGTGCTCGCCGAGTGGCGCGGGGACGAGGTCACGATCTGGTCCTCGACGCAGGTGCCGTACGCGGCGCGATCCGGCGTGGCCCAGACGCTGCAGATCCCCGAGGCGAACGTCCGGGTCGTCGTCCCGTTGCTCGGCGGCGGCTTCGGGGCCAAGTGCGACCTCCACTTCGAAGCCCAGGTGGCGGCGCTCGCCCGCGCGGCCCGGCGCCCCGTGAGGCTGGTCTTCTCCCGGGAGGAGGAGTTCCGGGCGATCGCCCAGCGTCGCGAGGGCATCGTGATGGAGATCGAGACCGGCGCGACGAAGGACGGCCGTCTCGTGGCGCGGAGGGCACGGCTGATCCTGGACAAGGGGGCGTACTGCGGCGAGGGCGGGTTCCTGGGGCAGATGGCCGCGATGCAGGCGTGCGGCCCGTATCAGATCGACAACATCTCCGTGGAGTCCTTCCTCAACTACACGAACCAGCAGCCGTCCGGGTCCGTCCGGGCGCCGACCGCTCCCCAGGTGTGCTGGGCGCTCGAGCAGCACATGGACGAGCTGGCCGGCGAGCTCGGGCTCGACCCGGTCGAGCTCCGACGCCGCACGCTGATCGAGGGTGGCGCCGAGGGACCGACCCGCCAGGTCTTCGACGAGATCGGGATCAAGCAGACCCTCGAGCGCGCCGTCGAGATGATCGGGTACGACCGGGAGCTCCCGGAGGACGAGGCGATCGGGGTCGCCGTCGGATGGTGGCCGTGCATGCCGGCTCCCTCGGGCGCCTACATCCACCTGAACGGAGACGGCAGCGGCACGATCGTGACGGGCGCGCAGGAGAACGGGAGCGGGGCCGTGATGGCCATGCCCGCGTTCGTCGCCGAGGAGCTGGGGATGTCGCCGGAGGACTTCACGCTCCTGTATCAGGACACCGCCGCGGCCAACTGGGACATGGGCTCGTGCGGGTCGCAGACGACCTTCAACTCGGGCCGCGCGATCCTCGCCGCGGCGACCGACGTGCGCGACCAGCTCCTGGACGCCGCGGCCGCCGAGCTCGAGGCCGACCGAGAGGACCTCGAGCTCGCGGACGGCAGCGTCCGGGTGAAGGGCTCGCCCGACCGAGCCGTCTCGGTTGCGGATCTCGCGGGCGCCGGCACGATCCACGGCAAGGGTTCGGGCGAGGTGCCGGAGGCGCCGGCGGGTGACACCGGCGGCTGTGTCGGACGCCTGGGCAACGAGACGTTCCTGGCGCCGCAGCTGATCACGCAGGCCGCGCACGTCAAGGTGGATCGCGGGACGGGGGTGGTTCGAGTGCTCAAGGTGGCCGCGGCCCACGACTCGGGCATGATCCTCAACAGGCTCGGCGCGGACGGCCAGGTCACCGGCGGCGTCGTGATGGGGGTCGGACTGGCACTCTCGGAGGGAACGATGCTCGACGACGAGGGCCGACAGAAGAACCCGCACCTCCTCGACTACAAGCTCGTCACGTGCTCCGACGCACCGGAGATCGAGGTCGATTGGGTGGAGATCCCGACGAAGGGCGCCGGCCCGCGCGGCACCAAGGGCGTGGGGGAGCCGCCGCAGGTGCCTACCGCCGCCGCGATCGCGAACGCGATCGCGAAGGTGGTGGGCACCCACGTGCGACAGCTGCCGATGACGCCCGAGCGCGTCTGGGCCGCGTCGCGGGACGCCCGGCGATGACGCGATCGTTCACGTCCGCGGTCACGGTCGAAGACGCGTTGACCGCGCTCGGGTCCGGAGCGCGGCCGGTCGCCGGTGGGACCGACCTGGTCGTGGGCGCGCGCCAAGGCAAGGCCCCGTTGCCCGATGCCATCGTCGCGATCGACCGGATCGAGGGGCTCGGCGCGATCGACGAGCACGGAGATGGCCTGCGCCTCGGAGCGTTGGTCACCCACGACGAGATCGTGGCGAGCGCTGTGATCCTCGAGCGGTTCACGGCGCTCGCCGACGCCTCGGCGATCGTCGGATCCCACGCGACCCGCGCGCATGGCACGATCGGCGGCAACGTGATGAACGCCTCCCCGGCGATGGACACGGGCGGGCCGCTCCTGTGCTTCGCGGCGTCGGCGATCCTTCGTTCCGGGTCGGGTGAGCGGATGGCGCCCCTGGACGAGCTGTGGACGGGCCCCGGCAGTACCGATGCCCGTCCGGACGAGCTCCTCGTCGGACTCGAGGTGCCGGCTCCGGCGGCCGGGACCGGATCCGCGTACGTTCGCCTGGAGTACCGCCGTCAGATGGAGATCGCGATCGTGGGCGTGACCGCCGTCGTCAGCACCGACGGTGGAGGGGTCACCGACGCGCACGTGGCCATCACCGCGCTGGCACCGACGATCCGGCGGGTCCCCGAGGCGGAGTCGGCACTCGTCGGGTCCGACGGCGGCGACGAGCCGATCACCGCGGCCGCCCGGGCCGCGGCGGCCGGCTCGTCGCCGATCACCGATGTCCGGGGGTCGGCCGAGTACCGGTCGGCGATGGCCGAGGTGATCGCTCGTCGCGCGATCGTCGCAGCGCTGGCCCGCGCGCGCGGCGAACACGTGGCGATCCCGGCCAGCGCTGCGACGCTCGGGGGGACGACATGACGGTCCCCGCCGTTCTGCATGTGAACAGCACGGCGCACACCGTCGAGCTCGATCCTCACACGAGCTTGCTCGATGCGGTCCGAGATGTGATCGGCCTCACGGGCTCGAAGGAGGGATGCGACGACTCCGAATGCGGGGCCTGCATGATGCTCCTGGACGGCAAGCCGGTGAACTCGTGCAGCTACCTGGCCCTGCAGGCGGACGGGCGTGAGGTGACGACGGTCGAAGGGCTCGCGGACGGCGACGAGCTCGCGCCGCTGCAACGCGCCTTCCTCGAGCACGGCGGGGTGCAGTGCGGGTTCTGCACGCCGGGGATGCTGATCTCGGCGACCGCGCTCCTGCGCGCGAACCCCGACCCCTCCGAGGACGACGTGCGGATCGCGCTCTCCGGGAACCTGTGCCGGTGCACCGGCTACGGCGGGATCGTCCGCGCCGTCCGGGACGTGGCGCAGGCTGGCCGTCCGACTGAGCCGCGCGGCGGCTGCGACCCCGCTATCGCGGGTTCGGCCGGTCGAGGTACGTGTGCCGTCCGACCGAACAGAACCACTGGGACCCCTCGTCGGTGGGTGGCGTGACCACGAACCGGGTGATCGCCCGCTGGTCGCCCTCGTCGTTGGTGTAGAGGAGATCGATCAGGAATCGGCGACGCTCCTCGACGGTGGCCCTGAGCTCGGCATACAGCGGGTCGTCGGGATCCCGGACGGCCGCCTGCCAGAACCCCACGTCGCCCGTCGCGATGTACAGGTCGCGGCTCTGACGCCGGAACCCCTCGGGATCTCCGAAGTCCGCCTCTTCGATCTGCCGGCGCAGGTCGACCGTCCACGATTGCATGACCGCGACTCCTGACCCCACGTTCCGGAGCGACATCGCGAGGTAGATCCGTTCGTCGGCGAGCTCGATCGAGGCGCGTCCTCCACCGACCTTCGCGTGGTGCTCGTCGACCCACGACATCTTGAGATCGGGATCCGTCAGTCGCGACGCACTGAGCAGTGGCCGCATCCCGACCTGGAGGGCTCGCTCGGCCGTCCTCGCCGCCCGGTTCGCGGATCGCACGGACACGAAGGTCGCGATCGCGAGGACGAGGGTTCCGCCGGCGGTGGCGAGTGAGGACACGACCACCCAGTCGACCATCGCCCGAGCGTACGCCCTGGCGGCTCCCGTCATACTGGTTCCCGTGTCGCAACCGGGTCCGGACCGTGAGCTGATCGCCGAGGAGGATCGGCTCTGGTCGGAGCTCCACGAGCTCGTCGACTCCCTGCCGAAAGACAAGGTCGCTGAGCCCGGATACTTCGACGAGGGGTGGTCCGCGAAGGATCTGATCGCCCACATCGGGAGCTGGCTCGCCGAAGCCGGCGTCGTCCTGGAGAGGATCCGATCGAACACCTACCGACCCGACGAGATCGACATCGACGCCATGAACCAAGCGTTCTACGACTCGATGCACGACGTCGGATTTCGGGACGTGCGCGCGCAGGCGATCATCGCTCGCAACCGGATGATGCGCGCATGGATCTCACTCCCCGAAAGCTCCACCGAGGCCGATCGGTGGATCAGCAAGGCCGGACCGGAGCACTACGGGGAACATCTGCCGCGGCTCCGGGAATGGGTGCAGCAGGTCGGCGGGTCCTCGACTCGGAAAGGCGAAGGAAGTTGAGGGACACCCACACCGGTGTGCGGGTGGCCCTCAGATGCCGCCGCGACTCGGTCTAGTCCACATACGGTCCGTTGAACACGGGGACCTCTCCGTACGGCTTGCCCGCCATCAACAGGTACCGGGTGCCGGGGACGGCATCCGTGACCGTGAACTCCTCGCCGGGACCGAGGACCACCAGCTGGGGTGGCTTCGCGCGGCGACCGTTGGCGCCGAACGTCCCTTCGCCTTCCAGCAGGTAGGCGAATCCCTGGAACTCGGGTGGAACCGGGGTCGTCACCTGTCCGCCGGTGGGGAGCTCGACGTCGACGATGAGCGCCGGCGTCCCAAGCTCCACGGGAGAGCCCTCCCCAACCAGCGTCCGGACGATCGCGTCACCCTCGTGTCGCATCGGGATCTGGTCGGGCTGCAGGATCCGCGCGCTCGGTTCGACCTGCTTGTCCTTGCGAGCGAGGTTCACCCAGAACAAGACGCCGCGGAACTCGGTGTCGCCGTGGCCCTCGCTGATCTCGTCTTCCCCGATCCCCTCGGCGTGCCAGGCACCTCTGCCCGTCCTGAGCGCGAGCAGCGCTCCTTCGGACAGGCGTGCCCGCTCGATGGCGCCGTTCGGACCTGTGGTGTGACCGGTACTCGCCGAGCCCTCGATCACGTACCAGAGGTTGTCGAACCCACGGTGGGGATGCTTCGTGTCGACCTTCCCCACCTCGGAGAGCCGCATCCGTCCCTCGTGCACGAGGATGAAAGGATCGACCTGCTCGTACGTCACCGTGCGGGAAGGCAGCGCTTCCAGGACCGGGAACCCCATCATCCGGATCAGCGCGGCGTCCTCAACGACGGCGGCATCCCGGGCTTTCGTCTCAACTCGTTGGCTCATGTTCCTCATCTCCCTTCTCTATCCCTGCGTAACGGTCATCCGCGGGATCTATTCCGACCGGCTTTCCCGATGAGGCGACGCCCTCTCACCGATCCTTCGTGGATACTTGATCCGTGACTCCTGACGACCGCGCCGATCAACCTCCGCGCCCCCCTGAGCACGTCGCTCGCCCCGTATGCCCCTCGTGCGGATCCGCGCATACGCAACCGTTCACGCACGCCGGACCAGGCGCGCGCCTGAACATGAAGTGCATCGACTGCGGCCACTTGTTCAGGGATCGGCCCGTCCGACGATAGGGCGGCCGTCTGGCTGTTCGCTAACGCGCCGTGACGATGGCCAGGATCTCGTCGGCGTAGCGCTCGAGCTTCGCGGGTCCGATGCCGGAGATCGCCGCGAGGTCGGCCCAGTCTTTGCACTCTCGCTCGGCGATCTCTTCGAGCGTCCGGTCGTGGAACACGACGTAGGCGGGGACGCCATCCGCCTGCGCCCGTTTGCGGCGCCAATCCCTCAACCGCTCGAACATCGGCCCTCCACGCCTCACGGTGACGGACGCACGTGGAGCCGATGACCTTCCCGGGTGCCCCGACGGCACGAGGTCCATCTCGTCGAGGAACGGGCTGGGCCGTGAGCGACCGTCTACCGGCCACGTGAGGAAGAGGTACCGCCGGGCTCGCGTGATCCCGACGTAGAGCAGCCGTCGTTCTTCCTGGGGGTCTGCCTTCGCTCGTCCCGAACGGAAGGGGAGCTCGCCGTCGACCAGGCGAGGGAGGAACACGGCGTCGAACTCCAGGCCCTTCGCGCGGTGATACGTGAGCAGGTTCACGCCGCGGCCGCTGTGCTCGGTGGAGAAGCGCTGGGCAAGCTCTGTCAGGAAGGCCGTGTGGTCGCCACCGGGCTGGGCGCTCTCGAACTCAGACGCGAGGGAGCGCAAGCGCGCGAGGTCGGATTGGCGCGTGACCTCCTCGTCGGCGTCGGGTGACGCATCAGGGTCGTATCCCAGTTCGTCGGTGATGGCTGCGACCGAATCGGCCACCGAGAGGCCGGCGCCGGAGCCGGAGCGCTTCAACCGCTGCAGGACCCCGCGCGGACCAGGCCGCCGCAGGAAACCTCCGTCGCGCACCTGATAGGGGATGCCGGCGACGGCGAAGGCCTCCTCGAACGGCTCGGACCGGGCGTTGATCCTGTACAGCACGGCGATCTCCTCGA
>Ga0184605_10000395_pt1 | contig 12884 bp, 10 predicted proteins | sample PLM0_30_coex_FD_132995 | JGI IMG/M metagenome (GOLD analysis project Ga0184605, IMG submission 132995) | Groundwater sediment microbial communities from an aquifer in East River, Colorado, USA - PLM0_30_coex | ecosystem: Environmental > Terrestrial > Soil > Riparian zone | place: USA: East... | reverse complement strand
CGTTTCGCACTCTGATGGGCAGCACTGCGACAGGAGTCAATCCAGACTTGATCGGACATCGGCTCACTAACCTGACTCAACTTACCGTCGACACCAGCTGGTGGACGCGCTACCGCGACGACAGCCATAACCCGGATCTTGACCCAAACCACGTCTTTCCGCAGGCTGTCCCGACTTTAGGGGTAAACCAGCATACGGCGATTCCCCGAACCGATGCCGACACAACGGATCCTAATTTCCTACAGGCGATCGCGAATACGGCGGCTTTCCACTTTCCAACCATTGAACAAGGTGGCAACAGCCTCTACCCCGCGCTGGCACTGAGGGCGACTCATACCGAAGTCCTGCGAATCCTGATCAGCATTGGCCCTACGGAAACAATGCATTTTCAAACCTGGTCGGATGTGGCGGGCAATGCGCCTCCCCTGACTGCCATCGATCCGGTAACCGGTGTTTCGGTGACTTTTCCGGATCTGGAGGTGGAGGACGAGCTCTTCGACAAGGCCCTGATCATGCCCGAGCCGTGTCCGTTCCTGGATGAAAGTCTCCCTATTTGTTCGGTCATTCGACCGACCAAAACGGAAGGTGTGGCGATGGGCACTCTGCAGTTCCTGACAGACATGGGACTCTTCATCGGCCAGTCGCCGGCATTCTTTGCGTTTATGGCCGAGCTGGCTCGACTCGCAGACCATGCCAGAGCGGGCGGTCGTCGGCCCTGAGAAATGTGACGGCTGGCTCAACAGTTAAACCGCAAGATCAGGGACGGTCGCGAAGGGATACGCGGCCGGCGAAGGGCGAGGGTCCAATCCCCTTGCCTTCGGAATCGCGATAGCCAGATCTGTTTCCGCCAGCAATAGCTCATGCTTTGATGTTGGGCGGGACAATCTTTTCTCTTTCGTCGGGTTACTTTTCGGGGAAGTATGCCTTGTCCCGCGAAAGGCGCGCAACATCGATGGCTGAGTGGGTTTTTATTTGCGGTGGCGATCACTTCCAATGCACAAGACCAACTCCATCATCATGTGCGCACCGAGAATGACGATTTTCGAGACCGCAGCGAACCTGGAGCTGTGGCCGCGAATTCTCCCCCACTATCGCTATATCCGTTACCTCGAACATAGTCCGAGTCGAAACGTCGTGGTAATGGCAGCGACCCGCTCGGGCATTCCCATTTCGTGGACTTCCGAACAAATCATCGATCTCGACCGCGTGGAAGTCCGCTTCCATCACTTGAAAGCATTCACCAAGGGAATGCGCGTAGTCTGGACGTTTCAGGAGGTGCCAGACGGAGTGTTGGTCGAAATTAAACACGATCTCGCGTTTCGCGTGAAGATTTTGGAACCCATCGCGGACAAAATTATTGGCGACTTTTTCATTCACCACATTGCAAATAAGACACTGCGCTGCATGAAATCGTACGTTGAGACAAGCACAAATAAGGTCATCGCATGAGCCAACGACGCGCTGTTATCACTGGGATTGGTCCAATCACCTGCATCGGGTACGGACGCGAGAAATTTTGGAACGCAATTCTCGGGGAAAAGAGTGGCATCAATACCATCACCAGCTTTGATCCCACCGTTTTCCGCGTGCGCTCAGCCGGCGAGATCGGTGATTGGGATCCGGAGGCATTTTTTTCGCCCCAACGTCTGAAACGACTGGACCGCTACGCACAGTTCGCGGTCGTATCGGCAAAGCTCGCGCTTGATGATGCGCAGCTCGAATGGTCCCGTGAAAAACCGCAGGATCGAGTCGGTGTTAGTTTTGGCACAGCTCTTGGCGGAGTTTGCAAAGCCGAAGAACAATACCTCAGGTATCTAAAGAAGGGCGTTCGCGGCGTCCAACCTACGCTCGCCGTTCAGGTATTCGGCGGTTCGGCCCACTCGAATATCGCGATCGAGTTCGGATTTCGCGGCGTCGGCACGACAAATTCGAACAGTTGCGCCAGTGGAACTGTATCGGTCGGCGAAGCGCTGCGTTACATCAGGGACGATTTTGCGGACGTGATTGTCGCCGGCGGCGCCGAAGCTCCTCTTACGACCATTACCGTCGGCGCGTTCGACATCATCAAAACCATGAGCCGGTGGGCGGGCGATCCCGCTCTGGCTTGTCGGCCGTTCGACCTGTTGCGAGATGGATTTGTAATGGGCGAGGGTGGCGCTTCGGTCGTTATCGAAGAACTTGAACATGCCCGCGGCCGGGGCGCGCACATTTACGCTGAGCTACTCGGATACAGCTTAAATAACGATGCTTTCCATATGACTTCGCCGCTGCCAAATGGCGAATCGTCCATTCGCGCAATGCGCGAAGCGCTCGCGGACGCCCAATTGGCGCCGGAGCAGATCAATTACATCAACGCGCACGCCAGTTCCACCCAGCTCAACGACAGCGCGGAAACGGCCTCGATCAAACAAGTGTTTGGCGAGCATGCACGACGAATTCCGGTTAGTGGAACAAAAGGTTATTACGCACATCCCCTGGGCGCTACCGGCGCGATTGAGGCAGCGCTTTGCGCGCTCGCTTTGGACCGGCAATGGGTTCCACCCACGATTAACTACGCAAATCAGGATCCCTCATGTGATCTTGACGTCGTGCCCAATCACGGACGCGACGCGGAACTGAACTATGTAATGAGTAACTCGTTCGGTTTCGGCGGAATTAACGCATGTGTCGTGTTAGGAAAGATGCGTGTCTGAATCGGCGAATGCGCTGAGGACAGCGCGCTCTACAGCACGTGGTCAAGGTTGTAGCGTCCGCTGTCTTCAGCGGAGAAGATCCGGCCGGTTTTCGCGCGTACGCTTCATTGCCTGCTCTTCACGCCACTTTGCGATCTCGGCGTGATTTCCGGAAACCAAAACTTGGGGAACTTTCCACCCGCGAAATTCTGCCGGGCGAGTGTACTGTGGTGCCTCCAGTAATCCGTCGTTGAAACTGTCATCGACCGCGGATTGTTCATGACCAAGCACACCAGGCAATAAACGCACGATTGCATCAACGAAAACGACCGCTGCGATTGCTCCGTTTGTGAGCACGTAATCGCCAATGGAAATTTCCAGATCCACCAGATGTTCAATCACCCGGTGATCGACTCCCTCATAGTGGCCGCAAATGATGACTAAATGTGATTCGCGTGAAAGCTCTGTGGCCATCTGTTGATCAAACCGCCGACCAGCCGGCGACATCACAATAACTTTCGGTTTTCCATTCTCGATTTTCGATTGTTGCACCTCGAGAGCTGGACGCTGGATGTTGGCCGTTTTCTCCTTTGCACCACATAGCTCTTCGACGGCCGCAAAAATCGGCTCCGGTTTCATCACCATTCCCTGGCCGCCGCCGAACGGCGCATCGTCCACAATGTGATGTTTGTCCGTAGTCCAGTCCCGCAGGTTAAGAATTCGCAGATCGATAATCCCATTTTCCTGAGCGCGTTTCATGATGCTTTCGCCAAGAGGCGCGCGACAGATGTCCGGAAACAATGTCAAAATATCGATCTTCACTTGGAAAGAAAACGTCGAACGGCCTGCGCTCAACGTCCAATGCCGATATTGTAGGGCGTTTCTGTGAAACGCCATCGGATTGGCGTCTGACATAGACGCCCTACAAAAATCTACAGGCTATTCGACGATTTCGAGGATCGCCCGCTGACCATGGCGCGCGGCCGAACTGGCGAGTAACGCGCGAATAGCTTGAATGGTCTGGCCGCCCCGGCCAATAACGCGACCGACGTCTCCTCGTCGAAGTTGCACCTTAAAAACCGTGGTTCTCCCGCTTGGAATTTCCGTCAAGACCATGTCGTCAGGAAATTCGATCAGTTGACGAATGACGAACTCGAGGAACTCTCTCATGCGCCAGAAAGACTAATCACGAATGCGCCTTCGCACAATAGCCATGGCGCGACGGGAACACGAACGAGCATGAATTTCGCTTGTCCCAGATTCCAGCGCTTTGGCGCATCGGTTTCCTCAGAAGGTCCGCATCGCTGGTTGCGACTCGCGGGAGCGAACCGCAGTTAAACAAACACCCCGATGCTAACTGGCGTCCTCAGCCGGAGCCGCCGGAGGGGATGAGGGTTCCGGGACCGATTGCTGTTCGTTTTGCTCTGTTTTGGCTGCCGGTTCCGCGGTTGCTGCTGCTTTCTTATTCTTCTTGATCAAGCTGCGCACGGTATCGGATGGCTGCGCACCTTTGCTGATCCAGTATTCGACTCGATCAATCTTCAACGTGCTGTTGCGACCGGGTATCTTGGGGTCGTACGTGCCGATGATCTCAATAAATTTGCCGTCGCGTGGACTGCGCCTGTCGGCCACTACCACTTTGTAGTAGGGGCTATTCTTCGCTCCTTCTCTGCGTAATCTGATTGAAACTGCCATGTTAACTTCTCATTCGCGCCATTTGCGCCATCATTTTTTTCATTTTACCTGCGCTTTTCATCATCTTTCGCATCTGATCAAAGCGTCGTAGCAAATCGTTTACCTCCGTGACAGTGCAGCCGCTACCACGTGCGATGCGCTGACGCCGCCGCGCATTCAAAATGCCGGGACGCGTCCGCTCTTCGTTCGTCATCGAAAGCACGATGGCTTCCGTGCGCTTGAGCTGCTTCTCATCAACCGAGAGGCCCTGCACATTACTCATGCCGGGCAACATGCCAAGAATATTCTCCAGCGGCCCCATCCGCCGCATCATTTTGAACTGCGCTAGGAAATCATTGAAATCGAACGACGCGGTGCGCAGTTTCCGCTCCAACCGGGCGGCTTCTTCTTCGTCGACCGCTTCCGCCGCTTTCTCGACCAGGCTAACGACGTCACCCATGCCAAGAATTCGGCCTGCGAGTCGTTCCGGAACAAAGAGTTCAAACTGATCCAGCTTTTCCCCAGTTCCCGTGAACTTGATTGGCTGCCGCGTCACTTCCCGCATCGACAACGCCGCGCCGCCTCGTGCGTCGCCGTCGAGTTTTGTCAAAATGATTCCGGTAATCGATAGAACGTCGTTAAAACGGGATGCAACGCTGACAGCCTGTTGGCCGGTGGCGGCGTCAACAACCAGCAACGTTTCCTGTGGGTTTAGAAATTCTTTCAACCTTTTCAGCTCCTGAATGAGCGTTTCGTCGATCTCCTGACGACCTGCTGTATCGAAAATTTCCACAACTTGCGTACCCGCCGACTGCGCCCTGCTGGATGCTTCAGCAGCCGCCCGTTCCACATTTTTCTCGCCCGGACCAGGCGTGAATACATGGACGTCGATTTGTTTTCCCAGCGTTGCCAGCTGTTCGATCGCGGCGGGTCGTTGCAAGTCGCAGGCAATTAAAACTGGCGTGCGACCCTGCTTTTTCAGAAGACGTGCCAGCTTGGCAGAAGACGTTGTCTTCCCCGATCCGTTAAGACCAACGATCAAAATACGACCTGAATCTCCTAGATTAATGGGTGCGGCATCGCCTCCGAGCAAAGTAGTTAACTCGTCGTGGAAAATTTTGACGATCTGCTGTCCCGGCGTAATGCTGCGAAGAACGGCTTCTCCAAGGGCTTTCTCTTTGACGCGCGCAATGAATTTCTTCGCGACCTGAAAATCGACGTCGGCCTCGAGCAAAGCCAGGCGTACCTGGCGCAACGCGGCATCGATGTTCGATTCGTTTATCGTGCCGTGTCCACGCAGGTCTTTGAAGACGTCCTGGAGTTTGTCAGAGAGTTGAGAAAACATGATGCTAAAAAATTAGGCGTTGCGGCACATGACCGTCACGGGGCGCACACATCTTTGCGCAGGGGCGAGTAGGTTCTAGCGCTCGCGGGCGCGACTATTTTTTAGGCGTCGCTACGGGCGAGGTCGCCGCTCCCGCCGCACCTTCTTCGATCCCGAAAGTCCAATGCGCTTCGACCTTTTTCCCTTGGGATTTCGCGCTGATAATCACGCTGCATGATTTCTCGTGCAACTTCTGCGTCACTTGATACGAGACTGTGCCCGACTTCGGATCGTAGCTCGCAGGAACAACACCGAGACCACTTACGCGCATTTGCACACTGCCGGGCTCGATCGCGCCGACCGCGCTGAGATTAGCCTTGATAAGCGGCAGCGCGGTGCGCACCGTTTCGCCGTCTGCCGGGTGCGTCGAGAGATCTTTCGCGCCAACTTCGGCCACCGCTGCTCCGCCTCCACTCGAGGTGGCAATCATTTTCACCGCGTCTTCAAAAACCTTGGGCTTGTTTGCCTCGATCGCATAACGACCGATCGAATCCATCGGCGACGTAAAGGTGATTGGCTGGCCGTAGACGGTAAACATCGCTTCGTAACCGGAATTTCGGGCAATTTCTTTGACGTGTTCGTTGTAATTCCCAAACGGCACCGCAAAGCAATTCACTTTGATGCCCAGGCGCTGCTCGAGGAGTTGCTTGGAGCCGACTACTTCGTTTTGCATCCATTCCTCGTATTGGGGTCCGGTCACTTTCGTTCGGGTCCTTTTCCCGCCGGAAATCAGTGTTATGGTATGTCCTTCGCGCAGGTCCTGATGAGTCGCGGAGTGTCCCTCAATATCAACTCCGTTGTCGCGCATATCGGCAAGCTGTTCCCAGGTGATCGCTTCTCCGCCGCCTAACGAGCCACCACGCACGCCTTCGGTGTAAATGAACATGGTAAACGGGTAGCCATATTTCTTCATAATCGGCCAGGCGACCTCGTATTGGGATTTCCAGCCATCATCGAAAGACACGACTGCAGATCGCGGCGGTATGTTCTTTTCACCTCGTTTCCAGGCGAGCAAATCCTGCAGTGAAATGACTGTGATGCCGCGGTCCTTTAATTCCTTCATCTGCGCTTCAAACGCAGCGGGCGTGATCTCCGTGCCGGGATAGCGGATCTTGTCCACCAAACGGTGATAACAAAAAATGAGCACCTGGGCCGTTTGATCGACAACCGGTTTTGTAATCTTCGGAGACGACGCCGCGATCGGAGTGGCGATGGCAGCCGGCGTTGCTGATGAAGCACTCGCCTGCTGCGAGCTCGCGGAGACACTTTCCTGCTTCTTGCACATCGAAAGATTCAGCGCCAGTAGCAAGGGGAGAATCGCAAATCGGATTATCATAAAGGAAGTAAAGGCATTAAGCACGACGGCACAAAACACAAGTGCTTTTTGCAGTAGTGGTCAGTAGACAGGCCCTTAACCAATTACGTTGTATCGTTCATGCTTCACGCGAAAAATTTTTGGTAGAAGGCGTTTTCTTTGCTATAAAATCAGGATGCCGCACCAGGTCACACGTCTAGTTACAATCGCTTTTTTCGCTTCGTTGGCTGCTTGCAGTACCGTCACGACTACCGGGGTCAAAAACACAAGTAAGACTTTCAATACCGTTGTAGTGGACGCCGGACATGGGGGTAAAGATAGCGGCGCATATCGCCGCTACGGCCCACCGGAAAAGGCGATCGCCCTCGATGTCGCCCAGCGCCTCAACAAAAAGCTCCGCGAATCTCAGTTGAAAACTGTGATGACCCGTGACTCGGATGTCTTTATCGAATTGAACGATCGGGTGGCTATCGAGAATAAGCAGAAAAATGCAATTTTTGTGAGCATTCACTTCAACGATTCGCGCAAGCGCCGGATTCGCGGATTCGAGACCTACTATCATTCGGGCGCCTCGTCCGATCTGGCGAGCCAGATCCAGGCAAAACTGATGACCATTCCGAATTCCTCAAATGGCGGCGTGCACACGGCAAATTTTCGCGTGCTGCGCCTGGCAAGCTGTCCCGCGGTGCTGGTGGAATGCGGATACTTGAGCAATCGCTCCGAGGGTAACAAGACGCGCGATTGGGAATATCGTGAATTACTCGCTGAGCGAATCGCGGAAGCAATTGTCGAGCAACGCTTCGGCTCCGGCGTTTACCGCGCCTCCTCGCAGGTGGCGCAATCGCCGGCACAACCAGAATCCCCCAGTGGCGGCACGGGCCTCGCGCCGTCCACCGGACATCGCTAGAATTCTTTTCCGCGCGCTTCGCGTCCCGTTGCGGCCAACACGATGATGGCAATGAAAACAACGGATTCTACCAGCGCCATGGTCAGCGCGTAATTCGGAGTGCCGCTTGAAGTGCGGAAACGTTCCGCCAGCCAGGCTTGCTGCTGCGCGGCATAGGCGGCGGCAAAATTTCCCAGTTGATATGCCAGGCCCGGGAAAGTACCGCGCAAATCGACTGGCGAAACTTCATTCAAATGTACCGGCACAACGCCCCACGCGCCTTGCACCATGAATTGCATCAGAAACCCCCCGGCGATAAGAAGAGCTGTTCCCGGCGCGAAAACCCATGCCGGAATCAGGAGCATTCCGCACACCGCGCAAAAAATGATCGCACGGCGGCGTCCCCAGCGTTGTGAGAAAAAGCCAATAACGGTCCCGCCGCAGATGGCGCCAAAAGCGTAGATGATTGCGATCATTGATTTTTCACTCACTCCAAAGCCACGTTGTCTTTCGAGAAACGTGGCATAAAGGTCCTGAGTGCCGTGCGACATGTAATTGAACGCCGTCATCAGCAGGACGACCTGAATAAAAAGCGCGCCGTGTTGCCTAATGAATGCGCCGATATCCAGCGGCAAATGCTGTCTGTGCTCTTTGTTGCGTTGCCAAACGGGCGATTCTGGAACACGTGACCGGATGTACAACACCAGAAGAGCTGGCAGCGCACCGGCAACAAATAGTCCGCGCCAGCCGAAAAATGGGAACACAAACCAGTAAACGATCGCAGCAAGAAGATAACCAACGGCATAGCCTTGTTGCAAAATTCCGGAGAATAGACCGCGTGTTGCTGTGGGCAGCGACTCCATCGCCAGGGAAGCGCCCAAGCCCCATTCGCCGCCCATTCCCACTCCGAAGAGCGCCCGCAAAATCAAAAAACTAGTAAAATTCGGGGCGAAGGCCGTGAGCAATTCGATAACGGAATAAAAAATAATGTCGCCCATCAGCGGGATACGCCGGCCGAATTTGTCGCCGAGCAACCCAAAGATGAGGGCACCCAGCGGACGCATCATTAACGTCAGCGTAATTCCGAACGCGACTTCGGGAATCGTCCGCCCGAAATCATGCCCGACCGGTACCAGCACAAATGTGAGAAGAAAAAAATCGAACGCATCGAGTGCCCACCCCAGAAAGCACGCCAGGAATGTATTTCGTTGATTACGGTCAAGCGATCTGAAGAGTCGCACCGCCTCCATGGCGCATTGAGCTAATCGTCACACGGAGAGAAGTCGAGAGAATTGCTGGACCCGACAGCAAAGCTGCAATCGAGCAAACTAAACAGATGCCGGATTCCGATAAGCGTTGACACCCCAATGCGCGGCCATATAGCCTCGGTAGATTAGAAGCGCACCGAAACTCTCTCTTCGATTCCGTCCGGGATCCTGCGCTGCATCTAAGATTAACGTTCAACATTAAATCAGAGAGAAAACACATTCATGAAATCAATTGTCAGTATTACCGCCATTACATTATTGAGCCTGTTGCCTGTGACATTTGTTCAGGCGCAGGACACTCCAAAGGCTGCAAGCGAAAAACGTCCTACAATCGCGGGGGCCGGCAAAAGAACCGATGTTTATCACGTCCATTTCACCAAGGCTGCTCTTGGTAAAGCCGTTCAATTAGGCGATTGGCTCAAGACACCTAATCCCAACGACCCAATGCCAGGACATTTTATTGTCCTCCGTCATCAGGACGGCGACGCCTGGGATTACGTAGTTATTACACATCTCGGTACCAAAGCCACCGTAGAGGCTGCAGGCACGGCCGTGCCTGCGGACAAGCGTGACTTGAGCGAATGGCACACCGACACCTTTGTCAGTGGTCCATCATGGGAAGAATTCAGCCGCGCCATGGGTGTCGGCGGCGACTCTGCTTCAAAAACTGCGGGCTCGGTTTATTCCGTCTCATATTATCGCCCCGCTCCTGGGCATCGCGAGCAGTTGGAAAAGATGTTGAGCGAAACACCGAACGCGACAGGCGACACGACTGCCGGCAATGTTCTGATGCAGCACTTGGAAGGAGCTGACTGGACCTTCCTAAGCATCGCTCGCTACAATTCGTGGGACGACTTTGCCACCGGCGAAAAAAATGCCATGGCGCAGACTACGAAGAAGGATAGCCCTTGGTTCCGTTTGCGCGATCACACCCAATTTCATACCGACACTCTCACCGATCGTATTGCTCCATAAATTGCACGCACTCTTTCAGTGATACGCGGCTAGAGCGATTAATCCTCAATCGCCCAATGACACTCCGCCTCTTAGTTTCGGGGGGCAGAATGCCATCTGTTTCGCTTTGGGCATTCGCACTCTTTTGAGCATTCGGCTTTTGTCATCACTCTCAAGAAACCGAGCAACGTTCCCACGGTTGGGCTCGATAACGTTCAGGAGCAAGAGCATATGTAGGACGGAGTAACACATCTACGCATCATGATGCGTCAATTTGTTGCTTGATTCCCCGAGGAAACGCTCTTTAGTTCCCGGACAATCATGGCTACAAACGGTCTTCATCCCTTGGAAGCGCTCCTGCGCGAACGAATCGTTTTACTCGATGGCGCAATGGGCACAATGATCCAGCACTACAAGCTGTCCGAGGCCGAATATCGAGGAGAACGGTTCGGCGATTGGAAAGGCAAAGACCTCAAGGGAAGCCTGGAACTGCTCAATCTAACCCGGCCGCAAGTCGTAGAGGAAATTCACTCCGCTTATCTCAATGCCGGCGCCGACGTTGTCGAAACGAACACGTTCAGCGGAACGACCATAGGCCTGCACGATTTCCTGTTTCAGGGCGAGCCCACGAGTGGGCGCAAAGATCAGGAATTTTTTCAGCGCGTGGTGGACGATGCCGATCTTCGCACGCTCGTTCACGAAATGAATCTTAAAGCCGCTCAGATCGCGCGTCGCGCCGCGGATCGTGTCGCGAATGAAACCGGACAGCAGCGATTCGTGGGCGGATCAATGGGACCGCTTCCTGTGGCAGGTTCGATTTCACCCGACGTAAACGATCCCGCATTTCGCGCTGTCTCGTTCGATCAACTTCGCCAAACTTACTTCGATGAAGCCGAAGCTCTGCTCGAAGGCGGTGTCGATCTACTCATTGTCGAAACGATTTTCGACACACTTAACGGAAAGGCAGCGCTGTTCGCCATCGCCGATGCTCTGGAAAAATCCGGACGCAAGGTGCCGTTGATGATCTCGGGCACCGTGATTGACAAATCCGGCCGAAACTTGAGCGGACAAACCGTCGAAGCATCGCTCATATCGATCGCGCACGGTGACCCGCTCGTCGTCGGTTTGAATTGTTCACTCGGTCCGGATGAGATGGAATCGTTCGTGGAAGAACTGGCGCGCATCTCACCCTACTACATGAGCGCATATCCAAACGCGGGTCTGCCGGATCCCCTATCGCCGACCGGTTTTCCAGAAACAGCAGAAACTTTCGCACCCAAGGTCGCGAAGTGGGCAGAGAACGGCTGGCTCAACGTGGTAGGTGGCTGCTGCGGCACAACGCCGGATCACATTCAAGCGCTCGCAAAACTGACGCAGAAATTCTCACCGCGTACTGTGGAAAGAAACACCAAGTATACATGATTCTGCGACTATCCGGACTCGAACCGTTGAACGTTACGCCGGAGTTTGGCTTCGTTGTCATCGGCGAGCGCACCAACATCACAGGATCGCCGAAGTTTTCGAAGCTGATTCTCGCCGGCGATTTCGACGGCGCGCTCGCTGTGGCTCGTCAGCAGGTGCAGGGCGGCGCGAACCTTCTCGACGTGAACATGGACGAAGGGATGCTCGACTCGGAGGCGGCCATGGTCCGCTTCCTGAATCTGATCGGCAGCGAACCTGAGATCACGCGAATTCCAATTGTGATCGACAGCTCGAAGTGGAGCGTCATCGAAGCAGGGCTCAAATGCCTGCAGGGAAAAGCGGTGGTGAATTCCATCAGCTTGAAAAACGGCGAAGAAGACTTTCTCCGACAAGCCCGACTAATCAGACGATATGGCGCTGCAGCGATCATAATGGCGTTCGATGAGCAAGGTCAGGCGGATAATTTTCAGCGCAAAATCGAGATCTGTGCGCGTGCTTATGATCTCTTGACCAAGCAAGCAGGTTTCTCTGCGAGTGACATTATCTTCGATCCAAACATTTTGACGGTTGCTACCGGGCTCGAAGAACATCGGAATTACGCGGTTGATTTCATCAACGCGACTCAGTGGATCAAAAAGAATCTTCCGGGCGCGCGCGTCAGCGGCGGCGTGAGCAATATTTCTTTTTCGTTTCGCGGTAACAACACCGTCCGCGAGGCGATGCATGCCGCGTTTCTGTTTCACGCCATTCGCGCGGGTCTCGACATGGGAATTGTCAATGCCGGGCAACTGGCGGTATACGAAGAAATTGACCCGCCGTTACGAGAACGCGTCGAAGACGTGTTATTGAACCGGCGAGATGATGCGACCGAGCGGCTGGTTGAGTTCGCAGAAAACGTCAAAGCGAAAGGCAAAACACCAGTCGCCGACAAAGCTTGGCGAAAAGAGCCTGTCGAAGAGCGTTTGAAACATGCGTTGGTTAAAGGGATTGTCGACTACATCGACATCGATACCGAGGAAGCGCGTCAAACATGCAAACGACCTCTCGATGTAATTGAGGGACCGCTCATGGCCGGAATGAGTGTGGTTGGCGATTTATTCGGCGCCGGCAAAATGTTCCTGCCGCAGGTCGTCAAGAGCGCGCGAGTAATGAAAAAAGCTGTCGCCTATCTGATGCCATTCATGGAAGCGGAGAAATCCGCCGGCGCGAAACCGCAGGGACGCATCGTGATGGCAACGGTGAAAGGCGACGTGCATGATATCGGCAAAAACATTGTCGGGGTAGTGCTGCAATGTAACAACTACGACGT
>Ga0184605_10000394_pt1 | contig 12889 bp, 11 predicted proteins | sample PLM0_30_coex_FD_132995 | JGI IMG/M metagenome (GOLD analysis project Ga0184605, IMG submission 132995) | Groundwater sediment microbial communities from an aquifer in East River, Colorado, USA - PLM0_30_coex | ecosystem: Environmental > Terrestrial > Soil > Riparian zone | place: USA: East... | reverse complement strand
TGGGCGCGGAATTCTTCGCGATCATTGACCTACGAAGCCCAACAGCGTTCACGGACATCCGACAAGATTGAAGCAGCAAATCGCGCGTTACACTGCCTGGAATCCGCGCTGAAGTTTTATCCTGAAGAAAGCGATCTTAACGAATCAAGCGTGGCCATTCGCGAATTTATTGCTTCGGTAAAAGTTGCTCATTGGGTTGAACTGGCAGAACGATCAGCATTCAAAGGTCACTACCGCCGTGCTATTGAACGATACAAGGATGCGTTGTTTTATCTGAACCGGGAAACTGTCAAGGATGAAATTCGTATTCCCGGCGCCGAACGCATTGGTCGTGAGATTGAGTTGCTTCAGTCGCGCCTTAACGCGCGCAAAAACGGGACCAATGACGCAGCAAAGCATTAGATTTTTCTTAGGAGGAGTTCGCTGGAGATGATCTCTCAGAGGTGTCCAAAATGTCGGAGTTTGCGAATTCGGAAGGGATATAAGCCCACTCCTCTGATCCTGCGCATGGTTGGCATCCACCACCTTTTGTGCAATCATTGCAACTTGCTTTTCACTGGTTTCGTGGTCCCGGGAACCGTTAACCGGACAAGTGATAAGCGGCGTCGGAAAGCCCCGGAACAACAGAAGAGTATCCCCAAATTTTCGGCTGCCGACGATCTGTAGAATTTTCAAGGCATCGTTCCTGGCCTCAGTTTCATCTTGACAAGTCACGCTCGCAAAGTTGTTCTGGTTTTGAGGTTTTTATGAAAAGAAGTTTCGTATTAGTCGCACTCGCAATCAGTCTCACCTTTCCTGGGTTGGTCCGAACTCAGGAGCCCCAAAGTGCTCCCAGCCAGGACGGACCTTCACGTTCCCCGGTGTCAGAGCAGTCTGGCGTGGATAATCAGGGAATTCGAAATTACCTTTTGGGTCCGGGCGACACTTTGGACGTAAGAGTTTTTGGACAACCGGATCTCAACGCGATTGTAGAGGTCGATAGCGAAGGGAATCTCAGCTCTTTGCCTTTCCTGGAGATACCGATTTCAGCAAAGTGTCGAACGGACAAGGACCTTCAAAAGGACATTACTAAAGCGTACTCAAAGTACCTCAAGAATCCTCAGGTTAGCGTTCGTATCGCCGAGAGAAAAAGCCGCCAACCCGCGACTGTTTTTGGCGCTGTTAGACAACCAACCCGCGTTCAAATGCAGCGCAAGATCAGACTAAACGAACTCGTGGTGGTTTCTGGCGGATTCACGGAGCGGGCGTCAGGTACGATCCAAATTCTCCATACTGAGCCGCTGATGTGTCCGCAACCTGGTGAAGAGGCCGACGCCGCGCCGATTGACGGTACAAAGATTCCTTTTCAAATAGTAAAACTTTCCGAGCTGAAAGCCGGCAAACGGGAGGCCAATCCAGTCATTCGACCAGGTGATTACGTAATGGTGACGGAAGCAGAACCCGTTTACATCACCGGAAGCGTAATTTCGCCGCAGGGGATTTTCCTGCGCGACCAGCTCACGCTGAGTAGGGCCCTGGCTATGGTGGGGGGCGCGCGAAAAGAAGCGAAGCTCAGCGATGTGCGAATCTACAGGCAGAAACCTGGCGCAACCGATCAGGAAATGATCCGGGTTGACTACTCCGCCATCAAGAAGAATCAGAAGCCTGACTTTTTTCTACAGGCGTTCGACGTAGTTGAAGTGCCGGAGGCGGGACTCTTTTCCCCAAGTAGAATCGGGCAAACATTAATTGGGGCGGCGTCGGGTAGCCTTGGCAATATATTTAGTACTGGTGGCACCTCAATAGCGAACAGAGTCATTTATTAGTCGTGACAAGTCGAATGGTCCGACGCTGAGGGAGATGGCCAGGCCGAGCAACGAGAACTGAATGTTGAGGAGCATGGCATGAAGCGAAGAAACGCGGCTGCCGATCGCCGCCGCCGAAAAACCTTTACCATTCTTTGGACTGCTGTTCTGGCAATTGGCGTAATAACTCTGATCTATTACGAGATGTCCGCCGTACTTTATATTCTAGCCACTCTTGGCGTGACCGCCTTGCTCGTAATAGTTGCGGTGTCAGACCTGCATTATGCGGAAAAATTCGCAACCGGCACTATGCGAATTGATGACTCTGCGGCGATTGGCAACGGCATCACGCCAACGCTCGGCAAGTCGAAATAGGACCCAACCTTTAACAAGACCTACCGATTTCGATCACGATTTTGACGCGGTTTCTTTTCCTGTTTTTTGACTTCAACATGCGGTTGAAAGTTTAATCGTAGTGTTGCATAATCCGGCTGCGTTCACCTCCCCGGTGGACGAAGTGGTCGCGTGGGGTGAGGACACGTGGCCTTAGGGTGGGGACTGTGGGAGGTCCCCGCCCGCTTTTTTTGTAAGCCGCTTTTTTTCGTTAATATCTCCTGGTCTTAAATCTACTTGACGTCGGATCGAATCAGCGTAGAATTTTGCAAGTTTCCAAGCAGACAGGGAGCAGATCAAGCGCACGCTTCAGCGTCGTGCCTGACAGACGAATGCCTCTTTTCGAGCGGATAAGGCAAAACTTCAAGCTGTGGTTATACAAGGGTGGTAGGCAGTCGGTTTCTAACGACGATCGCCCAGGCTCTCACAAACAACATCCCTGGTGGAAGGTGATGTGTTTGACGGGCGTCGATTACTTTTCGACTCTCGGTTACCAACCCGGTATCGCATTTCTTGCGGCAGGCGCGCTCTCACCAATCGCAACACTGATTCTGATTCTCCTCACTCTCCTTGGCGCATTGCCAATTTACAGTCGGGTTGCTCAGGAGAGTCCGCACGGCGAGGGTTCCATCTCGATGCTGGAGCATTTGCTTTCGCGTTGGAAAGGCAAGCTCTTTGTACTCGTCCTGCTTGGCTTCGTTGCTACAGATTTCATTATCACAATTACTCTTTCGGCGGCGGATGCTACTGCTCACATTATCGAAAATCCATTTACACCCCAGCTAATGAAACATCAGGTCGGCGTTACGCTGGTCTTGGTTGCATTGCTCGGGGCGATTTTCCTGCGGGGCTTCAAAGAAGCTATTGGTATCGCCGTCATTCTCGTTGGCACATACCTGCTTCTAAATTTCATCGTAATCGGTTTTGGCTTGAGCCAGATTCTCACGCATCCCCACTATTTTCCAGAATGGAAACAGGCGTTGGTCCACCATCCCTCGGTGCACGGCAACGTTTGGCTGGTCGTCGGTATTTCTTTGATTCTATTTCCCAAACTGGCTCTCGGATTATCCGGTTTTGAAACTGGCGTGGCTGTCATGCCCCTGGTCAAGGGTGATGAAGACCTGACCGACGCTGACTGGGAAGACATTCACAGCACACGCACCGGCCGTCCTCCGCAACCACGTACGCACGAACTACTTGAAGGGCGAATAAAAAACACACGCAAGTTGCTGCGCACCGCGGCCTTGATCATGAGTGTGTTTCTTATCACCAGCAGCCTGGTGACGACCATGCTCATACCGGCTGAAAAGTTTCAGGATGGTGGTGAAGCAAACGGACGCGCCCTTGCTTACCTGGCCCACCAGTTCTTCGGCAACATATTTGGCAGCGTGTACGACTTGAGCACGATTGCCATTCTTTGGTTTGCAGGGGCCTCAGCGATGGCGGGTTTGCTCAATATTGTCCCGCGCTATTTGCCCCGTTACGGAATGGCTCCGCAATGGGCCCAGGCTACTCGGCCGCTCGCGCTTGTGTTCACGCTAATCGCTATCGCAGTGACTTTGATCTTCAACGCTGATGTTGACGCGCAAGGCGGAGCCTATGCTACGGGCGTGTTGGTGCTGATGACTTCGGCGGCCATTGCCGTAACTCTGGCAATGCGCAAGCGAGGTCAAAACTGGATTCCTTTTCTTATTATCGCGATCGTTTTTGCTTACACGACGATTCAAAACGTTCATGAGCGTCCAGAGGGTATTAAGATCGCATCGTTCTTCATTCTGGCAATCGTCTTTTCGTCGCTGGTCTCTCGTGTCTGGCGCACCACTGAACTGCGCGTGGAACGCATAGAATTGGATGACCTCGCACGCGAGTTCGTGCGCAAAGCGGCAGCCGGGACGGTCCGCATTATCGCCAATCGTCGCGACACGGGAGATGCGCTGGAATATGAAGTTAAGGAAACGGAGAAACGCACCGACAATCATATCCCCGCCAATGAGCCTATTCTTTTCTTCGAAGTAACACCGGGCGATGCCTCGGAATTCTCCGGTGTTTTGCAAATTCATGGAGAAAAAGTTGACGGCTATCGTGTTTTGCGAGCGGTGTCGCCAGCCGTGCCCAATGCGATTGCCGCCTTTTTGCTTTTCCTGCGCGATGAAACTGGCAAGTTGCCGCACGTCTATTTCGGGTGGAGCGAAGGCAATCCTCTATCCTATTTGCTGAAGTACATAGCCTTCGGCGAAGGAGATACGGCTCCAGTCACTCATGAGGTGCTGCGTCAGGCCGAAAAGGATCCGGAACGTCGCCCGGTTGTCCATGTTGGCGGTTGATGGGTTCAACTTCGTTGCTGAGACCGCGGGCGTCTCGCCCGCCGTCGTGGAATGCCACTTTGTATGGGGTGAAATATTCAACTGTTGCTTGAGTGAGTGCGCGGCTTGAGGCGGGCGACACGCCCGCGGTCCCAGTAATAGCTTTGAGTTTCCCGAGCGCTCCTGATCCTTCCACGAGCATATTGTCCATCCTCCAGCCACTAGCCTTACAATCATCTCGTGTGGAGAGCGCTTGCCAGTAAACAACTTCTCGGATACGTCGTAGCGATCGTCGTGATCGTCGTCGCTACCGCTGTGCTGAAAATCTTCGGCGGTCATATCAACCACACGACAGTAGCTCTTTCGCTGTTGCTGATCGTGCTCTTTGTCGCTACCGCCTGGGGATCCAAACCGGCTGTTCTTGCTTCACTCGTTGGGGTCGTCTGCTTTAATTTCTTTTTTCTTCCTCCTGTCGGCACCTTCGCCGTCGCTGACCCCGAAAATTGGATCGCACTCTTTGCATTCCTAATTACAGCAATAACCGCCGGGCAACTTTCATCGCGGGCTAAACGACGAGCTGAGGAAGCTAACTCAGCGAGACAAGAGATCGAACGCCTTTACCGGGAACTGCAAGACACGTTTGAAAAATCGAGCCAGGCAAAGGCACTTAAACAAAGTGAACGTTTAAAGTCGGCCCTGCTTGATGCCGTTACCCACGACTTACGTACGCCGCTTACTTCGATCAAAGCATCGGTCACCACACTTCTCAGCGATCAGCACTCTCTTAAAAACGGTGAAGGCGCAGTCAGGCTGGGAGAAGATGGCCGCCAGGAGATGCTGGAAGTAATTGATGAGGAGGCTGACAGACTTGACCGGTTCATCGAAGACCTCATGTCGCTGGCGCGCATCGAGGCGGGCGAGATACAGCTGCGTCGCGAATGGAGTTCGCTGGCCGAAATCATCACCGCAGCCATGAAACGCGCCGCACCTTTGACAAAAGCCCATCGGATCGAATTGTGGCTCTCGGATGACTTGCCATCCGTCAGGGTTGACGAACGGGCAGTAGCGGAAGTCATTTATGTGCTAGTTGAAAACGCGGTGAAATACTCTCCACCCGGCGGTGTCATTCGCGTCGCTGCCGAAAAGGGAACGCAGAACATGGTGCAGTTGGTCGTTGAAGATCAAGGCCCGGGGATTCCTGTAGAACTGCGCGAGAGAGTATTCGACAAGTTCTTTCGTGCGATGCGCGATGGTGATCATGGCAGGCCTTCGGGAACCGGTATGGGACTGGCGATCGCGCACGGCATCGTTGAGGCCCATGGGGGGTGCATCGGGATCGAAGAGGGCCCAGGGGGACGCGGGAGCAGATTCGTCGTGGCCTTACCCACGGATGAGGATGTGAAGCTTGCCTGAAAAGCAACGCATATTAGTTGTAGACGACGAGCGCCAGATCACGCGTGTGTTGAGCCGAGGGCTAACCACCCAAGGGTATGACGTACATACTGCCGCGGATGGCGAGGCCGCGTTACAGACATTTAGCGACTGGCACCCGGATCTCGTAGTTACCGACCTATCCATGCCAATCATGAATGGTTTGGAACTTTGCCGCCGGCTGCGCGCATTTTCTGAAGTTCCGATCATTGTGTTGTCCGTGAAAGGCGAAGAACGCGCGAAGGTTGAAGCGCTTGATGCCGGGGCCGACGATTATGTGACGAAACCTTTCGGCATTGACGAGTTGTTGGCACGCATACGAGCCACGTTGCGTAGAGTTCCCACTTCCCCAGACGGGGCAAGGACTGTTTTGGAAGCTGGTGACTTCCGCATCCAGCTCGAAGAACGGAAGCTGACAATTAAAGACCGTGACGTACACCTAACTCCAAAAGAATATGATCTGATGGTCTATCTGTTACGTCATCAAGGGAAGGTCCTTACACATCATGCCCTGCTCGGCGCCGTTTGGGGCGGCGACTATACAGAACAGAACGAGTACTTGCGCGTCTTCATTGGGCAGCTAAGAAAAAAGATCGAAACAGATCCTGCCGACCCAAAATACATCCTCACCGAACCCTGGATCGGTTACCGATTCCAGCCTGGTGATTAGAAAGCAGAAGGCAGTAGGCAGAAGGCAGAAAGCAAGGAGACAGATAGCCAGTAAGGCCCGGATTATGCGGTAAGCCACAAAGCCGTTGCGGATCAGCCAGCTACTGCTTTCTGCCTACTGCCTTCTGCCTTCCCGTCCTTACGAACTTTTTATAAACCCCTTACTCCATCTTTATGAGTGCGGGCGTAGGTTCTTTGTATGGACAAACAAAGAACCAAACACGCCGTGTGGTCATGGGAAGCAACCGGCGCCTTCTGCTGCTTTGTGGGTGGGATTGGCGCTGCTTTGCTTGGCAGCGTGCTGACAGCAATCACCTGGGTAGTCGGCGCGCAACTGCATCCGTGGCTTCGAGGGTCGGGCACAGCGCTGCTGATAATCACCATACCGTTATTGATCTTCTCCGGCTACTGCATGGATTGGATGGAGCGCGACCGTAACAACCCGGCGAAAGAGCGAGCTGGGGAGCGCGAGCAAGGAAGGACTTTGAATTGAGCATCGCTAGCGGAGCGACAACAGCGATAAGGAACGGCAGGACGAAGGTGGTTGTTGCCACCTCAGTCATGTTGTCCTTCATTTCGTTTTGGCGGGCCGCGGCGATTGTACTTAACGATCTCGGATCGTCGGCGTATTACGTTGGCGGTATTGCAGAGCAAGCAGTGGGACGTGCCGCTCCGTGGTTCATTCTCGGCGTGATGCTCTTCTCTTACGCAGTGCGTGCGGTCTACGTTGAGTCTTGCGCAATGTTCACGCGCGGCGGTGTGTACCGGGTCGTCAAGGAAGCAATGGGCGGCACGCTGGCAAAGTTGTCAGTCTCCGCATTGATGTTTGACTACATCCTGACCGGACCCATCTCAGGTGTCTCCGCCGGTCAGTACATAGTCGGCCTTGTCGCCCAAACTCTCACCTACTTCGGGCACCCGTGGTCTCCTCCAAAAGAAACCATCAATCTCCTGGCTGCGGGAATCGCCCTCCTCGTCACGATTTATTTTTGGTGGCGCAACACCAGAGGTATTCACGAATCATCAGACGATGCCCTTAAGATCATGTACGTCACAACCATAATGGTCGTGTTACTAATTCTCTGGAGTGGCATAACGATTCTCACGAAACCGGAAACGCAGCGACTACCGCCCGCGCCGGCGCCTCACAACCTGACATTTAATCGCGATGCGGTAGGCTGGCTGCCGAATATTGCTCCAGCCGCATTGCGTGAACTACGGGTAGAATCGCCTCCCGCCGATTCTCCAAACCCGGACCAGGTAACGCCGGAACCGCGCTATGGTCTTATTCCAAATGCGGGAGCGTTGCTCGGACTGATCGGCATCCTCATCGCTTTCGGGCATTCGTTTCTCGCCATGTCGGGTGAGGAATCTCTCGCCCAGGTCAATCGCGAGCTCGAGTATCCCAAGCACAGGAATTTGATGAAGGCCGGGATGGTTATCTTCCTCTACTCGATGCTATTCACTTCGCTCGTCTCCTTCTTCGCCTACGCGATCATTCCAGATAGTGTGAGGCCACATTACTTCGACAACATGATCAGCGGCATTTCGATGAATCTCGTTGGCCCAATGCCGCTCAAATTGATCTTCCAGGCCTTCATCGTGGTGGTTGGTTTCCTGATGCTGGCGGGCGCGGTCAACACTGCGATCATTGGCTCAAATGGCGTGCTCAATCGCGTTTCAGAAGATGGCGTGCTCACTGACTGGTTCCGGGCGCCACATAAGAAGTTCGGCACTACATTCCGCATGATCAACATGATCGTTGCTCTGCAACTTCTCACGATTATCGGCTCGCGCGGGAACGTCTACGTGCTCGGCGAAGCTTACGCATTTGGCGTGATCTGGTCGTTTGCTTTCAAAGCGTTGGCAGTGCTGGTCCTTCGCTTTAGAGATAAGTCGCCTCGCGAATGGAAAGTGCCGTTAAACATCAGGCTGGATGGCAACGAGATTCCACTAGGGCTCGGTATCATCGCGGCGCTGCTTTTTTCCGTCGCGGGAATCAACTTGATTACAAAGCAGGTTGCAACCATCAGCGGCGTGGCCTTCACGCTCGTGTTCTTCATTCTCTTCCTCGTTTCCGAGCGCATCAACGAGCGCAAACGCGGCCACGCTCAACACGTCGAAATGGATCAGTTCCGGCTGCAAATGCAGGATGTGGTGACAAACGAGACAGTTCAGGTACGCCCCGGCTGCACGCTTTGTCTCGTGCGCGACTACAACACTCTCGACCACGTGCGCAAAGCGCTGGAGTTGACACACACAGGGAAGCACGATCTGGTTGTGATGACAGTGCAGGTAATGAAAGGGCCCGATGCCGGACATGAGAACATTGGTGAGCACCACCTCTTCACCAATTATGAACAATTACTTTTCAGCCGCGTGATAGCCCTCGCTGAAAAGGCCGGCAAGCATGTTGATCTGCTGGTTGTTCCATCGTCGAATGTCTTCGAAGCCATTGCTCACACCGGTGCGCAATTGGACTGCTCGGAGATCATTGCCGGGCGGTCATCCGTACTGTCTCCCCAGGAACAGGCGAAGCACTTAGGAGAGGCGTGGGAAGCATTGCCTCATAAGCCGCAGCATGAAGTGTGTTTTCGCGTGGTGGAGCCGGGCGGCGAGACCCGAGATTTTTACCTTGGCGCCCACGCCCCACACCTCGCTGATGACGATATCAACATCATTCATAAGCTGTGGCTCGACGTCACGCGCGAGAAAGATGGCGAGCATGCGCATCACAAGGAGATTGTGACGGTGGCCCTGGAGCGTCTCGAAGAAGACCTCAAGGGAAATGAAAGACGCAGCGTGCTGCAACAGATTCAAGGTCAAATGCGTCGCCGCAGCCAGGCGGAGCGTGCTCAAGACGAGGAAGACAATGGAAAGCATGACAGTGCAGGTGCTTCTCACTGAACTGGAGACCGCGCGCGAATCGCTGGATAGGGCATTCGCTTGTCTTGTCCCAACTCCGAGAATTTTGAACAACGAGCGTCGGCTCTCAGTCAACCCTGCCCCTCGAGACCCCACCATCAAGTTCGTTACCGAAAATGGTTTTACTCTCGAGCGCGTCTGTGAAAGAGAAGAATCCGTTACTGACTCGGCTAGCGGATGCCATTTTGTTGTCCGTGGACCGAATGATGAAGAGCGCCGTGTCAAAGTCACTTTTGGTGAGGCAGCAATACGACTGGTTCAGAGTTTACAATCCCCAGTTCCTTTATCGCTCAAAAGTCCTTTTTGGTTGCGCTTTGCCGAAAGTCACCTGGCTACATACCTTTGGCAAGAGAATGACTATCCGCCGGCCGAGCAACTGATCATAGATGCGTTATCTGAGGAAGACTTGCGGCAGGCTATCCCGTCTCACTAAGAAAGACACATCACGAGCAACAGTATTTTTTAACTCTCCTTCACGACTTCCATTTGTTAATCGTTCATCATTTGCGATCTACCCTGTTGATTCGTACGGCCAACGCGAGTAACATTCGCCCCATTGACAACCAATGTCTGCCGAAGTTAACGGCGGTTGCCGCTAACGCGGGGGAACCAAGATTTCGCATTCGCGAAATATGGGGCGAATCTTCGAAGGCTGAAACCAGCCGCGAAGTAGAACACTTCCAGTTCGAGCCCGACAGCTAACCTCGTAGGCCAGCAGGGAGGGCAGTCCCGCGGTCATTTTAAAGACGCGGAGCTAATCGCTCCGTGTCTTTTTCTTTTTCCTGATGCGGGCAAATGACCTCCTCCACGAAGTTTCGACTTGGAGGAATCCATGTTAACTGGGTTAAAGCGATTGCTGGTTGGCAGTCCGATAAGAACCGAGCAGGCAATACACGAACGGTTAACTAAGAAAACGGCCCTCGCAGTTTTCTCTTCCGATGCCCTCTCATCAACGGCCTATGCTTCGGAAGAAATTCTTCTCGTTCTGGCCGTGGCCGCTGCTTACGGGCAAACGCGTTCGTACTATTACGTCGTGCCAATCTCGATCATCATCGCCATGGTTTTGGGAATAGTGGCGACCAGCTATCGACAGACCATCCATGCGTATCCGTCCGGGGGCGGTGCTTACATAGTCGCGAAAGAGAATTTGGGAATCTATCCGGGGTTGATTGCCGCTGCCGCGCTTCTGGTTGATTACATTCTGACAGTTTCGGTGTCGATATCAGCAGGAGTGGCAGCCATTACCTCCGCGGCCCAGGGGACAAGTTTCGCATGGCTTGATAATCACAAGGTCGCAATCTGTCTTATTCTGATTTTTCTGATAGCGGTTGCCAATCTGCGCGGCGTACGCGAGTCGGGCGCGCTGTTCGCGGGACCAACTTACGCTTTTCTGGTTTGCTTCCTGTTGATGATCGCCTACGGCCTGATCTACTACTATTTTCATCCCGGGACAGTAGCGCCGGTTAATGATGCTCACTTAAAACTGGCTGAGGGATATCACACACAGCAGTTGACGTGGTTTTTGCTACTGGGAGCATTCTCGAACGGCTGCGTAGCGTTAACGGGAACTGAAGCGATCTCAAATGGTATCCCCGCTTTTAAGCCACCTGAGGCCCACAATGCTGCCACCACGCTCACGGCGATGGCGGTCCTGCTGGCCATAATGTTTATCGGCACCAGCGCTCTCGCCTATCTTTATCATGTTCATCCTCATGACAATGAAACCGTCATCTCTCAATTCGCCCGCGTAATTTTTAACGGACCTCTGCACTGGTTCTATTTCGTTATTCAGGCAACTACGGCCCTTATCCTGGTGCTTGCAGCCAACACATCGTTTGCCGACTTTCCGCGCCTGGCAAGCTTGTTGGCGCGCGATCGTTTTCTACCACGACAGTTTGCCAGCCGCGGCGATCGTCTGGTGTTTTCCAATGGCGTAATTATCCTGGCTGTTCTGTCGGGTATTTTGGTAGCTGCATTCAGTGGCGATACCAGCCGTTTGATTCCGCTGTACGCCGTCGGCGTTTTTCTTTCGTTTACGCTTTCCCAGTCAGGCATGGTGCGTCATTGGCTGAAAGAAGGCAGGCAGCTCCGCGTGCGCCGCGCGGGAGAGCGAAAAAACGACGGCGCTGAAAATTATGCGGCGACAATCACAGCCGAGGGCGATGCACTTGACGATATTCATGTCAGTGTGACACCGGAAGCCCTCGCCGGCCGGAATCCGACCGACGTTGCTTTTGTGCGCAAAGAAAGATCCCATTGGAAACGGTCAATTCTGATCAACGGTCTGGGCGCCATTGCCACGACAGTTGTCCTGTTCGTTCTGATTATCACTAAGTTCATACACGGTGCCTGGATCGTCATCGTTCTAATTCCGATACTGGTAATGATGTTTCGCGGCGTGCACCGCCATTACGTGCAGGTTGCGCGGCAATTGACGACTGAAGGATTGGAGAAACTTCGACCAATCCGTCACCAGGTGATAGTTCCGATTTCGGGAATTCACCGCGGTGTAGTGCGCGCGCTGGAATACGCAAAGTCAATTGCGCCTGATCACGTCACGGCGGTCTATGTGGATCTGGATGATGAAGCGACGCGGAAACTGCGGGAGAAATGGAAGGAATGGGGAGCGGGCGTAGAATTGGTTGTGCTGGCGTCGCCTTATCGTTCGCTCATTCGTCCCTTAACCCGGCACATAGATCGAATTCGCAAACAACAAAACAACGATATGCTAACGGTGGTGTTGCCGGAGTTTGTTACCGCTCGTTGGTGGCATCAACTGCTGCACAATCAAAGCTCATTGCTATTAAAAGGCTCGTTGCTTTTCAAAAAAGGTGTGATAGTTACCAGCGTGCCCTATCATTTGGAAAAATAGTTTGCGAGTGTCCTGGGTTGCGAAACTAGTTAACCCGACAGGCCTCTCGTGAAGTTATATTTGCTCGTGGTAAAAATATGACTGAGGTTTATTAACTAATTGCTGGCGGCTTCGGCTTCGCCGGTTCGTCCAGCAAGAAAGCACGAGCGGCAATAAACCGGTCGGCCCTGCGAAGGATAAAACGGAACAGTCGTTTGTTGACCGCATTGAGCGCATTGCACCGACACTTCAATGCGTTGTCGCACGCCGGAAGATTGGGCGGCCGTGATCGCAGCCAGTCTTTCATTCTTTGCTTGCTTGCATGGCTTGCAACGCTTTGGTTCGTTCTTTAAGCCTTTGTCGTGGAAGAAAGCTTGCTCGCCTGAAGTCCAGATGAAATTCTCGCCGCAATCGACACATCTAATGGTGCGATCGGGGTGTTCGACTTCGGAACTGGTTTTCAAATCACCGACATGATCTTGTTCTAGCATGGTTCGCTCTCCCTGGGTCGTTCGTTCCCACGACTGTTGGCG
>Ga0184605_10000392_pt1 | contig 12944 bp, 13 predicted proteins | sample PLM0_30_coex_FD_132995 | JGI IMG/M metagenome (GOLD analysis project Ga0184605, IMG submission 132995) | Groundwater sediment microbial communities from an aquifer in East River, Colorado, USA - PLM0_30_coex | ecosystem: Environmental > Terrestrial > Soil > Riparian zone | place: USA: East... | reverse complement strand
GGTGGGCGTAACAACGCCCAGAGCTACTGGAAAAGACTCTGCTCAATCCTAGTGGGCGGGGTCTTTTTCTTTTCGTCCCGACCAAAGCTCCCTTGTGCAGATTTCGGCCCTCTTGTGCAGATTGGCGCTTTTGTGCAAAGCCCACTAAAACACTAAAACGGCTTTGCACAAAAAGTCGTGCAGCTAGGAAATCCACCGCGGACCGCAAGACCGCAGCCCGCGGTAGCGGGCGACAGCCCAGGATCACGGTAAACGCTGTCGCCCGCTCCGCGGGCTGGGACGCGCTATCCACCCTTAGAATTCTTCTCGCTTCATCAATCTCGACTTTTTGTGCAAAGCCCACTGAACCACTGAACCACTGAGTCACTGAGCCACTGAGCCACTGCACTTCAAACTCCCAAGGCTTCCACCCGGGAGTTGGGCTTTGAAAGACTTGGGTTTCCTGGAAATAGCAGGCGTGATTGCGGCACGTTCCCTGAGTGTTGTCGCGTGGAGTTGGGATTTCGGCGAGTGTCGAACTGGAAGGGTTAGGCGCTGGCGCTAAGTTGATAGCGTTCGAGTTTGAGGTAGAGGCCGCGGCGCGTGAGACCGAGTTCCCGCGCGGCGCGCGAGATGTTGCCGCCGTGTTTGCGCAGGGCGTCTGCAATCATGCGGCGCTCTACTTCTGCCAAAGCATCGGCGAGCGTCACGTTTTGCAGGCCACCTCCGGCCATTGAACTCAATGTGGAAACAGAACTGCTTGGCGTGGTCGGCGACGAGGTGCGCTTTAGCTCGGGAGAAAGTTGCTCGGGAGTGATCACGGCCGCGTCTTCGGCGCGGGCCACCACGCGCTGAATCTCGTTGCATAGTTGCCGAACATTTCCCGGCCAATCGCTGACCATAAGTAGGTCCACGGCCTGCGATGTCATTTGAATATTCTTACGGCCAAATCTCGCCGAATAGTGATTGATGTAGTAATTGACGATGGTGGGAATTTCCGAACGCCGCTCGCGCAATGGCGGCACGCGCAACCTGATCACATTAAGCCGGTAATAGAGATCTTCGCGAAATTTGCCCTGCGCGACCATCTCCTCGAGATCAGTGTTGGTGGCCGCGATGATGCGCACGTCCACTTTGATAGGACGCTGTTCGCCCAGCGGTTGAATCTCGCCTTCCTGCAAAAACCGCAGCAGCTTGGGTTGTACATCCAGAGGCAGGTCGCCAATCTCGTCGAGGAAGAGCGTGCCGCCTCCAGCCGTGCGAATGACGCCGGCCGAATCAGTAACGGCGCCGGTGAACGCGCCGCGGCGATAGCCAAAAAGGTAACCTTCGGAAAGTTCTTTCGGTACTGCGGTGCAGTTGAAGGGAACGAAGACTTTGGAACGGCGTGATGAAAGAGCATGAATCGCACGGGCAACGAGCTCTTTGCCAGTTCCTGATTCTCCCGTTACCAGTACCGTCACATCTGACGATCGGATCTTGTGAACTTCCTCAACCAGCTTGGTCATCGCGGGACTGGAATGAATGAAGCCGGGCATAAGACTGGCACCGGTAAGTTCTGCCGGCTGCTGCACGCGTGAGCCTTTTTGCGATCCCGCCCGCAAGGCACAGACGTCCATGCCAAGCTCCGCGACGCGCATCAATGGATCGAGAGAAAGGCCGCCGGGAAGTTTCGCCCGATTGCGGGGCGAGAGATAAAGCGTTGCCGGTTGCGCATGCGAGGGACGAAGGTGCAGTAGCACAGCGTCATTCTTCTTTTCAAACGCAGCCCGCGATTTCTCATCTGCAGTTTGGTCCATTTGGTTCGCAAGCTTTGCGCTTTCGGCCGGCGTGCAACCCTGTGCAATAACGACTCGTTGCTCGTTTTGGTCGCCGGGCTCCGTAATCATGACGCATTTGGCGCTGGTTTCCTGGCGCATGATCGCTGCCAACTCGCGCAACAGAAGTTCGCGCGAAGTCACTGCCTCAGCGAGACGCAGCGTAAGTAACTGAGTTAATGCTGACTGTTCCTCGCTCCTTTCGGGAGTGCTGCGATCGAGATTCGCCAGCGCGGCTTCCGCGCGCGTTTGATCAAGCCTGGCTCCCAACTCGCGAAAGGCATTGACCGCTCGCGATAGATGTTCGATGGCGCGACTCGGCTGGCTCACCGCGTACGCGCGCCCCAATTCGCTGTGGGCACGTGCGGCGCGATAGCGATCGCCAAGCATGTCAAAGATGGAAAGGCTACTTCCGAAGTGTTGAGCCGCCGAAGAAAAATCCGATTTGAGCATCGCCAATATGCCAAACAGTCTTTGCGATTCTCCGGCAAATCCCATGTCAGTTGCAGATTCAGTTGTTTCCTCGTCCAGTTTTGCGAGTTGTTGCGAACATTTATCAGGTTCGGCGTTTCGCAGGTGCGCTTCCGCGAGGATCAAGCGCGAATCTGAGACACCTTGTCGATCGCCGATCGCCTCTGCCATCGCCAACGCTTCCTGCGCTTTGGCGAGAGCCTTGACATGATCTTCCATGGCGAGGTAGCAACGAGCCAGCGTTCTAAATGCCTGGCATGCATACCATTTGTTTCCGTCTTCGGTGGCCAGCCCAACTGCGCGCTGTAAATAATCCTTGGCGTTGTCCAGCTCGCCCCGCAACATTAGCAATTCGCCAAGGGAGTCCAGGATCATCGGCACTTTTTCAGCGCATTCATCGGCTTCAGTTGCCAATTCCAGCGCGCGCTGCAAAGCCTCCTGGGCCTTTCCCCACTGCCCAATCAGGATCAAGTTAATACCGAGATTGTTGTAACCGTCTGCCGCAGTGGCCTTGTGATCGGTCCGTTCGTAGTAAGCGATACCCTTTTCGAGATAGCGAATTCCTTCCTGCGGCCGTTTCAGAAACCAGCAAACACCGGCCATGTTTGAATAGATTCTGCCCAGGGTATAGCTTGCCGGATGATCGCCAACGAGCTTTAGCGCCAACTGCAAATTCTCGAGTGCGGTTTCGTAGTCGCCTTCCTGAACCTGGGCCAGGGCAATGCCAAAGTACGCCTCTGCCAAACCACGCCATTCACCTGACTGACGAAAATGCTCCAGCGCTCGTTGCGCGTAATCAAGCGCGATAGGGTATTCACTGATGCTGCGATAGACGCGCGCGAGCGCAGCGTAAATCGGGCCGATATTTTGTTCAGGTGTCGCTTCAAACTCGCGCAGCGTTCCTTTGAGGATCGAGATCGCTTTTGGGTGATCGCCATTGTAGTTGTAGGCAAGACCAATCTGTACTCTCAGCGACTGAACAGCTTGCTGATCGAGATTTTCCTTTGGTTCCGGTGATTCATACATGGCGACTGCCGCCAGCGACTCGCGATACTGCCCCTGCATTTCCAGCGCAGTCGATAAAGCACAACGGGCCAGTGCCAGAATTGAAGGATTGTTTCGCGCGGCGGCGATAAGAGAGGCGAGACGCGCTTTTGCTTCAGCAGACAAGCCCTGATCCAGCAGGGATCGAATCTCGTCTAACTCTTGCATCAGGTTCTGGCTCGCCGCCTGTGACGAGCGTGTGCTTAGACGCACGCGTGCATCGGCGAGATCGACCACACCTTTTCTGCTTGAGGATGGTTTTGGCGCCGAATCCCCGATTCCGGAGCCTGCTTTTTTAGCCATTCAGTTCTTCTAAGACGCTCAATTCATAGAGCTTTTCATGCCGAACAGCGATTTAGCGGCGGAAGGTTTTTAACGTGATCGCAATTCCCCACAAAACCGCGTATCACGACAACTTACAAACAGCGTAGAATTTAACACATGCAACGATCAGCGTCCATGCTCTGTTCCCTCAATTTGGTTCGGAAAAAGCGTTCAATTGCGTCGATATCGGACGGCTGGCGAGCGGCGAAAGTTTTACCAGCCGCGATTAGAGTCTTCCAGGAGATCATGGATCGGGACTGAAGTCATCGAATTGTTTCAAATCCGGCAAAAGTACCGATATCACAATGCATTAAGGCCGGTAGTGGTAGTACATTTTGAAATCAGTGTTCATGGTCTATGGCACGCTATTCTACGACGGGCAGATTTGAGTAGCTTTCCTTAGAGTGTGACGAATCCAAGCAGATAGGGTTTTGTGCTCGCTCTTATCAGCACACTTCGTCATTGCCTTCATTTCTTCGTCATTAAAGCGAACAGGAACAATCCTTCCCTTAGCATGTCCCTTTGGTAGTTTCGGCCTTCCGATTTTTTTAGCTTTCGGCATTGGTCTGCTCCCGGTAATCCGAAACAATAGATGCCTGAACAGCTTTACGTGGGCTTGTAGCTGGCGGGATATGTAACACGGTCACATGCCTACGCGGTCGCTCAGGATCGTCAGTCTCATGCGCCCATGCGTACACGCAGGACGTATCAGGATGATCGTGCAAATCGAATACTTCCACTTCGCCTTCCCACACTGTTTGGCCTTCCCACGTTTCCTTGATAGGTACAGTTTCAACATGCGTTGATTCTGAGCCATGCAGACTACGGATCACGTCTTGTAGCTCCTCGATATATGTCACTGTGCGGCCTCAACCAAATCCCCGACCGTTAGAAAACTTTTCTCGACACCTGCGGCCATCGCTGGCGTACATTTGAGAGAGCCATGTGTCTTGACGAAATTGAAATAAGCAAAGTGAAGCGCAACCGCAGCCTCGAAGTTTTCGATCTTTTTGCTGAATGCGTAAGGCAGGCGTGTAAGCCTTCGCATGTGAAGGCGGGTAGTTCCGTTCAATCGCTCGATATGGCTAGTTGAAATCAAATCAGGATCGGGCCTGCCCATAATCTCGATCTTGTGCATGGACGTTACTTCCGGCGCACTATAGCGGCGTTCTTGATGATGCTCGCCTTTGTCTGCGCCGTAGTTTTTAATAATCATTCCGAAGTCTACGTTCATGCCGAAAGCATTCTCTACAGCCTCGACATAGGCGCGTAGACCATCGCTGGAAATCTGAGGGCGATTCTTTAGGCGGGAAGCTACATCGCTAACAAAAGCGTTTGCGGTTCTGTGGTCACGCTTGCCAACCTTGAATGACGGAACGATCTTGGTTTCTGAGTCGATAGCGCAAAACGTCCAAACATCGCCAAGTGTCGGATCATCAGTTTCCCTGCGGTGATTTTCCTTCTTACCGATGAATCCCCAAATCTCGTCAAACTCTAGGTAATTGCACGTTAAGTCGCGCATCTTTTCATCAAGCAAACGGGCGCATCCCTGTCCAACGCGGACGGCTAGATTCGCAATGGTCGTTCGGTGTATACCAGTCATTCTAGTTAAGGCTCTCAAACTCGAACCTTCAGCCAGAGCCGCAATTATCGCTATCTGTTTGTCTTTGTTTAGGACGTTTGCCATTGACGTTATCTCCTTAACTAGAGATAGTGTAATACAGTTTCTACTTCCTGTCAAGTGTTTTTGTGTTACAATTACGAAAGATGAAAACAAGGCAGCTACATACCATGATGAGGAATCCAACAACAGCCAAAGCGAGGGAAAAAATGACCGCGATTCTGACCATTCTATTCGTAACAGTCGTCGTAGCCTCCGTTACCTTCATGTTGCTGCTATTTAGACTGTCGGTGGAAGATGCAGATTTCTGGTTAAGGCCGATGACGGCGGCGTTGGCATTCTTTACGTTCTTAGCTGTGGCTAGTGCGCTGTGGACCGGGCATTTCGTATTTAAAAATCTATCACTACAGGTTTCCAGCGCCCAGACCGAAGCCTCCAATGCTAAGACACGAGCAGACCAAGAAGCGGTCAAAAGAGCAACGCTGGAAAAGTCTGTGGCTCGGAGAGAAATAGGTAGAATTTTTAGAAGTGACGGCAGTTCAAATCTGGATTCACTTAAACCGTTTGCCGGGGTCAATGTCATTATCGAGTACCTTCCTAATGATATTGAAACTAGGCGAGCGTTCCCGGCGGTTGAAGCGGTTATGAGGGAAACGGGATGGAACATATCGAAGCCTAACCCGAATCCGGCATTAGAGAGCCCCGAATTTGATGGCGTGACTGTGGGGTCGTACTTACCAAAAATCCCGCCGGAAACTCCCTTAACAGAGCGACTAGCGAAACAGCAAGCAAGCACAGACGCTCTACACGCGACAGAAGCCTTAATAGAACTTTTGAAGGTGAATAACTGGGAGGTTAGATACGACCATGACGCATCAGAAGGGTTGCCAGCCAATACTATCCGGGTGCGCGTAGGCTTTAAGTCTTTGCCGCTGGTACTAAATGAGGAGTTCCAAAAGATACTGGAAGAGGCACACAACAAGACTAAACCCAAAACGCCATAATAAATCCAAATTAGGGCACTCCCCAAAAACGCAAAACAAAATTGTTGAAGCCAAACTGTACCACTACCTTAAGGCGGCTTTCCTTGACACCCTTTTACGCTGGCCGCTATCATCTCCGTTTCCGTCGTGGGCACGAAACTTCGCCCGAGTGATCTATGTTTGAGTCCTTATCGGACAAGCTAAAAAGGACACTCAAGAACCTGCGCGGCGAAGGCGTGCTGACGAAAGACCACGTTGACGCTGCATTGCGCGAGATTCGACTGGCACTGCTTGAAGCAGACGTTAACTATAAAGTCGCAAAGGACTTTATTGGCTCGGTCAAGGAAAAGGCCGAAGGACAACAGGTTTGGCAGGAACTTAAGCCTTCCGAACAAGTCGTCAAAATAGTTTACGACGAACTGGTCGACCTGCTGGGCGGCCAGTCTTCGCGACTGGTCTTTACTAAACAGATCCCCAACGTCGTTATGATCGTGGGCCTGCAAGGCTCAGGCAAAACGACCTCGACAGGGAAGATAGCGCGGTGGCTTGCGGCCAATCAGGATCGCAAACCGCTGCTGTTGTCGGTGGACGTATACCGACCGGCGGCTCGTGAGCAACTTAGGGTTATTGCCAGGGCCACTGGCCAACAGATCTTTGAACAAACCGAGACGAACGATCCGCTGACGCTCGTACGCGGAGCTTTAAAGCACGCGCAACAAACCGGCTTCGATACGCTGCTGATTGACACCGCGGGACGTCTGCACATCGATGACGAGTTGATGGAAGAACTCGTCACCATCAAGAGCGAAACGCATCCGGCGGAAATTCTATTCGTGGCTGACGCCATGACGGGCCAGGATGCGGTCCGTTCTGCTGAAGAGTTTCACCGGCGTATAGGGATCACCGGCGTCGTCCTAACGAAGATGGACGGCGATGCGCGAGGCGGCGCGGCGCTTTCCATCAAGCAGGTGACCGGCCAGCCGGTCAAATTCGTGGGCGTGGGCGAGAAGTACGATGCGCTTGAACCCTTTTATCCCGATCGAGTAGCGCAGCGAATTCTCGGCATGGGCGATGTGTTATCGCTCATCGAGGAAGTCCAATCGAAAGTCGATCAGTCTGAAGCAGAAGAGCAGCTAAAGAAGCTTCACAAAAACGAATTTACGCTCGACGACTTTCGTTCGCAACTGCGGCAAGTGAAAAAGCTCGGTTCTTTCTCAAAAATCATGAAGCTCCTTCCCGACCAGCTTCTGGGCGGCATGGGCATGCCGCAAATGGATGAAGAGCAAACGAAGCAGATGGAGAAGGAACTTAAGCGCACCGAGTCGATCATCGATTCAATGACGCGCACTGAGCGAACGGACCACAAGATATTGAATGCCAATCGGCGGCGCCGCATCGCTCGCGGTTCGGGAACCTCGGTGGCGGAAGTTAACAAGCTCATCAAGCAATACGTCGAGATGCGCCAAATGATGAGGCAGTTGACAAGTTCGGGGTTATTTGGGGGCAGCGGACTCAAAGGGAAGATGATGCGACGCATGACCGGCATGCCGGAGCTGGGTGGACTGGGCGACAATGGTGACGATTTTCCCTCGTTGCCAGCCGCGCCATCAAAGAAGAAGCATAAAAAGAAACGAAAGAAACATAGGCGGTAAAGACAGTGATGAGTGACGGCGACATCGCTGGATGACTTAAAGTTTGGTTTGAGAAGCGGAGGAAAAGTTTTGTTAGCAATCAAGTTAATGCGCACTGGCGCCAAAAAGCGCCCTTCTTATCGAGTGGTAGTGAAAGAGAAACAGTCGAAGCGGGATGGAGCCTACCTGGAAAATGTTGGCACCTATAATCCGACGCGTGAGCCGGCCGAGATTAAGCTCGATATGGACCGTGTTCGCTACTGGATCGGAAAGGGCGCGCAACCCACCGATACTGTTGGACGCCTGATCAAAGCGAGCGACAAGCAACAGGCGGAGGCAGCAAGTCCGTCGGAAGCTTAAGCGGACTGACACGCGAAAAGAATGAAAGAAGCTGTCGAGATGATTGTCCGGGCGTTGGTTGATGACGTTGAGGCGGTGGACGTTCGCGAGATAAAGCGTGAAGGAGCAACATTGATCGAGGTTCGTGTGGCTCCCGGGGACATGGGCAAAATTATTGGCCGGCAGGGACGGACAGTGCGCGCCTTGCGTGCGTTGGCCCACGCCGTAAGTTTGAAGAGAAAACATCGCTTTGTCCTTGAAATTGTGGAATGAAATCGCCACGCGAGGAGAGTGATTCTGGGTTAATCGTTGTTGCGCGCGCCGTCAGAACGCGAGGGCTGAAAGGTGAGATTGTCGCCGAGCTTTTGACAGATTTCCCCGAACGATTCGACCAGGTATCCGCGATATTCGCGGTAGGGCCAAAAGAAACGAAGTCGCTCGAACTTGAAAATCATTGGCTACAAAATGATCGGATAGTTCTGAAGTTTGCGGAATACGACGACGTCGAATCTGCAAAGTCGCTGGTAGGGTTTGATTTTGCGTTGCCTGAAGCGGAACGCATGAAGCTCTCTGAAAATGAGTATTACGACTGGGAGCTCGAGGGCTGCTCGGTAGTAATCAAAGGTGGCCCAACGCTGGGTATCGTGAGCGGATTGTTGCGGACTGGCGGAGTCGAACTACTGGCTGTTAAAGACGAAACTGGACGGGAACGGCTAATACCGATGGCCCAGTCGATCGTGATTGAGATCGATATCTCGCGCCAGGAAGTATTGATTGATCCGCCCGAAGGGTTATTGGATCTTTAGCTGTCTTTGAAAATTCTACTGTGCTGCGCTGCGATATCATTACCATCTTCCCGGACTTTTTTCGCGAGACGTTTGATTACGGCATCATCCGCAGAGCGCGAGCCGCGGGGTTGGTTGAGCTAGAGGCGCACGACCTGCGCCGGTGGACCAGCGATAAGCATCATATCGTCGATGACCGGCCGTTTGGCGGCGGCGAAGGAATGGTGCTAAAGCCGGAATCGATCTTTGCAGCCGTTAGAGAATTGACAGGCACTGTCAGCCGCGACGAGTATCCGCCGCAAACGCGCGTAATTCTTCTGTCGCCGCAAGGCCGGGTATTTACGCAGGCGGTAGCCCGGGATCTTTCACAGCTAGCGTCCCATGTTGTTTTGATTTGCGGACGTTACGAAGGCGTCGACGAGCGAGTCGCTGACGCTTTGGTTACTGATGAAATCTCAATTGGAGATTATGTCTTATCGGGTGGTGAGCCGGCGGCGATAGTTGTCATCGATGCCTTGATTCGTTTGTTGCCAGGCGCAGTTGGGAATGAGAGCTCGACAACCAACGAATCATTTTCGGAAGGTTTGTTGGATTGCCCGCAATACACGCGGCCTACGGAAATTTCAGGTTTGAAAGTTCCGGAGGTGTTATTAAACGGCAATCATGCGGAAATTGCGCGCTGGCGGCGTGAAGCAGCATTAAAGAAAACGGAACGGAACCGCCCCGACCTGTTGAAATAAGTTTCGCTAGATGGAGTGATGAGATGAATAGACTAGATAATATTGAACAAACCCAGTTGCGCAAAAATGTTCCTGATTTTCAGGCGGGCGATACTATCCGCGTCCACGTTCGCATCAAGGAGTCGGAAACCAAGGAACGTTTGCAGGCCTTCGAGGGAGTTGTCATCGCTCGTAAGCACGGCGGGGCGCGGGAAACAATTACGGTGCGCAAGACCAGCTTTGGTGTCGGCGTCGAGCGAATCTTTCCTTTGCACGCGACTATCGTGGACCACATCGATCTGGTGAAAAGAGGCCGCGTTCGCCGCGCCAAGCTTTATTATCTGCGCGGCTTACGCGGAAAAGCGGCACGCATCCGCGAGCGCGATACTCGCGGTCAACAGGGTGGTGAAACGCAAGCGTCCGCAGCGGGCAAGAAATAGCGTTCAGCTTCCGGCAGGAACGAGCAAACGAATCATTGGCATCCGGTCCAGCCACGATAATTGGCAACGTCCTGAACTGCGCCTTTTCTTTTGACTCTCGAGTTTCAGAACTAGAGTCCTCTCCGAAGCGTGATTGTTGCCGAGGGAGCCGCAGCGCTTGCGTATAGCGATTGACGCCCATTCAGTTGGGACCAGGCTTGGCGGGAACGAAAGTTACGCGACGAATCTGATCGAAGCGCTCGCCGAGATTGATAACGTCAACCAGTACACGATATTTGTTACCAGGAGCGAGGCTCTAGACCGATTCAGTAATCGCTGGCCAAACTTTCATGTTCGTGCGACCTTGCCGCACACGCCCTTCGTTCGTATTCCACTAACATTAAGCGCTGAACTTCGTCGCAACCGGGTCGATGTCCTCCACGTACAATTTACTTCTCCGCCCTTTTCACCCTGCCCGGTCGTTGTCAGCATTCATGACTTGTCCTTTGAACATCTGCCGCAGACTTTCAAACGCCGCAGTCGCATGCAACTGCGCCTGACCGTTCGCCGATCCGCGCGGAATGCAGCTCAAGTTATTGCGCTTTCCGAACACGCGCGGACGGACCTGATAAACACTTACCATTTACGCCCGGAAAAAGTTAACGTTATTCCTCTAGCGGCATCGGCGGCGTTTTCGCCTGTGGACGACGACAACGTACTTCAACGAGTTAGACAAACTTACGGTATCGACCGGGATTATATCCTTTCGGTCGGGTCAATTCAGCCGCGTAAGAATTTGCATCGTCTCATCGAAGCATATTCACTCTTGCGCCGCAAACGGGCAGAAGGTAAGCTGCCGCAGCTCGTTTTAGTTGGGAAAAACGCATGGTTGTATGAAGAAACACTTCGATCGGCCAAGGCTCTCGAAGTTGGCGCGTCAATAATGCTGACCGGATATGTGCCCGAATCCGACTTACCAGCCCTCTATTCAGGAGCACTTTGTTTCGTTTATCCTTCATACTTCGAGGGCTTCGGGTTGCCGCCGCTGGAAGCGATGAAGTGTGGTGCTCCTGTAATTGTCGGCAACAAAACAAGCTTGCCGGAAGTAGTGGGAGACGCCGCCCTCATGATAGATCCCTTTGATGTGAACGCCATCGCCGGCGCAATTGAAAAGATGATTTCCGAGGCAGATTTTCGCACGGCGCTCCGCGTAAAAGGAATCGAGCGCGCCGCGCATTTCAACTGGCAAGAAACTGCACGACAAACGCTGGCGGTTTACGAAAAAGCGTTTTCCTTAAATCGGGGCCCTCATTAAGAACGCGTACGTAAACACTGTTTTATGCGCATCGCTATACTTGGAACACGAGGAATACCGGCCAGCTACGGGGGATTTGAGACATTTGCGGAGCATCTCTCGACTCGACTTGTTGCGCGCGGTCATGATGTAACTGTTTATGGTCGCGCTCACTACGTCTCGCCTAGACAGCTCGAATATCACGGAGTTCGTCTTCAGGTTCTGCCTACAATCCGCCATAAGTACTTTGATACCGTAGTTCATGCATTCCTGTCGGCGGTTCACGCCGTACCACGTGGCTTTGATGCGGCATTGATATGCAACGCCGCGAACGCACCCTTTGCTTCCATTCTTCGATTCACCGGTACTCCAGTAGCCATCAACGTCGATGGACTCGAACACAAACGAAAAAAGTGGGGCTGGTTGGGCCGGGGTTACTATTTGTTGGCTGAGCGACTTTCAACGATCCTTCCCAATGCGACCGTAACAGACGCGCAGGTGATTCATGATTACTACCTGGCGCGTTATAACGCGCCGTCAACAATGATTGCATACGGCTCCGAAGTTGAGCGCCGCCCGGACCGCGCAGCCGTGCGCCGCTGGCGGGCCGAGCCTAACCGTTACGTGTTGTACGTTTCCCGCCTCGAGCCAGAGAACAACGCGCACCTCGTCATTGAAGCTTTCAAGAAGGTTCGCACAGCTTATCGCCTGTTAGTGGTTGGCGATGCGCCCTATGCGCACGACTACATCAGCGATTTGAAGGCGCGTGCGCGCGGCGACAAGCGAATTATTTTTACCGGGTTCGTATTTGGACAAGATTATCGCGCGCTTCAACAAAACGCTTATTGCTATGTGCACGCAACAGAAGTAGGGGGCACGCATCCCGCATTGCTGGAGGCAATGGGATATGGCAATTGCGTATTGACGCTGGCAACGCCGGAAAATATCGAAGCGATTGGCGACGCCGGGATTGCGTATGCAGACGAGCTTGACCTAACGGAGAAACTGCAACGCGTGTTGCGGGACGGCTCCTTGGTCCAAAGTTATCGGCACCGCGCGCAATCGCGCGTGCAGCGATACTATGACTGGGATCGGGTGGTCGATCAGTATGAACAACTCTTTAGAGAGATGACGGGCATCGCCAGCACTGACCCACCGATCGCGCGTGCGGTTGCCAATCAGGCGGCTGACGTAGCGGCAACGCAAAAATAGCAAGCCAATATTTTGGGAGGCAAAAGAGAGGGCGCCCCGCGCAATCAGTAATGATTGGCGGGGCAAACTTCCGGCAGGTTCGGGTAATTACAGGTGGCGGTGGCAAAGAACTGAGAATCGTCACTTAAGGCCGATCCCGTGAACCAGGCGGTGCGTCTTGCGGGTGAGATAAAGACATCGCGGCGAACAAAGAGATAAAAACCGCGCCTTCCTTCGAAACCAGCACCTTGGGTTCGGTTCCGCTTCCAAATCCAACCTTTCAACTGATCGCTGTTTTCAGTGTGTGAAATTACACCGAAACTTTGT
>Ga0184605_10000391_pt1 | contig 12946 bp, 11 predicted proteins | sample PLM0_30_coex_FD_132995 | JGI IMG/M metagenome (GOLD analysis project Ga0184605, IMG submission 132995) | Groundwater sediment microbial communities from an aquifer in East River, Colorado, USA - PLM0_30_coex | ecosystem: Environmental > Terrestrial > Soil > Riparian zone | place: USA: East... | reverse complement strand
GATCTCTGGATCTGTATAGATCGGCCTGGGCACGCCTCGGTTGTCGACGACGGCTTCGTGGCCGAGCGCGTTCTCGGCGGCCACCTCGCCCTCCCGAAAGGCCGTGTGCGCGAGTTGCCAGTAACCGGCGCAGTCGCCGACCGCATAGATGTGCGAGGCGGTCGTGCGGCGATGCTCGTCGGCGGCGATCCCCTTCTTGACATCGTGCTCGACGCCTGCGGCGTCGAGCCCGAGATTTTCCACCGCAGGTCCCCGACCCGTCGCTACCAGCATCAGGTCGCATTCCTTCTGCTGGCCGCCATAGTGTACGACGAGCCCGCCGTCCTTCTCTTCAACCTTGTCGCACTGCGTCTCGAGATTGACTTCGATGCCGCGCTTCCTGAACTGCTTGGCGAGCTCCTTCGAAGCCTCCTCATCCTCCTGCGGGATGAGTGCCGGGAGCATCTCGACGATGGTCACCTCGCTGCCGAAACGCTGCAGGATGGATGCGAACTCGCAGCCGATGATCCCGCCGCCGAGCACCACGATCCGCCTGGGCACCTCGGTCTGTGCCAGGAGGCCGGTCGAGTCGACGCATTTGTCGGAGTCGATGCCGTCGATCGGCGGCCGCAGAGGAAACGAGCCGGTGGCGATGATCGCCTGCTTGAAGGTCACGTCCTCCCCACCCTCGACCGCGATGGTGTTCGGGTCCTTGAACTTGCCGGACCCCTTGACCCACTCCACGCCGTTTGCCTTGAACAGCCCGGCGACGCCCTGGGTGAGCTGCTTCACGACGGCAGCCTTCCACTCGTTCGCGGTCGCAAAGTCGAGCTCGGGCTGCCCGACCTTGACGCCGAGCTTTGCGAACGTCTCTCCCGCCTCTTTGATCGCGTAGGCGGTCTGCACCCACGCCTTCGTCGGGATGCAGCCGATCCGAAGGCATGTCCCCCCGAGCTCCGGTTCGCGCTCGATGCAAACGGTCTTCGCGCCGAGCTGAGCGGTGCGGATAGCCGCGGTGTAGCCGCCCGGCCCCCCGCCGAGGACGGCGACGTCACATTCCATTTCTCCCAGCCTTTCGTTCTCGGTTCGCTGTCACAGCGATCCTATCCGGCCGGTTAAAACCGGGAGGGCGGCTCCTGGCCGCCCTTCCCGTGACCCGGGGTTAATCCGGTCAGGCGGGAAGAACGGCAATTCAGAGCCTAGGGCCAATCCCTGGAATGGGGGAGAATTCGCGCATGCCGGAGGTCGATCGCAACAGCCGTGACAAGCAAGGGCTCTCGCCCGCGCTGCACGCGCTCTACCGCGGCGAGATCGCGGAAGCGGAGAGCCTCCTGCCCGACGAGCCGAACATCTTCGAGGCGGCCGCCTTCGGTCGCCAGAAGCGGCTCGGGGAGCTGCTCGCGAGCGATCCTGGGCTCGCCCACGCGTTCTCCGGCGACGGCTTCACCGCGCTCCACCTGGCCGCGTTCTTCGGGCACGCGGGGTCGGTGCGGCTGCTCCTCGACGGCGGCGCGGACCCGAACGCAGTCGGGAGGAGCGCGCAGATCGGGCCCGTTCAACCGCTGCACAGCGCCGCGGCGACCGGCCGGCTCGAATGCGCACGGCTCCTGCTCGCGCACGGCGCCGACGTGAACGCTCGCCAGAGCGGCGGCTTCACGGCGCTGCATGCCGCTGCGGCGAGCAGCGATACGGAGTTGGCCCGGCTCCTGCTGGCCGCCGGCGCGGACGCAACCGCGAAGACGGACGACGGAGGCGAGCCGGACCTAGATTTCCTGCGTTAACTGAAGCCGATTCCCGTCCGGGTCGAAGACGTCGAGCAGGCGGATCGTCCCCGGGATCTCGAGCACCACGCCAATTCGGACGCCGGCTTCCCGGAGGCGTTCAGCCTCGGCTTTCACGTCCTCGACGTCCACCGCAGCCACTGCTTCCTCCCCGGCGGGCTCAGCGCCGCCCTGAAACTCGCCGTCGGAGATGGCGATCTCCACCCCGTTTCGCTCGAGGCGGATCCAGCGATCCTCCTCGTCGAAGTACACCTCCCGGAAATCCAGCTGCCCCGTGTAGAACGCTCGTGCCGCTTCGAGGTCGCTGACGCGGTACCAGATGTTCACAGCGCGAGGCCGGGCTCTTCGAGGAACGACTTCACGGTGCGCAGGAACTCAGACGCGGTCGCGCCGTCCACCGAGCGATGGTCGACGGTGAGCGTGAGGTCCATCCTGGGCTGGATCTCCAGCTCGCCCTCCTCGACGACGGCCCGCTCCTCGATTGCGCCGACCGCAAGAATGCCGGCCTGCGGCGGATTGAGCACGGCCGTGAAGCGCTCGACCCCATACATGCCGAGGTTGGAGATCGTGAAGGTCCCGTTCTCGAGATCCTCGGCTTTGAGCTTTCCGCCGCGCGTTCGTTCGACGATGTCGGCCCGGGCGACCGCGATCTCCTGGATCGTCTTCGCCTCGCAGGACTGGATGACGGGGACGACGAGCCCGTGCGGGATGGCGACGGCGATGCCGATGTTGGCGGTCGGAAAGAGGAGCACCTCGTCGCGGCCGAAGTGCGCGTTCATGTCCCGGTGGCGCATGAGCGCCAGTGCCACGACCTTCGTGAGGATGTCCGAGTAGGTCGGGCGGACTCCGCCTTCTTCGACACGCTCGAGGAGCGCCTCACGAAGGCGGATCGACGCCGCCATGTCGGCCGACATCGCGATCTGGAAGGCCGGGGCCTGCCACGCCTCCGTCATGCGGCGGGCGATGGTCTTGCGCATCTGGTTGAGCTTCACGGTCTCAACGCGTCCGCGTTCAGTGAGACGCGCAGCAGGTTCGGGAGCGACCTGAGCGCGTTCGACGTCCTCGGCGACGATGCGTCCTTCGGGCCCCGTCCCGCTCAGTTGCGCAAGGTCGATACCGCGCTCCTTGGCGATCCGCCGCGCGAGCGGAGAGGCTTTCACGCGGCCGCCGTTGACACGCTGCTCCGGCTCGCTCGGGCCCTCGGGCCCCTCTTCGCGACCACGCTCGCGCTCGTCCTCGCGCTCGGGGGCGGGGTCGCCCTCCTCTGCGGGCTCTTCCTCTGTCACCTCAGTCGGCTCTTCCGCCTCGGCCTTCGGCTCGCTCGCCTCGGTGGGCACGTCCTCGCCTTGCTCGCCGATGACGGCGATCGCCTTCCCGACTTCGATCTCCTCGCCTTCCTGGGCGAGGATCTTGAGAAGGACGCCGCCGGCGTCGGCCTCGACCTCCTGTGTCACCTTCTCGGTGTCGAGCTCGTAGAGCGGATCGCCCTTCTCAACCTTGTCTCCTTCCGACTTCAGCCAGCGGACGATCGTGCCGGACTCCATGCCCTGGCCGAGACGCGGGAGCGTCACCTGGCTGCTCATGCTCTGCCCACGGTGCGCTTGATCGCCGCGAGGACGTCGTGCGCGTGGGGGATCACGAACTCCTCCATCACCGGGGCGAACGGCAGCGGCGTGAACTTCGCGCCCACGCGCTCGACGGGCGCGTCGAGGTAGTCGAACGCCTTCTCCTGGACCAGTGCGGCCACTTCGGCGCCCCACCCCATACGCGTCACGGCCTCATGGGCGACGACGCAGCGGTTCGTCTTCTTCACGGAGGCGATCAGCGCCTCTTCGTCCAGCGGCTGGAGCGTCCGCGGATCGTAGATCTCGACGGAGATTCCGTCCTTCTCGGCTTCTGCGGCCGCGTCGACAGCTTCGTGGACGAGGCGCCCGGTCGCGACCACGGTGACGTCGTCGCCCTCGCGATGGATGCGTGCCTTGCCGAGCTCGATCGGCTCGATCTTCTGCGGAACCTCGCCCTTGAGCCCGTACAAGGTCCGGTGCTCGAAGAAGAGGACCGGGTTGTCGTCGTAGATCGAGCTCCACAACAGCCCGCGCACGTCCTCCGGAGTGGACGGGAAGACCACCTTCAGCCCGGGGACGTGGACGAACCACGCCTCGAGCTGCTGCGCGTGCTGGGCGCCCGGAGACCAGCCAGCCCCACCCTGCGTGCGGATGGTCAGCGGCACCTTGATCTGGCCGCCCGACATGTAGCGATGCTTCGCCGCCTGATTGACGATCTGCTCCATCGCCAGGGTCGTGAAGTCCTGGTACATGATCTCGACGATCGGGCGCATGCCCGCGACGGCGGCGCCGATGCCCGCGCCCACGATCGCCATCTCGGAGATGGGTGAGTTCCGCACCCGCTCGGGGCCGAACTCGTCCAGCATCCCCTGCGTGACGCCCATCGAGCCGCCCATCTCGGCGATGTCCTCGCCCATGATGAAGACGTCCTCGTCGCGGCGCATGGCCTCGCTCATGGCGTCGCGCACGGCCTCCCTGTAACTGATCTCAGGCACCTAGTACTCCTGGCCGGCCCTGGGCTCTAGCCCGGCGGGGCCTGACGCCGCCCCAGGAGAACTAGAACTAGGCATACACATTCTTGAGAGCGTCTTCGGGTTTCGGGTCGGTGCCCTTCTTCGCGAACTCGACGGATTCCTCGGCGATCCTCGTAGCCTCCGTGTCCATTTCGTTCCACTCCTCCTCGGAGAGCTCGAGCTGCTCGCGGAGCTTGGTGATCGGATCCTGGGTCTGCCGCGCCTCCCGGATCTCCTCTTTCGGCCGATAGACCTGCGGGTCGCCGACGTAGTGGCCCGTCAAGCGGTAGGTCTCGGCGAGGAGGAAGATCGGGCCTTCCCCGTCGCGAGCGTGCTTGAGGGCCTTGTGCATCGTCTTGTAGACCGCCTCGACGTCCTGGCCGTCGACCTTCATGGACGCCATTCCGTACGCCTCGGCGCGCTTCGTCAAATCCTCGATCGGCAGCTGCTGCTTGGAGGGGGTCGACTCGGCGTAGTGGTTGTTCTCGCAGACGAACACGGCCGGAACCTTCCACAGCTCGGCGAGGTTGAGCGCTTCGTGGAAAGTGCCGATGTTCGTGGCGCCATCGCCGAAGAACGCGACCGCGACGCGGGGTTCCTTCCGCATCTTGAAGGCGAGTGCGGCGCCGACGATAGCCGGGAGCCCACCTCCCACTACCGCGTTGGCGCCGAGGTTGCCGCGCTCGAGGTCATAGAGATGCATCGAGCCGCCGTAGCCGTGACTGCAGCCCTCGACCTTGCCGTAGAGCTCCGCCATGACCTCGTTGGGGTGCGTCCCCTTGGCGATCGTGTGCCCGTGCGCGCGATGCGTCGAGGCGATCACGTCACCGTCCTCGAGCGCCCGGCAGACGCCCACGGCCACGCCCTCCTGGCCGATGGCGACGTGGAGGAAGCCGGGGAGCTCGCCCGCGCGAAAACGCTCCTCCACCTTCTCCTCGAAACGGCGGATGAGCAGCATCTCGCGCAGGAAGTCCTTCAAGCGCTCGCTGCCCTGTACCTGCTCCCTTTCCTCCAGCCTGGCCACGCGGGGACAGCGTATCCATAGGCCTCTAGACTTGCGCCCGTGAAGCTGGCCGAGCAATGGCGGGAGATCGAAGCGGCTCTCCCCGAGGACTGGGGCACCGCGCGGCTCGAGTTGACGGTGGCCGAAGACGAGCGCGCGGACGAGGCGGCGCTCATGCTCGCCCCGTTCACCCCCGGAAGGACCGGGAGCACCTTCCGCCTGACCGTGCAGCTTGCCGCCCACCCGGAGCGCGTGCTGCGAAGGCTCGATGCGGCGGGGGTTCGCGGACGGCTCGACCTCCTCGGCGCCGAGGAGTCGGCGTCCCGGCCCGAGCCGCTCGAGCGGTCGCGCCCCCTGGCCGAGCAGTGGGACGAGCTCGCGGGCCGTCTTCCCCCGGACTGGTCGGATGTCTATGCAGAGGTCGAGCTCGACTCGTCGGACTTCCTCCAGCGCGGCGCCCTGCTCCTCTCCCCCGTCAACCCGGCTCGCTACGGAGGGCCGACGACGCTGCGCTTCCGCGTCTCCCGTTCCGTCGGCTACGGAGCAGCTCCGTCGATGGCCAGGCGCTCGCTCGAGCGGCTGGACGCCGAACGCATCACCGGCCGCCTGCGGTTCCTCCGAGTTCTCTCGGCGACGAGCCATGTCGCCACCCAGGGCCCGGTCTGGCGTGTCGCCGGGAGGTCCGTGTGAACGAGCCCGAGGTTTCCTGGAAGGCGATCGAGACGGGCGCCCGCGTCTTCGCGTCCGGCTCGGAGGAAATCGGAACAGTGAAGGAGATCGCGGGTGATTCGGAGGCCGACATCTTCTCCGGCCTCGTCGTCTCGCTGAGCAGGCTCAGCGCGAACCGCTTCCTTCCCTCGGAGCGCGTCACGGCGATCTGGCCCGACCATGTCGAGACGAACCTGACCGCCGAGCAGGCCGAGGCGCTCGAGGACTACGACGATCCGGTCGCTGAGCAGTGGCAGCCCCGGGCACCCGGCTTCATCAGCCGCCTCTTCGGCCGCCGCTGAGCTAAGCCGTCAGGCCCGCAGTTCGGCGCCGAAGCGCTCGGCAAGCGCCGCGACGATCCGCTCGCGCAACTCGCGAGCATCCTCGTCCGAGAGTGTCCGCTCCGGAGACTGGAAGGTCACTGAGACCGCGATGGACTTCTTGCCCTCGGGAATCTGCCCGCCGCGGTAGACGTCGAAGACCCGCAGCTCGCGTAGCTCCGGACCTGCGGCTTGGCGGGCGGCGTCGACGAGATCGCCGGCGAGCACCTCCTCGCCGACGACGAACGCGAGATCCTGCCGCACGGCCGGGTAGGTGATCACGTCCTCGTAGACGAGGCGCTCGGGCACGGCGGCGAAGAGCGAGTCGAGGTCGAGCTCGAATACGCCCCAAACCCCGTCGAGCAGAGTCGGATGCAGCTCGCCCAGCCAGCCGGCGTCCACGCGCGCGGCCTTTCCCGGATGGAGGAACCTCCTCTCGGCCGGCTCCGGGCGCAGCTCGACGTGCAGGGCGCCGTAGAGCGTCTCCAGGATCTCCTTGGCGCCGAAGAAGCCGCCGTCGGCGATGCCGCCCAGATGCCAGTGCTCGTCGGGCCGGGCTTCCCCGGACGGCAGATACACCCGGGCGATCTCGAACAGTGCGATGCTCGTGTTCCCGACGTCGACGTTTCGCCGCGCGGACTCGACGAGGCCGTAAAGGAGCGTCGTCCGCAGAATCGCCTGCTCGGCCGACAGCGGAACGGGCAACCGAATGGCATCCGGGGCGGGATCCTCCGGAACGAGGCTCGATGTGTACGCCTCCGAGCAGCCGGCGCCGGCAAGGACGTCCTCGACCACTCGGCGCAGCCGCTGGTCACGTGTGAGCAGGGCAGCTCCTCCGTGCGCGACCCTGAACGGGACCTCTGGCAGGTGGAAACGCGCCACCTCCTCGACGAGGTCTGCCTCGCGAGTGACGTCCCGGGCGCGCCAGGTCGGAACGGTGATCGAGCTGCCGGCAAGCTCGAACCCGAGCCGCTCGAGCGTCCGCTTCTGCTCCACCGGATCGAGCTCGAGCCCGACGAGCTTGCTCGCGCGCTCCGGACGGAACTCGACGACCGCCCGTTCGGGCAGCTCGCCTTTGACGTCCGCGTCGCCGGTCCAGCGCGCGGCCGCGAGCTCGACCATCAGCTCGGTGGCAAACGTGGCCGCCTGAGGGGCGAGATAGGGATCCACGCCCTTCTCCCAACGATTCGAGCCCTCGGTGCGCAGTGCGTGGCGCTCTGAGCTCTGGCCGATTCCGAGCGGCTCGAAGTTCGCCGCCTCCAGCAGGACGGTCGTGGTCTCTGGCCGCACCTCCGTCTCGAGGCCGCCCATGATTCCCGCGAAGGCCACCGCGCGCTCGGCGTCAGCGATGACGAGGTCGGCGGGGTCGAGCTTGCGGAGCTCGCCGTCAAGGCTCGTGAACTCCTCCCCTTTCCGCGCGCGCCGCACGATGATGCGCCCACCCGCGAGCGTGGCGAAGTCGAAGACGTGGAGCGGGTTCCCCAGCGCGTGCATGACGTAGTTCGTCACGTCGACGACGTTCGAAATCGGGCGCATGCCCGCGGACACGAGGCGCGCCCTCAGCCAGGCAGGAGACGCTTCCACGCGCACGTCGCGGAAAAGGCGGCCGATGTAGCGCGGGCAGCCTTCGAAATCTTCGATCGTCACGTCGACCGGCTCGTCGCCGGCTCGCTCGGGCTCGGCGCCCGGTGGCGGCCCGAGCTCGAGGTCGTAGAGCGCGGCCACCTCGCGGGCGACTCCGTAGACCGCGAGCAGATCGGGCCGGTTCGGAGTCGTCTCGAGCTCCAACACAGTGTCGGAAAGCGGGAGCACCTCCGCAAGCGGCGTACCGGGCTCCCAGGGCTCGGTGAGGACGAGGATCCCCGAGTGATCAGTGCCGAGCTCGAGCTCGCGCTCCGAGAGGATCATCCCGTCCGAGACCGTCCCGCGGAGCTTCGCCCGTTCGAGCCGACGACCGTCGGGCAGGACCGCGCCCGGCAGTGCGACCGCGACGGTCGCCCCCTCGCCGAAATTCCACGCTCCGCAGACGATCTGGCGCGGCTCGTCGTCGCCTACGTCCACGGTGCAGAGCTGAAGACGGTCGGCATTGGGATGCTTGCCGGCCTGGAGAACGCGCCCCACCCGGTAGAGGCCCAGGTTCCCGTCCTCGTCGGCCACGCCGCGCCGAATGATCCGCTCGACGCCGGCGACGGAGACCGTCAGCCGCTCGGCAAGCTCGTCCACCGGGGCGTCGACCTCGACGTAGTCGCGCAGCCAAGAGAGCGGAACTAGCACAGGTCAGTGTTCGAGCCGGCGAGAGCGGGCGCCGGATGGCGCGCGAAAAGCAATACGCATCCGCGTCCAGTCAGACAGGAGAGCGTTCGTATGCGGAGCATACGGGCGCGACTGAGGACGTCGGCCGGCGCCCCTTTGCAGCCGCTCAGACGGTGGTCGATTGAGTCGGGTCGGACACATCTAAAACTGACGGAGGAAGCGGAGGTCGTTTTCCCAGAACATGCGGATATCGGGCACGCCGTGGCGGAGCATGGCGATCCGTTCGAGGCCGAGACCGAAGGCGAAACCGGACACCTCCTCAGGGTCGTAGCCCACGTTGCGAAGGACGTTCGGATCAACGAGGCCCGACCCTCCCATCTCGATCCACCCCGTGTGCTTGCAAACCGAGCAACCCGCTCCGTCGCAGAGGAAACACGAGACTGCAGCGCCCAGCGAGGGCTCGGTGAAAGGGAAGAAGTCCGTCATGAAGCGCACACGCCGGTCTTCGCCGAAGAGCGCCTTCGCGAGATGCAGGAGCGTTCCCTTGAGGTCCGCCAGCGTGATGTCCTTGTCGACCGCCAGGCCCTCTACCTGATGGAAAAGCGGGCTATGCGTCGCATCGGCTGTGTCGCGGCGGTAAGTGCGGCCGAGCGAGACGATGAAGACTGGTGGATCCTGCGCCTCCATTACCCGGATCTGCGACGCAGACGTCTCCGTGCGGAGGACGATGTCGCCGTTCAGGAAAAGGGTGTGTAGCGGCGAGCGCGTCACGTGCCCCGGCGGCATGTTGAGTGCGTCGAACAGGTGCCACGTGTCCTCGACCTCGTCCCCGTCGACGATCGTGTATCCGAGGCCGAGGAAGACGTCTTCGACCTCCCGGCGGATCTGGGTGATGAGGTGAAGGTGCCCGCGCGGTGTTGCCTTTCCCGGCAACGTCACGTCGACGCGCTCGTCCGCCAGGCGCTGCTCGAGGTCGGCTCCCCGGAGGGTCCCCTCCCGCTCCTTCAGGGCCAGTTCGAGCTCCTCGCGAAGCGTGTTCAGGACGCGGCCCGTCTCAGGGTCCCGCACCTCCCTGAGCGCCTGCTTCAGCTCACTCTTACGACCGAGGTAGCGAATGCGGGAATCGTCGAGCTCCTCGAGTGTCTTCGCGCTGAAAATCGCGCTTTTGGCCTCGTTTTCCAGCGCTTGGGCGTCCATGGCGCGAGCGTATCATCGAGTTGTGGCTAGCTCCTATGACTCGATCGCGGGGCTCTACGACCCGTGGAGCCGGAGCGTCACGGAAGACGTGGACTTCTACGTCGCCGAGGCGCGTAAGGCCGGCGGCCCGGTCGTCGAGCTCGGGGTCGGAACTGGACGGATCGCCGTGCCGACCGCCCAGGCAGGCGTCCCGGTCATCGGGATCGACTCCTCCGAGCGCATGCTGGATGTCTGCCGTGCGCGGGCGGAGGAGGCGGGCGTCGGCGAGCTCCTCGACCTGCGTCCGGGCGATCTGCGCCACCCGCCGGTCAAGGAGCGCGTGGCTCTCGTCACGTGTCCCTTTCGCGCCTTGCTTCACCTGGAGTCCGACGAGGAGCGCCTGGAGGCACTGCAGTGTGTCCGCGGCCTTCTCCTTCCCGGCGGCCGCTTCGTGTTCGACGTCTTCGCGCCCAGCCGCGACGACGTCCTCCAAACCCACGGTCGCTGGCTCGAACGCGAGCCGGGCATTTGGGAGCGGGCCGACTGGGACACCGGTCGGCGCGTCCTCACGTTGACCGTGCGCGGCGAGGCCGGTGAGACACGTATGTACCTCGCGTGGCGCTCGCCGGAGGAGTGGAGGCACCTCCTCGAGCGGGCAGGCCTCGAAGTCGTCGCCTGCTACGGGTGGTTCGACCTGCGGCCGTACGACGGCGGCGAGGACTCGGTCTGGATCGCACGCCGCCCGACGGATTAGGCTAGGCCCGTGCTCTGGGTGGTGATAGGCATCGTCGCGCTCGTCTTGCTGGTGGCGATCCTCCTCGTCACGCTCTACAACCGGCTGGTTCGCCTCCGCAACCGCTCCGAGAACGCGTGGGCGCAGGTGGACGTCCAGCTTCGCCGCCGCTACGACCTCATTCCCAACCTCGTGGAAACCGTCAAGGGCTACGCGTCCCACGAGCGCACGACCTTCGAGGAGGTCACAAAGGCGCGGACGTCTGCGCAGCAAGCACAGACGGTGCAGGAACAGGCGAAGGCCGAGAACATCCTCACTGAGGCGATCGGGCGACTCTTCGCGGTGGCGGAGCAGTACCCCGAGCTGCGTGCGACGGAGAACTTCCAGCAGCTCCAGGGCCAGCTCGAGGAGACCGAGGGCAAGATCGCCGTCTCGCGCCAGGTCTACAACGACGCTGTCCTCACCTACGACACCGCCCTCGAGACGGTGCCAACGAACATCGTCGGAAACATGTTCAGCTTCAAGGCACGCGAGTACTTCGAGGTCGAGGAGCCGGCCGCCCGGGAGGCGCCACGAGTGCAGTTCTGAGGGGCGCGGCGCTTGCAATCGCGCTCCTGATCGTGAGCCTCGCGGCCGCGGGCGAGGCGGCGGCCAAGTCCTTCTCCCTCCCTCAGGCCAGCGTCGCCATCGCCGTCGTGCCGGACGGCTCCATCTCCGTCGAGGAGCACATCACGTTTGCCTTCGACGGCTCCTTCTCGGGCGCGTACAGGGACATTCCGTTGCGCCAGGGAGAGGTGGTCCAGGATGTGTTCGTCGCCGAGGAAGGCGCCCGTTACTCGCCGGGGGCATCTGCGGAACTTGGAAGCTCCGGCTCGCCGGGAACGTTCGGGACGGCGCAGATCGACGGCGGGCTGCGGATCGTCTGGCATTACGCCGCGTTCTCGGAGGTTCGTACGTTCACGGTCGGCTACCGGCTCGCCGGGGTCGCGGTCGCCTACGACGACGTCGTCGACGTCAACCTCAAGGTCTGGGGAGACGAGTGGGAGCAGTCTCTGGGGCAGCTGACGGCGGTGCTGCTCCTCCCGACTTCGGCTACCGGGCCCTCGTACCGCGTCTGGGGCCACCCGGTCTCCGTCCGTGGAGACGTGACCCGGACTGCCCAGCAGGTCGAGCTGCGAGCCGTGCGCGTGCCGTCGCATCAGTTCGTCGAGCTCCGCGTCGTCTTCCCGCGCTCCGTGCTCTCCTCGACCGGAGGGGCGAAGGTACGCCAGGGGGACGCGCTCGATCGCATCGTCGCGGAGGAGCGCGCGGACGCCGCCTCCCACGAGCGCGACCAGGAGAAGATCCGAAACGCCCTCGATCACCTACCGCTAACGATCCTCGTTCTCCTGGCCGCGGCCCTGCTTCCCGCTCTTTGCGTCCTCGCGGCGACGTACTGGTTCTTCGGCCGGGAGCGGAAGCTGGGCTACGACCGCGAGTACGAGCAGGAGCCGCCGTCCGAGCTCGAGCCGGCGCTTGTCCCGCCGCTCCTCCGTCAGAGCCCGGCGGTCGGCTCCTTCGAATTCACAGCCACCCTCTTCGACCTCATTCGGAAGGGGCGCTACAAGGCGGAGCAAGTGACAACGGACCGCAGCGTCTGGGCCGGGCTTCGCCACGAGGAGGTCGCCGACCGCGAGCTGTCGAAGGCAAACGACGACGAGGTCTCGGCAGTCGAAGGTCCCGTGACGAAGGTGATCGACGCGATCCTCGCGACGGGCCCGGAGCGGCTGTCCAACTTCCGTGACCGCATCGAGGAAGACCGGACTGCGAACAGCAGCCGCTTCAAGGCGTTCAAGACAGCCGTGGCCGATACGGTGCGCGACCGGCGTTGGTTCGCAAACGACGGGCTGAAGCTCTTGCTCGGTGGCGCCCTCCCTTTCGCGGCTGCCGGCGCTCTGATGCTGTGGGTCGGCGTTGAGCGCTTCGAGTCGTTCGCTCCTCGCTGGGGCGACGTGCTGCTGATCGCCTTCGGGATCTGTCTGCTCGTGAACTCAGCAGTCCTCCTGATCGCGGGACGTCACGTGGCCTTGTGGCGTCGGAGACGGCCAGAGATCGAGCAGGAGGCGGAGCGCTGGGAGGCTTTCCGGCGTTACCTCACCGACTTCCCACGGCTAGACATCGCCCCCCCGGCCTCGCTTGCGCTCTGGGAGCGCCTGCTCGTCTACGGGATCGCCTTCGGAATCGCCGAGCGCGTGCTCCAGGGAGCCCATTTGCACATGCCCGAGGAGCTGCACAACCAGAGCTCGATCTACTGGATCAGCCCGAATAGCGACCTGGGGTCGGGACCCTCCGCACTGGGGATCAGCGATCTCAGTTCTGGGTTCGGAAGCGCGCTGGCTCCGCCGTCGAGCGGCTCAGGGGGATTTGGAGGCGGTT
>Ga0184605_10000389_pt1 | contig 12954 bp, 11 predicted proteins | sample PLM0_30_coex_FD_132995 | JGI IMG/M metagenome (GOLD analysis project Ga0184605, IMG submission 132995) | Groundwater sediment microbial communities from an aquifer in East River, Colorado, USA - PLM0_30_coex | ecosystem: Environmental > Terrestrial > Soil > Riparian zone | place: USA: East... | reverse complement strand
TCCCCGACAACGCGCAGTAGCTTGGCCTGCAACGTGAGTGGCAGCTGGGCGACTTAGTCCAGGAAGACGGCGCCGCCGCCGGCTACCTCGAACAAGCCGCGCTTGAGGGTCCGGGCGTCCGTGAACGCTCCAGGCTCGTGTCCGAAGAGCTCGCTCTCCAGCAGCGTTTCGGGAATTGCGGCGCAGTTGATAGCAACGAAAGGTTCCGCCGCACGCGCGCTCGCGGCGTGGATGCCACGCGCAAACAACTCCTTACCGGTCCCCGTCTCTCCAACGAGCAAAACCGTCACGCTGCGGCTGGTGGCAACCTGCGTCGCCAGTGCGATTGAGTCGCGGATTGCCGCGCTCTCCCCGATTACGTGGGAGTCCCAGCGGTCCGCCGACGCGGTCTGCGTTCGGGCTGAAATAATTGCACCGTTCCTTAGTCGCATGGATGGGGGAGCCATCCAGGCAGGGAATGAGTTTTCGGGTCAATTCTGGAGCTCCAGTGGCTGTTTCGGAGCTCTGCCTAGCAGACGAGGAGGAGGGTCTCCAAGTCACCCCACTTTAAGGGGTTACGCCCCAGAGGATAATAGCCAGGTTCGTTGGGGGGCTTGGGAGGGGCTTAGCTCGGCAGAGAGGCGAGCAGGGCGTTGATTTCCGCCGCCTCGTGCCGGGCGCCGACGTCCTCAAAAGACTCCGCAGCCTCCCGCCAGGCGAGGCGCGCCTCTTCAGGGTTTCCGAGAGCCCGCGAGGTCTGGCCAAACTCGCGCAGCATCTCGGCCTGGAGTAGCCTGTCTTCCAGCCCTTCGGCCTCGAATATCGCAATTCGCAGCGTGGCAATGCTGGCATCGAACGCGCCTCTTTCGCGCTCGATTCTCGCGCGGCACTTGAGGGCGCCGGCGACGGTGAGGTGGTCACCGCGGGCGCTCGCGCCTTCGAATGAAACCCGGCACGCCTGCTCTGCCAGATCCAGCTTCCCGATGGCAACCCAGACCTCGGCCAGGTTAAGCGTGAGGATGGTCTCAACCAGCGCGTCGTGGCGGGATTTTGTGAGAGCGATCCCGCGCTCGAAGGTCTCGATCGCGAGCTGGTAATGTCCCAGCTTGGTATAAAGCATCCCGATGTTGTTCAACACCCACGAGACGGCCTCGGCGTCGTTCGCGCTCTCAAATGTCCCTAGACTGCTGGAATATCGAGCTTCAGCGGCAGCGAAATTCCCACGCATGTTCAGCAGAACACCGAGGTTTTGCTCGATCATGCCAAGGAGCCGCACGTCACCCGCTTTGGCCGCGAGCTCTGACGCTTGTGCGTAGAGCCGCTCGCTCTCGTTGAGATCGCCGCGGCGTTGGGCGACGATCGCCAGGCAGTTGTATGCGTGGCCCCTGCAGGTGAGCGAGCCGCAGCTCTCGGCGTGAACGAGACTCTGCTTATAGCAGCGGTGCGCCAGCTCCGTTTCACCTTGCTCGCGATGCAGCGTTCCCTTCCATCTCAGCGCGTCGGCAAGCAGAGGTAGATCCGTCTCATCCTCCAGCAATGTCAGCGCGTCGTCGTATAGCTGCAGGGAACGCGTCGTGTCGCCACGCTGCTCCGCCTCGCGAGCCAGGTTGAGCAGGCTGCGCGCGCGGCCGGGATCAGTCTGCGTCATTGTGCCGCCAGACCGTCACTGTGGTCATGTAATCTCCTCTCCGGTGGTCAGTGGAACCGAAATGAAATGCCTCGGGCTCAGCGCCCACAGTCGGAGACGCATACCCAGACGCCAGAGATGAGAATGTAGCGAGAAAAGTGTCTGATGCTGACGACTTGCGTTTCAGCGATTGGCTTCGCGCCGTAGAAATAGGTCGTCGCAGCCTGGAGCTCTGACGGTGACGCCGAATCATCGGCGTCAATGGTGTCGCTCCCCTCCGGCAGATACGCCGTGCGGATCGCGTTGCCCTCTTCAGTTCCATATGTCGCTGTGTTCCTGAGATCCTGGACCAGAGTCACCGGTTTGATGAACTTCAGACCGTGGGGAAGCATCTGGTAGGACACGTACGCTCCGGACTCGGCCACGACTGTTATCGTCATGTCCGAATCGAGCGCCCCGCTCGGAATGATCATCGTGAAGTCGGAGCCAGGAAGGGATAGCGTACCGCCATCCGGACCGATGACTGCCGAAACGCTCTGCTCGAGGCCCGAGTGCTCGAGTCCCCATCTCACCGCACGAGCTTTGGTGCCGCTCGACAGAGTTGAGTAGGCGGCCCGAACGGTCAGTGTCGGGGGGAGAAGCTTGGGATTGTAAGAAGCTGGACTCGTCGACCGGCTGTAGTCGCCGCAAGAAATACCAGTCAGAGCGGCTAGAGTCAGGGCAAGCCCGCGAAGGATACGGGAGGAAAACATCGTTAAACCCCTCGAAAAGGGAATTCCTTCTTTCAAGGTTATGGGTGGCATAGGCCATGCCCCGCGCTAACTCTTTGCGGTTTAACGGTTTACACTCTTGGGGATCACTTACCTGCTCAGTTTGGTGCAATGTTTCGTTACGATAGAAACATTTCATCATAGGCTCTGGAGCGGGTCAGGGCTCGACGGCCGAAGCGAAGATCGCCTGACGTTGGGGGGTCGGACGGCCTGGTATGTTGGCGGTTTCTGCCCACGTCAGGAAGATCTCCAGGAGATTTGGATCGAACTGACCCGTGGAACCACTCATGATTTCGGCGGCTCGCGCGTGCGTCATGCCGGCGCGATACGACCGCGTTGTCGTCAGCGCATCGTAGACATCGGCGACGCAAAGGATCCGGGCAGCAAGGGGTATTTGCTCGCCGGCCAGGCCATCAGGATATCCGGATCCATCCCATCGCTCGTGGTGATTTCTGATGATCGCCGTGATGTCACCCGGAAAATCGATGTCGGCGACGAGCTCGAGCCCGGCTTCCGGGTGTCTCTTCATGATTGCCCACTCTTCGTCGGTCAGCTTCCCCGGTTTGTTGAGCACGTCGGTGGGCACGATGATCTTTCCGATGTCGTGAAGCAGCGCACCGATGCGGAACCAGAACAGTGATCGCGAATTGAATCCCGCGCTGTCGGCTAGAACGCAGGCGAAGAAGGCGACTCGCTCGCAATGTCCCTGCGTGTAGCGGTCTTTGCTTTCAATTGAGTCACCCCACTGCTTCGCCATCTCGAGGAATCGCGCTTCGAGAGCGCCGTTTCGCTTCTCCACCTGCGCCAGCCGGCGCTGCGCCTTGAGCTGCGAGTAGAGCGAATGCGCCTCATTCAGGGATTGAAGCATTTCGCGGTGCCGCTTCTGCGCCCAGTAAAGTTCAGCGAGCTGCTCGGCGACGTCCGCTCTGAGCAGAAGATCGCCGTTCTCGAGAGCGTGCTGTTCCGCTCGAAGGAGGTAATCGGCGGCCTTTGCAAAATCCGCTCGCTCTCGCGCAATGACGCCGACGTGCCGGAACACATCACCTCTCCATGCCGGAACTTCGGCGCTAGGCATTGCGAGGAGCTCTTCGCACTGACTCAGCGCTTCGTCGTAGCGTCGTCCGACGATATATAGCTGCACTTTATTGACTGCCAGATCCTGGCGCCGCGCGCGATCGCCCTCCTCCTCGAATCCACGCCCGGCTTCATCGTATGCCGCTTCCGCTTCGTCGAGCTGCCCCATCTCCATGTATGCCAGCGCGATGTTGTTGAGCACCTGCGCCTCGTGATTGCGGAGTCCGAGTGACTGGTAGCCCAGCTGACTCAAGCGAAAGGCTTCCAGGGCTCCACGCAGATCGCCCCGTATGATTGCGACGGTGCCGAGGTTCTGATCGATCATCGCGATCAGTGCGCCGTCGCCGGCAAGTTCCGCCTTGGCGCGCGCTGCCTGGTAGATCGTTGCAGCCTGGTCGAGGTCTCCGCCGACCTGATACACGATCCCGATGACGTTGAGCGCCTGCGCGACTGCGGGCGGGGAGCCGACGACGTCGGCGGAGGCGACTGCGGCCTCGAGGATATCCAGCGCTGCGCCCCGGTTGCCCTGCTCGAGGTACGCCCTGCCCAGCCATCTGAGAGCGGCGAGGCGGGTGTTTGCGTGGGCGTCAGGATCGCGGATGAGACCTTCGTAGAGCGCACACGCATCGGCCCAGCGTCCTTCGCGCTCGGCGTGTTTTGCGCGCTCGATGCTTTCCTTGATGGCGGGCGATTCAGCCGCCTTCAATTCAATTGTGGACCTGAGTTTTGTCATGACGGCGCTACTACGGTCCCGGAGAGCGCTCAGTCGCGCGACTTCCTGTTGGGAATCTCCGGCCTGCGCTAGGCAGACGAGGGAACGATCACCTGAGTCACCCCCGGGAAAACCCGCCGGGCAGGTGGCGATTGGGCGCTAGTCTGGCAATTCCTCGAGCTCTGCCTGGATCTCCGCGATTTCCTGGCTGGCGCCGACCACCTCGAAAGCGTTGACTGCCTCGCGGAAAGCCGATCGGGCTGCACCCGAGTTACCGACGGCGCGGGAAATCTCCGCGAGCTCCCGCAGCATTTCGGCGTGGAGGAGGCGGTCCTCTGCTCCCTCGGCTTCGTAGATCGCGATGCGCAGCGTCGCGATGCTCTTGTCGAGCGCGCCACGCTGGCGCTCGATGGCGGCGCGCACCTTCAGGGCGCCGGCCGCGGTCAGGTGGTCCCCGCGGCGCTGCGCCTGCTCGAGGGCTTTGGCGCAGAGCTCATCCCCCAGATCCAGTCGGCCGAGCGCGACCCAGACCTCCGCGAGATTGAGCGTGATGACGTTCTCGACCACAACGTCGTGGCGGTCGAGCGCGATGGCCAATCCGCGCTCCAGATGCTGGCGCGCTTCCTCGAAGTTCTGAATCTTGGTGTGAAGGATTCCAAGGTTGTTGAGAATCCAGGACATTGGCTCGTAGTCGTTCGCCATTTCGAACGCGCCGAGGCTCCGCGAGTAGAACGTTGCGGCGTTCGCGTAATCGCCGCGGGTGTTCGCGAGCACGCCGCGATTCTGTTCGATCATTCCGAGAAGCCTGGCTTCCCCGGCCACTTCGGCGAGCTTCGACGCTTTGGCGTAGAGCCGCTCCGTTTCCTTGGCATCGCCTCGCCGCTGCGCGATGGTGCCGAGGCAGTTCAGCGCGTGGGCCTGCCGGCCAGTCGAACCCGCGAGCGCAGCCTTGGCCATGCTCTGGGCGTAACAGCGATACGCGGCTTCGGTCTCCCCGCGCTCTCTGAGCAGCGTGCCCTTCCACCTGAGCACGTCGGCGGGATACGGATCGTCGCTGGCGGCGTCGAATTGCGCGAGCGCGTCGTCGTAGAGACCTAGCGCCTTGCCGGTCTGCTCCTGCTGCTCCGCGGCGCGCGCCATCTCGACGAGCTCGCGCGCGCGGTCCCCATTAGAGTGGGGCAAGCTGACCTGGCCTCGTTGCGGTGGATGTCATTTGCATCCTCGTCTTGCCTCCGGGCGCGAATCCAATCAGCCCGAAGCCAGCATGTACCTCGAGAAATGGTTGATAATCCAAATCGACATCTGCGGAGAAGCAAACTCGTTCCACTCCGCGAATCCCGAGACGGTGAAAGACATCGTTGTTTCGGTAGCGGTCGCGGTGTCGTCTGGATCGATGACGTCATTGCCTGTGGGGAGATAAGCGCCGTAGGCCGAGCAGGCTGCCAGAGTCCCGAATATCTCGGTGTTCTCGAGGCCTTGGAAGACGTATACGGGTTTGCGGAATACGGTCCCATGCGGACTCATGTCGTACGTGACCCACGGGCTCTCCTTCGCCGTGATCGTAACCGCCGTCGGAGTCGAAAGGGCGCCCTGAGGGAAATAGATCATGAATTGCGAGCCTGGGATCGCGAGACTTCCACCGTCCGGCCCGATAACACCGGTGACCGTCAGCTCGACAGGCTCGCGCGTCGAGATCCACCTGGTTCCTTTTACTTTACTGCCCGAGCTGGAATAGGTCGGCTTCGTCCAGCTTTCAGGACATGCAACGGGTTCAGACGGTGTTCCGCTTGTGCCCGCACTCGGCTCTGAACCAACATCCCCGTTCCTGCCAGCCGCCCAAGGGCCAGTTGGCGTGGAACCATCCGCACACGACCACGCCAGATACGTCGTGAGGGCTATGAGAACTGAGCGGAAAAATCGCGATGAACTCATTCTGGGTTACCCGTAAAGGTGGGAATCGGGAGCGGCCGGGCCATCTCCACGAGCGCAAGCGCGCTCCACGCCGGAGAGCAGTTTGACGTGAGCGCGCTGCGGGGGCATCACTTGGATCCTTTTGTCGTGCGCGCGGTTTCGCTTTCTCAACCCGACGCCAGCATGTAGCGGGAAAAGTGCTTGAGCTGCCACGTCTGGATTGTCGGCACGCTCCCGCCCGAAGGAGGGGCAAAAATCGTCGTCGTCGTGATCTCGCTTGCCTTCAGTATTCCGCTCAAGTCGAGCAGATCCTGCGGGAAGTAGGCGCCGAATGAGTTCCAGGCCGTGGAAGTATTGTAAACGGCGGTGTTCCTCAGACCCTGCGTCACGATGACGGGCTTGGCGAACGTGATTCCGTGTGGCTTCATGTCGTATGACACGTAGCCACTCGCGTCCGAGGTAATCGAGATCGCGGTCGGGGCCGAGAGCGCGCCGTTAGGGAAGGTGATCGTGAAGTCCGAGCCGGGTATTGCCAACGTACCGCCATTCACGCCAATGGTGCCCGAGACGGTGCGGACCTGATTGTAGTGGCTTGGAGCCCATCTGACTGCGGTGACCTCGATCCCATTCGGATCGACAACGCCGGTGATAACCTTGAGGACCGAGCCAAGGAGCCCCGTTACAGCGCCGAGAAGACCCGAGAGGAGCCCATTCTGGGCCTGTGTGGGAGCCGCGATAGGCGCGGTCGGGAAGTAGTCCGAGCACGAGAGCGCAACGAAGGTTGCGAGGACGAGCGTGAAGGAGCGGACGAATCTGGAGCGAATCATTGGTGGAGGACCCGGTGAGCGGTTTGAGGGCGATCAGCCTGAAGCGAGCATGTAGCGGGAGAAGTGTCTGATGATCCACACGTGCGACTCCGGAATCAGCGGAGAGAGCGGCGAGAAAATCGTCTGTGCTGGCTCGAGCTCCGAAACCGGCACGTTACCACTGAGCGACACCTTGTCGTCGGCGATGTAGGCGGCGAACAGCGGTTTTGTCAGCTGCCTGCCGTCAAGCTCCGTGTACGCGATCGACTGAGTGACGGTGACGGGAGCCAGGAACTGAGTCCCGGCGGGTTCCAACTTGTAAGCGACGTAGTCCTGGTCCGGGGTGATGGTGATGGTGATTGGAGCCGCTACTGCGCCGGCCGGGAAGGAAACCGTGAGGCCTGTTTGGGGAATCGTGATAGTGCCGCCGAGGACTCCGATCGTTTGGGAGACCGGAGCCAGCGTCTTGTCACGGTCCTTCCACCACAGGGCCCTGAGCTCGAGTCCGCTGACGGCGCGGGGAGCGTCGGTAAGTGTCGGTGCATCGGGCAGGACTTCTGGTCCGAGAACTCCCGAGTCCGAACAGGAGGCTACGACAAAGGCGCCGAAGACTATTGAAAGGAAGCGGACGAAGGTGGATCGGGTCATGACCGGCGCGGGTGAGGGTGAGTTAGCGACAACCCCTAAGGCAACGCCCATGCCTCACGTAACCCATTGCGTTAGAACAACTTACAAACGGGCCTCCGGCAAGCTCATCTATAACGGTGTAATGTTTTTTTACAGGGACATCATTTCGTTACAGGTCTTTTCCACAATTGTGAACCTGACTTTGGAAAGTTTTGAACCACCTCGGGGCCCAAACCGGTCCTGCCCGCAAACATTTGTCTGTCTAACCAAACGCAAGAAAATGCGCGAGCGATTGAAGCCGGCTCATCCGCTAGCGTGAAAATCCGACGTAGATTCAATGAAGCATTTTTCTGTCTCGCGCGTAATAGAATAGAGATGTAGGAATTTTTTTTCGCGCCGCGCATCCGCCTTGGAAAGCGGTGGGAAACCTGCAGACACAGCATCGTGTCTCATAGTTACACCCTTTAGCCACATAGTCGCATGTCAATTGGTACACAGAGAGCGCGGCTCTACGTAGCCGCAATTACTGCCTTTATAGGCGGACTCATCGTCGCTTCGGGAATGAACTGGACGAAGCTCGGATTCGCGCAGAGTCGCCCGAGCGCAGCGCAGATCCAGCCAATCGCCGATGCGAGCAACGCATTCGTCGCGATCGCGAACAACGTCACTCCGGCCGTCGTATCGATCGAAGTGTTCAGCGCGGCGCGATCCACGGGAACCACGCAACGCGGCCGCAGCCAGGCGCCGCAGCAGGCTGCTCCTCCCGGAATGGAAGACTTTTTCCGTCAGTTCGACATCCCGCAGCAGTCGCGTCCAACGCGCGGTCAGGGCTCGGGATTCATCGTGACGCAGAACGGATACATCCTCACCAACAACCACGTCGTCACCAACTCCGATCGCGAGACGATCGCTGACAAGGTGACTGTGCGCATGAAGGACCATCGCGTCTTCACCGCCAAAGTTGTCGGGCACGATCGCACGACCGACGTCGCGGTGATCAAGATCGAAGGCACTGACTTCCCAACCGTCGCACTAGGAAACGATGCCAATTCCCGCATCGGCGAGTGGGTGCTGGCGATCGGCAATCCGCTTGGCCTCGAGAACACCGTTACCGCCGGTATCATCAGCGCCACGGGACGCAGCCTCGGCCCCGAGTTGATGAACCCTGATGGAAGGAACCAGTACGCGATCAGCGACCTGATTCAGACTGACGCGGCGATCAACCCTGGTAACTCCGGCGGTCCGCTCGTCAATTCGCGCGGTGAGGTAATCGGAATTAACAGCGCGATCGCGAGCCCGACCGGTTACAACGCCGGCTACGGCTTCGCCATTCCCGTCACGCTTGCGAAGCGCGTGATGGATGAGATCATCAAGAACGGACGCGTCCGCATCCCGGCCTTGAAGATCGGTATCGACGACGTGAGCCCCGAGGATGCCGCGGTCGCGGGCGTCAAGGACATTCGCGGCGTGCTCGTTCGGAACTTTCCGAGCGACGATTCTCCGGCGCGGAAAGCTGGACTCCAGCCCGGTGATGTCATCATCACCGCTGATGGACAGCCGGTCGACCGCGTCAGCACGCTGCAGCGGATCGTTCGGAACCACAATCCTGGTGAGACGATCGACATCGAGGCGATGCGGTACGGCCAGCGCAAGAAATTCCGCGTCACCCTCGTAGAGGCAAGTACGGATCAGCAGGTCGCGACGGCTGCGACTCGCACCGAGCCGTCGGGCGGCGGAAGCGTTCACCCGGCGCTCGGAATCTCCGTGGCGCCGGTCAGCACCGAACTCGCGGCACAGGCCAGGATGCCGATGCCAGTCCGTGGAGTGGTGGTGTCCGACGTCATCCCCGGCGGTCCCGCCGAAGACAAGCTGTATAGAAACGACGTGATCACGGAGGTTCTGTATCCGGCTCCCGCGCGCGCCATCAACACACCAGGAGATCTACAGCAGGCCCTGGGACGGTTGAAGGACGGCGACTACCTCAGCCTGAGGGTGTTCTCGCTTCAGGAGTCGACGCACGCTCCCAGAGTCGTCAATCTTCAGGTGAGCAAGTAGAACAACGCTCGCGTTATCGAGTGAAGCCCCTGCGCAGTTTGCGGGGGCTTTTCTTTTTGTGTTCGATTGCCGATCAAGTGCTTTGATGCAGTCACAGGCGGTCGCTATCTTTGGGATGCGAGCGCCGAAGTGGCGGAATTGGTAGACGCGCTGGACTTAGGATCCAGTGGAGCAATCCGTGGGGGTTCGAGTCCCCCCTTTGGCATGACGCGCACGTCCGCATTGAACGGAGTTCACATGAAGAGAAAGAACGAAATTCCGGACTTCTCCAAAAGGAAGAAAAAGGAGCAACCGCACAGCGTGCCGGACGCCACCAAGCTTCCACAGCACTTGCCAAAGCCCCCCGTGGTGCGCGCTGACAAGCCACCCGCGACATCGATGAAGTCGGGGCGACGCGGATCATAGTGCGCGGATTCCAGCTGGTCTAACCAAGTAAAAACGCCGGCCTTTGTGGCCGGCGTTTTCGCGCCAATTAGCGAGTCGAGACTAATTCTCCGCGTCGAGATTGATTCTCGCTTCGGCGAGGTCGGTAAGAAGGTGATCGGTCTCTCCTTCCTCGTCGAGGGTTTGCTGGAGCAGCTGCGCCTGCGACTCGAAGCCCAGTTGCCTGGCGTAGGTCCTCACGGTTCCGTAGCCCGCCATCTCATAGTGCTCAACGTGCTGCGCGGCTGAAATGAGGCCGGCGTCGAGAACGTCCTCATCCGGCTCCTCCTTGATCAAGTCGCTGCCCTCTTCGATCAGTCCTTCCATGCCAACGCATTTCTTGCCGCGAGGACTGACGCCCAGCTCCTTGCAGATTTGCTCGAGACGCTTCGCGTGCTCACCGGTCTGCGCGAGGTGCGTCTTGAAGGCGGCCTTGAGCTCCGGATGCTTCGTGGCCTTGATCATCTTCGGAAGCGCTTTTACGATCTGCTTCTCGGCGCTGTAAAGGTCCTTCAGCTCTTCGATGTAAAGGTCTTTGAGGGTATCGAGCTCCATTGGTCCGTCTCCGTACGAGGGTTGGCTTTATTATGGGGAATTACCTGTGAACAAAAGCAATAGCGGTGCCGCCAAGGCATGTCCGTCAAGGACCGCGAGGAAGGCTCAAAGTGAAGGTCGAACCCTTTCCCAGTTCGCTCCTCAGCGAGATATCCCCGCCCATCTGGCGAGCCATGTCTCGACTGATCGACAGCCCCAGGCCCACCCCTTCCGAGGTTCGGGTATTTCCCGACTGGACCTGAACAAACGGGTTGAAAATTCGCTCGAACTGGCTGGCGGCAATCCCGATACCGGTGTCCTCGACGTCGATCAGGACCTGGTCTCTCTCGAGCCGCCAACTGACGGTGACGCTCCCACCACTTTCGGTGAACTTCAGGGCGTTGGAGAGAAGGTTTAGTATGATCTGCTGGAAGCGGTCGCGATCGGCGCGCACCTCAATCGCGGGGTCCCCGCGAATATGGTTGTAGGAAATGGCTTCGCTTCGAGCTGAGGTCTCACAAGCTCCTCCGTAACGTCAAGCGCTGCCTCGACAGAAAATGAGTCAACCGTCATCTCGAGTTGTCCCGACTCCAGCTTGGCGAATTGGAGGATGTCGTTGATGATGCCAAGCAAGTGGTTCTGGCTGCGATTGATCCGATCGAGATCCGCGATCTGTGCTTCGGTGACGGGACCCCTTAATCCCATCTTGAGCAGGTCGGTGTAGCCGCTGATTGCGTTGAGTGGGGTTCTCAGCTCGTGGGACATCGTCGCGAGGAATTGCGACTTTACCTGATTCGCTTCTTCGCTCTCCCGCAACAGTCTCGCCTGGTCGGCCTCGAGCTGTTTCCTCTCCGTTAGATCTCGTATATAGGCCGTAAAGAATGGCGGACCGGGAAGCGGCACCCTCACAATCGCGAGCTCGACGGGAAATTCGGAGCCATCCGAGCGCATTGCCTCAATTTCGATTCTCCGACCGAGGACGTGGGCTTCGCCAGTCGCCAGATAGCGCTTCATCCCCTGCCGGTGCCTCTCACGGTATCGGGGAGGAATTATGAGATCGGCCATTTGGCGACCGATCACCTCGTCTTTCCTGTAGCGGAAAACACTTTCCGCCGCGGCGTTGAATTCGATGATCGCCCCGGTGTGATCACTCGTAACGATGGAATCGAGCGCCGTGTCGAGGATCGAAGCTTTGCGCACCTCACTCTCGTGTTCACCGGTCATTGCGCGAGCGCGAGCGAGGAATTCACCGAGCTGGTACCCCACACCTTGCGCGGCATTCAAGAGGGCCTGATCTGGCGGAAGCACGTCCTCGGCAAAGAATTCGAGAACGCCGAAGAACCGATCGGCAGTTCTGACCGGGATTCCAAACGCGGAGTGCAGGCCTTCCGCGCTGGCCTCGGCAGATCGCGGGTACACAGCAGGCGTCGCCAGATCACTTTCCCAATAGGGGTGACCGGTCGCCCATATCCGGCCCGGGAACCCCACTCCACGGTTGAATGAAATTGCTTTCGTTTTTCGGTCGAACTCCTTAAACGAGCGATCGGGGGACATCCAGCTGTGCACGGGGCGAAGAACGTTCGCGACGGAATCGATTTCCCAGTACGTCGCGTAGCTCCAGCGGAGAGTCTTACTCACTTCCGCGAGAACGGTCAGCAGGGTGTCCGGCGGGGATTTCGATTCAGCGATGATCTGGCTGACAAGATGCTGGATGCTGAGACCGCGCTGAGATTCCCGTCGGGTGCTTAGATCCTGCACGATGAGAATGAGGTCCGTTGCGTGGGATTCGTCCGCGTCCGCGCGCGCAGCCGTTACGCTCACCCAGAGTGTGCCTCCGCCCCTGGGGCGATAGCGCTCTTCCAGCTGCATCGATCCGACCTCGCCCTTTCTGACGCGAGCGAGCTCTGCGGACTCGGCGTCCAGATCGCTCGGATGCGTGGTATCGGCACGACCGAGCTCGAGCAGCTGCTCGCGCGAGTAGCCAAGCAGCTCGCACAACCGCTCGTTGGCATCGAGCCATCGATCGCGGTCCGATAACACGCCCATGCCGACGCGCGCTTTTTCGAAGGTCGTCGCCAAACGCGAGGTCGTATGCACGGGATCGATAGCCATGGTCATCCGCATCAATGGCAGGATTCCAGCCAAGGCTCGGGCTAGGCGGATCACCACTTTGCGGCACTGTTATATTGCGGACATGAAAATCGAGTTTACGCCGCGCGCGTCGGAAGGAGTCGAGCGTCACATTCAGGTCTCGGTTCCAGCCGAAGCAGTAAAGGATGCGGAGGACAAGGCCGCGAGACGGTACGCCTCGACGGTCCGACTTCCTGGCTTCAGGCCCGGGAAGGCGCCGGCGACTGTCGTCAGAAAGAAGTTCGGTGACGCGATCCGGCAGGAGGCTCTCGAGTCCCTCGTTCAGGAGGCCTACCAGGAGTTCGT
>Ga0184605_10000385_pt1 | contig 13023 bp, 10 predicted proteins | sample PLM0_30_coex_FD_132995 | JGI IMG/M metagenome (GOLD analysis project Ga0184605, IMG submission 132995) | Groundwater sediment microbial communities from an aquifer in East River, Colorado, USA - PLM0_30_coex | ecosystem: Environmental > Terrestrial > Soil > Riparian zone | place: USA: East... | reverse complement strand
CTTCGACCACATCGCGTCCACGCGCTGCTTCGTACCAGGATCCATCTCGATCAGCTTCGGCCAGTTGCGCGTGAATCCCTCCTCCGGCCATTTGCGCGTCGCATCGATCCCCATCTTGGAACCGTAAGTGAACGCTCGGCTCGAGTGATCGAGCACATCGATCGGCCCCATCGAAAAGCGCACGTCACGCTCCGGATCGATGTGATTGAGCGCGACCCACCACGCCTCCTTCTCGTTCCGCACATTCACTTCCTTGTCGAGCACCACGATCACCTTCGCCAGTGACATCAAACCCTGACCCCACATCGCGTTCATCACCTTGTACGCCTGACCGGGATACTGCTTGTCGATCGACACGAACACGAGATTGTGAAAGATCCCTTCCGCCGGCATGTGGTAATCCACGATCTCCGGGATGGTGAGCTTGAGGAGGGGCAGGAAAATCCGCTCCGTGGCGTGCCCGAGATAGTAGTCCTCCATCGGCGGCCGGCCGACGATCGTGGTGGCGTAGACGGGATTCCGACGCATCGTCACGGCCGTTACGTGCACTTCCGGGTAAAGATCGGCCTCGGAGTAAAAACCGGTATGATCTCCGAACGGCCCCTCGACCACAAGCGGCTCCGAAGGATCGATGTACCCCTCGATCACAAACTCGGCTTCTGCCGGCACCTCGAGGTCACACGTCACCGCTTTGGCGAGAGCCACCGGAGACTTGCGCAGAAATCCGGCGAACAGAAATTCGTCGATTGTCGGCGGCAGGGGTGCCGAGGCGGAGTACACAGACGCGGGATCGGCGCCGATGGCAATCACGACCTGCATCCGCTCTCCTTTCTCCGCCATCTCGCGCCAGTGCGCGGCACCGACCTTGTGCCGCTGCCAGTGCATCGCCAGCGTGCGCGGCCCGAGTACTTGCACCCGATACATCCCAACGTTTCGAATACCGCGCTTGGGATCTTTTGAGATGACCATCGGCAGCGTTATGTACGGCCCGCCATCCTCCGGCCAGCAGGTGATGATCGGCAGCTTCGACAGGTCCACCTCGTCACCCTTCAACACAACCTCCTGGCACGCCGGCTTTCCGCTCCGGACGCGGGGCGGGAACTTTCCGATCTCGAGGAGCCGCGGCAGCATCGAGAGCTTGCCGATGATGCCCTCCGGTACCTTCAGATCGAGCATCTCCGTAATCCGAGCGCCAATATCGTCAAGTTTATGAACTCCGAGCGCGAGTGACATCCTGCTCATCGAGCCGAAGAGATTGATGACGACGGGATATTGCGATCTCTCGCCGCCATCCAGTATGACATTTTCGAAGTAAAGAGCAGGTCCTCCCCGGCGAAGCTTCATCACGCGGTCGGCGATCTCGCACAGCTCCAGCCGTGCCTTGACGGGCTCGGCGATGCGCGACAGTTCCCCCGCGCGATCGATGGCGGAAAGAAATTGTGAGATGTTGTCGAGACTCATTTTCGTCCCGATGTGGGACGCTCGCCGACGTGAATCGCGGCGACTCCGAACGACAGACTCGACCAGCTCACCCTGCTGAATCCGGCCGCTTCCATTCTCCGCGCCAACTCCTCTTCGACCGGGAAATTTGCGACGGAGCGAGGAAGGTACTGGTAAGCGGTGCGATGTCCGCTGATCCAACGTCCGACGAAGGGCAGTACGTGATGGAAGTATAAGAGGTACAGTGCGCGCAAAATCCGCATGCGAGGAGTGGAGAACTCGAGGATCACGAAGCGCCCGCCGGGCACAAGAACTCTGAATGCCTCCCGTAGAGACTCGTCGAGACCAGCGACGTTCCTGATTCCGAACGAAACGATCGCTCCGGCGAGCTGACCGGAAGCGATCGGGAGCTGGACGGCATCTGCCGTCACCGGAGCGATTCTCGAGCCTCTTATCTTGTCCGCGCCGGCACGCAACATCGGCTCGGCGAAGTCAGCGCCGATCACCATGCCGCGAAAACCCGGCAGTCGTGAAATCTCCGCTGCGACATCCATGGTACCCGCACATAGATCCAGGTACCGTCCGGCCTGATCCCGTTCGACGCCCAGCCTGGCGATCGCTTTTCGCCGCCATCGCCTGTCGATGTTGAGGCTGAGGACGTGATTGAGGAGATCGTACCGCGGAGCGATCTCGGAGAAGATCCGCTTTACGTATTCGCGCTTCTCGGCGCCACCGGCAGCGGCGGCACTGGCGGTCGCGCTGTCGATGTCGGTAGCCAGCATCATCCGAAAGTTGCCCGGCAACACTGCGCGGGGCAAGCTATCTTACCCGCGCTTCCCTCTCATGACGCCCAAGTCCTACACCGACGTTTCCGACCAGCAGGTGGTCGTCTTCGCCCAGGAAGGGCGCGAGGACGCCTATCGCGAGCTGATCAACCGGTATGAGCGGCCAGTGTTCTCGCTCATATACCGTATGGTGCGCGACAAGGAAACCGCGGAAGATCTCGCGCAGGAAACCTTCATCAAGGTCCTCAACAACGTCGACCGCTACCGGCCCGAATTCAAATTCTCGAGCTGGCTGTTCAAGATTGCCAACAACATCACCATCGATCACCTACGGCGCCGGCAGCTTGACACGATCAGCATCGAGGGCGCGCCCGATGCGATCACGGCCGAGCGCGCGCGAGCGACGGCGGTAACGGTGACGAGCGGAGGAGAATCCCCGCTCGAGGAGCTCGAATCGCGCGAGCTCGGCGAGTCAATCGAAAAAGCGATCGCAAAACTGCGCCCCGAATACCGTGCCTGCATCATCTTGAGACACGTAGAGGACTACTCCTACGACGAAATCGCCGAGATCGTCAAGCTCCCTCTGGGCACCGTCAAGACCTACATCCACCGGGCGCGCCAGGAGCTCAGGGAATACCTGGGGGACCTAAAATGACCCCTGTTTTTGCGAGCAAAATTCGTTCGGAAATGCTGAAACTTCCACCATTTAGACCCCGTAGTTCACACGTGAGGAACCCATGATCGAGCACGATTTCGACGAAGAATTCGTCCCCATTGCGGCCGAGCTGCAGCGACTTCCTTACCTGTCGCCAACCCCGGGTTTTGCCGATCGCGTGATTGCCCGGATCGACCGTCTGCAGCCCGCTCGGGCTGTGGCCCCCGTGATTGTCTCCAGGCACCTGGAGCTGCAGCAGGGTGGACAGCAGGCGGTCGTTCCGCACCGTCCCCGCAGCCTCGTAAGGGCGACTGGGAGAGCTACGGCCGGCGTGGCACTCATCGCTGCCGCCGCGTTCATGTTCTTCGAGGTCGATGTCCTCACCGCGATACTGGCGGCCGCCTCGACCCAGTACGCCTTCGCGATCGCAGCCGTCGGAGCCCAGGTTGGCGCACTGGTTCTAGGCCCCGAGACCGTCGCCTATCTGCAGGCCGGCGCCCTTCAGGCCGTCCTCCTGTATCTGACACTCGCGGTTGGATTGTTCGGCGGTTACGCCGCTATCCGGACTGCGGCGCACATCGCGAAACGCAAGGCAGCGTAATGAAATCAATCCTGCTCGGAACTACCCTATTGATCGCGGTTGTATCCGCGCAGGATGCGTACGGCCAGAGGCTCGAGAGATTCCGTCATGGGGTCGGCAAGTACGCGCAAGTGACGACCGGTGATCTCGTCATCCCGGCCGGCACGACGACCTCCGGATCGGTGTTGGTGTTCCGGGGCAATCTCGATGTCTACGGCAATGTGGACGGGGCGGCGACCGCGATCCTGGGCGACGTGATCGTGCACGAAAGCGGACGTGTGCGCGGCGGCGCAGTCGCCCTGGGGGGACACGTGCGCAACGAAGGTGGCTCGATCCTCGGTGTGATCAAGGATGTCGGCACGACGCACAACAGATCGACCGTCAGCCTTGGCATGCGACCGCGGACGACGGTGGGATCGCTCGTCTCCGCGGTGATTTGGCTGATCGTGCTGCTACTGATCGGGACCTTCGTTCTCTTCTTCATGCGCGACTACTTCAAGCGCACCGTCGAAGTCGTCACCAACGAGACCGGACGCTCGCTCTTTACCGGCGTGCTGGCGGGGTTGGCCACCGTGCCTGCCGTGGTCGCGTTGTGCATCGCGATGGCGATCACGATCATCGGGATATTCCTGATCCCAATCGGCGTCGGCGCATTTCTGATCGCGGTCTCGGGCATTGCGATCCTCGGCTTCCTGGCGGTTGCGCACGTCGCGGGGATTGCGATTTCCCACAAGTCGAAAAGTGAGACGCCGGCTGGTGAGGAGCTGCAGTACCTCTTCACGGGGATTCTTGCGTTCAGCGGGCTGTGGATAGTCGCCGCGGCTTTCACCTGGTTCCCTATCCTCGGCGCGCTTTTCCGCATGCTGGCCTTCTCGGTCACCTTCGTCGCTGTCGCGACCGGATTCGGTGCCGTGATCCTTTCCTGGTGGCGTACCAGACACAAGGAAAACGCTGTAGCTGTCTAGCTACACTCCGGCGGCTTCCCTTTGTGGAAGCAGCCCGCTCAACCGTCCAGCCAGATCGAATAGCGCCTGCGCCGCTGGCGTCTGAGGCTCGCTCACCACGATCGGCTCGCCGATATCGCCGCCCGACAGTACCGCCGGAAAGAACGGAACCTCGGCGAGAAGCGGCACACCGAGCTCGTCGGCGAGGCGTTTCCCTCCCCCCGTTCCGAAGATGCGGTGTTTTTCCTTGCAGTACGGGCAGATGAAGTAGCTCATGTTCTCGACGATCCCAATCACCGGCACCGCGACCCGCTCGAACATCTTGGCGCCGCGCAGCGCATCGCCCGACGCGACTTCCTGCGGCGTCGTGACGATGATCGCTCCATGCACCAGCGTTGCTTGCACGAGCGACAGTTGGGCGTCACCGGTGCCCGGAGGCATGTCGACAAGGAAGTAGTCCAGCTCGCCCCACTGCACGTCGCGCAGGAACTGGGTGATGATCTTCATGATGATCGGCCCCCGCCAGATCGCGGGCTGGTCGCGCTCGATCATGAAGCCGAGGCTCATGATTTTGACGCCGTGGGCCTGGAGCGGGATGATCTTCTCGTTCTCGACCGGCGGCGGAGCGTTGACGCCCATCATGCGTGGGATGTTCGGGCCGTATATATCCGCGTCCATGAGCCCGACGCGCGCACCCTGCTTCGCCAGCGCGATCGCTACGTTGGCAGCGACCGTTGATTTGCCGACACCGCCCTTGCCACTCGAGATCGCGATGATGTTGCCGAGGTGCGGGTACGCAACGGGAGTCGGCGCCGGGACAGCCGCGCGCTGTGACTGCGGCTCCTGTCCCATCACCGGAAGCGCGCGCGACGGCTTCGCCTTTTGGGGCGGCGCTTTCGGCTGAGAGGCATCCTTCACGTCGACGCGGACGTCGGTGACTCCGGGGATCTGCTGCAGGCTCTGTCTCACCTCGCGCACCACGCCCGCATCATCGTCGGCGCTGAGGAACAGACTGAGCCTGACCTTTCCATCGGTGGTCGTGGCGATATCGCTGACCATTTCCGCTTCGAGCACGTTGGCGCCGACGCGATTGTTGCGGATGCGCGAGAGAGCATCCGTGATGCGGTCCTGAAGATTTGCCGCCATTAAGTGCTTTCGACTGTGAGCAGGACGCTCCGTAGCTCCGCGACGCGCAGCTTGAGCTGGGTTTCGATCCCCTGTATGAACGTAACGGCCGAGGCGTCGCAATCAGGGCAGGCGCCCATCACCAGCAGGGTTGCAGTACCGCTTTCCGGGTCGAATCCCTGCAGCTCCAGGGCGCACTTTTCGATTCTGAGAATCGGCAGAATCTCGGCGAGCTCGGCTCGGATGTGGATCTCGACATCAGCTTGCGGGCGGGCGCGATTGCGGCGAAGGACGCTCATACTGGCAACTTAGAGGGCGGAAGGCGGGGTCGCTACGGAAAAAATCAACCTAGAACGACACAGATGCGAGATCTCAGAAGCATAGATGCGAGGTGCGAGATCCTCGAAACTCGGATCTACGCTTCTGGCCCCTCGCATCTGCGTAGTTCTAGGTTGACCTTGCTCTTCACGCTCTCACGCCACGCCCTCCTTATCTTCCGCGCGCAAAAACTCCCGAGCCGCGGCGACGACTTTGTGCCTCACCGACTCCAGATTGCCGTCGATCAACGCCCCGGCTGCTCGTGCGTGTCCGCCGCCTCCGAACATTTTCGCGAACTTGTTCACGTCCACGTCGCCCGTGCTGCGGAACGAAATCTTTACCTTGTCGTGGCCGAGATCGCGAAAGAAAAGAGCCAGTCTCGTTCCCCCAATTGATCGGGGGTGCTCGGCGATTCCCTCGAGATCCTCCGACTTGAGCCCGTACTCCTCGGCTGCGCCCGCTGCGACCGAGATCCACGAGATGCCGTACTCGGGATCGACTTCCAGTGTAGCCAGCGCATCACGCAACAGATGCAGTCGCCCGACCGGCATCGACGCGTAGAGGCGGCCGTACATCTCCTCCGGCTCGACGCCCGACGCAATGAGCTGGCCGGCAATGGCGAGGGAGCGCGCCGTCGTATTGCTGAACCGGAATCCTCCGGTATCAGTGAGAAGCGCCACGTATAAAGACCGCGCTATGTCAGGCGTGATCTTGAGATCGAGACAAGTGGCAAAATCGTAAATCAGCTCTCCGGTCGCGCAGGCCGTCGTGTCGGCAACCATGAGGGTACTGGGAGGCTCGTCACTCGGCAGGTGGTGGTCTATCACCAGCTTGGGGATCTTCAGCTTTCGGACCGCCTCGGCTAGCGCGCCGAGGCGCTTCACGTCGGAGATGTCGAGAATGACCAGGACATCCGCATCGGCAAGCGCTTTCGCGCCCTGGTCGCTGGCATCGCGAACGTCGTCGCCGAGGAGGAATTTGTACATCTCGGGCCACGGCGTCGGATTGACGATGCGCGACCGAACGCCCATCTGTCCAAGCAGCCGCGACAGCGCCGTCGCGGAGCCGCAGCCGTCGCCGTCGGCGTTGATGTGGGTGGATATTGCGACAGAGCGCCCCGCGCGGAGCTCCTGCGCGAGACGCTCGATCGACTCCCGTCGCTGCTGGGGAACGCTTAGAAGGTCAAGCACTGCCTTCCGCACGGGCCAGCTTCGAATGCGACCTACTGTATAAGAAGTAGATCGCGAGGCCAATGATCATCCACACGATGAGCCGCTCCCACGTCGCTCTGGGAAGACTCGACATCATGTAGCCGCAAATAAGAATTCCGAGAATTGGAACGACTGGCACGAAGGGTGTGCGGAACGGCCGGGCCAGGTTTGGAGACTTGTAACGCAACACGACGATGCCCGCGCAGACGATCACGAACGCGAGCAGAGTTCCGATCGAGACCAGCTGACCCAGCACTCCGATCGGAAAGAGTCCGGCGACGACGCCGGCAACGACGCCCGTCAGGATCGTGGTGATGTAGGGCGTCTTGAAGCGCGGGTGAACTTTCCCGAAAACGGACGGCAGGAGTCCATCGCGGGCCATGGAGTAGAAGATGCGCGGCTGTCCCATCAACATCACGAGCACCACCGAAGCCAATCCCGCGATCGCTCCGATGTTGATGATCGAGCCGAGCCAGGCCAGACCGGGTCCGGCCTTTTCGATCGCGACGAATACCGGGTGCGGAACGTCGAGGTCGGTGTAGTGCGCGAGCCCCGTCATCACGAGCGACATCAGGATGTATAGAACGGTGCAGATCGCGAGTGAGCCGAGAATTCCTATCGGCATGTCTCGCTGCGGATTCTTCGCTTCCTGTGCCGCAGTGGACACTGCGTCGAATCCTATGTAGGCAAAGAACACCACCGCCGCTCCACGCACGATTCCGCTCCAGCCATAGTGACCGTATTCGCCGGTATTGGGTGGAATGAACGGATGCCAGTTGGCCTGGTTCACGTACATGAAGCCGAAGCCGATCACGAGCAGCACGATCGTGATCTTGAGGATGACGATGAAGTTGTTGAAGCGCGCCGATTCCTTGATGCCGATCACCAGAAGAGTCGTCATCAGCGCGATCAGCACCATCGCCGGGAGGTTGACGACCGCGCCAGTCTGCGAGAATCCGGCGGGAGCTATGAGCGCGTTCGTCACCGGGTCCAGCTTCGCTGCTTCGTGGTACTGCAGTGGCGCATTGGTGAACGCAGCCGGCATGTGAATCCCGATCTGCTCCATGAACGCCGTGAAGTATCCCGACCATCCCACCGCCACGGTCGAGGCACCGAATAGGTACTCGAGGATAAGGTCCCATCCGATGATCCAGGCGACGAATTCTCCGAGCGTCGCATAACCATAGGTGTAGGCGCTCCCTGCGATCGGAATCATACTCGCGAACTCGGCGTAGCACAGCCCGGCGAAAAGGCATCCCAGTCCGGAGACAATGAACGAGAGGACAATTGCGGGCCCCGCGTACTGCGCAGCAGCTGTCCCTGTCAGAACGAAAATCCCGGCCCCAATAATGGCGCCGATGCCCAGCGTAGTGAGGTTCAGCGCGCCGAGCGCGCGCCTGAGGGTGTGCTCCGTCGTTTCACCCGCTGCCTCCACCTGCAGGACAGCGATGCTCTTCTTCGTCCATAAGCCCATTAGGAAGCTCCGAAAACGTGGGTAGACTGACTTCGGGATCCTGAAACATTCGACACTGCGGAGTCGCCAGAAGTTGTGACGACTCTCGAAGCAATGTCAAGGAAACAACTACACCGAGTAGTTGGGCGCCTCGCGGGTGATTGTAACATCGTGTGGGTGTGATTCGCGGAGGCCCGCGGCGGTGATTCGCACGAACTCTGATTCGGTGCGCAACTGCTCGATGTCGGCGCAGCCGACGTATCCCATTCCGCTGCGGAGTCCGCCCGTCATCTGGAAGAGCACGTCACTCACCGGGCCCTTGTACGGAACACGTCCTTCGATCCCCTCGGGGACGAGCTTCTTCGGCGACATCTCACCTTCCTGGAAGTACCTGTCGGCGCTTCCGTCCTGCATCGCGGACAAGCTGCCCATCCCGCGTATCATCTTGAAGCGGCGGCCCTCGAGGAGAAGGGATTCACCGGGTGTCTCCTCGGTGCCGGCGAGCATGGAGCCCATCATCACGCTCGAAGCACCGGCCGCGAGCGCTTTCACGATATCGCCGGAGTACTTGATTCCGCCGTCGGCGATCACGGGAATGTCGCCCGCTCCCTCGACGGCGTCGAAGATGGCCGTTAGCTGCGGGACGCCGACGCCGGTCACGATGCGGGTGGTGCAAATGGAGCCAGGTCCAACGCCGACCTTCACCGCATCCACTCCGCGCTCCACCAGTGCTCTTGCGCCCTCTCGCGTTGCCACATTTCCGGCGACCAGCTGAACGTCCGGAAACATCTCACGCACGATCGACGTCGCCTCCAGCACGCCTTCGGAATGACCGTGAGCCGTGTCGACGACCAACACATCTACTCCGGCATCGACGAGAGCGCGGGCGCGGTCACGATAATTCGCCGCGCCGATCGCCGCTGCAACCCGAAGGCGCCCGTGCTGATCCTTGTTTGCGTCCGGGAAGTCGCGCCGTTTGTGAATGTCCTTGACGGTGATCAGCCCCCTCAGGATCCCGTTCTCGTCGACTACAGGCAGCTTCTCGATTCGGTGCTTGCCCAGGATAGCTTCTGCCTCATCGAGCGTAGTGCCGACGGGCGCGGTGACGAGATTCTTCGACGTCATCGCATCCCGCAGCGGACGATCGAGATTGCGCTCAAACTGGAGGTCCCGGTTGGTGATGATTCCCACCAGCTTGTCGTCGCGATCGACGATGGGGACGCCCGAGATCTTGAAGCGCTTCATTAGAGCGACGGCTTCACGGAGCGTTCCGTCGGGAGCCAGTGTGATCGGGTTCAGGATCATGCCGCTTTCGGATCGCTTGACGCGATCGACTTCAGCGGCCTGGCGGTCGATCGACATGTTCTTGTGGATGACCCCGATTCCGCCGGCCCTGGCCATCGCCATCGCCATGTCGGATTCGGTGACGGTATCCATTGCCGCCGAGGCGAAGGGCAGATTGAGCGTGATCCCGCGCGTAAACAGCGAGGTCGTGCTCACGTCCTTCGGGTGGACGAGCGAATGCCGGGGCGTGAGGAGGACGTCATCAAAAGTGAGGACCATCTCGGTCCTGATCCTCGGCGAGCCCTGATCGACCGGGGCGGACCCCTTAATGCGCGAAAGCCCGCTTCCGGGTTTTGCCGGAGAAGCGGGCTTAGTACTCGATGGCCGAGTCGTGGTTGCCATAGCTAAATGTATGGCAATGTGCGGGTTGCGTCCAGAGCACCCCGGTTCAGCTAATCCCTTTCCGGCCCCGGCTCGAACTCCGCGCCCCCGCTTCCGGCAGAGCCGAACTTCGGCGCGGTAAAAATTCCCCGAGTCGTGCGAGGAGGATTGGGCTCCTCGCGGGACTCCTCGACCTCCGGCTCTTCTATCTCAGCCTCGCGCAACGGCTTGCTGGACGTCGTGTCGATGACCGGATTCTCCTCGTCTGTACCCCGCGGCACTGACGGTTCCGTGCCTCTCTCGTCTGCCATCCCGTCTCCCATTAGAAAACCAAATAGGGCATGGCGCATGCCCCGTGCCGGGAAACAAAGAGTCGCAGCCGAATATCCTTCTCGACTGCGACTTTCGTTATGTCTGGTGAACCGCTTCAACCAGCATTCATCCTTTGGACCTCGTTACGGGAACACCGGTGCTGGCTGGGCCGGCTCCTCGCGCGGAGGACGGATCTTCGGCGCCTGGCCGTAGTTCCACTGGAACGTCACGAAGGTTGCACGCACGCCGAACTTCCGGGCCGTGATCTGCGTGAGATTGTCGTCGCCCGCCCGGACACGGAACTTCATGGTGTCGAACGGATCCGCGAAGCGGACCGCGACGCTCATGTTGTCGCCATCGAGCTTCTTGCGCAGGGTGATGTTGGTCATCTGCATCGCGTTGAAGCGGCCCTTCTCGATGTTCATTGGCGCGCGATACCAATAGTTCGCCTGGAGAGTTACCGTAGGCGAAACCTGGCTCGTAACGTTGACACGATACGACCACGACACAGCGTTTGACGATAGCGCCGACTGAGAGCCGCCATCCGTCACGATCTTGTAGAGATTGAAGCCGGCGAAGCCGTTGAACTTGGGCCCGAGACGCAGATTGCCGTTGAGATCCGTGCCCCACGAATCGGCCTTGTCGAGATTCTCGAAGTTGATCGATGTCACCTCACGGCCGTCGACCGTGTCAGCGGTGTTGAGATTGACGCGAATGACGTCGCTGGTGTGACGGTAGAAAGGCGACAGTTGCACTGAGCCGAGCCGTCCCGACTTGCTCAAGCCGAGCTCGAACGCGTCGGTGAATTCCGATTTCAGGTTCGGATTCCCCAGGAAGACATTCTGCTGATCGAAGAAAACCGGAAATGGATTCAGCTCCTGCGATCCCGGCCGACGAACGCGCCGAGAATAGCTGACCTTGATCTGACTCTGCTCGCCGGGCTTGTACATGATGACGCCGCTCGGATGCAGGCTGTTTTGGCTGTACGGATACTGCGTGCCGGCGAGCTCGAAGGTGCGGCTCGCGAACTCGGTGCGTAGCCCCGCCTGCAGATCGAACTTGCCAACGCTCTGACTGAGCACGCCGTAACCGGCGTGCACACGTTCATTGAAAGCGAAGGTGTTGCTCAGACTGCTGGGTACCCAGGTGCCACTGCCTGGCGCGTCCTTGAAGACGGTGAATTCTCTGTCCAGCCAGCGGTCGGTCTCTTTCAAGCCCGATTCGAGCTTTGTTTTCGCCGCTAGAGTCCGGGTGTAATCGAGCTGGCCGATGAGCTGACGAGTCAAGGCATCTGTCGCGTTGATCTCTCCCTGAATCGGAGTGCCCGCGCTGCTGCCGTCGGCGTTCTGCGGTTCACGCCAGAGCAGCATGTTGTCATCGTCTTTCGTGCGCGTGAAGCGGACTTCGGTAGACAGCTCGTGCTTCCGTGGCTCGATCGTGCGCTTCCAGGAGAGAGAGTTGTCGATCACAGTTCCCGTCGCCTTGGTATTCCTGTCCATCACGTAACGATCGAGGTATGCCTGGTTCGCGTCGAGCTCGGTGTAACCGGCGAGCGCGGCATCGTTGGAATGCCGGCGGTTGAGGGATAGCGCGTTCGAGATGACGTCCTTGGGCGTGAGCTTGTAGTCGATGTTGGTGCTGAAGTTGTGGCCGGCGTTCTTATTTCTGCCGTCGATATCCTGATTCGTGAAGGACATCGGAGCTCCCGCCGGGTCGTAGCGCTGGCGGTCGTTGATCCCGATGATCCCGCGATCGTCCGAGTTGAAACCGTAGGTTCCGAAGAGTGTCAGCGCTCCCTTCTGATAGCCGACGTTGGTGCCGGCGTTGAACCTGCCCAGATTGGCGAAGCCGGTGTTGAGGCCGCCACTCAGTCCAAGGTCCGTGTTTGCCTTGAGCACAATGTTGATGATGCCGGCCATTCCTTCGGGGTCGTACTTCGCCGACGGATTCGGGACGACTTCGATGCGCTCGACGATGTTGGCCGGGATCTGCTTGAGGTAAGCGGCGAGCTGCGTACCGCGAATTGGAGTGGGGCGGCCGTTGATCTGGACGGCGACGTTCTCGTTTCCGCGGAGACTCACCTTCCCGTCGGCATCGACTTCGACCGAGGGAGTGGCCGCGAGAACATCACTCGCGTTCGCTGCCGCTGGAGCAATGTCCTTGGCACGGTAGGTGTTGCGGTCGGGCTCGATGACCACTGTCGGGGTCGCGCCCTCAACCTGGACGCTTTGGAGGGTGACCGCGATCCGAGTCAATGGAATGGCTCCAACGTTTGCGCGCGGCTTGGCGTCGGTGATGTCGAAAGTATAGTTGCGCGGCTTGAAGCCAATCGACACCGCGCGAAGGTAGTAGGAGCCAGGCCGGAGACCTTGAATGCTAAAAGCGCCGTCGGCACTCGTGTATGTTCCGGCTACCAAAACAGAGTCCGATTTGGTCCGAACTGTGATCGAGGCGCGCGGGACAGGGGATTTGTCCGCGGTATCAACCACGCTGCCCAGGATTTCCCCATTTGCCGTCGGGGGCGGCCCTACCGGT
>Ga0184605_10000380_pt1 | contig 13091 bp, 8 predicted proteins | sample PLM0_30_coex_FD_132995 | JGI IMG/M metagenome (GOLD analysis project Ga0184605, IMG submission 132995) | Groundwater sediment microbial communities from an aquifer in East River, Colorado, USA - PLM0_30_coex | ecosystem: Environmental > Terrestrial > Soil > Riparian zone | place: USA: East... | reverse complement strand
GACATGTCGCCAATGGGAGCTCTCTCGCCCCACACGGGCAGCTCAAAAGAAAAGACACTGCCGCGCCCGACTTCGCTCCGGACGTCGATCGTCCCACCATGGGCTTCGACGATCCCGCGCGCGATGGCAAGGCCAAGTCCCACTCCGCGGCCATCCCCGCGCTTCGCTTGCCAGAATTTCCCGAACAGCCGTGGGATCTGACCCGCAGGTATTCCTGGTCCGGTGTCGGCTACCGAGCATCGCACCCTGTTGCCAGCCCGGATCGCGGAAACCGTGATAGTGCCTCCGGCAGGAGTGAACTTGACGGCGTTGCCAACGAGGTTGGAGAGGACCTGCAGCACCCGCGCGTGATCCGCACGCACTGCCGGCAGATCATCCGCGGCGTTGGTCTCGAAGGTGATCGACTTCTCGCGAGCAATCGGGCCCAGCGTGTCCGACGCTTCGTTCAGGAGCTCGCGCACCGACGTCTTCTGCGGAGCAATCGACAGACGGCCTGCTTCGATTGTGGTGACGCTGAGTAGATCCTGGATGAGATGGTTCATGCGCTCGCCTGCCCGCCTGATAATGCGCAGATGGCTGATTCGCGCCGGCTCGGGCAGCGGATCTTCGATGAGGAGCGTAGTTGCCATCGAGATCGTGTTGAGCGGATTGCGCAGATCGTGGGCAACGATGCCGAGAATTTCTTCGCGCGCGTCGATGATCCGTTGCGCGTCATCGTACATCCGATCGAGCGTAACCCGTCCCACTTCGTTCATCACCACTCGACGAACCATGTCGGTGACGCCGAGTGCGAGCACTCCTGACAGCAGCACGCCGACGAGTGATCCGCCCGCCGCCACGACTGGGAGCCAGCCAAACGCTGCCGATACCAGGAGAACGCCGATTGCCAAACCGGTAGTGAGCTGCACCGCGGATCGAGTGAGGCGGAATGCGCCCGTGAAAGCGAGCACCACGGAGAGAACTGCAAACGTCGTCGCGAGACCCGGCGGTCCACTAGACGGATCCGCGCCGATGCCACTCAGTCCCAAGCCGGCAACGAGGAGCGTTGCGTCGGCAATGGGAAAAGCGCGCCGTAACCATGGCTCGTACCAGTCGCGCCGTAAGATTCCCAGGATAGCGGCGGCAAACGTCATCCACACTAGAGAGGCGGCCAGACTGCCCGTCGTAGGTGGTGGTACTGACGTGATTCTACTGAGGAGGAGCCGGCCCAGCACAAACACCGCGAATGCACCTGCCGCCGCTGCCCGTAAATAGGCGAGCTTTAGCTCCGCGCGGCGCGCCTCCTCGAGCAGGTTTTTCTCGATCGTGGCGCTGAGTTGATCGGAGGATTGCTTCGCGCGCAGCGCGAGCTGCAACGACTCGGTGATTTCCGCCGCGAGCGCCGCCCGAGAATCCAGAATGTTGTTCGACTGCATTCGTCCTCCGCGTCCGTCCTTCGTTTATCGCACCGTGAAAGCGAGGGCTGCTTTTAGACGGTCGAAGGAGGTCGGCATCGCCTCTTCGCAATTGGAATGGCTGCGGGCCTACTATACGCTTGTTCCCTCGGGCGCGCCAGACATTCCAGAGCGGCTACACCTGAGGACTACCGCCAGGGGCCGTCGGCGGGCCGGCGAGGGGCTGCGGGTTGGCCCTAAGCTCTCGGTCCCGCGATGCGGTCGAGGTCGTCCAAGCCCGCGAGAACGTCGCGGGGCTTGGACCCATCTGGCGGGCCGAGAATCCCAGCCGCATGGAGCTGATCGATGATGCGGGCAGCACGCCCGTAACCGACTTTTAACCGGCGTTGTAGCAGAGATGTAGATCCCTGCTGATGTTGAATGACAACTTCGGCTGCCTCGCGGAACAACTTGTCCCGATCCGCATCGTCAAGATTGTCAGAGTCATTGCTCGCCGCCTCTTCGGCTTCTTTCTTACGAATGGACTCGATGATGTCCGGCTCGTTCGGAGTTTCGTCGACAATCAGACCCTGAGCCTCAAACGCGATCTTGCGCTGCTCGCGGCGCAGCTCGTACCAACCCATCAGCCGCTCGGTGTCCTCGCTCGAGATATAAGCGCCCTGTAAACGCGCCGGCTCGCTCTTGGCCGGTGGGATGAAGAGCATGTCGCCGTTACCGAGTAGCGCTTCCGCTCCGATGCCATCGAGGATCGTGCGGCTGTCGACCTGCGACGCGACACGGAATCCAATGCGGCTCGGAAAGTTCGCCTTGATCAAACCCGTGATCACGTTAACGCTCGGCCGCTGCGTCGCCAGAATGAGGTGGATGCCGATCGCGCGCGCCTTCTGCGCCAGCATCGCCAACGGCGTTTCGATCTCGCCCTGCACCGTCATCATGAGATCTGCGAGCTCGTCGATGATTAGAACGATGTACGGAACGATTCCGCCCTTGTACTCCAGGTCTTCGAACGCGACGTCGTTGCGCTTGGCGTTTTTCAGCGAAGCTCCTTCCTGAACCTTGCGATTGAAATCCTGGATGTTGCGGGCGCCGTTGGCGGCGAGCAGCTCGTAACGATCCTGCATCTCGAGCACCGCCCACTTGAGCACTGCCGCGGCATCGCGATTGTCCGTCACGACCTTGTGCCGCAAATGCGGGAGGACGTTATAGACGGAAAGCTCCACCATCTTCGGGTCGATCATCAGGAATCGCAGCGTCGTCGGCGTGTGCCGATAGATCAGACTCGTGATGAGCGTGTTGATGCAGATTGACTTTCCCGACCCGGTGGATCCAGCGATGAGCAAGTGCGGCATCTTCGCCAGATCCGCGATCACGGGACGCCCTTCGAGGTCCTTGCCGAGCGCGACGGGCAGCGCTGCGCGAATGTTCTGAAACTCGCGCGACTCGATCATCTCGCGGAACGCCACTATCTCGGCGGTCGGATTCGGAACTTCGACACCGACTGCGCCTCTCCCTGGAATCGGCGCCACGATGCGGATACTCTGCGCGCGCATCGCCAGCGCGAGATCGTTGGAGAGATTCGCGATCTGCCTGACCTTTACTCCGGCGGCGGGCGCGACCTCGAACTGCGTGACGACAGGACCAGTGGTGCGCCCGATGAGATCGCCTTCGACTCTGAAAGTGCGAAGTGCATCCATCAGCTTTGCGCCCATCGCATCCAACTCGCGCTTCCCTACGTCAGCGTTCCGCGGAGGCGGCGGCGTGAGAAGCTCCGGCGAAGGAAGATCTTCATCCGTGAACGAGAGCATGTCTCCTTCACTGGCGCCGATCTCTGCCGCGATTCTTTGAGCGAGCGTCGCAGTCACGTAGGACTTCGACTTCCGCTCGCGCGTTCTCGCGATGGGCAGAACAGGCAGCCCGTCCTGCGATAGCTCCATTAGGGAGTGATCTATCCGCGGCATCTCTTCCGGTAGCGGCTCGAGTAACACCGCACTGCCCACGGCGGCGTTCTTGTCGACGACGATTTCCTTCGATGGGTCGAGTCCCGCCCGTTCCGCAGGTGTGGGCGCAGCCGATGCTGTTGCATCTACGTGTCGCACGCGCACGCCAACGATCACCCTGACCGGATTCCAGGACAATGTCGCGGCCATGAGAGCGCTGAGGCTTATCGCCATCAGAATCCACGCACCGGCGGAGCCAGCGAACTGGAGGATGTAGAACGCGGAGAACGCGCCCCAGATTCCAGCCAGGTCCGTCGCTTCCCGGATACCACCCTGCGCCAGGCCGAAGATAATCGGGAGCAACACGACCATCCCGAGGAGAAACACCATCCACGACCTGTCCTTTCGCTCGCCGAGGCGGCCAAAGAGGCGCAATGCGTGGGCGGCTGGCGCGAGAGGGAGCAGTGCGGCGGCAGGCCAGCCCAGAAATAGCGCGATCGGGTGAGCGAGGAGCGCGCCCACCCAGCCGAAGTTTCCTTTTACGTCGCCGTTGCCGTTGAGGCGAGAATACCCCTCAGCAGCGAGCGCGCCGGCGAGGAAGATTGCAAAGAGAAGAAGTACGATCCCGCGGATCTCGCGGGCGAGCGCTGACTCGGACGGCCTATCGTTCCCGCTCCGGCCCGAGCTTTGTGATTTGCCGGTCTTGCCAGATCGGGACCACAGGATAGGAGTCCACTTCCGCGGCGGCGGTGAGGTCGTCACCAAATCCTGCCGACTCGAGCGCTTGTCCGTGGGACGATTCTTTGAAGACTTTCTCGATGTTGTCGCCATATTTTCGTTCAATCAGCACTGAAGCCGACGCGGCATCGTTCCAGATAACCTTGTCAGCGCGCTTCGGAATCGCCCGGACGTAACGTCCCGCGCAGGCGGCATCCTCGAGAGTAAAGCTACCCTCTTCCCCGGCGCAGATGATGGCGATGTCCGTATTGGACCTGGCCGCGAGCTTCATCATGGCCAGGACAGCCGTAAAGTTGACGTACGAGGCTATAACTATGTCACGCGCGCCCTGGACGCCCAGGAGGGTCCGGGTGCCATTGGTGGTGGTAATAAGGATCGTTTTTCCCTCTACAGCCTTCTTGGTAAAGTCTTGCGGGGAATTGCCCAAATCGAATCCGGCGATCGGCAGCATCTTCTGCTCGCCGGCCAGCAGGACGCCCGTACGCGCGAACTCCTTGGAGCGAGTGATCACCTCATCCGCGCCTTCCAGCGGGATCACCGTCTTGGCGCCATTGCCGAGCGCGGTGGCGACAGTGGTCGAAGCACGGAGGACATCGACGATGACGACGAGGCGTCCGGCGGTGTCGGCGGGTTTTACCTGATTTGGCGTAAAGAAAACATCAAGCCGCACTGAGTGGCTCCTTCATCAATTCGCTCTCGCGCTCGAGGAACTTGGTGTCCACGGCGCCTTCCTGGAAATGCTTGTTGGCCATGACGCGCGCGAGGAACGGGATGGTGGTGGTTACGCCCTCGATGATGAAGCTCTCGAGCGCGACCTGCATGCGCCGGAGCGCTTCCTGGCGGTCGCGGCCCTGACAAATGAGCTTGGCGAGTAGCGAATCATAGAATGGCGGGACGCTGTACCCCGCGTAGACGTGTGTATCCAGGCGCACTCCCGGTCCGCCGGGTGGATGGAAGACATCGATGCGACCGGGCGATGGTTGGAAGTTTCGCGCCGGATCCTCCGCATTGACGCGGCATTCGATCACGTGGCCGCGTCGCTCGATCGGGGGTTTCACCGATAGCTTGTCGCCGCTGGCCACCCGGATCTGCTCCTTCACCAGATCAATTCCCGTCAACATCTCCGTCACGGGATGCTCGACCTGAATGCGGGTGTTCATTTCCATGAAGTAGAACGATTTGTCTTCGTTCAGGAGCATTTCGATCGTGCCCGCCCCGACGTAGTCGATCGCCTTGGCACCCTTGACCGCGGCGTTCCCCATCTTTTCGCGCAGGGAGTCTGTCAGGGCCGGACTCGGCGCTTCCTCGATCAGCTTCTGGTGGCGGCGCTGAACCGAGCAGTCGCGCTCGCCGAGGTGTATGACGTTGCCGTGCCGATCGCCCATGATCTGGAACTCGATGTGCCGCGGGCGCTCGAGATATTTCTCGATGTAGACTTCGCCGTTGCCGAACGCCGATAGAGCCTCGGAGCGGGCGAGCTGGAACGAGCGCGCAAAATCCTCAGGGTCGGTAGCGACGCGCATTCCCTTCCCGCCGCCGCCAGCCGCAGCCTTGATGATCACCGGGAAGCCGATCTCGCGCGCGAGCTTGAGCGCTTCCTCCGGATCTTCGACCCCGCCAGGCGTTCCGGGAATGATCGGCACTCCGACGTCCTGCATCGCCTTTCTAGCTGCAGCCTTGTCTCCCATGACGCGGATCTGATCGGCGGTCGGACCAATGAAGGCGATGTTCGATGCGACGCAGGTCTCGGCGAATTCCGCGTTCTCGGCGAGAAATCCGTAACCGGGATGGATGGCGTCGGCGCCGGCTATCTCCGCCGCGGCGATGATGCGCGGGATGTTCAGATAGGACTCGCGCGCGGGGGCGGGTCCTATGCACACATCGTCGTCGGCGAAGCGCACGTGCAGCGATTCGCGATCCGCCTCCGAGTACACCGCGACGGTCTGCACTCTGAGCTCGCGACAGGCACGGATGACGCGCAAGGCGATCTCGCCTCTGTTGGCAATTAGGATCTTCTTAAACAATCGCTAGTTTGCTGATTATAGAATTGAGCGGACCAATTAAAGGAACGGGTGCCAGCGGTCAGTGGCGCAGCTGCGAGTCATTAGTTCACTACGTCGGGACGTTCCTTGGCGCAATTAAGGGTACAATCAAACAGCATGTGCCATCACGCCAGTAGAACACGTCCGGGCGTTGTGAACTAATAGCTAACAGCTGTGCTACTAAATGCTGGCACCCGTTCAGTTGCAGTTATCAGTCTTCAATCCGCACAAACGCCGTTTACTTGACTTCCTGCTTGACCTGATCCCACGACGTGTCGCTCGAGGCGGAGATGCCCTGGATCCGCAGCGAGAACTCAGCGGGGTTCGTAGCCGCGAACAGCGCATCGTCGTACGCGATCACGCCCTTCTGATACCAATTCATCAGCGACTGGTCGAAGCTCTGCATGCCATACGGCACACCGCCGTCACGGATCAGCTGCGGAATGTTCATGGACTTCGACATGTCTCGCATTTGGTCCCGCACGGCTTCGGTGTTGACGAGGATCTCGGCCGCCGGCACACGACCCTTCTTGTCGGCACGACGCACCAGCCGCAGCGAGATGATTGCCCTCAGCGCCGTCGAAAGCATGTAGCGGACTTCGGTCTGCTGGTGCGGCGGGTAGAAGGAAAGAATCCGGTTTATCGTTTGCGTCGCGTCTGTGGTGTGCAGCGTCGAGAAGACTAGGTGACCGGTTTCCGACGCCTTGAGCGCCGTATCCAGCGTGTCCACGTCGCGGATCTCACCGACCAGGATGATGTCCGGGTCCTGTCTCAGCACGCGACGCAGCGCCTGCGCGAAGCTATTGGTGTCGGTTCCCACCTCACGCTGGTTGATGCTGCTCTTGATGTCGCGATGGAGGAACTCGATCGGATCTTCGATCGTGATGATGTTGGCGTGCCGGTTCTGGTTGATGTAGTGGAGCATCGACGCCAGCGCCGTTGATTTTCCCGAGCCGGTGATTCCCGTCACGAGGATGAGTCCGCGCGGCATCAACGAGATTCGCTCGACAGCCTCGGGCAGGTTGAGCTCGGAGATTGTTTTCGCCTGGAACGGAACCGTTCTCATCGCATACGCGATTGTCCCGCGCTGCTGATACGCGTTGACACGGAAACGGCCAATGCCGGGGACGGCGAGGGCGAAGTCTGATTCCTTCTGCTCGGAGAACTCCTTGATGTTCTTCGGCGCCATGATCTGCTCAGCCAGACTGCGCAGATCTTCCTGCTTCAGCGCCGGCATCTCGAGCGAGACCATGTGACCATCGACCCGCAGCGTCGGCGGCCGTCCCACCTTGAGGTGCAGATCGGACGCGTTGTGCTGGACCATCTGCTGCAGAACCGATTTATAGTCGAATGCCGGACCCATGTGGGACGGCGGAGCCATTTTTTCAGCCATTGGGATCTATGCGGAGGAGGACCTGGCCGTATTCGACGGGATGCGCGTTCTGCGCGAGAATCTCTTTCACCACTCCGTCGAACTCGGACTCGATCTCGTTCATGATTTTCATTGCTTCGATGATGCAAACGATCTGGCCTTTGCCGATTCTGTCTCCTACCGTGAGATAGGGCTTCGACCCGGGCTCGGGGGCGCCGTAGTAAGTGCCGACCATTGGCGACTTGACTTCGAGGAACTTCGATTTCTTTTCCACCTGAGGGAGCTCCGCCGGCGTAGCGTTCGCACCCGCTTGACCGAGGGGTGGCGCGGCCGGAGGCAACAACGCCGGCATGGCTACGGGAGCGGTCATCTGGACTGCCCCTCGCTGCTGAGGGGTTTTCGAGATTCGGATCTTCATCCCCTTGTCGGACGATATCTCGATCGAATCCACACTCGACTCGTCCAGCATTTCCACGAGCTTCTTCACGTAGCGGAGATCGATCATGTTCATCAGCGGGAGGCGGGAAGCGGGAAGCGGCATTCGATGCCGCGAATTGCTGTGCGGTTCATGCGACTTCCAGAAGTTCTCGGGTGAAATCAGTCAGTATCTCCGGGCCGCTCGCGGCGAGGTGAACATCGTCCTCGATGCGAACTCCTCCCCAACCCGGACGGTAAATTCCCGGCTCTATCGTCACGACCGCGCCCTCTCCGAGCAATGTCTCCACGGTCTTGGCCAATCGCGGCGCCTCGTGCACCTCGAGTCCGAGCCCGTGACCGAGACTGTGGCCGAATGCGTCGCCGTAGCCACGGTCCTCAATGTAGCGACGAGCGAGACCGTCGGCATCGTGCCCTTTCATCCCGGCCCGCACTGACTTCGAGGCAACGGCGTTGGCTTGCATAACGATGTCGTAAATCGCGCGCTGTTCTTCGGTCGGCCGTCCGAGCACGACTGTGCGCGTGATGTCCGAGCAGTAGCCCCTGTACTGAGCGCCGAAGTCGAGGAGCAGCAGATCGCCGCGCTCGATCACGCGCGACGACGCGCGGGCGTGTGGAAGCGCAGCGCGAGGACCCGACGCGACGATCGTCGCGAACGGAAATTCCTCGCTCCCTTCGTCACGCAGCGCCTTCTCCAGGATTCCGGCGACGTTCAACTCGGTGAGTCCGGGGCGAACTTCCTTGAGAGTCTTTTTCAGCGCCCTTATCGCCATCTCTCCCGCCTGGCGGATGAGAGCGACTTCGCCAGCGTCCTTCGACTCACGCAACGCTTCGACGAGATTCACCTGCGGCCGCCATTGCCAGCGCTTTCCGTCGGTGAGCAGTCGCTGAAAGTCACGATGCAATAGGTGAGCGGATTCAAATCCGATGACCTCGATCCCCGACAGCGAGCCCATCAGGCTCCAGAGCCCGGTCCAGAGACTTTGTTGCTCGATGCGAACGATCGCGTGATCACCAACCTCGTCGCGCACCTGAGTGTCGTAGCGGAAGTCGGTGATGAAATGAAGATCTCGCTGCGTCACCAGTAGAAGCGCGCTCGACCCAGAGAAGTCGGTGAGATAGCGCACGTTGGGCAGGCTCGTAAGCACGAGCGCGTCGATGTGCGCCGCGGTGATCGAATCGCGCAGAGCGGCCAATCGTGCCGAGCGGCGATCAGCCATCAACGGTACCTGGACGAAGTTTCACCAATCCACGGAGTGCGAGCTCGTACCCGTACGCCCCAAAGCCGCAGATCACTGCCAGCGCGGCATCTGCGAGCGCCGAGCGGCGCCGTTCGGGCTCACGTGCGTAGATGTTGGTGAGATGGACTTCCACGAATGGAACCTTCACTCCAGCGAGGGCGTCGCGAATGGCGAGGCTGCTATGGCTGTAAGCGCCCGCATTCACGAGGGCGCCGTCCGCTCGGCCACGCAAAGCGTGCACCGCGTCGACAATTTCCCCTTCCCCATTGTGCTGTGAGAACGTGAGCTCGACGTCGAGCTCCTTTGCGACCTTCAAGAGTCGCGACTCGATATCGGCCAGAGTCTCGGTCCCATAGAGAGCCGGCTCGCGCGTCCCGAGCAGATTGAGGTTGGGGCCATTGATGACGGCGATCTTCACTCGCGGGTGAGCCCGTCGAGCCAGGCGCGGAACTTGGCGACGTCCTCTTCGGATTCCTGGGGCGCCGGCACGCGCGGATTGACGCGCGGTGTGGGCATCGGTGGAGTCGGAGGCGTTCTGGACGTGCCCGTCGCGCCGCTGAATGCACCGGCGAGACGTGAGGCCGCGCGCGCGTCGGACGGACTCACGGTGGCGCCGGCGAAGACGCTGTCGAGCGACTGACCGGAACCAGGATTTCCGAGCGACGGATTAGAGTCGCTCTGCCTCGCGTTACCCGACCGCGGGCCCGAGCTTCCGGCTGCGCGCGGAGGACGGCGACGGCCGAGTGTCGCAAAGAATTCTCTGACAGACGGCTCGCGCGCGGCGATGCCCTCCGGCTCGGCTCGCGGTTCTTCACTCGGTGGAGACTCGATTGATTCACGGTCGCGCGACGGTGGTGCGGTAGGCGGTGAATCGATCGGTGATCTATCGAAGCCGGGAGATTCTTCCGATCCCGGTTGAGACCACGGAGTTGGTGCTTCGATCGAGGGCGAGCGCGGCATTGCCGGCTCCGCTGGCCTCTCGATCGATGGTTCTTCGCGACGCATCACCGGCGTTTCAGCCGGATGATCGGCGGCGTCTGCTGCTTCTATCTCCGCGATGCGATCCTTGAGTGCCTGGTCCTGCGGACGCGATGCGGAGAGCTGGCGATAGACTTTGAGCGCAAGCTGACGGTATCCCTGCTGCAAATAGAGCTGCGCCATCGTCTCGTTGACGAACGGTTCCGCGCTGGCGCCGCTGAAGGCGCGCTCCTCACTCGTCGCTACGCGCTCGGATGCGGCGGATTCGACTGCGGCGGATTCGACTGCGGCGGATTCGACTGCGGCAGGTTCGGCTGCGGCAGGTTCTGGTGCAGCCGGTTCGGCGGCGGGAGGCGGCGCATCAAGCGCGTTAGGAACATCCTCTCGCAAGCTGGTGATGGCTTCGATCGCTTCGCCTGTCTCTGCAATCGGTGATTCGAGTTCAGGCTCTTCGAGGAGGTAGTGTCGCTCGAGTCCGACTGGTGCTTCTGCCTGCGTCGAAGCGGGCTCGGGGGCGGATGGTGAAGCTTCGACTTCCTCTGGAGCTTCAGCGGCCGGCGCACTCGCAACGGTTTCTGATGCGGGAGTGGCTTTGGCCGGTTCGTTGATTTCAGCGACGAGTGCAATCACCGCCGCGTCCTTTGGATCCGCGTCGAGCAGTCTCGCGTACCACGTGCGCGCGTCGGAGGTGTTGCCCGCCTGGAGCGCCATGTCGCCCAGCGTTCGGAGGGCGATGAGATTCTCCGGGTCGAGCGTGAGCGCGCGCTCAAATACCACTCGCGCTTCATCCCATTCACCCGCTTCGAACAAGGCCTGCCCGAACACAATCTGGCCACTCATGTGCCCAGGCATCTGCGCGAGATGCGCGCGACAGATCTCTATCGCGCGCTTCGGCTGTCCGCCTTTGCGATACTCGTTTGCGAGCGGCGCGAAATACCGGCGGGGATTCTCCTCGAATTTTTCCTGCAGCTCTCGCAACCGATCGTAGTCCACTCAGTTACCTCTGCTCGATTCCCACGGGAAATGGGGCGCTGAAAGATGCATCAATCGAAGCCTCAGCGCGACTTGCATCTCGATGACTCAAACTCTTACCTTACAAGGCTATACGCATTTCCGAACTCTAAGGAGTAGTGCCCTTGTTGCAAGCCATGCGGGCCTCCGCAAAATACATCTGGATAATCATAGTCGTGCTGTTCGTTGGCGGATTTCTTCTCGCCCAGACTTCCGGCCTGCTCGGCCGTGCGCCGGTTACCACGACGACCGCCGTCGCCACCGTCAACGGACAGGACATCCTGGCGACCACCTGGTACCAGGCGACGCAGAACCTCGAGCAGGATGCGACCCAGCGAGGCAATCAGAGCATCACTCTCGATGAGAGACAACGGCTCCAGGACCAGGCATTCGACCAGCTCGTAACCGACGCACTGCTGCGCCAGGAGTACCGGCGCCGCGGCATCTCAGTTACAGACGAGGAAATCCTCCAAGCGGCACGCTACAGCCCGCCGCCCCAGCTCGCACAGTCTCCCGAGCTACAGACCGAGGGCCAGTTCGACCCCGCCAAATACCAGCGCTTCCTGCAGAGCCCGGTAGCCCGTCAAACCGGGCTTCTGCTCCAGCTCGAGCAGTATTATCGAACCGAAATCCCAAAGCAGAAGCTGTTCGACCAGATCTCGAACGACGTCTACGTCTCGGACGAGGAGCTGTGGCGCCGCTGGCAGGACTCCCACGATTCAGCCCAGGTAGCCTTTGTCGCCTTCGGCCCCGAGCGGGTTTCCGACTCAGCGGTGCGCGTCAGCGACGACGAGATCCGCGCCTATTACGACTCTCACAAGGCGCAGTTCGAGAGGCCCGGCGTCGCGAAGGTCTCGATCATCATCATCCCGCGCGTTGTGACGGCCGCGGATTCAGCGGCAATTCGCGCCCGTGCCGTGGCGCTCAGGTCGAGGATCCTCAGCGGTGAGAAATTCGAGGACGTCGCGCGAGCGGAGTCGGCCGATTCCGTGTCCGCGGTAAACGGCGGATCGTTGGGTCGTAGCGCGAAGGGAAGATTCGTCGCTCCATTCGAGACCGCCGCCTACGCGCTGAAGGTGGGTGAAATCTCCCAGCCGGTGCTCACGCCCTTCGGATATCACATCATCAAGGTCGATGAGCGGAAAGGCGACACGATCGCGATTCGGCACATTCTGCTCCGCGTCCAGCAGAGCGATTCCGCCGCGACGAGGACCGATCGGCGCGCCGATTCTTTGGCGACTCTTGCAGCGTCAGTAGATCAGCCCGCGAAGTTCGACGCGGCCGCGCGTAGGCTGCAGGTCCCTGTCCTGCGCGCGGAGGTCATCGAAGGGAATGCGATGACGGTGAACGGTCAGTTCATTCCGAGCGTCGGGCCCTGGGCGTTCCAGGGCGCGAAGCCGGGCGAGACCAGCGAGCTGTTCGACGCCGAGGACGGCTATTACCTGGCGCGACTCGATTCACTCACGCCCGGTGGAACGCTGTCGCTCGATCAGGCGAAGAACGATATCCGCACACATTTGCTCAGGCAGAAGAAGATCGACCTGCTCGTGCCGCAGGCGCGCAATTTTGCAAAGGTGGCGGCCGGTGGCAGTCTCGAATCAGCCGCGCAGATAATGAACATGCAGCTGGTGAAGACGAAGCCCTTCACTCGCGTTACAGGAGTGCCGGAGCTTGCTCAGTACCCGGAAGCGGTTGGCGCGGCGTTCACGTTGCCGCTGAAGACCGTGAGCGAGCCGATTCGCGCCATGGCCGGCGTCGTTGTCGAGCGTGTCGATAACCGGATCCCTGCGAGTCGCGCCGCTTTCGAGGCGCAAAAGGAGATGCTTCGGCAGACGGCGCTGCAGCAGCTCAGGCAGGAGCGGGTGAGGGATTTTCTCGCGAACCTGAGAGCGGTCGCTAAGATCGATGATAAAAGGAAGCGGATCGAAGCTTCGGCTCGGAGG
>Ga0184605_10000378_pt1 | contig 13134 bp, 11 predicted proteins | sample PLM0_30_coex_FD_132995 | JGI IMG/M metagenome (GOLD analysis project Ga0184605, IMG submission 132995) | Groundwater sediment microbial communities from an aquifer in East River, Colorado, USA - PLM0_30_coex | ecosystem: Environmental > Terrestrial > Soil > Riparian zone | place: USA: East... | reverse complement strand
GGCGCGAGCGACTGCGCAATCTTCCGCTCGAGCGCGTCGCCAGTGACGTCGCGCATCTCGCTGCGGATGGTGTCGAGACTCTGGCCTTCTCGCTGTCGGATCTTGATCGCCAATAGCTGCAGCAGATGGCGGTATCCGTACGTTGCGCCGGTGCCAGTGCCCTCTGGCCGGTCTAGCAGTCCGCTCGCGACGTAGAATCTGACTGCACGCGCACTCGGCGCAGCTCGCGCTGATGCGTTGGTGGGTCGTACTCCGGCCGCGTCTACAAGTGCTGTTGCGTGCGCGGCAAGTCCGCGGGCGTTCCAGGGAGCGTGACGAGCGTGGGCGCGGAGGAGAGCGACAGGCGATTCAGCCATGTGGATAGGATAACATTAAAATCCTCGGCTCGCTCGTCGTGCGGAAGATCGCCAGCGGGAGACAGAACAGAGATTTCGAGATCGCGTTTGAGCTCGCGGAAGCCGCGGAATTCCTCGACCGGTGCGGTCGATCCCTCCTCGCCCCACACCAGCAACGCAGGCTGACTCAGGCGGCGCAGCGCGTGCCGCACATCGATGTTGAGGTGGCCCGAGAGGAACGCGCCCGGCGCGTGGCGAGCACCGCGTTGATGTGAAGTGGCGTAATAGACTTCGACCAGCTCGCGCGTGACGAGCGAGTCGTTGGAGTACGCGTTCCTCAGATACCGGCGAAGATTCGGCCTCGACACCAAAGCGTTGAACACAGCGGTGCCCGCAATCGGCGTGTCGACCGCGAGCCTGCCCGCCTCACCACCGATACCCACCGGCTCGTTGAGTCGTACCAACCCCGACGGCGCAATCAGAGCAACAGCAGGGAATCGATCCGGATCGCGGGCAGCGAGAACGATCGCGTACGCGCCCGACAGCGACGATGCGACGAGAACGGTCGGCTCGTCGATCACTCGGCTGACGAAGTCCGAGATGAGTGCGATGTAGAGTCGTGCCGAGTATCGAATGGCGGGACGATCGGACCGGCCGAATCCGAGCAGATCGATCGTATAGACCGTGTTCGTTCGGGCTAGCTGGTCGATGTTGTTGCGCCATTCGTAAGACCAGGCAGCAGCGTGGATGCCGTGGAGGAGAAGGATCGGCGGGCCTTCGCCGTGCTTGGTGAATGCGATCCTCCGGTCACGCCACTCGAAGCCGCCCTCCTCCCCGCCAATCAGGTTGGTGAGCTTGTCGACGCCCTTCCGTGCAAACGCGTTATAGGCAGCGGCAGCTCCAAGGAGCGCACCGCCGGATAAAAGAATCCGTCGCCAAGGTCCTTCGCGTTCGTCGTTATCCTGCATGCTCCTCACCGGGATGGGTCGAGAAAAAGCGCGGCTACTCTAGAGTAACCGCGCTTTGGGCACCGCGCACGGGTCAAAAAAGAATTACCTCCGGGAACGGCCCCTTGACTTGGCCTTCTTGCTTCCCCCGCTGCGTCCACGCGACTTGGAGCCCCCTTTTAACCGTGAGCTGCTTCCACGGCGGGCGGACGATTTCCGGCCTGCCGCCTTCCGGGCCCCGCCTTTCCGAGCACCCGCCTTCCGCGCCTTCTTCCGAGCCCCCGATCGCGAGCTGCTTCCTTTCCGGGCGCCAGACACCTTGCGCCGTCCAGCTTTTCTTCCCCCGGCCTTGGACGAGCGTTTTGCCGCCTTCTTCTTGGCGCCCCCAGAGGCACCCGCTGTCGATCTCGTACCCGCGGTTGCCGCACCCATGCTAGTGGCGCCGGTCGCTGCGCGACCAGCTGAGGAAGGGCTCGAGCCGAACGAGGTTCTGCCGGCGCTGCCGGGAGTGCTAGCAGCTCCAAATCCGCTGGCCGGTGCACTCGGGGGAAGCCCGCTGCCGAAACCGGTGCCACCAGCAGCGCCACCCACACCTCCTAAACCGCCGCCCGTGAGCGATGACTCTTGCCGCTTCCCGGATCCCTTTGGGCGACCCCTTCTTCCTCTCGGAGCACCGCCGCCGAAGAGATCTTCTTCCTCTTCTTCGTCGTCGGCATCGTCGCCTTCGCTCACGACGGTGGCGTCGGAGTCAACCTCGTCATCATCGTCAGCGTCTTCGGCGCTATCCCACAAGCGGTCGCTGTGATCCTCGTTGATTGCCCAGCCACCATCCTCGTCTTCGTCGTCGTCGTAAGAACGCTTGCCGCGACTGAAGCCACCGAGATCGTCCGGATCGTCGTCGTCCGCAAATCGCAACGGCTCCACTGATTCATCGCTCGGCATTAGTCCTCCCATAAAATGTCCGGCACTCGCACCGTAGTAGCGCGCAATTTTCTGATTTCGCCCGCTGCACGTCGCGTGCCTTGTGCACCGACGCGTTCGGCTCACCACACTTCAACACCGAATACAACTACGCAGGGGCAAGGTCAAGGAGCAACCTTGTGGAACTAGCGGGTTTTGGCGGGTTTGGTACCAAGTCGCCTCGTTATGACACGTACCAGCGCGTCATAAACGCACGGGTCGAACTGTTTTCCCGAGTCGACGCGGAGGTGTTCGAGAGCGGCCCTCGGCTCCAGCGGCTCGCGGTAGGCTCGCTTGGAAGTCAGGGCGTCGAAGGTGTCGGCGGCGCAGAGAATTCTGGCACCCATGGGGATGGCTTCGCCGGCCAATCCTTGAGGATAACCGCCGCCGGCCCAGCGCTCGTGGTGATGCTTCACGTATTGGAGCGGCTTCTTGATGTGAAACAAGGGCGCCAGGATGTCGAGTCCGATCTGGACGTGCCGCTTCACGTGCTCGAATTCCTCAAGGGTGAGGCGGTCCGGCTTGTTGAGGATGGCTTCGCGTATCCCGATCTTGCCGACGTCGTGGAGACGGCCAGCCACCCTAAGGTCTTCGCACGTCGTTCCATCGAGACCAAGCTCCTCCGCCAGCTGTCCGGCGAGCTCGGCGACCCGCTGAGAGTGGCCCCGAAGGTAGAGGTCCTTGGCCTCCATGGCGTTGATGAGCGTCTCGGCGATGCTCACTGACATGAGCCGCAGCTGCTCTTTCTCCTGCTCGAGCTCCGCTGTACGAAGCGCCACTTCTTCGCGGATCAGCATGTCAACGCGACGCAGATCAATGAGCTCATCCCTCTTGTGGAGGGCGCGCTCGACTGCCTGGTGAAGGTCCGCGAGCTCGACCGGCTTCATCAGGTAGTCTGACGCGCCTGAAGCCAGGACCTCAGTTGCCGTAGCAGCATCATTGACGGCAGTCAGCATGATGATGGCGAGATCCTGGTCCTTCTCCCGCGCCAGCGGAACGAGCTGGACGCCGGTCATTCCCGGCATGCGAACGTCGCAGAGCATCAGCGAGAACGATCCGCTGTCGAGGATTTGCAACGCCTGCTCGCCGGAACCGGCAATCTCGACGTCGTATCCGCGGGAGCGAAGAAACTTTCGCAGCGCCAGGCGGATGGTCTCCTCGTCGTCGACGATCAGGATCTGGGTCACTTGCGCGTCTCGCGGTAAAGCGGGAGCAGGATGGTAAACGTCGTGCCGACATCGGGAGTGCTTTCCACCGAGATCGCTCCGTCGTGCGCCTGAATGATGCCGTAGCTGACGCTGAGTCCCAGCCCGGTTCCTTCGCCGGGTGGCTTGGTAGTGAAGAAGGGCTCGAACACGCGCTCGCTGATAGCTGGCGTCATTCCGTGTCCCGTATCCGACACTACGATGTACACCGATCCCTGTTTTCGGCGGGTGGTAATCGATAGATGCCGGACCTGCGATGCCTGCATTGCTGATTCCGCGTTGACGAGAAGGTTGAGCAGAACCTGTTGGAGTTTCTGCTCGTCGCCACGGACCTGAGGATTCGATTCGTCGAGATGCATGTGGACCTCGATCCCACTCGAGCGCGACGCCAGTGCGCGCAGTCGCACCGTGTGCTTGACGATCGTATTGATATCGACAGAGACATCTCGCGCGTCGGCCTTGCGGGCGAAAAGCAACAGATCACGAATCACGCCGATCGCGCGGTCTGCTTCACGCTTGATGAGACTCACCGATTCGAACTGCTCGCCATGGAGCTTGTCCTCGAGCAGCAGCTGCGCAAATGTGGAGATGCCGGTGAGAGGGTTATTCAGCTCGTGCGCGACGCCGGCCACGAGCTCACCGATTGCCGCGAGTTTTTCGGTTCGACCCAGGTGGTCCGCCACCTTTCGCTCTTCGGTGAGGTTTCTGATGCCGATTACCAATCCGACGATGTTCTCGCTGGCGTCGCGGATGTGGCTGAGTGTCACCGCGGCTGGAAACTCCGTTCCATCTTTCCGGCGATGCACGTGCTCGCCGGTCCAAAGTGGCTTTTCCTCTGAAATCGCTGGAATCGTCTGCCTCGGTAAGAGTTGGGCAGACGTGACGACGAAATCATCGACCGAGAGTCCGGTAATCTCCGTTGGCTCGTACCGGTACTCCTTGATCGCGGCGTTGTTGGCATACTGAACCTTGGCGTCAACGCCGAGGATGAGCACCGGCTGGTCCATCGTTGCCAAGGCGGCAGCAAGCGTTCGCTCGCGTGCGTGGGTTCGTTGCTCGTCCTCGCTCAGAAGAAGCACATCGATGGCGAGGGCAACAGCGGGCGCGAGCCGTAACAACGCGTCAACATGCGGACCTGTCTGCAACTGAGCGGTCTCCGACGTCACTACCAGCACTCCCATGCGCCGATCGGTCGCGATCAACGGGATCGTGATTGCCGGCTCTGCGGGAACCTGCTCCTTGTTGAAGGCCATCTCGCGGAGATTCTCGACGAAGGTGGGCTCTGTCTTTGCCCAGGCGGTGCGGGCGGAGCTGCGTTCAACTGGAGCAATGATGCCCATCATCGGCTCGCAAGTTCCGCAGGCGGCAACACAGACGAGTGAATGCTCATCGCGGGAGATTACGCCAATCGCTTTTCCGCTCGATGGAACGACGTCGTCCAGAATTTTGAGAATGTTCCGACTCGCTTCGGCCACCGTCACTTTGCGCAGAGCGAGTCGCGCTATCTCGGCCGCGGCTTCCGTTTGCTTCTGCTCGCTTCGTTGGGCGTCAAACAGCCGCGCGTTCTCGATCGCCACCGCGGCCTGCCGCGCGATGAGCATGATGAGATCGAGATCGTGGGCGTCGTACGCGTTGGTCTTGTACGACAGGACCTGCATCACGCCGACCGTGCGGTCGCGATAGGTGAGCGGCGCGGTGATCTCGCTCTGTACTTCCCGCTTGGCGGCCACCTGGAAAATCGTGCCCTTCCACCAGCGCTCGGGCTTCGACGATATGAGCGGTACGCCAGTCTGGAAGACCTTGGCGATCGTCTCGGTTCCGTTCGGGAAGTCGAGAACGCTCTCGGTTTCCCGCACTTCAGAATCGACTACGATGCAGTGCGCTTCGAACTTCTCGCACACGGGATCGGCGATCATCAGCGCGAAACACGGTGCGTCTACGACCGAGGCAACTGCCCTGTAGATCTCGCGGTAGGCTTCCTCGAGGGAAATCGTTGCCGAGATAGCCTGCTGAACCGTCGCGACCGCGGCAAGCCGCGCAGCACGACGCTGGAGCTCCTCGATGAGCTCAGTCGTCAATGAACTCCACCGTCACAGGACGCGTGATGACACCGGACTTTACTCCTTCCTCGAGGAAGAGCCTGATTGCCGCACGGCCGCGGTCACCGTAGTCGAGCGTCCAGTCGTTCACGTACATCCCGACGAAAGTGTCGGCCTTGCTGCGATCGAGACCTCGCGCGAAGCGCATCGCGTGATCGAGCGCACTCTTGCGATGATCGAGCCCGTAGGCGATGCTCTCGCGCAAATGCCGTGATACTTTCTTCTGGAGTTCGCGCGGCATGTCCTTGCGAATGACGTTTCCGCCGAGCGGCAGGGGAAGTCCGGTTTTTTCCAGCCACCACGCTCCCATGTCGGCGATGAGATGCAGACCGTCGTCCTTGTAAGTCAGCTGGCCCTCGTGAATCAACAGACCGGCGTCGACATCGCCTGCGATCACAAACTCATCGATCTGGTCGAACGGAATTACGACGGGAACGAAGTCGGGTTGGAATAGCTTGAGGGCGAGATATGCGCTCGTCATCATTCCCGGGATCGCGACGCGCTTCCCAGCGATGTCGTCGCGCGTCATGGGCTTCTTCGCAACCAGCATTGGCCCGTAACCATCACCCATCGATGCACCGTGAGGGAGCAGCGCATATCGATCGGAGAGATAGGCGTAAGCGTGGATGGAGACGGCTGTGACATCGAGCTCACCACGCAAAGCGCGGCCATTCAGGGTCTCGATGTCCTGCAGCTCATGAACGTAGCTCAAGCCCTGGGTGTCGATCTGTCCGTCGGCGAGCGCGTAGAACATGAAAGCGTCGTCGGAATCAGGGCTGTGGGCGAGATGAATCGTACTCGGTGACGTCATGACTTTATTCCCAGACTTTTTCTGGCCTGCTGCAAAGCGTTCGCGATGTCGTCCTGGTGGCGCACGTACTCATCCCGCTTCTTCGCCGCTTCGGCCTTTTCCGCGGCGATGAGCCTGCGCTCGTATGAATGAAGCTGAGTCATGTCACCAGCAAGCGTTGCCAAGCGAGCCTCGAGTATCAGGCCGAGTAGATGATTCGGATTTTCGCGTAGAATGCTATCCGCCTGCGCCTTCGCCAGGGGAATCGCTCCAGCGACTTCGCCGATCCGACCCATGTCGTAGCGCTGGTCGGCGTTGAGTGGTGCGAGCATCTGGTAAGCAGTCAGCGCCATCGGCGCGAAGAATTGCACGCTGTCGATCTTTCCCTGACTGGCGAGCAGCATGACCCGATTGTAAAGACGATCAGCGCGCTCCTGGGGTGATAGGCCCGAGATATCGGGAGCGCGGATTCCAGCAGCCCGTTCATCCGGGCTGGGGGCTCCCCGATCATCGAGTCCGGCCTGGGGCAGCGCGTTTGAGGAGCCGTCGATGGCGCTTCCTCGGCTCGCATTGAAGCCGCGACCCGCTGCCATCGCGAACAGAGCGAGGAAGGCAAGCGCGGCAACGATCCAGGGGAGGGTGTTGGTTCTCTCACGCACTGTGGCGCTACCAGATCCTGCCGCAGCGCCGCACCGATGGCAAAACTTGGCGCCCGGGCTGAGGTCGGCCGAGCACGCAGCACACTTGGCCCCCGCCAGCGGGGCGCCACAACTCGCACAGTAGCGGCCAGTGGCTGCCGCCCCGCAGGAGGGACAGGTTGTAACAGACTCTGGAGTCATGCGCTCAAGTTACTCAGACGCCAAGACGCACGCACCGAGGCGCTTCACGACTAGTTAAACAGGAAAGAGCATCTCGCGATACTTAGGCAGCGGCCAGTAGTCGTCCCCGACCGACAGCTCCAGTGCGTCGCAGACCTTTCTGACTTCGGCCATGGTATCGGCTCCCTCCGACGTCAGCAATTCCGCCTGCTCTGCCGGGTCTTCGTGCATCGCCTCTGCTCGCGCGATGACGTCGCTCAGATCCTCCCTGTATTCCTGCAGCTCCTGAACGAACTCACCGACCTGGTTGGCCGTGGTCACCTGCGGAATCACGGCGATGCCAGCCGACTTCGACTGCGCAGCAGCATCGGAGAGCTGACTCAGATAACTGTAAGCCGCCGGAATCACCATTGTATCCACCATCTCACGCATGGTATGGAGCTCGATGAGCATGTCTTTTACGTAGCGCTCGACGCGAACGTGATAACGCGACTCCAGCTCCTCCTTGGTGAGGACTCCCAACTTGGTGAGAAGCGTGCGTGACTGCTTCGACACCAGCTCCTTCAAGGCCTCAGGTGTGCGGCGGAGATTCGGAAGGCCACGCTTCTTCGCCTCCCTCACCCAGTCCTCGGAGTAGTTGTTCCCCTCGAAACGGACCGGCGCCGTCTCCTTGAACACCTCTCCCACGACCTTGAGCACGGCGTCGTCGACCGACTTGTTCTTCTTGAGCGTCGCGCGCAGCGAATCGGTGATCTCGCTGATCGCATCCGCAACCGCCGTGTTCAGGAGCGCCACGGGAAACGCGATCGAGGCGGACGACCCAACGGCGCGGAACTCAAACTTCTGACCGGTGAATGCGAACGGCGACGTACGGTTACGATCGGTGTTGTCGCGCTGAATCTCCGGAAGCTTGGCGACTCCGAGCTTGATCATCTGCTGCTCGGCCGATGCCGAGCCCTTTCCGGAGGCGATCTCTTCGATCATACCCGTGAGCATCTCGCCCATGAAAACGGAGATGATGGCGGGAGGCGCTTCATTGGCGCCGAGCCTGTGCTCGTTCCCCGAAGAGGCGATGCCCGCGCGGAGAAGTCCCGAGTGCTTGTGGACAGCCTTGAGCACTGCGGCTAGAAACACCAGAAAGCGAATGTTCTGATGCGGAGTCTTTCCGGGCTTGAGAAGATTCAAGCCGTCCAGCTCCGACGAGTCAGCGATGACAGACATGGACCAGTTGCAGTGCTTTCCGGATCCGTTGATCCCGGCGAAGGGCTTCTCGTGAAGTACCGCCTGCAAACCGTGTCTGAGGGCGACACGACGAAGCGTCGCCATGACCAGCATGTTGTGGTCGACGGCGAGGTCGGTCTCCTCGAAATAGGGTGCCATCTCGAATTGACAGGGCGCGACTTCGTTGTGGCGAGTCGTGATCGGCACTCCGAGCTTGTACAGCTCGAACTCCGCTTCGGAGATGCAGCCCTGAATCCGCTCTGGAATGCCGCCGAAGTAGTGATCCTCGAGCTGCTGACCGCGTGGAGGCGGCGCACCCATCAGCGTACGCCCGCCCATCACCAGATCGGGACGCATTGAGAAATGCGCGCGGTCGATGAGGAAGTATTCCTGCTCGGGACCGAGAGTGGTGAAGACACGCTGCACTCCCTTGTCGCCGAGGATCTCCAGCAGCTCGATGGATTTCTGCGAGAGAACATCCGAGCTGCGTAGCAACGGAGTCATCTCGTCGAGCGCTTCTCCGTTGTAGCCGATGAAGACTGAAGGAATGCAGAGAGTGCGGGCGCCAGTCGATTCGACGATGAAAACGGGGCTCGCGGGATTCCATGCCGTGTAACCCCGCGCTTCCCAGGTTGCCCGCAGGCCGCCGGAGGGAAAGCTCGAGGCGTCGGGCTCGCTTTGAATCAGCTGGTCGCCGGTAAAGGATTCCATCGGCTGGCGGTCGTCATCGAACGCAAAGAACGCGTCGTGCTTCTCCGCCGTGAGTCCGGTCTGTGGCTGGAACCAGTGAGTAAAGTGGGTCACGCCACGGGAGATCGCCCACTCCTTGATGACCTGCGCCACAACCGGCGCGATCGCGCGATCGAGCTTCTTGCCGTGTCGAATGGAGGCCGCGAGGCTGGCGAAAACTTCGCGCGGAAGCTTGTCTCGAAGCTGTCTCACTCCCAGGATGTTGACGCCGAAGTACTGGGAGGTTGGGCCAGGGACTCCATCCTCGTTGAAGCCCGGCGCTACGCGGGGCTCGCGGTGGGTGATCTCGTTCAGCAGAGCTTTGCGCGGGGTAATGGTTGCAGAAGTCATGGGAGCCTACACTTTATTGTATGTAAAGCAAAAATGCACAAAACGCACAATTGATGGATCAAATTGGCCGTTTCTGGCGAAATATGCAAGGAACGCGCTCACTTCTGTGTAGGAATTGCAAATTTGGGCTAGCAAGGCTACGTTCCGGTAATGCCGAGCCACCGCTCCCAGATTCCTGACACCTCAGGTGCAACGGCTCAGGAAATCCTGGACCTCGCGACGACCAACAACGTCCGCTTCCTCAGACTGCAATTCACGGACATCCTCGGCATCAACAAGAACGTCGAGCTCCCCGCTTCGCAATTCGAAAAGGCATTAGCGGGCGACATCATGTTCGACGGGTCCTCGATCGAAGGGTTCGTTCGGATCGAAGAATCCGACATGCTGCTCACACCGGACTTCAGCACCTTCCAGATCTTCCCATGGGGTGACGAGAAGAGTCGGGTCGCACGGCTGATCTGCGACATCAACACGCCCGATGGCAAACCATTCGCCGGAGACCCGCGCGCGGTTCTCAAAAAAGTCATCGCACGTGCCGCGAAGCTCGGCTACACGATGAACGCGGGCATGGAGGCCGAGTTCTTCATGTTCAAGCCTGGTCCGGATGAAGAGCCTTCGACGGTCACCCACGACGTCGGCTCATACTTCGATCTCGCGCCAGCCGACCTCGGCGAAGATGCGCGGCGCGCGATCGTCGATGTCCTCGAGCGCATGGGATTCGAGGTGGAGGCCGCGCACCACGAGGTCGCGCACGGGCAGCACGAGATCGACTTCCGGTACGCCGAAGCGCTCAAGACGGCTGATAACATCACGACGTTCAGGTTCGTGGTGAAGTACGTAGCGCGGACGTTTGGACTCATTGCGTCGTTCATGCCCAAGCCGATCTTCGGACAGAACGGAAGCGGAATGCACACCCATCAGTCACTCTTCCGCGGGAAGGAGAACGCATTCTGGGAAGAGGGCGCGGAATGGCAGCTTTCGAGCACGGCATTGCATTACATCGGTGGCCTTCTCCGTCATGCGCGTGGGTTGACCGCGATCACCAATCCGCTCGTCAACTCGTACAAGCGACTGGTCCCAGGTTACGAGGCTCCAGTCAACGTCGCGTGGTCGATGCGAAATCGCTCACCGATGATTCGCATTCCCGATCGTCGCGGATCCGGAACCCGGGTAGAGCTTCGCATCCCGGATCCAGCGGCAAACCCATATCTGGCGCTGGCGGTGCAGCTCGCCGCGGGGCTTGATGGCATTGCCACCAAGGCGGATCCACGCGAGCCTGTCAACACGAACATCTGGGAGATGTCACACCGCGAGAAGCGTCGTCTCCGTATCGACGATCTGCCGCACAACCTTGGCGAAGCGTGCAATGAGCTCGAGAAGGACGATGTCATCACCGAGGCACTCGGCGAGCACATTACTGCTCAGTTTCTGGCCGCGAAGCGGCTGGAGTGGGAGGAGTACATCACCCAGGTTTCGCAGTGGGAGCTCGACAACTACCTCGCCAAGTACTGAACGGCATCCTCCGCAGGGAAGTAGCCGCCTAGACGGCTACTTCTTTTTTCGGCCGCCGGGCTTGCGTGGCACCTTGGCGCCCTTCTTCCGTGCTTCGGACAAGCCAATTGCAATCGCCTGCTTTCGGCTCTTTACCGTCTTCCCGCTCCGGCCCGACTTGAGCGTGCCCTTCTTGCGCCGTCGCATTGCGCTCTCGACACGTTTTGATGCAGCCTTGCCGTACTTCCGCCTGCCTGAAGATTTCCGCGCAGCCATTCTGGACCCTCCAACTCTTGTAGTGGACACTCCGGTGATTATTTCACGTCCGGCTGGCTCACGTTGTGCCGGAGAATAAGTCGTCGATCGAACTGCGTTTCGTCTTTTTCCAACCGAGCCGAGATGAGCCGTCGAACAGGTCTGGAAGCCGAAGCCATCATGCGTCTAACAGATGGCGTGCAACCTCTGGAGATTCGGGCAATTCTTGTGCAATGCCTTGCCGGTGAAGTCGCTCCGTCGACTGCGATCGCGCGGATGATTGCGGAAAGCGGCGCGGCGATGGTGCGTGCGGCGATCGACGACGTGACGCATCGCGCGGCGACAATCTCTCGCGCTAGCGACATGCTGGTTCACGATAGAGTCGACGAATTGACGCAGGTCTTCGTGGAGCACGTCGCCGATCTTGCCGACGTCAGTGACGCGTCGAAGGGCCGGCCAGGACTGGACGCGAAGAAGCGGGAGCGGGACGAGCCTCCTTCGAGCTTTACGGAGAACTGAGATCGGTGTGATTTCGACGGTCGGTGTGCCGTCGATCCTTCCCCCTCCTGTCCTTTAGGGAGCGGGCACGAAGCCAACGCCAGGTGAGAAAGGTCGCTCCAAAAACCACCACATAGTAGAAAGGCACCACGAGGTCATGCAAAGCAGGCGCGCTGATCTCGAGCCAATAGATCAGAGCAACTAACACGAGCGCCACGCCCCAAACGACGAGCAATTGTCTAGGCCTACGACCGTAGATCATTGAATAGGCGCCCTTTCAACATCCACGCCGTGCTGCGACGCAACCGGCTGGTCGAAGGCCAAATGAGGGAACGAATGACCAGTTTGAATCGTAGGAGTGAGTACAGCTTCAGACCTCTCATTGGTGCGTTCAAATGAAACATCGTCTACTGATACGGGCTTTCGCGGTCCTCGCGTTCGCTTTGTTGGCTATCCCGCTCCGGGCGCAATCGGTCGAGCAGGGCATTCAACTCTTCAATGCCAGGAAGTATGCGGAAGCACGAATGGTACTACTTCCGCACGGACAAGCAGATGCCAGTGCCGCGTTCTATCTCGGCAGGATCGAAATGGAAAACAACGACGCCGACAAGGCAGCAGACTGGTTCGAGGCTGCCGTAAAACTGAATCCAAAGAGCGCCGTCTACCACGACTGGCTGGCCCGGGCGTATGGAACGCAGGCGCAGCACGCGAGCAAGTTCCGGCTGCCATTCCTCGCCAGGAAAACCAAGAATGTGCTGGAGACTGCGCTAGCTCTTGACCCCGACAATCTCGAGGTGCGCGACGATCTCATCACATACTACACCCAGGCGCCCGGCTTCCTAGGAGGCAGTAAGGAAAAGGCACTCGAGATGGCGCTCGAGATCAGGAAGCGAAATGCGTATCGCGGATCGCTGGCCGCAGCGAATCTCTGTGCTGCCGAGAAGGACCTCGCGTGTGTCGAGCGAGAATTGACGGGAATGGTGACCAGCTATCCCGACAGTGGTGCCGTGTATGCCTCGCTTGCTGGGTTTTACGCGAACCAGAAACAGTTCGACAAAGCCTTTGCCGTTCTCGACGAGAGGCTGCGGGCGAAGCCGAGCGAGCTCTCGACTCTATACGCGGTGGGACGGACAGCATCACTTTCGGGCCAAAACCTCGATCAGGGAGAGCAGGCTCTCAAGACGTATCTCGCGAGCCCAACCCCAGAGCGAGGACCCGCGCCGGCACACGTTCACTACCGCCTCGGCACGATCTACGAGAAGAAAGGCGCGAAAGACCTTGCTCGCGAGGAATATCGGACCGCGCTACAGCTGAACCCCAGGCACGAGGACGCTCAGAAGGCGCTCGCAACGCTCAAGTAGCGACCTTCGTCCGCTCGCCGGCTATTTGACCGAGCGCATCTCCAGTCAAGCGAAAACTCGTCCAGTCGTCCATG
>Ga0184605_10000377_pt1 | contig 13141 bp, 12 predicted proteins | sample PLM0_30_coex_FD_132995 | JGI IMG/M metagenome (GOLD analysis project Ga0184605, IMG submission 132995) | Groundwater sediment microbial communities from an aquifer in East River, Colorado, USA - PLM0_30_coex | ecosystem: Environmental > Terrestrial > Soil > Riparian zone | place: USA: East... | reverse complement strand
TTCTTACACCGGTGCAGCTCGATCTGCTGCCGTTCTTCAAGAATATGGTCGCCACGCCGAAGAAGGAGCGGGAGCACAGTCAATGGCGGTTCGGCAACCCTGTCACGCTCGTGGACAAGCCGAGAACCACGACTCCTTAACAGCCAACTGATCAGCAAAAAAAAACGCGCCCGAAAGGCGCGCTTTGTTTGAGTGCTTTCTGTGTTTGCTACGGGAGCATGAACTGAACGCTGGTCTCGATCGGGAAGTTGTTGCTCTTGAGGATCGCGACTGCCGTGAACGAGCCGTGCTGTCCATCGGTGTCCCAGCTCTCCTCGAACGCCGTCTCGCCCTTGCCCTTCAGCGTCTCGCTCTTCATCGCCGAGGTGAACATGCGGCCCTCGCTCCAGCGCCAGATTTCCTTGCCGGCGAAATCCTTCACCACGAAATCGTGCGTCTGTCCGTCGGGAAAGCGGATCTCCAGCATCTTGGTCGTGTTGTTCTTGACGTTGAGCGTGAATCTCAGCTTCTCGGTGTCATTCTTGGGGCGCGTGATGTCGAAGGTCGTGACGATCGGCGCGGCCTTTTCGAGGGCGGAATGCTTGACGGTTGCGATTGATTTTTCGTCGTGGGAAAAAGGGGTCGCGGCATATGCGACGGCGGAAGCAGCGCACAACAACGGCAGAATGATGCGGTTATCCATTACCTTTTTTGCTCGACTGGAAACTCAGGACGGCAGGCCTTCTCACCGATTGTGAGACGCCCAACTTACTAGTTGCAAGACGAACGGTCAACACCTAAGTAACTGTACTAACTGCGCGTGGTTCTTGGAGTTGCGACCCTCAAAAATCTTCGGGTCCTCTTCGGAACCGGCCCCGCGCTCGCTTGTGAAATTCTTCACAAGCGGTTAACTTCTCTCCCAGAATGGAAGACGAAAAACGGCCGCACCCCAGCTCCAAAAAGAGTCTGTCCGGCGCCGATTTCGCCGGTGTGGGAATGCAGTTCGCGCTCGCCATCATCGTTTTCCTGTTCGTCGGCCAGTGGCTCGATAAACGCCTCGGTACCAATGGGTTGTTCACCATCGCCGGCGTGTTCGTGGGCGGCGGCGCCGCGTTCTACAACATGTACCGCAAGATCACCGCGGCGCAGCGGCGCGACGACGAAGATAGATCGAGGGCCAGTGGTCGCGGTCCGAGAGATGAGTAAACAGTGACGAACACGAGAGCGCTGTCATTCTTCGCCGGAGTTTCGGGCGCTCTCATCATCGTCGGCACCATCATCCTGCGCACCTGGTTCAGGACGGTGGAGCAACACCACGCGATGCTCGTCTCCGCTGGACTGGCTTTCGCAGTACAACTCGGCTCCTACGCCTTTCTGCGGCCGGCCCGTCCGGGGAAGGGCGCACCAGGCGAGCTGTTGATACGTTGGGCGGTTGGCGCTGTTATGAGGTTGTTCGTGCTGGTACTGTACGCGCCACTGGCGAGGATAATGAACATCTCGCTCGAGGCGGCGCTGGTGAGTCTGGTGACGTTCTTCTTCCTGACGATGATGGCCGAACCACTGCTGCTCGAATATGACCGCTGACGCCAAAGACTTCATTACCCCGCACATCACCGACGGGCACACACTCGACTACCCGTGCTTTCACACGGGGTTCGTGTGCGAGTACGAGCTGCCGCGCTGGGATCCGATCCACATCGGGCGCTTCGCCATCGACATCTCGCCCACCAGGCACGTGGTGATGCTCTGGATCGCGGCGCTCCTCTGCATCGTCACGACCCTCGTCGCTTTGCGGGCGCACAACCGCCGAACGCGTGAAGGAAAGGCGCCGAGCGGATTTGGAAACGGCCTCGAGGCGCTGGTGCTCTACCTGCGGAACGAGGTCGTCATTCCGAACGTCGGCGCCCACGGCAACGGCTACGTGCCGTACCTGCTAACGCTCTTCTTCTTCATTCTCTTCGCCAACCTGCTCGGGTTGATTCCTTACGGGTCAACGGCCACGGGAAACATTTCGGTCACGGCGACGCTCGCGATCGTAACGTTCATCGTCGTCGAGATCGCGGGCATGAAAGCGCTGGGCAAGGGTTACATCAATACGATAATCTTCTGGCCTCACGACATGTCGCTGGGGATGAAGCTCTTCATCTCGCCGATCCTCACTCCGATCGAGCTGATGGGAAAGCTCACGAAGCCTTTCGCGCTGGCGATCCGTCTCTTCGCGAACATGACGGCCGGCCACGTTGTCCTGCTCGCGCTCATCAGTCTAATCTTCGCTTTCGGAAGCTGGCTGCTGGTGCCGATACCGATTCTGATGGCGCTCGGCATCTCGATTCTGGAATTGTTCGTCGCATTTTTGCAGGCGTTCATCTTCACGCTTCTGTCCAGTGTGTTCATTGGGCTGATCCGCGAGGGTGCACACTGACGCGGAGACAAGCTCAGCTTCGCGTAGGTATCCGGCCGAGCGGGTCGGAGAAGTCCGTTGGGACGAGAGTCCCGCTGACGGACGGCGACCGGAAGGTCGCGAGCATGACATATCACGATTGACGAAAGGGGAAACACAATGGTCTCGATCTTTCCGCTGCTTCAGGCTGCTGCCACGTTCTCCCGCGAGTATACGGGCGCGTGGAGCATGCTCGGCGCCGGCATTGGCGCGGGTCTCGCCGTAATAGGCGCGGGCATTGGTATCGGTCGGCTCGCGGGGCAAGCAATGGATGGAATGGCGCGCCAGCCCGAAATGGCGGGGCGCATTCAGACGGGCGCGATCATCTTCGCGGCGCTAATCGAAGGAGCCGCGCTGTTCGCAATCGTCATCGCGTTCATGATTCAGGGTAAGTTCTCGTTCTAACGCAGTACGGACGTGGATCGTGACGCTCAGGAGCGCCGCGATCCACGCTCCGGATACTCCAACACGATGCAAACATGACGCATTTCATCTTCGCACTCCTCCAGCACGGCACCGTGGCTCCCGAGGAATCGGAGCAAGCGGGCAGCCTGCTCTCGCTGCACGGCGGGCTGATGTTCTGGACGCTGGTAACGTTTCTCCTCCTGTTCGCGATTCTTGGCAAGCTCGTTTTCCCGAAGATCACCGCCGCCGTCGAGGCGCGTGAAAAGGCGCTCGAGGAAGCGATCGAGGGCGCCAAGCGCGATCGTGAGGAGGCAGCCCGTGTGCTGGCCGAGCAGCAGCGGCAGATCGAGGCGGCGCGTCTGGAAGCGCAGAAGATCATTGTCGAAGGACGCCAGGTCGGCGAAAAGCTTCGCGCCCAGATGGTTGAAGAGACGCATCAGCAGCAGCAACAGATGCTGGAGCGCGCGCGTCGCGAGATCGAGCAGGAGAAAGAGCGGGCGATCGCCGAGCTGCGGCGTGAGGCCATCGAGCTGGCGATCGCCGGCGCGAGCAAGGTGATCGAGAAGAACCTCGACGACCAGGCGAACCGGAAGATCGTCGAGAGCTTTCTGGCGTCGATCCCCGCGCGAGAGGTGAAGCGCGGATGAACGACGCGACGATCGGGCGCAACTACGCCGAGACTCTGCTGACGCTCTCCAAAAAGGACGGGCAGCAGGAAGAATGGGGCGCCCTCATCGACGCCATCGGTGTCGCGATGCAGGAAAATCGGACCCTCAAGACCTTCATGGAGTCGCCGAAGCTCGCGGCATCGCAGAAGATTGAGATCCTGTCGCGGGCGTTGGGCAAGAAAGTTCCGCCGGTCTTCCTTCGCTTTCTGGAGATAGTGATCTCCAAGCGCCGTCAGATGCTGATTCCGGTGATTGCCTCGGAGTACCGCGCGCTGATAGACGAGTCGGAGGGCATGGTCCACGCCAATGTCACCGTGGCGCGGGAGCCGGCTGACTCGGAAAAGGAGGCGCTGGCGAGACACCTGTCTCGGCTTCTCGGGCAACGGGTGGTGCCGCACATCACGCTCAACCCCGCCATTCTGGGGGGTCTGATCGTGAAGATCGGGGATACAGTCATGGACGGTTCCGTGAGGCGACGGCTGGCCACCCTCAGAAGCAGGATGCTGGCGACGGTTACGCGCTAGCCGACGGTTCCCGCTCGCCCGGGGCGCGAGCTACAGCACAACGATCAGCTTGGGCGTACTTATTGAAGGGCCGCAGTTCGGTGCGGCCTTTTCTTTTGATCAACTGTCCGACTCTCCGCATACATATGTTATTCAACGACAAGGCGCCGATTAGACTGCTTTCGGCCACAACCCTGGTGTTGCTGGCGCTTGGCTCGCGCGCAGGCGCACAAGTCAATCCCGGGCTCCAGCCCGGTCTCACCCGTGGACCCGGCGTGGCGCGGAAGATCTCCCTCGACGAAGCGATTCGCTTGGCGCAGCAGAATTCGCCGGACGCGATCCAGGCCGAGGGTGCGGAGAGAACCAGCAAGGCAGCCCGGGTGTCGGCGATTGGAGCAATTATGCCCAGCGCGACCCTGAACGCGGGACGCGTGATTCAATTCGGCGGCGGCCAGACTCGCATCAACCAGAACGGCGAAGAGGTCACCATCGCGCAGAAGCCTGTGAACAGCACCGGCCTCTCGATGAACATGACGCTCTTCGACGGCGGACAGCGTCTCTACAACCTGCGCACCGCGAAGTCCCAGATCGAGGCGGCTGAGGCGAATCGCGTCGCGGTGAAGTACAACGTCGCGCTCAACGTCAAGCAACAGTACTATGCCGTGCTCGCCGCGATCGAGAGCGAGGACGCCGCCACGCTCCAGATGGCGCAGGCGAACGAGCAGTTCAAGACGTCAATCGCGAAGGTACGTGCCGGCGTCGCGACGAGATCTGATTCACTGCGCGGAGTGATTCAGGTTGGAAACGCGCAGCTGGCGCTGATCAACGCGCAGAGCAGCAAGGAGGCGGCGGACGCCTCCCTCACCAGACTGGTGGGATCACCGGTGCCGGTGACGGCGGATCCAGCGTCGATGCAGGAAAACATGGCTGCGCTCCCGGACAGCGCCGAGCTCGCGGCGCTGGCTTTGAAAGGCCCGGCGGTAGAGCAAGCGCAGGCAAACCTCGATGCGGCGAAGGAGTCGAGGAAAGCATCGAAGACGACTTATCTCCCGTCGCTGAGCGCGAGCTATTCGCGCAGTGGCAGCGGGACCGACCCGCGCTTCGGTCTCGGTAACGATCCGTTTTCCTACAACGGCCGGCTGTCTTTCTCGCTCTCCTATCCGCTGTTCAACAACTTCCAGCGCGAGGAGCAGGTAGTGCGCGCGAAGGTGGCGGAGGTCAACGCGAAGGCGGCGTTGCGCGACACGGAGCTCGGGGCTCAGGAGTCGCTGACCCAGAACATTGGCGCGCTGCGCAGCGCCTCGCAGCGGGTCGCGGTGCAGGCGGCTTCGGTCACGGCGGCGCAAGAGGACGTTCGGGTGCAGCAGCAGCGATACAACATTGGCGCATCGACGTTGCTGGACTTGATCACTTCGCAGGCGGCGCTGGCGCAGGCGCGGCAGGCGCTGATTCAGGCGCGTTACGACTATAGAATTGCGAGAGCGCAGCTCGAGGCGCTCGTCGGGCGGGAGCTGCAATGATGCGCGCGTCCGGAATTGCGCTCGCGATCGCAGTCGCACTTGGCTCCTGTAAGAAGACCACTGATCCCTCGGTAGTGATCGAGACTGCACCTGTCGATCGGCGCAGCATCGTGCTGAGCGCGCAGGCGAATGGCACCGTGGAGCCCGTCGTAATCGTCGAGGTGAAGTCGAAGGCGTCGGGCACGATCATCCGGATGCCGGTTGATATCGGCTCCAACGTCAGGGTAGGAGATCTGCTCGTTCAGATCGACCCGCGCGACGTGCAGAATCAGTACGACCAGGCGGCGGCGGATCTCAGCTCGGCCACTGTCTCGAGGGCGGTATCGCTGGCACAGCGTAACCGATCCGCGGATCTCTACAAGCAGAACATCATCACGGCGCAGGAGATGGAGGCGGCGACGCTTGCCTTCGCGAACGCCGACGCGTCAGTGATCAAGGCGCGGACGAATCTCTCGATAGCCAGGGTGAGGCTCCAGGACGCGACCGTTACCGCTCCGGCGAACGGCACGATCATCGAGCGGCCGGTGTCGGTGGGAATGGTCATAACGTCGGCGACGTCTTCGGCGAGCGGGGGTACGACCATTCTCAGGATGGCCGATCTGAGCAACGTGAGAATGCGCTCGTTCGTGAACGAGACCGACATCGGCAACGTGAAGCCGGGGCAGGTCGCCACCGTAACCGTGGATGCGTATCCGAACCGCAGGTTCGTCGGAGTCGTGGAGAGGGTTGACCCACAGGCCATCGTTCAGTCGAGCGTGACGATGTTCCCGGTGCTCGTGAGTCTCAACAACTCTGATGGCGCACTGAAGCCGGGAATGAACGGTCAGGTGGTGATGGACATCGCGCGCAAGGACAACGTGCTCGCTGTGCCGAGCGACGCGATACGGAACGCGCGCGACGCGGCGACGGTTGCATCGGTGCTCGGCGTAAGCCCCGACTCGCTCAGGTCGATGCTGGCCGCGGGTCGCCGCGGCGGAGCAGGAGGCGCTCGCGGCGGCGCCGCTTCGTCAACTGCATCGGCAGCGGGTAGGCCGGACAGCGCGGCGCGCGCGCGATTCCGCGCCGGCGCCAGCTCGACACCGGGAAGCTTCGGCGGAGACTCGACGCGCAGACGCCGCTTCGCCCAGGGCGGCGCGGGCGGGGCCGGATCGACAGGAGGAGCTTCATTCGGCAGCGGCCAGGGCGGCGGCGGCGCCGGCACGGGTGGCGGCGGCGGGAGGGCCGGCATGCAGATAGTATTCGTGAAGAAGGATGGGAAATACACGCCGCGTGTCGTGCGCGTTGGCATCAGCGATTTCGACTACACCGAGATTCTGAGCGGAGTCAATCAGGGCGAGCAGGTCGCACTCCTGGGCGCGGCGCTGCTGCAGGCGCAGCGTGAGCAACAGCAGCAACGGATCAGAGCTGGCACCGGTGGTGGCTTGCAGCAACAGCAAGCGCCTGCGGGCGGAGGCGGCGGCGGTGGTGGTGGCGGTCGTCCAGGTGGCAATTAGCAGCGGGGGGAACGGATATGCTGCTCGGTGAAACTATAGGCGTCGCACTCGGCGCGTTGAGAGCCAACAAACTGCGGTCGTTCCTCACGATGCTCGGCGTCGTCATCGGCGTCGGAGCGGTCATCACTGTAGTCGCGCTGGGCCGTGGCGCGCAGCAATCAGTCAACGCCCGGATCTCCGCGCTTGGGACGACGCTGCTGACGGTCAACCCGGGACAGATCTTTGCGCCCGGCGGTGTCGCCTCCGGCGGCGATCGAGCGGTAATGAAAGTTTCCGACGCGAAAGCGCTCGACTCGGCGGGATCGGCGATCGCAGCGGTCGAGCCCGAGATGCAGAAACAACTTCAGGTTCAGTATCTCAACACGAACACCAATACGACGATCCTCGGGACGACGCCGAACTATCTCGAGGTCCGCAAGTACAGCATCGCTCAAGGGAAGATGTTCACCGCCGGCGACGATCGGGCGAGCCGTCGCGTCGCGGTTCTGGGTGCAACGGTGCCGGACAATCTCGGCGTGCCGGCGGCAAATCTCATCGGGCAGAATGTTCGCATCGGTGGCTTCCTGTTCGAGGTGATCGGTGTTCTGGCGAGCAAGGGAACCACCGGCGGATTCGGCAATCCCGACGATCAGGTGCTGATCCCGATCACGACGGCGCAGTTCCGTGTCTTCGGCAGCGACAGGCTGCGGCAGATCGGCGTACTTGCGTCGTCGGAAGCGGAGATTCCGACTGCGATGGCGCAGATTCAGCGAGCGCTCAGACGCGAGCACAGGTTGCGGGTAGGCATTCCGGATGATTTCCAGATTCGCAATCAGGCCGACTTCCTGAACACCCTCGGTGAGACGACGCAGATCTTCACCTTTCTTCTCTCGGGAATTGCAGCGGTGAGCCTGCTCGTCGGCGGGATCGGCATTATGAACATCATGCTCGTGTCGGTGACCGAGAGGACGCGCGAGATCGGCGTGAGAAAGGCGCTGGGCGCGACACCGAGGAACATTCTGCTCCAGTTCCTGATCGAAGCAGTAGTTCTTTGCCTGTTGGGCGGGGTTGGTGGAATCGTGTTCGGCTGGGCGGGCGCGTTCGCGCTGTCGAAGTTCGGGAACTTCAATACGTCGGTGGCACCGTCGTCGATCCTGCTGGCGTTCTTTTTCTCGGGATTCGTCGGGATACTGTTCGGGGTGTGGCCGGCACGCCGGGCGGCGAGTCTCGACCCGATACAGTCGCTCCGCTACGAATAAGGACCCGAAAAGTACCTGCTGCCCGCTGATAGCCAACGACGCTAACAGCCATCTGCTGCCTACGTCGGGACAGATTCTCGCCGGCGCGACATACGCCACTCTTACGAGCGGCGGTGCCTACCTCTACGTTATGAGTCCCAAGCGTGAGACTCAGCAGAGGAGGCCTTGTGAGAGACTGTAATTCTCGAATTTTGGTTGCGTTGACGGCGTTGGCTAGCCTCGCGCTCCCTGGCGCCGTTGCGGCGCAGGTTCGCACTGCGGTGCCACTCATACCGATCGAGCATTTCTTCGACAATCCGGAAATCGGTGGCGCGCAGATCTCGCCCGACGGACGGTGGCTCTCGTACGTCAAGCCGTACAAGGGAAAGCTGAACGTCTACATCCGGCCGGTGAACGGCACGGAAGCGGACGAGCGTCTGATGACGACCGACACCGTGCGGCCCATCGGGCAGTATTTCTGGTCGCGCGATGGCCGCTACATCCTCTACTCCCAGGATAAGGGCGGAAACGAGAACTTCCGAATCTATGCCGTGGATCCGACGCAGCCGGGGACACCGGTCGGGCGCGATCTCACGCCCTTCGACAAGGTGCGAGCGGTGATCTTCGCGGTCCCACGGTGGACACCAGGAAAAATCCTTATCGGACTAAACAGGCGCACTCCGTCAGCGTTCGACGCCTATTGGCTCGATCTGGCGAGCGGCAAGCTCGACCTCGCGGTCGAGAATACCGGACGACAGGGCGGCTTCATGGTCGACAAGTCGGGACAGATTCGGGTTGCTACCCAGGCGACGCCGACTGGCGCCAACGAGATTCTGGTGCGCGCGAAGGACGGGGATCCGTGGAGAACGCTCGCGACTTACCCGGCTACCGAGGATGTGACGCCTCTGAGAATCTCTCCCGATGGACGGCAACTCTACGTGAGGAGCAACGCCGGAGCGGCCAATCTCTCTCGGCTGCTCCTCGTCGATCTCGATACCGGCAAGGAAACGGTCATAGAGGCCGACCCACAGGGCGACGTGGATTTCGGCTCGGCGGTGTTCAGCGATGTCACGGACTCGCTAATCGCGACGACTTACACCGGCGACACGGTGCGCATCTACCCGCGCTCGAAAAAGGTTACGAAGCTGATCGCCGATGTCCGGAAGCTCCACGATGGGACTCCCGGCATCTCGTCGTCTACGTCCGACGAAAACAAGTACATCGTCTCCTTCAATTCACCGACCGATCCGGGCGCGACTTATCTCTACGACGCGAAGACCGGGAAATCGAAGTTCCTGTTCCGTCCGCGCCCATGGCTCAAGCCGGCGGAGCTCTCGAATGTGACTCCCGTTTCCTTCGCCTCGCGGGATGGGCTCAAGCTGCACGGCTATCTCACGACTCCACGCGGTGTCGAAGCGAAAAATCTGCCGATGGTGCTGCTGGTTCACGGGGGACCGTGGGCGAGGGACAACTGGGGATATCAATCCGAGGCGCAGCTCCTCGCCAATCGCGGGTACGGGGTTCTGCAGGTCAACTATCGAGGGTCCACTGGATACGGCAAGAGCTTCTACAACGCCGCTGTCAAGGAATTCTCGGGGAAGATGCACACCGACTTGCTCGATGGCGTGAACTGGGCGGTGCAGCAGGGAATCGCCAACCCGAAGAAAGTAGGGATTTACGGCGGCTCATACGGCGGGTACGCGACGTTAGTGGGAGTGACGTTTAGCCCGGATGTCTTCGCCTGCGGTGTCGATTACGTCGGACCGTCGTCGCTCGTGACGCTGGTCGAGTCGTTCCCGCCTTACTGGCGTCCGGCCATGGAAGGGTCCTGGTTCCGCTTCGTCGGCGATCCTGCTAAACCCGATGATCGGGCAGACATGCTCGCGCGCTCGCCGCTCACCAGGGTGGACAGCATTCGGGTTCCCTTGCTCGTCGTTCAGGGAGCCAACGATCCGCGTGTGACAAAACTCGAGGCGGATCAGCTCGTGGCCGCGCTGCGAGATCGCGGCGTGAAGGTGAAATACATTGTCGCGCCGAACGAGGGCCACGGCTTCGCAAATGCGGATAACAGGATGGCGCTTTACCGGTCGATGGAGCAGTTCTTCGGCGACTGTCTTGGAGGTCGCGTACAGCCGACAGTTGGAGAGTCGATTTCCAAGCACCTCACGGGACTAATCGTAGATCCCGACTCTGTTAAGCTGGGGAAAAAGAAGCCGTAAGACGCATCGCGCTTACTAAAAAATCAATGGAGGTCGAATGAGACTCCGCTTCTTCGCGGTCTCTCTGTTGTGTCTTGCCGCCGGGACTGCGGGCGCGCAGGCGGGCAAATCGGCGCAAGCGGGCAAGAGTCCCGAGCTGCGCATCGACTACACCGAGGAAACGCTCCCGAACGGGCTCCACGTGATCTACCACGTCGATCACTCGACACCGGTAGCCGCTGTTCTTGTGATGTACAACGTTGGCTCCAAGAATGAGGAACCGGGCAAAACCGGATTCGCGCATCTCTTCGAGCACATGATGTTCAAGGGCTCGAAGAACGTTGCCGATGGACAGCATTGGGCTCTCCTCGAGGCGGCGGGCGGTCGCGCCGGCGCCGACATCAACGGAACCACCAGCTGGGACCGAACGAACTACTTCGAGCAGGTTCCATCGAACCAAGTGGAGTTGGCACTGTGGCTCGAGTCGGACCGCATGGCGACTCTCACCGAAACGCTGACCCAGGCGAAGCTCGATAACCAGCGCGACGTGGTGAAAAACGAGCGCCGCCAGAGCTACGACAATCAACCATACGGAACCTGGTCCGAGCGGGCACCAGCCGCGCTGTTTCCAGAAGGTCATCCTTATCATCACAGCACGATTGGCTCGATGGCAGATCTTTCCGCCGCGAGCGTGGAAGATGTCCGGAGCTTCTTCAAGACCTACTACGCCCCGAACAACGCAGTTCTCGTAATTGCGGGAGACATCGACGTTCCCCAAACGAAGGCCATGGTGCGACAGTACTTTGGCTCGATCCCGCGCGGCCCAGCGGTGCCGCGGTTGAGCGACATGTCTCTTCCCGCCCTCATTGGTCGCGAACAGCGTATCGTGGTCGTCGACTCGCAGGCGCCAGCTCCGGCAGTATTCGTCGCATACCGGGTTCCATCGGCGAAAGATCGGCGAGCGCCGGTTGTTGGTTTGCTTGGCGATGTCATTGGCGGTGGTCAGTCAGCGCGCCTGCAGGAAGCGTTGGTGCGGCGACAGCAGATCGCGACAAACGTCTTCGGAGGGAACTTCGGGCTTGTTGACGGCGCAGACATGTTGTTCTTCGCCGCGATTGGAAAGCCCGGTTCCAGCGCGGATTCGCTCGAGAAGGCTATTCTCGGCGAGCTGGCTGGAGCGAGCAGCTTCACCCAGTCCGAGCTGGAACGGGCGCGCGCGTCGGAGCGGTTCGGCTTCGTCAACGGACTGCAAACGACTGGCGGATTTCAGGGACGTGCGGATCGGCTCGCTGAAGGCTGGACGTACTACCGCGATGCCAATCACGTCAACCGGGTGTTGAGGGAGTACGACCGCGTAACGCTTGCCGATCTCAATGAGCTCGCGCGCGAGCGCCTGGTTCCCGCAAACAGGGTAACACTGGTATTCGTGCCGGTGAAAAAGGCACCGACTTCCACTTCTTCAACGAGGGCGCCTTAAATGCGCGGTCAAAGACTCAGCAACACGATCGCGGCGCTTTCGCTGGCGGCTGTCGCGGGCAATGCCTCCGCGCAGACTGTGAAGCCACCACCAGCCGGAGCGCTTCGCCCTTACGCCTTCCCGCGTGTCGAACAATTCCAGCTGCCCAACGGCCTCAAGGTGGTGGTGGTCGAGAAACACACCCTGCCTGTGATCGAAGGTCGTCTTATGCTGGATGCCGGGGCGCAGCGGGAACCCGCGGCGAAGAACGGAATGGCGTCATTGACCGGCCGCCTTCTCTCAGAGGGAACGGCGGACTTGACCGGTACAGAGATAGCGCGCCAAATGGACCTGCTTGGCGCGCAATTCAGCAGTGGCGCCGGATACAGCACTTCGTTCGTGGACGTCGTCGCGCTCAAGAACGTATTCCCTCAGGCGCTCGGCATCGCGGCGAAAACGGTCCTTACACCGAGCTTCCCGCAGAACGAGTTCGTTCGTCTGAAGAACGAAGCGCTCGCCGCGTATCAACAAAGCCACGCCCGGACGGCAGGCCTGGCTGCCGACGCATTCATACGGGCTGCCTTTGACACGATCGCTCCTTTCTCGCGTCCGTCGAATGGAACACCGGCGACAATCGGTAGACTGACTCGTGACGACGTCGTGAGCTGGCACCGCGCGATGTATACGCCGTCCTCGGGGACCCTGCTGCTTGTCGGCGATCTCACTCCGGCGGAAGCACGCACGATTGCGCAGCAGACGTTCGGCAGCTGGACGGGCGCTCAGGCTCCGCTCGCTGCGGTGTCGAATCCAATTCGCGCGAGCACCAGCACTCGCATCATCCTCGTGGATCGTCCTGGGTCGGTGCAATCGACCATCGTCGTCGGCCAGCCCGGTATTCAGGCGACCGATCCGGATTACATCCCGATGGTCGCTCTCAATCAGGTTCTTGGCGGTGGCTTCAGCTCGCGAATGAACATGAACCTTCGCGAGAAGTACGGTTACTCTTACGGCGCCTTCACCGCTCTCGACCTGAGAAGAGGAGCAGGCGCGTTTCGTCTGAATTCAGAAGTGCGGACCAATGCGACTGATTCGGCTGTAGTCCAAGCGCTCAGCGAATATCGGAGAATCGTGGCGGAGCCGGTCCCTGAGTCAGAGCTGCGAGGCGCGGTCAACAATCTCGTGTCGAGCTTTCCCAGCACCATGCAGACAGTTCAAGGTCTCTCACAAAGCCTGCAGGGCCTCATCATCTGGGGATTGCCGCT
>Ga0184605_10000375_pt1 | contig 13167 bp, 6 predicted proteins | sample PLM0_30_coex_FD_132995 | JGI IMG/M metagenome (GOLD analysis project Ga0184605, IMG submission 132995) | Groundwater sediment microbial communities from an aquifer in East River, Colorado, USA - PLM0_30_coex | ecosystem: Environmental > Terrestrial > Soil > Riparian zone | place: USA: East... | reverse complement strand
CTACGAGGTGTGGGTCGAGAGCGCTCAGGCGATCGAGCTCTGGGACGCCCTCGTGCGGGCCGGGAGCGCCTACGGCATCCGGCCAGCCGGGATGCTTGCCCTCGACATCGCGCGGATCGAGGCAGGGCTGATCCTCATCGAAGCGGATTTCGACTCCGTGCGGCGCGCGCTGATTCCCGAGCAGTCGTACTCGCCCTTCGAGCTGGGCGTCCTGGGCCGCTTCGTCGACTTCGAGAAGCCGGTGGAGTTCGTCGGCCGTCGCGCGCTCGAGCGGGAACAGGATCGCGGCGGGCCTCCGCGGAGGCTCGTCGGGCTAGAGCTCGAATGGGAGCCACTCGAGGAGCTGTACCGTGCGAAGGGGCTGACGCCGACGCTGGAGCCGGCCGCCTCGCGCGTCCCCGTTCCTCTGTACGCGCGGGGCCGCCAGATCGGGAAGGCGACCAGCACGACATGGAGCCCGACACTGAAGAAGGTGGTTGCGCTGGCGTCAGTCGCCGCCGACCAAAGCAAGCTCGGCACGAGGATCGACGTCGAGTGGACGGTGGAGGCGCGGCGCAGCCGGACGGCGGGGACGGTGGTGAAGCTGCCGTTCTTCAACCCGATGCGCAAGACCTCGACGGTCGCTCGTTCACCAGCCCCCTAGCTTCACAGTCGGCGAACTCGACAAGGACGCGATCGAGATCGGGGCACGGCCTGCACCGTTTCAAAGTAGCGCCACATCACGCGCCGAAGCAGCTCGGGTCGAGCCGCTCGCCGAGCGCTGTCGAGCCTGCGACGTCGGTGAACAAAACCGTCACGACCTTCCGTGTCTCCGCGTCATTCGAAACAGCGGCGAGCGGCGCACCGCAGGCATGGCAAAGGCGCGCCGGAGAGGTTCTCACGTCCACACGCGCTGCACACCATGCCTGCCAGCGTATGCCGTGGCGTACGGCGCGAACAACGGGGCAGGATTTGAACCTGCGACCTCCGGGTTATGAGCCGCCTGCTTATGTACACCGGTTCCGCCGTGTTCGGTCTAAAAGCAGGTTCCAAGCCAATCGCCCACAGCCGTTGGATTTAGGCCGAACACGCTGACATCGCTACGGAAGCTCGATGCTTGCAGAACGCTTGCAGTCGCCAGTCGATCCGACGGACTTGAGCGGACGCCTGCCTGTCACGCCGGAGGTCGCGGGTTCGAGTCCCGTCGCTCCCGCTCTATGTCTCCCCTGCAAAAACGCCTTGTTGTGCTCAATGAGCCTTCGCGACCCTCGGAACGGTTGTGCCTACGCCGCGGCGGACGAGTGGCGCAGGCCGGCGAAGCCGCGGTCACCTTTGAGCTCAGCTGACCGGAGGTTGCCGCGGTACACGCTCGGCGAGCATCGTCTGCACGGCCTCGTCCGAGAGGCCTGCGACGCGTAGGAGCAACTGCGCGGTCTGCTCGAGAGCGGCGGGGTCAGATGCCTCCTCTCCAAGCGCCTCCGCCATCTCGGCCACCGTCGGCGCATCGAACAGACGCCGAAGCGGCAACTCGACATCGAACGCGTCACGCACGCGCGAGACGAGCGTCGTGCCGAGCAGGGAATGACCCCCGAGGTCGTTGAAGAAGTTGTCCTCAACGCCGACGTGCGGGACACCGAGCAGGTCGCCCCAGATCGTGACGAGCACTTCCTCGACCGCGTTGCGCGGCGCGACCGTTTCGCTCGAGCGGTGTGCCGCGTACCCGGGCTCGGGTAGGCGCGCCCGGTCGACCTTGCCGCTCGGCGTCAGCGGGAGCTCCTCGAGGAAGACGAACGCTGCCGGGATCATGTGCGCGGGGAGTGTCGCCTGGAGGAGGCTCCGCAGCTCCGGTGGGGACGTTTCCGTCTCGCGGCGCGTCACGACGTAGGCGACGAGCCGCGCATCCTCCCGCTCCGGGTCGCCCCGGAGGACCACGGTCGCCTGCTCGACCGCCGGGTAGCGGCGGAGAGCGACCTCGATCTCGCTCGGTTCGATCCGGAACCCGCGCAGCTTGATCTGGTTGTCGAGGCGCTCTAGGAACTCGAGGTTGCCATCGGAGAGGAAGCGAACGACGTCGCCGGTTCTCCACACAAGCGCCCCCGACGCGTTCGCGAGCGGGTCCGGCACGAGCTTCTCCGTCGTCATGTCCGGGCGTCCGATGTAGCCGCGAGGCAGGCCGTCGCCGCCGACATGCAGCTCTCCTGGGACGCCGATCGGCACCGGACGGCCGTGCCGGTCGAGGGCGTATGCCTTCACGTTCCAGAGCGGGCGGCCGATCGGGACGCACCGATGCGGCGCGGGCTCGCGTGTGGGATCCCACCAGGTCGCGTCCCAGAACTCCGACGTCCCGTAGACGTTGTAGAGCGTCGCGTGCGGCATGCGCTCCGCGAAGCGTTCGTAGAGCTCGGGCGACAGCGGCTCACCCGTCGTGACCCAGAACGTGAGCGCCGGCAGGCGCAGATCGAGGTCCGGGTGCCCATCGAGGAGCACGCGCAGGAGCGAGGGCACGACCCAGATCCGTGTGACGTCATGGTCGTGGAGTGTCTGGACGAGCGCCTCGGGCTCGACCAGCGCGTCGGCGGGGACGATCACCGTCGGGACCCCTTGGAGCAAGCCGCCGAAGAGCTCCCAGATCGAGTCGACGAAGCTGAGCGCGGTCTTCTGCGAGCAGACCTCGTGCTCGCGGAACGGGTACTCCGACCACATCCAGGCGAGACGGTTGAGGATCTGGCGATGGTTGACGGCGACGCCCTTGGGCTTCCCGGTCGAGCCGGAGGTGTAGATGGCGTACGCGAGGCGCTCAGGGTCGTGACGCGAGGCTGGATTCGACGCGGGTCGCTCGTCAATCGAGGATCGATCCGAATCGACTCGCACGACCGCCCCGTCGAAGTCGAACGCGCTCGCGTAGGCCCCGTCGGTCAAGAGGACGGCGACGCGGGCGTCGTCGAGCATGTAGCGGAGACGAGCGCGGGGGTAACGCGGGTCCAGCGGCAGATATGCGCCACCCGCCTTCAACACGCCGAGGATCGCGACGACCGCATCCACGGACCGGTCGAGGCAGACGCCGACGAGGACCTCCCGGCCGACGCCGAGCGCATGCAGGTGGTGTGCGAGTCGGTTCGCGCGCCGGTTGAGCTCGCCGTACGCGATCGTCTCACCGCCGTAGAGGAAGGCGGGCGCCTCGGGTGTCTGCGCCGCCCGCTCCTCAAAGAGCTGCGCGACGCTCCGGCCCGCGGAGTATTCGTGTTCGGTGTCGTTCCATGCGCGGAGTTGGTCCACGTCCTCGTTCGTCAAGAGCGGCAGCTCTGAGATCCGGCGGTCGGGATCGTCGACGATGCCCTCGAGGAGGACCTCGAAGTGCCGGAGCATCCGCGCGATCGTGTCGTTGTCGAAGAGGTCGGTGCTGTACTCGATCTGCCCGACGGCCGCGTCGCCGGCTTCCCACAACGTGACGGCCATATCGAATGCGGCGACCCCGAGCTGCACCTCGGTGAGCCGGCCGTCGGCCGGTGGCTCCTGCTGGGGGAGCCCGGCGGTGGAGGGAAGCTGGAAGACAACCTGGAACAGCGGGTTCCGCGAGAGGTCGCGTTCGGGCTGGAGCTTCTCGACAAGCATCTCGAACGGCACGTCCTGGTGTTCGTAGGCGGCGAGCGCGGTCTCGCGCACGCGCCGCACGAGGTCCCGGAACGTCGGGTCGCCGCCGAGGTCGGTACGGAGGACGAGCGTGTTGACGAAGAAGCCGATCAGCCCCTCGATCTCGGCGCGGTTACGGTTCGCGATGTAAGTGCCGACGCCAAAATCGTCCTGGCCGGAGTAGCGGACGAGCAGCGCCTCGAAGGCCGCGAGCAGAGCCATGAACAGCGTCGCGCCCTCCCTGTGCGCGAGCTCGCGTAGCCTCGACACCAGTGTTCCCGGCAGCACGAATCCACGGAACGCTCCGCGGTTGCTCTGCACGGCCGGGCGGGGCCGATCGGTCGGAAGCTGCAGCGGCGGTAGGTCGACGAGCTGCTCGCACCAGTAGCTGAGCTGCCGCTCGAGCACCTCCCCCTGCAGCCACTCGCCCTGCCAGACGGCGAAGTCGCCGTACTGGAGCGGAAGCTCCGCGAGCGGAGACGGCCGACCTGCGAGGTAGGCGCCGTAGATCGCCGTCAGCTCACGGACGAAGACGCCCATCGACCAGCCGTCACAGGCGATGTGGTGCACGGTCAGGAGCAGCGCATGTTCCGTCGGCTGCAGCCGCAGCAGCATCACCCGCAGGAGCGGTCCCGCCGCGAGGTCGAAGGGTCGCTGGTACTCCTCGACCGAGATACGCTCTGCCTCCGTCTCCCGCTCCTTCGGCGGCAGGTGCGCGAGGTCGACCAGGGGGAGCCTCAGAGTGAGGTCGCGGCTGACGAGCTGCCTGGGCTGGCCGTCCTCGGCCGCGAACGTCGTGCGCAACACCTCGTGCCGCCGAACGAGCTCGTTGAGCGCGCGCTCGAGCACGGGTACGTCGACCGCCGCGTTGATCGGAATCGGGAGGTGAATGTTGTAGTAAGTGTTCCCCGGCGCGAGCTGGTCGAGGAACCACAGGCGCTGCTGGGAAAAGGAGAGCGGGTACGTGCGTCGTTCCTCATCCTGCGCACGCAGGAGCTCGGCGAGCAGGGCGCGCTTCTCGTCCGCGCGCAGCGTCAATGCGCATCGCCTCTATCCGGAGATAGCTCCCCCAGCAAGGCGTCGACCTCGTTGTCGGACAGGCGCCTGACGTCGACGGTCGCATCGGGCCCAGCGCGCGCAACCGGCGCCGCCGGAGCCGTGTCCCGTGCGCCGGCGCCTAGCACGGCGGCCAGGCATGCGACCGTCGGCGCTTCGAAGAGCGCCCGCAGCGGCAGGTCGATTCCGAACGTGTCGCGGAGACGGGACACGAGTTGCGTGGCGAGCAGTGAGTGGCCGCCGAGCTCGGTGAAGAAATCGTCGTGGACGCCAACGTCGTCGAGGTCGAGGAGCTCCGCCCAGATTTCGGCGAGCTGCTCCTCGAGTGGAATGCGAGGCGCGACGTAGTCCGCCACCGCCTCGAGCCGCACCCCGTCGGCGGCCGGCAGGGCGGCGCGGTCGGGCTTTTCGTTCGGCGTCAGGGGCAGCGCGTCGAGCAGTACGAAGCGCGCGGGGACCATGTAGTCGGGCAAGCGGTCGGCGAGGAAGCTCCGCAGCTCGGGCACAAGACGGCCCGCGAGCTTTCCCTGCAGGGGGTCGTTGGCATAGACGCGCCACGGCTCCGGGGTGCTCGACGAGACGGGGAACGGAACGTGGCCGGCCCTCGGCCGGCCCACGGGGTCGAGCACGACGTCGAACGCGCCGTCGGGGCCGTGGCGCGCCCAGCTAAAGGCAGCGTTGTAGCCGGCCGCCGCCGCGACCTCGGCGAGCTCCTCGGGGTCGACCGCAGCGGCTGCGGCGTCGTCCACGAGCTCGCGGAGCTCGCCGGCCGTCGTCGGACGCTCGGAGCCGACGAGCCAGTGCCAGCCGGCCACATCGGCGGCGACGCGCGCATTCGGCACACGAGCAAGGCCGAGCCTCTTTGGTCTGCCCTTCGCGAGGAGGCGCCCGAGCGCCGCCAGCGTCAGTTCGCTTGCGCCCCACTCGAGCCACGGCGGCGACTCGTCCGGGGGCGTCGCCTCTCCCACGCGGATCACGACCTGGTAGCGGAACCGGCTGAGCTCGTTGTGGCAGCGCATCCGCTTCGGCGCGATCTCGACCTGGTCGATCTGCGGCATCGAGCGGGCGAGCTCGACGAAGAACGCGGGATCGAGCGCGAGCTGCGCCTCCTGATCAGCCTTGAGCCGCGCCCGCCGGCGCAGCTGCTCGCCGCTCAGCGAGGCGTCCGCCTTGGAGAGCTCAACCGACGCGTGGAAGGCGTCGAGCAGCGGCAGGCTGCGGACGTCACCAACGAAGATCGCGCCGCCCGGGCCGGCGACGTCGACCGCCCGTTCGAGCAGGCGCACCAGGTAGTGGACGTCCGGGAAGTACTGAACGACCGAGTTGAGGACGACGAGATCGGCGCTCCCGGGGCAAAGCAGCGAAACGTCGTCCGCGAACGCGTGCTCCAGCCGCACGCCCGACCCGGCCGGGCCGAGCAACTCGAGATGCCTGCGGACGTGGTCGAGCGCGGCGCGGGAGAAGTCCGTTGCAACGTACGACTCGCAATGGGGCGCGACCCGGAAGAGGACGAGACCGGTTCCGCATCCGAGCTCGAGTACTCGTCGCGGGCGGAGCGCGAGGATGTCGGCGACCGTGTCGTCGAGCCACTCGCGCATCTCCTCGTCGGGGATCGGCTCTCCGGTGTAGCTCGAGTTCCAGCCGGTGATGTCAAAGGCGGGGTCGCGCGCGGCACGCTCTCGCCCGTACACGTGATCGTCGAACAGGGCCTGCCAGTGCGACACGTACTCGCTGCGGAGCTCGTCGCGGGAGGGGCCCTCTGCGCTCTCGCGGTAGCCGCCGCTCGGGACGATGTAGGCGACGAGCCGCTTATCGCCGTGCCGATCCTCCTGCGGTGCGACGACGGATTCCTGCACCCCGTCGTGCTCCCCGAGGACGGCCTCGACCTCGCCCGGCTCGACGCGGAAGCCGCGGATCTTCACCTGCTCGTCCAGTCGACCCACGAACTCGATCGTCGCGTCCGGCAACCACCGAACCAGATCACCCGTGCGGTACAGGCGGGACCGCGGGTGCGCGCCGAACGGGTCGGGGACGAAGCGCTCCTCGGTGAGCTCGGGGCGGTTCCAGTACCCGAGCGCGAGGCCGTCGCCGCCGATGTAAAGCTCGCCGGGGATGCCGACCGGCACGGGCTGACGGTGCGAGTCGAGCACGTAGACGGTCGTGTTCGCGATCGGCTTGCCGATTGGGATCGAGGTGGCGTGCTCGGGCACGTCGCCGATGAGGTGGCAGGTCGTGAATGTCGTCCCCTCGGTCGGCCCGTAGCCGTTGAGCAGGCTCTCGGGCGGGCCCCGCCTGAGGACCTCGCGGATCCAGCGCGGGTCGAGCGCGGAGCCGCCGACGAGGAGGTTCCGGAGCTTCGCGAAAGCGTCGGGTACCTCGCTCGCTATCTGATTGAAGAGCGCGGTTGTGAGCCAGAGGGTCGTGATTCCGTCCTCGCGGAGCTGAGCTGCGAACTCGTGCGGCGAAAGCGTCACGTCCTTCGTGATCCCGATGAGCGCCGCCCCGTTCAGCAACGCTCCCCAGATCTCAAACGTCGAGGCGTCGAAGGACACGTTCGAGACCTGCGCCACGCGGTCGGCCGGCGCGAGCTGGACGTAGTCGGTGTTTTTGACGAGGCGGGTGATTGCGCGGTGGGGGATGGTGACGCCTTTGGGTTGTCCGGTGGAGCCGCTGGTGTAGATCAAGTAGCCGGGGGTGTCGGGGTTGCTGGTGGGCTCGGGTGCGGTAGGCGGATGGTGGTGGGTGGGGGTTTGGTCGAGGAGAAGGGTGTTGGGGTGTGGGGGGAGGTTTTGGATTTGGTGGCTGGTGGTGATGAGGAGGGGGCGGGGGCTGGCTTGGAGCATGTAGCCGAGGCGGTGTCGGGGGTAGGGGGGGTCGAGGGGGCGGTAGGCGGCGCCTGATTTGAGGATTGCGAGCAGGCTCGTGATTAGCTGGAGAGAGCGGGGCAGGCAGACGGCGACGGGTTCTCCGGGTGCGAGCGAGTGTGTGGCGAGTTGGTGGGCGAGCCGGTTGGCGTCGGTGTCGAGTTGGGCGTAGCTGCGGCTTTCGCTTCCGTATTGGACTGCGGTGGCGGTGGGGGTGGCCTGTGCCTGGCGGGTGTAGAGCGCATCGACGGTCTGCTCGCGCGGGTAGGGGCGGCGGGTGTTCGTCCACTCGCGCAGCAGCTGCCGCCGCTCGCCCGCGCCGAGCAGCGGCAGCCGTGAGAGCGGCTGCTCGGGGTCTGCGACCGCGCCCTCCAACAGCGTTCGGTAATGACCGGCCAGCCGCGTCATCCGCTCCGCATCGAAGAGATCCGTGTTGTAGGTGAGCTGCGCGCCGAGCCCGTCATCGGTCTCCCACAGGTCGAAGGTGATGTCGAACTTCGAGGTCCCTGGCTCGACCTCGAGGGCCGTCAGCGTTTCCGTCTTCGCGCTCTGCACGAGCGTCGGCGAGCTGAAGAGCTGGAAAGTGACCTGGAAGAGGGGGTTGCGCGATAGGTCGCGTTCGGGCTGGAGCTTCTCGACAAGCATCTCGAAGGGCAGATCCTGGTGCGCGTAGGCGCCGAGGGCCGTCTCCCGCACCCGCCGCAGCAGCTCGTGAAAGCTCGGATCCCCGGAGAGGTCGGTGCGCAGCACCAGCGAGTTCACGAAGAAGCCGATCAACGGCTCCAACTCCGGACGGCCCCGCCCCGCAATCGGCGCCATCAGAGAGATGTCCTCCTGGCGGCGGTACCGGGAGAGCAGCGCCTTGAAGCCGGCGAGCAGGACCATGAAGAGCGTCGCCTGCTCGCTCCGCCCCAGCCCGCGCAGCTCCTCGGCCAGCGAGCCCGGCAGCGTGAACGAGTGTGAGGCGCCCCGATAACGCTGCACCGCGGGCCGCGGCCGGTCGGTCGGCAGCTCCAGCACCGGCAACCCCTCCAGCCGCCGCCGCCAGTACGCAAGCTGCCGCTCCAGCCGCTCCCCCCGCAGCCACTCGCGCTGCCAAAGCGCGAAATCCGCGTACTGCACCGCCAACTCCGGCAACGGCGACGGCCGCCCCAGCGCAAACGCCTCGTACAGCGCCGCCAGCTCGCGGAACACGACGCCGAGCGACCACCCGTCAGCGACGACGTGGTGCAGCGTCAGGAGGAAAACCCAGTCGCTCGGGCCGAGCCGCAGCAGCTGCGCTCGCAACAGCGGGCCGCGCGCCAGATCGAAGGGCGCCCGGGCCTCCTCCGCCGCGAGCCGCGCCACCTCGCGCTCGCGCTTGACCGGCTCGAGCGCCGCGACGTCGATCACGGGGAGCTCGACGCGCGCCGCCTCCTCGACGAGCTGTACCGGCTCCCCCTCAGCGACGGCGATGCGGGTGCGCAGGCTCTCGTGCCGGCGCACGAGCTCCGACAGCGCCCGTTCAAGCACCCCCACGTTCACCGGGAACCGGAGCCGTTGCGCAGCCGGCACGTTGTAGAACGAACTCCCCGGCGCGAGCTGATCGAGGAACCACAGCCGCTGCTGCGCGAAGGACAGAGGCGCCGGACCGGCGGTTGTCCTTTGAGCGATGACCTGCGCCTTCGGCCTCGCCAGGCCCTCCTCGGCGAGGAGCAGGTCGAGGAGCGCGCGGCGGTCGCCCGAGAGCCCGCCCGTCACGTCCACACCCGCTGCGAGACGCACGCGCGCGACCCGTCGGCCGCGAGAGCGACGGCATGGGCCGGCGGCGCGTCGAGGTCGTAAAGCGCGAACCCGCCCGGCTCGCCCGGCTCGCGCAGGAGCACCGGGCACTCGTCGAGCGAGACGTCGAAAGAGGCGAGGTCGACGGTGAGCCCGTCGCCCCGGGCCTTGAGATATGCCTCTTTCCGCGTCCAGCAGCGGAAGAAGGCCTCTGAGCGCTCGTGGGGAGGGAAGGCTCGGACCGCGGCGGCCTCGGCTGCCGAGAAGAAGGCCGCGGCCACGTGCTCCAATGGGAAGTCCTGCCGCACCCGCTCGATGTCGACGCCGATCTCCCGTTCGCGCGCGAACGCGAACAACGCCCGATCTCCGGTCCGCGAGAGGTTGATCGCGAGCGCGCTTTCGTCGAGCACCGGCTTGCCGTGAGCGCCGTAGCGAAAACGGACGCGGCGCGGCTCGACGCCCAGGTAACGCCCGACGAGCTCGCGCAGAATGCCGCGCGCGACGACGAACCGCATCCGGTCTCGGTCGGAGCGCAACCGGAGCGCACGATCGACCTCGCCTCGGCTCAGGTGCCAGCCGAGCGCGCGTCGCCGCTCCGCTCCCACGTCGAGCGACGCCGCCCAGACGTGGACGGCGTCCTCGGGCAGCCGCACCCGCACCTCAGCGGAGCTCATCGAGCAGCGCGCCGAGGTCGTGGGAGAGCGCAGAGAGGAACGTCGTCCGCGCGTGGCCGAGGAAGTAGAAATGGTTTCCGGCGAAGATCCGGAGCCCGAACGATGCGGAGGTCTGCGCGCGCCAACCCTCGAGCTGCTCCTGGCTCACCTCGTTGTCAGCGGCGCCGCCGAAGGCCGAGATAGATATCGCGAGCGGCTCCTCCGGCTCGTGGACGTACGTCTCGCAAACAGAGAAGTCCGCGCGGAGTGTCGGCAGTACGAGGCTGCGGAGCTCGGGGTTCTCGAAGACGTGACCGGGCGTCCCGTCGAGGCGCCGCAGCTCTTCGACCAGCGCCGGCTCTGGCAGAAGGTGGATCGGCGGGTCCGGGTCAGGGAGCTGCGGTGCGCGGCACGCCGAGACGAACAGCTGAAGCGGCTGGGGTCCGCCGCGGCGGCGGAGCTCCCGCGTCAGCTCGAACGCGACGAGCGCTCCCATGCTGTGGCCGAACAACGTGAAGGGCGCCCGAAGGTTCGGCTCGAGCGCGTCGGCGAGCGCCTCGACCAGATCCCGTAGCCGCGTGAACGGCCGCTCCGCAAGCCGGTTGTCGCGTCCGGGGAGCTGCACCGCGCAGATGTTGACGTCTGCCGGGAGGTCGTCCGGCCAGGTGCGGTACGCCGAGGCGCTGCCGCCGGCGTAGGAAAAGCAGACCAGCTGTAGGCGCCCGAGCTGGTGTGCCCGCAGCCGGGTGAGCCAGGCGTCGGCGCGGGTCGTGCTCATGCGATCGCGCCGCTAGGTCGGCTCGCTCTCGCCGGACGGGGCGGCGTTCTCGTACGTCGTAGCCGCCTGGAACGCGGCGCCGGCCATCATGGCCCCGGCAAGAGCGGGCGTCGTCGCAGCCGCTGTCGCTGCCGCTGCTGCGAGCGTCTGCGCGATAGCGGTGAACGCGCCGAGATCGATAGCGCCGACGTCCGTCTGCTCCCACCCGTCCTTCACTGCGCCGAGGTACGTGCGGTACGCGTCTGCGCATCGCTTTTGCACGTCCCCCGGCGCCATCGCTTCCTGGAGCGTGCGAATGTACGAGGCGTACGCATTCGAAGCGCGCTGCACCGCCTCGTCACGACCGCTCGCCTCCTGCACGGCGCGCATGTAGTTCACGTACGCCTCGGCGGCGAGGCGCGGCCCCTCCGGGGCCGTCCAGCCCTCGCTCAGCGTCCGCACGTAGTCCGTGTACGCGTCGAGCGCGCGCTGCTGGATCTCCTGCGGCACAGCGAGGTCACGCAGCGCTTGGACGTACTCGTCGTACTGCTCCGCAGCACGCCGCTGCAAGTCTTCGCGCAACTCGATGTCGTGGAGCGCGCGGAGGTAATCGTTGTGCGCTTCGACGAAGCGCCGTGCGACGTCGGTTGCGGGTGCCTGCTCCGTGACGGCCATTGTCTCTCCCTTCGCAGTCGCAGCACGTGCCGCAGGAATGCGTCTCGGGGCTCGGCGCGCCCGCGGTTGCTTCTCGTGCGTCATCGCGCCATCTCGAGGTACAGGCACCGGCGCTCGGCAGCTTCTCCCCGGCCCGGAGGCCGGCGACACTCGCCGCAGTGGCGCTGGCGCGCAACTCGCACCTCGTGTTTCCCCCCGCTCGTGTCGGAGCGCTCCATTTAACCCATCGGCGACCGCTTGTCAAGCGTCTTCGAGCGTCCCCCGGAATCTGCGCGCGCCGGAGTCCCACGCTCGCGGAGGTGCCACTCCCGGTCGGCCGTCTTCTTGTTCACGCGCGAGGAGTTACGAGGTCGACGCCAGCTCGTCGTCGGCCAGCAAGTGCACGACCAGCGCGGCGAGAATGTGATCGCAGTGTCAGTGACTGGCGAAGAAAAGGCCCGTGTTTGCAGGCCTTTGTTGAGTAGCGGGGGCAGGATTTGAACCTGCGACCTCCGGGTTATGAGCCCGGCGAGCTACCTGACTGCTCCACCCCGCGTCGCTTGGGGCGAATTATAGCTCGCCGGGCTTGAAACCGTGCTAGCTCGCCGCCAGCCCGGCAGCCGTCAGCGGGAGGCTGTTTGCCGATCCGAGCGCGGCCAGTTCTCCACCGGCGCCGACCCTCCAGCCGAACACCCGCCCGGTGTCGGCGTGCAACGCATAGAGGTACTCCCCGTCCGAGCTGAGCGCCTCGTCGCGAATCCCCGGCGTGCCCTCGACAGTCGTCCCCGCGACTGCTTCCTGCAGCTCGATGCTGCCGTCGTCGCCGATCGCGTACGTCGAGATCGTGCCGTCGCCGAAGTTGGTGACGAAGACGGTGCGGCCGTCCTTGCTGATCACCGCCCAGCACACCTCGCTCCGCGTGCTGCCGACCGCTCCACTGACTTGCGCGAGCTGCGCCGGCTCGCCGAGCTTGTACGAGGATGCCGAGGCCTTGCCGACCTGCGCACCGGCTGCTTCGGTCATGATAAGGACGCCGTCCGCACGGAGATCGAAGCCGTACGGCGTCGCGCCGGACGACTCGAGCGAGACCTTGTCCTGCACGCGTCCGTCACGGTCGACCGCAAAGGCGTGGATCTTGTCCGCCCGATCGGTCACAAGCAGCGTCCGCCCGTCCGGGCTGAAGGCGACCTGAGCTGGATCGGTGCCCGCTTTGCGCAACGTTCCCTCAACTGCGACGAGCCGGTCGGCCTCGAGCACGAAGCCCACGATGCTGGGCTCTCCGCCTGTGTTGAGCACGTACACGCCATCGCCGTGGACGGCAACGCTGCGCGGCGTCGATCCGCCCGACTTCGCGCGATCGCGGAGCTCGAGCCTGTTCCCTGAGACCGTGAAGACGCTCACGTCATCGCTGCCGGCGTTCGTGACGAACAGCCGCTCCCCGTCGAGGACGACAGAGCTTTGCGAGGGCAGGTGTGGCTCGCCGGAGCCTTTTCCACCCGTGAGGTACGAATCGAGGCGTTCGAGCCCACCGTCCGCATGGCGTGCGAACACGACGACCTCGTTGTGGTCCGCGTCATTCGTCTGCACATAGACGAATCCGCCAGCTTGCTCCTTCATTGAAATCTCCCTTCGTCTCCCGATGTCGCAGCTACCGTCCAGCGAGAGGGCCGGCCGTTACAGTCGAGCCCATGAGCCGTGTCGCGGCAGTCGATCTGGGGACCAACTCCACGCGCCTCCTCGTCGCGGACGTCGAGGAGGGTCGCATCTCCGACCTCGCGCGCGAGACGCGCATCACCCGGCTCGGCGAGGGCGT
>Ga0184605_10000374_pt1 | contig 13167 bp, 10 predicted proteins | sample PLM0_30_coex_FD_132995 | JGI IMG/M metagenome (GOLD analysis project Ga0184605, IMG submission 132995) | Groundwater sediment microbial communities from an aquifer in East River, Colorado, USA - PLM0_30_coex | ecosystem: Environmental > Terrestrial > Soil > Riparian zone | place: USA: East... | reverse complement strand
CGGCGGCGGCGTCCCAAATAATTTCGCGCAATACACGGTGGTGGCGGGCGATTATCTCGGGTTCAACGTGGGCATGCACAAATACGCCGTGCAGATCACAGTCTCCGACGTGCGTGACGGCGCGCTTAGCAGTTCGACCTTAAAAGAAGCGAACTCGTGGGGAAAAGTCGATCAAGGCGCGGAGCAGATGGTTTTCGCAGAGGCGACGCTCGCCCTTCCGCTCATCGCGGGATACGCTTATCACAAGGGCGGGTGGAAAAATCGCGCGGCCCGAAGTTACGCGGCCTTTCTCGACAGCGGGAAGTAAGGTTGGATCAGCCGCTCCGCCAGGCGATGCCAAACAAGCGGCTTCGCCGCCATTCTTTAACATCGAGCAAGGGACTGCTCGATCCACCTCACGCTTGCAGAGCGAAGCGTCTATGGATCAACCTTCCCAATAGAATTTCGTCGGGCGATTTATTTCTCGCGGAAGACTTTTGTGCACCGGGCAATTGAGCGCGGCTTGCTCGAGTACTTCACGTTGCGGAGAATCGGCCGGCAGTGGAACGTGAACCTCGGACGGCAAACCGACGATGCGGCGCGGCGTGTCCTTCGACATTTCTTTCTTCACCGAGACAGTCATGCCGCGCAGATCGAGCCCAAGCTCCTGCGCCTTCATGCCCATGATCGTGCTCATGCACGTGCCCAGCGCGGTGGCAACAAGATCGGTGGGCGAGAACGCTTCGCCTTTGCCTTGATTGTCGGTCGGCGCGTCGGTGGCTATTTTCGATTGCGACGGACCGTGCGTAGCATCGCAATGCAAATCGCCGGTATATTTAATGGAAACGTTGACCATAACAAAATGTAGCGCATGCCTCTGGCTTGCGAAATCAAAAGAACCGCAAGCGGGACGCTCGCACTACTCTACTTGAGGCGTCTCTTGAATTTTGTCTGCGTGCTGGACGAATTCGTCGCGAAAGACGCGGATAAGATCGACATCGTGCAGAATGATCATGTCGGTGTCGTGCTTTTTGTGATCGTCGTTCTGCCAGCCTTCGTTCCACCAGCAGAACCCGATGATGGCTGGCCAGCGATTTGAAAATAAATTTTCCAGCGCTTCTCGCACCCAGCGCGCAACAGCGACACGTCGATTGTGCAAATCGCAGCCAAACTCTGCGATAATGACCGGTTTGTTCGGCGCGATTTTTATGAGACGCGGATAAGCCTCGCGCATTTTGAACTCGAAGCTTTCCGTGCCATCGCGGGTTGATGGTGTGGTCGGTCCGTAGACGCTGAGCGCGACCCAATCGCAATAATTTTCGCCAGGAAAATAATTCTCGAACCGGTTCCAGGTTTTCTCAGGCTCATCGAGCCAGTTGACGTGCCAGACCCATTGCAAATTATCCGCTCCCTCCGCGCGCATGAGATCGGCAAGATGCCGGTAAGCGCCGACGTAGCGAGCTGGTCCTTCGTTCGCGCCGCCGTTCCATTTGCCATTCCAGCTAAACCAATTTCCGTTCGGCTCGGTCCCCCACTCGATTAAGATCGGTGAGCCGAAATTCTTCGCATCGCGCGCCCAGGCGCGAAGATCGACATCGAAATCTCCAGCGATGATTTTTTGAAGCGAGAATTTTTTCTCCGGATGTTTTTGATCGACATCAGAGCGCAGCATCAATCGGACGTAGGGAATTTTTCCAAGGTCGTGAATCCAGCCACACATCGCCGCGGGAAATTTCCGGGACTCGAACCAATTATTGGAAAAATAAATCCACGCAGTTTGTTTACCGATTGCTTGTTCGTAACGCGCGACATCTGACGGCGTCATGTCGTGTTCAGTTGGATCGTGTTCATCCGTGCCCACCCCGCCCCAATAAAGTCCGTGATAAAGTTTACCCGGCGGCGGCGGCGCGATGCGCGCCGATTCCGCATCCACCCGCGCGACGCACAAAAGCGCGAGCAAAGATCGACATAGAAACTTTTTCACGACGAAAAACTGTAGCGGCGGTCTATGCCCGTCGCACCAGGAGAAAGATGAACGGCGTTGTGGCTACGGTTCTGCGCGCCTCACACAGGCGCGACTACAACGAATTCGCCGGACGCACTGGTTGCGACGATTTCGTTTCGGGTTAGCCTGACGTATGCACAAGAATATTACGGGAAAAGACTTAACGAGGGAAGCGCCGCGGAGTCCACGCATTCGCATTGGTGGTTACGCCATTCTGGGGCGCACGATCGACAAATGTCGCGCGCTCGTCGCCGGCAACATCGGTGAGTACCATTTCGATTGTCCGCTGGACAATATGCTCTTTGGCTTCAAAGGCGTGAAGGGGGACGATTTCAAAGCGCAGATCGAGAAAGGCGCGAGCGACCAGCAGATGGCGGAATGGCTGGATCAAAACGGCGAGAAGAAAACGCCGGAAGAAATCAAACGCTGGAGTAACGAAGTCGAGGCGACCGACCCATACAACGATCCGGAGCGGCGCGATTGGTTCACCGAACAAGTCAAACCCCTCGGGCTCGACCCGGCAAAGACGACGCTGTTCGACTGGCTGGAAGCCGACGACAAAGCGTGCCACGCAAAGGCCGCGTAATTAATACTTAAGGGCGGCTCTTCCGCGCGCCCAATCTGCGCTCATGAAACGTCTGGTTGCTCTTGCCCTGCTACTTTGCGGAGTCATCAGCGCGGCGGAGCCGCCGCCGAAGATTCCCCTCCGCGATTTTTTCAAAAATCCGGTCAGCCGCGGTTATCTGCTCTCGCCAGACGGCAAAACGCTCTCCTACCTCGCGCCGTGGGAGACGCGGATGAATGTCTGGATTCGTCCGACGAGTGGTGGCGAAGCGAAGCGGATCACTTCCGACAAGGATCGCGATATCCGCAATTATTTTTGGAAGGGAAACCAGTTCATCGTCTATGCGCAGGACAACAAAGGTGACGAGAATTTTCATCTCATGCGGGTGGACCTGAAAAGCGGCGAAGTGAAGGACCTGACGCCGTTTCCAAAAGTGCGCGCAGAGCTGGTGGATGATCTGGAAGACATTTCCGAAAACGAAATCCTCATTACTCTGAACAAACGGAACGCAGAACTTTTCGATGCCTATCGGTTGAACGTCGCGACGAGCGATTTGAAAATGGTCGCGGAAAATCCGGGCCACGTCGATCACTGGGTGACCGATCATAAAGGCCGGATTCTCGCTGCCACCGAATCCGACGGCGTGAACGCGACGCTGCTCACGCGTGCGGATGAAAATTCATCCTTCAAGAAAGTCCTGAGCACGAATTTTCGCGAGCGCGTGACGCCGGAGTTCTACACATTCGACAACAAGGAAATTTATGCCGCCTCAAACCTTGGCCGTGACAAAGAGGCGATCGTGAAGATCGCTCCGGCGACGGCTAAGGAAACCGGAATGATCTACGAGAACCCGGAGGTGGACGTTGATGCGCTGGCTTTTTCGAAGAAGCGCAAGGTCCTGACCCACGCGGAATACACGACGTGGCATGAAGAAAGAAAATATCTCGATCCACAAACGGAAAAAATGTACCACACGATCGAGCAGAAACTCCCTGGTTATCAGGTTGACCTGGCTGGCAACGATCACGAGGAAAGCAAGTTCATCGTCTCGGCCACGAGCGATCGTACTCCCGGTTCGCGTTATCTGTTCGACCCCAAGACGAACGAGCTGACCAAGCTTGTCGATGTTGCGCCGTGGCTGAAAGAGGATCAACTCGCGCCGATGAAACCGAGCGAATACAAAAGCCGCGATGGCCTCACCATTCACGGTTATCTGACGCTGCCGCTGGGTCGCGAGCCAAAGAATTTGCCGACGGTTGTGATCCCGCATGGCGGTCCGTGGGCGCGCGATGTGTGGGGCTACGATCCGGAAGTGCAATTCCTGGCCAACCGTGGCTATGCGATCCTGCAAATGAATTTCCGCGGCTCGACTGGCTACGGCCGAAAATTCTGGGAATCGTCCTTTAAGCAATGGGGCAAAAAGATGCAAGACGACATTACCGACGGCGTGCAATGGTTGATCAAGCAAGGCATCGCCGACCCGAAACGCGTGGCGATTTACGGCGGAAGTTATGGCGGTTACGCGACACTCGCCGGCGTGACGTTTACGCCCGATCTCTATGCCGCGGCGGTCGATTACGTTGGTCCCTCCAACATGTTTACGTTCATGAAAACGATTCCGCCGTACTGGAAGCCGTTTCTGGACGAGATGTATGAAATGGTCGGGAATCCGGACAAGGACAAGGAGCTGCTCGCGTCCGAATCGCCAGTGTTGCATTCCGATCAAATCAAGACGCCGCTCTTTATCGCGCAAGGCGCGCAGGACCCGCGGGTGAACAAAGCAGAATCAGATCAGATGGTGGCTAGCTTGCGAAAACGCGGCGTGGACGTGGAATACATGGTCAAGGACAATGAAGGCCACGGATTCCACAACGAGGAAAACAGGTTCGCCTTTTACGAAGCGATGGAAAAATTCCTGGATCAACATCTGCATCCGTCCAGCGCAGAAGGTTCCAGCGCAAGCAGTTCAGGAACGCATTAGAGAAACGCGACAATTTTAGCAGAATGCCAGGCCAACCGGCTGGTGGATTGTCGATCTTACGTTTTGATGAACGGCGGCGGAATATCTTCGGTCGGACCCACGTCTTCTCCCCGGCGCAATTTACTGTGGCGGGTGCTGTATAAGAAATAAATTAACAGCCCAATTGCGAGCCAGACAAAGAAGCGAATCCACGTTTCGATCGGTAAGCTGAGCATCAGCACTCCGCACAAAAGGACGCCAAGGATGGGAAAAATCGGGACGAATGGAACGCGGAACGGGCGCGAGCGATTGCGCTCCGTTCGGCGGAGAACAATCACACCGAGACAAACCAAAACAAACGCAAAAAGCGTTCCGATATTGGTCAGGTCCGCGAGCGAACTAATATCTGTAACCATCGCGACGCCACCGACCGCGACGCCGGTCCAAATGGTAGTGATGTGCGGTGTCCGAAAACGTGGATGAATTCTCGCGAAATATTGCGGCAGTAAACCGTCGCGTGCCATCGCCATGAAAATGCGCGGCTGTCCCAATTGAAAAACGAGCAGGACTGAAGTCAGGCCCGCCAGTGCGCCGGCACTAACCAGTGCTTGCGCCCACGGCTTGCCCGCGAACGCCGTCGCGACCGCAGCGGCGTCGCCGAGATAGTCGGTGTACTTCTTGATTCCGGTGAGAACTCCGGACATCAGCACGTAGAGAATCGTGCAAATAATCAGGCTCGCGATGATGCCGATGGGCATGTCGCGTTGCGGGTTGCGTGCTTCCTCCGCTGTAGTAGAGACGGCGTCGAATCCGATGAATGCAAAGAAAACGATGGCTGCTCCGCTCATTACGCCACCTAGACCGTTCGGCACAAACGGACGCCAATTCGACGGATGAACCATAAAGGCCCCTAGCGAAATGAAGAAAACCACAACTGCAACTTTGATGATGACAATGGTAGAGTTAGTTCGTGCGCTTTCGCGGATTCCGTAAACGAGAAGCACAGTAACCGCCCCGACGATGAGAAGCGCCGGAAAATTCACGGCGATGCTGTGCCCGAAAGCGTGTGGCAATGTAAGCGGCGAATAATATTGCAACACATCGCCACCCTGCAAAAGCTTGTCTGCAGCCGTCTTCGGATCCGCGACCAGCCAGAGCGGAAGCTTGATCCAGCCGTGGCTCAAACTGTAAAGCAATTTAACAAAATAGTCCGACCAGCCGACGGCCACGGCCATGTTCCCGACGGCGTATTCCAAAATTAAATCCCAGCCGATGATCCACGCGATAATTTCGCCGAGCGTCGCGTAGGAATAAGTGTAGGCCGATCCAGAAACCGGAATCATCGAGGCGAGCTCGGCGTAACACAGCGCCGCAAATCCACAGGCAATTGCTGCGACGACAAACGAAAAAACCACTGCCGGTCCCGCGCCGGGCCTGCCGAACACCATCGGAGCGTGCGTGATCCATGATTGAATGAAATTGAGCACCGGCGTTTTCAGGATCGATGAAACCGTTTGCGTCTGCTCGCCCGCCGCAGCCGTGCCGGCGAGCGCAAAAATTCCCGCGCCGATAATGGCCCCGATGCCGATGCAGGTGAGATCGAAAGCGGAAAGAGCGCGCTTCATCTGCCGCTCAGGCGCTGCCGCCTCGGCAATCAAATGGTCGGGACTTTTAGTTTTGAAAAGTTGCGACGCCATTTCGTTTCTGGTTAGGCAAGCAACCGCGGATCGTGGCACCGCTGTGTCGGCGCGGTCAATCTTAAGTTTCAGTTGTTGCAGCGGCGGTTGTGCCACCCGCCGAAATTAAGGATCAGGCGCTGGCCGCGGCGAGCGCACCTACATTGGCCTGACTTAAGCTGTAACACGGTTGATGGTCAGCTTGAGCGCCGCAAATTTGATCGGCAATTTCCTGTTCGGCGCGATTGGATTTGTCGCCTTTGTTTACGGCAAGCGCATGCATGTGTGGAAGCTCATGCTCGGCGGGCTGGCGCTCATGATTTTTCCCTACTTCATCGCTGATACCGTGCTGATGTATCTAATCGGCACAACTGCGACCGCCACGCTCTTCTTCCGGAGCTCAGGTTGAGCTTAGTGCCGCTGAAAAGCGCAGGGCCGTTCTCGATAGACGTTGGCGCCCACTTTTTATAGGCTTGCGGCGCGATGGCCGATGAACCGACAAAGCTCATTCTGGGCGACACCGGCATCTCGGCCATCGAACAACCGGGAAGAAGGCGGTTCTTTCGGCGCCGAAAAAATCAACAGCCGTCGCTGACGCACTGCGAAAATTGCGGTGCGCAGTTGACCGGGCGCTGGTGTTCCCAATGCGGGCAACCGGCGCTCGATTATCACCGATCTTTCCGCCACGTCATTGCCGATCTCCTTGATTCCTTTCTGAACTGGGACTCAAAATTTTTCGCCACCATCGGACTGCTCATCACGCGTCCCTGGCGTTTGACCAACGAATTCCTAGCTGGTCGTCGGGTGCGCTATTTACATCCCGCCCGGCTTTATCTTCTCACCAGCATTTTATTTTTCTTCGTTGTCACTTACTGGGCGAAATCGATCCATCTCGATCCGAGTAAGTTGTCGCCTAAGGACCGCGCTGAAATCGAGGCAGAGCTTAAGAAGGAGGACCCGCCGTCAGAGGTCCGCGCCAAGATAGAAAAAGCATTCAAAGAGAATCCGCCGCCGGAGACGAGCAAAACTCTCGAGGCGTCAAAGGGAAAAGGCTCGTCCACTGTGCCTGAGGCCAAAACGGAGGAGGCATCGAAAAAAGAAGCTGGCCCGGCCACTACAGACGAGCGTCCAGTGCTACAGTTTGATTCCGAGCCAACAACTCCCTTTGAAAAATGGCTGGAAGCGCGCGCCAAAGAAAAGTTCGGTGAACACGGCACGAATGCGCAGCTTTTCTTCGTTACCCTCATCAGCAATCTTCCTTACATGGTGCTCTGCTGCATCCCGCTCTTCGCTTTCGTTCTCAAAATTCTCTATATACGAAAGGGCATCTTTTATATCGATCACCTGGTCTACGCGCTGCACATTCACACCTTCGCCTATATCGCGATCATGCTGATCGGGCTGATCACCATGGGTTTGAATCGGGCCGCAGCGCCGGTGCTGGCCGGGTGGATCATCGGCCTTCTCTGGTTTGTTTTCGCCGTCCAGATTTTCCTGTCGATCCGACGGGTTTATCGGCAGGGGTGGTTCTTTAGCATCTTCAAGTTTTTCGCCGGCGGATTTGTCTATCTCATCGTGCTTTGCATCGCCCTCGCCGCGACTTTTTTCATCACGCTGGCGCTGCCATGAAGAACAGCAGAGAGTCAGCGAGATGAAAACCTGGCCGTTGCTACTGCTTGTTTTGTTGGCGTGCGCCACCTTCGCAGTCGCCGCCGAACGTCACATCGCCTTCGAACGCAGTGACGCTATCTACGTCGCCAATCTCGATGGGACGGACGAAAAGAAAATTACTGAAGGGATTTTTCCAGCGATTTCACCGGATGGAACGCGCGTCGCTTTCACCACCGTCGAGAAATCAGGGACGCCATATGTTCGCCACATTGCCGTGATCGAGATCGCGTCGGGAAACATGACCGTTTTAAAGGATGTGCCGAGCGAGAACTCTTACTATCCAAGTTGGTCGCCCGACGGAAAACGCATTCTTTTTACTTTGCGCCGCGGCGACGTCTGGGACCTGGCAACCATCGCTCCGGACGGAACGGAGTTTCGCTTCCTGAAAAAGGGGGCCCAGAACGAGGCCACGCTTTACTCCCCTGCTTGGGCACGCGACGAGGGATCGATCTTTTGCCAGAACATGACGAACATCTATCAAATCGGTCTGGACGGCGCGGTGCTCACGCAGTGGAAGATCGAGAAAATCATTCCGAACGGCGGCATGAGCGGGGACGGACGCATCGCGGTCTCGCCCGATGGAAAACTTCTGCTGCTTTCCATCGACATGGGCGAAGAACACAACCGCAGAGATTGGGACGGCCCACCTCCCGCGCTCTGGACCTTCGAGGTCGCGACACAAAAAGTGGTCCGCATAACGCCGAAAACACTCTTTGGCTGGGACGGTTGGTGGATCGACAACAACAATATTTTGTTCTTGAGCCAGAACCTTGGCGAGAAAAACGCGTCGCTTTATCGCATGTCCATAGATAAAAAAGCGATCAAACTCCTGGTGAAAAACGCGCGTTGTCCGACGGTGAGCGCACCGTAAATATCGACCGACCCATGGTGAAGCAGAATTCCCTTTGCTCTTCTCGCGATTAGGGTGCGGCGTGTTCGCGCCGTTTCGCGTCAAATAGTTCGTGTAAGTCGCGAGCGCCGTATCGTGCGAGATCGACCCTCATCACTCTCGCGTTGAATTCACGAATCTGCGGCAGATAAAAAAGCGGCACTCCTTTCGTCGCCAATATTGCAGCCTCCGGCCCACTCAAGAGATAAGCATAGCGGTTTCTTAACGCGGGCCCGTCATCAATCGTAACGGCGATTTGCGGCTCCCACCCACCCACGACGATCACACTTTTTTGAGGAAGTGTTTCGGCGAAGCCAAGAAAATTTCTGATATTCTGCATCGTTTGCAGGCGTTCAGTTCTATCGGCGAAAATAGCCCCGGCGCCCACGCCGTGCGTCGAAACCTCAATGAATGGCGCGAGCAGCAAGCAAGCACATAGAAATTGAAAACAGATTCGCGGCGCGAATCGCGAGCTGAGCAACAAAACCGCGGCAATGATCGGGACTAAGTAGCCGGCTTGATCCGGCAACCGTAAATAGGCGGCCAGATAGATGCAGATCATCAACGCCAGAGCTGGCACGACGAAGCGGTTCGCAGATTTCGGAAGCGACGTTTCTGTTGTCTTAACGCTTCGAAAGAACACTCCGGCCGACACGGCCGCGAGGCCAGCCACGCCAAGACTTCCCCAAACTTCAAGGGTGGCCCGCGAGAGGATAATTCCCGGCGCTGGTCGGGCGTGGTTTTCGTAAAAGGTGAAAAAGCCAAATCCATAGCGCCACCAAACCGGCAGGAAGACCAACGCGCTCGCCAGCAGCATCGAAAGTATGAATTGCAACACGGCCCTCCCGCGTTGCTCGCGCTCCATTTCACCGATTAAAATCAAACCGAGTGGCAGCAACATTGCGGCAGAGGTGATGCGACATCCCACTGCTAATCCGAGTAGAGCCCCAGCCAAGACCGATTGCTTCGACAACACGCACAGAAGGCTGCCCAGCACGAAAGCAATTGCCCAAACGTAATCCTTCGAACTTACGCTGTTGATAAAAACGGCCGGCGTCATCGCGAAGGCCAAACCGGCCAGAAGCGCGTCACGGCATTTCATTCGGCGAGCGCAAGCAGTGAGCGCGACCGCGGCAGCCACGCCGAAAAGCGCGGACAGTCCATTCAACGCCCACGCTCCGCCGCGCCAAAACCATGAACAAATAATTTCCTGAAGCGGATAGCCAGGAAAACGCGAAACTTCGTAAATGCCACTGAGCGCGATCTGCCGCGCGACACGTGCAACCCGCCACGCATCGACATTGACGCCGTATCCGGCATTCAGAAATGGAATGCGTGACATCGCCACGACTGCGATGAGCGCGAGATATCCCCACGCGCTTTTTCGTTCCGCAAAGATCCGCACGGGAAGGCTGGGAGCTAGAACTCTGCCAACATTGGCAGAGGACCGGCCGCCCTTTGAGCGCGAAATCAGCTCAAGAGCGATTTCGCGTGCGCGAGTGCATCAGGCAACTGTGTCGCGCCTGCTGGCCTCTATCCAATTGCCCGGACCACGCCTCCATCTGCTCTGACCGCCGCGCCGTTTATTGACGAGGCAAGTGGGCTGCAAACAAATGCCACAACATTTGCGATTTCGTCAGGTTGAATAAATCGCTTCAGAATTGAGCTCGGTCGCGCGCTCCTAAAAAATTCCTTTTCCACTTCCGCGGCGCTCGTTTTCTTCTCGGCTGCAAGATCGGAAACAAACTCGGCCACACCTTCAGATGCGGTTGGCCCGGGCAGAACCGAATTTACCGTCACATTCGTGCCTGCGCACGTCTCGGCGAGTCCGCGCGCGACGGCGAGCTGCGCGGTTTTGGTCATTCCGTAGTGGATCATTTCGGCGGGAATTTGCAGCGCTGACTCGCTAGAGATGAAAATAATTCGGCCCCAGTTGCGCTCTTTCATTTGCGACAGGTAGGCGCGGCTCAAACGCACTCCCGACATCACATTCACGGCGAAAAATTTCTCCCAATCGGCGTCGGTGATTTTTTCAAACGCTTTCGGCTCGAAAATGCCGACGTTGTTGACCAGGACATCGACATTCGGTGCTTGTTTCACAACCTGTTCGCAGCCGCCGGCACTTCCCAAATCCGCCGCGATGCCGCGGAGCTTTGCCTTTGGAAGCTCTTTTTCGATTTTCTCAATCGCGTCACGCACGCGCTCCTCGGTGCGCCCATTGACGACGACTTCCGCCCCTTCAGCCGCAAATCGCTTCGCGATCGCAAAGCCGATGCCGGCCGTCGATCCGGTAACCAGGGTATTCTTGCCTCTAAGTTTGAGATTCATGTCCGCCGATTATCTTTCGCGCTTCGTCCAGAGCTTGCGTGATCTTGGAAACATCTTTGCCCGCGCCGCGCGCGCTCTCCGGGCGGCCGCCTCCTTTGCCGCCGACAATCGGCGCGATCTGCTGAATCAATTTGTCGGCCTGAATCTTAGACGTGAGTTCTTTTGGGACAGATGCGACCAATGCGACGCTTCCATCCTTTTCACTCGCGAGAAAAATTGGACCACCAAATTTCACTTTGAGCGCATCAACCACTGCCTGCAGCAACCTTCCGTCGCCGTCCGGCACTTTTGCGACGCAGAATTTTTTTTTGGCATGTGACGCAGCGAGCTCTTTTGCAATTTCTGCGGCGCGGCTTCTCAACTCCACCTCGGCGCTCTTGGCGCCCTTCTTTTCCCATTCCCGAACATCGGCCTCGACTCTTTCAAGATGCGCCGCGCGAGCGTCGATCTGTTTCAACATCTCAGAAGTCTCGGCGTTCATCGCAAAAACCGGTAACGCAGCGACGTCCGGCTTTTTCCGCCTGAGGATCTCAAACTTTTCCTGCTGACGCGCGGCTTCCGCTTCCGCCCACACGCGCGCCGCCTCACCTGCGACCGCCTCGATCCGCCGAGTACCAGCAGCGATCGCTTCTTCCTTCACAATTCGAAATGGCCCGATCTCCTTTGTCGATCTTACGTGGGTGCCACCACAAAGCTCCATCGAGTAACCGTTCAGTTTCTTCGGATCGCCGCCAACTTGTAGAACACGCACCGTGTCGCCGTATTTCTCGCCAAAGAATTGCTGAATATCGGAGCGCTTCCTGGCTTCCGCATACGGAATTTCCGTCCATGAAACCGGCGCATTCTCACGAACTTTTTCATTCACCAAATTCTCGACATTGCGTTTTTGCGCCGGAGTCAGCGCAGCGCTGGAAAAATCGAACGTTAGTTTGTCGGGGCCGACATAGCTTCCTTTTTGCACAGCATCGCGCGAAACAACTTCGTGCAGCGCCCAATGCAAAAGATGTGTGACAGTGTGATGGCCCTCGATCCTACGGCGACGTTGCTGATCAACGCGCAGCGTGACGTCCTCGCCAATGGCATGATCAATGTCGATCTCAAGCAAGTTTGATAACACGAGCAATTGAATCTCATTCTGCTTTTGAACATCCGTCACGGGGTATTCGCGATTCTTGAAGCGGAGCACGCCGGTGTCTGCAACTTGACCGCCCATAGCTGCATAAAACGGTGATCGATCAGTACTCACAACTGGGCGCGGCAATGTGTTCTTGAGGTGAATGATCTGGGCTGATGCTTCAAGCAGGTCGTAGCCAATGAACTCAGTCGCCAAATTTGGATCGAACTGAAGAACCGAAATTGTGTCTTTCTTTTGCGCTTTCCGCGCGCGCTCGCGCTGCTGATCCATCAATTTCTCGAAACCTGCAACGTCGACAGTGAATCCTCGCTCTCGCGCCATCAGTTCGGTTAAATCGAGTGGAAACCCCTGCTCGTCGTATAACCGAAACGCTACGTCTGCCGCGATTCGCTTTACGACATTTCCGGTTTCATCGCGGTCGACGCTCCCTAACTTCGTTCGATTCTTCCAAGAGCCAGTGCGTGCAGAGAATTCGGATGCTTCAAAGTGCCCTGGAGCGTGAGAAACCGACTCAACCATCCGCACAGCTTCATCGAAATATGCGATTCCTTTATCGAGAGTTTTGTTAAACGATTCTTCTTCGCGCTTGATTGTCTCTTTGACCGCGTTGTGTTTGGCGCGGACCTCGGGAAATACGTCGCCCATCGTTTTGGCAAGGATGTCGACGAGTTTGAAGAAGAATGGCTCGTGAAACCCCAGCGCTCGGCCGTAGCGAACTGCGCGCCGCAAAACCCGGCGCAAAACGTAGCCGCGGCCTTCGTTTGATGGAATGATTCCGTCGGCAATCGCGAAGCTCAATGTGCGGACGTGGTCGGCGATGACGCGGAATGCGATATCGATCTTTTCCTGCTCGGAAGACAGACGTCCCGTCTGTCCTGGCAGACAGGCATCTTGCCTGTCGTCACTACCAACAGGCGAGACGCCTGTTTGCCCTGACAGGCTGGAAGCCTGTCTTCCGG
>Ga0184605_10000373_pt1 | contig 13195 bp, 13 predicted proteins | sample PLM0_30_coex_FD_132995 | JGI IMG/M metagenome (GOLD analysis project Ga0184605, IMG submission 132995) | Groundwater sediment microbial communities from an aquifer in East River, Colorado, USA - PLM0_30_coex | ecosystem: Environmental > Terrestrial > Soil > Riparian zone | place: USA: East... | reverse complement strand
CCTTTTTTGAGTTCTGAAGAGTACGACGAGAGAGCGCATCAACTGTACAACGAAGGACAGTATGACGAAGCTCTGGACGTACTTAGAGAGGGACTCGGTCTCTACCCTAATTCGGTGGAGCTCCATATTGGAGTTGGCTACGCACACCACGCCCGCGAGGAATACGCCTGGGCCCGCCGCAGCTTTGAGGAAGCGCTCGTTCTCGACCCCGACCATGAGGACGCCCTGGCCGGATTCGGCGAGACCCTGCTCAAGTTCGGCCAGCAGGAGCCGGCGCTAAGGAGCTTCCGCCATACTCTTGAACTGGGCTACCAGGACGACGTCGAGCTGATGCTTCAGATCGGGCGCGCGCTATTCCGCGAAGGTCTGATCGATGAATCCAAGCAGTTCTTCGAGATCGCCGCGCAGCAGACTCCTGACGCCGCGGAAGCGGTGTCGTGCATCGGCTACGCCGAGCACAGGCTCGGTAATGATGAAAGCGCGATCTCGACGCTCAGACGTGCGCTGCAGATGGATCCCGATCACACTGAAGCGCGCATCTACCTCGGCAACATCTTTTACGATCGCGGCGACTACGAGGCTGCGCTCTATCATCTCGATCGCTCGACACCCGAAGATCACTGGGACGAGCTCGGCATCTGGAGACTGATCGAGCTGAAGAAGATGATCTATCGCCTGCGCGACAATGATCCGGAGCTGCGGCCGTGGGAAGATCGGCTTCGCGATCTCGCCGGCGACCTTGACGACATCGATGAGATGCTGGCCGAGATCGAGGCCAGGCACATGGATGCCGCGCAGTCTGAAGCGAAAGGCCAGCTCGAGCTTTTTGGAGCGCTTCTCTCCAGTTTTGCGGAAGTGAAGTCGACTCCGGAGTCCCACAGCATCAGCCTGGACGATGGCAACACGTTTGAGGGGACGTGGGAGGAGATCGTGGACAAGATGCGCGACGCGAATTGCCTGTCGGAGAGTCCAAAACCGGAGCAGGATGCAGAGAGCTTCATTCGTCGAAGTGCGGATGCAGGGCTTTTGCGCATCCTGAGATGAGTCCACAGAGCTCGCAGGGCGCGCTCGCCGCACTCGCCGGCGCGCGCCCGGTCCTGGCCCACTTCGAGACACCACGCTCGGCGGAAGATCTCGCCGCCGACATCATCGATCTCTGGACCGGCGTCGAGAGCGCTCTCCAGGCGCTCGTTGGCAATTCGTCACTCACGGGGCAGCAGCTCGTTCGTGGTGCGCGCCAGGCGGAGTTGATCACACTCGAGCAGGCGCATGCGCTGCTCGAGTTTCTCGCCGCGCGAGACCGGGCCAATCGTACCAGCTACAAGCCGACCCAGGCAGATGGAGACGCCGCGGTTGACGGGTTTCGAGCGATCGAGTCTGCTCTGACTGGACAACGGCCAGTAGGCCGCGCGCCGCCATCGAGTCCTCTGCAGGCAGTTTACACGCCACGCGGTACGCAGACGGCGAGGCCGGCGCAGCCCTCTTCGCCTTATGCGCCACCGACACCAGGGGTCGGCGGCTACAAACAGCCGCCTACGTACGGAACCAGAAAGACGGTCGGCCCGCCGACAGTTGAACTCCCTCCGCCCGGTTCATTCACCACGCCAGCAGGCGGAGCTTCGCAGGTTGGAGGAGGCGGTGTTGGACGCAGCAACGTCGAGCACGCTCTCGCGGCTGCCGAGTCACGGCGTCGTTGGCCGAAGATATCGTTGCCGGTTCTGATCGGTGCGGCGGTGGTACTTCTTTTCGCAGTCGGTGTGTACTTCGCGTTCAGAGGCGGGTCGGGCGACGGATTGAATGCCGGAATCGACGCGATGAAGAACGGACAGCGGGAAAGAGCGCGCGGTGAGTTCACCAAGGCAGTCAAGGAAGATCCCAACGCTGCCACGCCACACGTATTCCTGGCCAGGCTCGCGCGTGAAGAAGGAGATCTCGCGACCGCGCGCGCGCAGCTCGATACCGCGCTCCGTCTCGAGCCGAAGAACGCGATTGCCCTGCGCGAGATGGGCCTGATCCTGTTCGCGAGTCGCCAGTATGACCTTGCCCGAAGGTTCTTCGTGCGCGCGGTTCAGGCAAATCCGCAGGATCGCGCATCCCAGGGCTACCTCGGTTGCGCGCTGATGCGGCTCAATCGAGTGCAGGAAGCAACGAAATTCATCAACAATGCCGGCAACGGCCCGTGGACGGCGTGCTTTCAACCCCTGACTACAATCGCGCCTCCACCTTTGTGATTGAATTCAGGAACGTCGGGAAGATTTACAGATCACTCCTCGGCAACTCGGTAAAAGCGGTCGAGGAGTTTTCGTTGCAGGTGGGTCAAGGTGAGATCCTCGGAATCGCCGGACCCAACGGCGCCGGCAAGACCACCCTTATTGCGATGATGCTCGGCTATCTTCGGCCGACGACGGGGACCGTCGAGATCATGGGATTGCCGGCGCGCACGTACGTCGAGCGGAACGGAATCGGATACTTGTCCGAGCTGATCGCGATAAACCCCAAATGGAAAGCGGAGACGGCGCTGGTGCGCTACGCGACGCTCGCGGGAATTCCAGAAACGGAGATTCACGCTCACGTGAACTCGGTTATCGAGAAGCTGGGACTGGAGGAACACCGCGACAAAAGGGTGAAGGCGCTTTCGAAGGGAAATCTCCAGCGCCTGGGGCTGGCGCAGGCGCTGCTTCGCGAGGAGCAGATACTCGTTCTCGACGAGCCGACCCACGGTCTGGATCCGGTATGGACCCAGCGCTTCCGCGGCATCGTCGAAGAGCTGCGCCGCCCTGACCGAACGATATTGATCGCCTCGCACAACCTCGACGAGCTGCAGCGACTCGCCGATCGCGTCGCAATCATCGATCACGGTCGGCTACAGCGCGTGGTCAGCACGGGCTACGACCAGACCCATCACACAGCGACGCGATTCCGCCTGACCTTGGCGAGCGGTCAGGAGCGGATTCGCGAATCGTTCCCGAGCGCCAAGGAAGCGGGGAAGGGCGAATACGACGTGACGGTGAGAAGCATTCAGGAGCTGAACACCGCGCTGGCTGATCTGATCAGCAGAGGTGCTCTCGTCGCCAGTGTGGTGCCTGAACGCTCGGTGCTGGAGCAGCAGTTCAGGGAAGCCGTGGGAGAATCACAGTGAGTCGCGGAAGACTCGCGAGATATTCCCTCTGGCAGTTCCGGGATTTCACCATCGATCGCGGAATCGCCATCATGATCATCGGCCTGCTCTGGGGCTACACGCTCATTGAGCCGCTGCGCCGGACAATGGGCGCTGCCTTCTCAATCGGCCCTGCCTCGCCGGCCTGGCCACTCGTCATCACCGTTACGTCGTCGGTCGTGTCGGTGTCCGTGCTCATCGCTCTCAACGGAATTGTCTCGAACGACCGGAAGATGGGCTATTACCGGTTCCTCTTTTCGAAGTCGGTGAGTCCGGTCGCCTACTACACGCAACTTTTCTTCGTGTACATGGCCGGTGTCCTTGTTGCGATGCTGCTGCTGTCCGGAGTCCTGCACACAGTTGTTGGCAGCTTCAACATCGTCAATTACCTGCTCTACGCGGCGGTCATTTACATCGCGATGGGCGGGATCGGTTTCTTTCTATCGGTCGCAACGCGCTACGACTGGGTCAGTCTTGCCGCCGTATGGCTGGGCTCGCGCATTCTCCGCGACTTGTATGGGGCCAAGCCCGGTTGGAGGAGTAAGGCGGTAGAGCTACTACCGCCGGTCCACAAGCTCAGCGACGTCTCGATGTCACTGATCACCAACGGCACCGCGCACACGAGTGACCTGCTCTGGCTAATAGGTTACGGTGCGCTCTTTTTTGCGCTCGGACTCCTCTTCCTCCGTCGGGGATCGTTGGCTGACTAGCAGCTTCGCCGATTAACCTAGTAGTTAAATGAAACCAGACAGCATTCACCGTACAGTCCTTCCCAACGGACTCACCGTCCTCGTGCAGGAGGATAGGACGGCGGCGGTCGTCGCTATCGTGACGTACGTCAAGGCCGGCTATTTCGACGAAACTGACGACGAGAACGGTCTGGCGCACGCGCTCGAGCACATGTTCTTCAAGGGCACCAAGCAGCGCGGCGTCGGTGACATCGCCAAAGAGACGAAGGCGAGCGGCGGTTATCTCAACGCCCACACCATCTACGACAACACGACGTATTACACGGTGCTGCCGTCATCAGGATTCGTTAAGGGACTCGAGATCCAGGCGGACGCCTACGCGAATTCGGAGATCGACGCCGGTGAGCTTGCCAAGGAGATGGAAGTCATCATTCAGGAGGCGAAGCGGAAATCGGACAATCCTTCCGCCGTCGCCACCGAGACGCTGTACGAGCTGCTCCACGACGCGCATCGCATGAGGCGCTGGCGGATCGGCAGGGAGCCGGGCCTCCGCTCGTTCACGCGCGACAAGATGAACGGGTTCTACCGCAACTTTTATCGGCCCGGCAATACCATTCTCAGTATCTCGGGCGATGTAGATCCCGGCGACGCGCTGCGGCGCGTCACTGAGCTTTACGGCTCACTGGAGAGCGGGGAGCCGGTGCGGAATCCTGGACCTCCAGAGCCTGCGCACGAAGGCTTTCGTTATCGCGAGCTCGCGGGCGACATCGCACAAAGCCAGCTCGTGCTCGGATGGAGAACGCCGGGCACGCTCGATCCGGACACTCCAGTTCTGGACGTCGCCGCGTCGATCCTGGCGACCGGCCGCGCGTCACGTCTCTACCGTTCAGTGCGCGAGAAGAAGCTTGCATCGTCCGTGACCGCGTACGACTACACCCCGACCGAGCTAGGCGTATTCGTCGTGCACGCGGAGACGGAGCCGGAGAACTCCGCTGACGCGGCGGGTGTGATATGGGATCAGCTGCACCAGCTGCGCGTGGGAGCGCTCGAAGAGCACGAGCTCACGCGAGTACGTCGCATCTTCGAGGCGCGGTGGGTCAGGCGGCTCGAGACTGCGGACGGGCGCGCCAATTATTTGGCCGAGTGGGAGGCGCTCGGCGGTTGGCGTCTGGGAGAGGAGTATTTCGAGCAGTTCATGTCGGCGTCTTCGGACGATGTACAGCGAGTCATGCGAAAATATCTCGCCGAGGAGGCAACCGCAGCACTCATCTACCGTCCAGCAAGCTCCCAGGTCGTTGCTCAAGATGCGGCTGACATGAAGCGCCTGCTGGGCGCGGTGCGATCCGAGAGACTCGACCCTGTCCCTCCACGAGCGGTATCGCCGAGCCCCGAGAGAAAGGGTGCCGAATTCGAGAAAGAGGAAGCCGGCGTTTCAGTCTTCCGAACCGCGGATGGCGTTCCCATTCTCGTCAGACGAAAAGTTGGGACGCCAATGGCCAGCATTGGTGTGTACATCGTAGGCGGCGCTGTGGAAGAGGAGGAAAACGAGGCTGGTCTCACTCTCCTCACCGCGCGCAGCATGCTGAAGGGGACCACGTCGCGCACCGCAGCGCAAGTCGCCGAAGACGCCGAGATGCTCGGTGGATCGATCTCTGCGGGCGCGGGCAGTGACAGCTTCGGCTGGTCTTTCTCGGTACCCACGGCTCGTTTCGCGCAAGCGCTGGAGCTGCTGGGAGATGTGATTCAGCGGCCGACGATTCCCCAGGATTCGTTCGAGACCGAGCGGAGCGTCGCCATCTCCAACGTCGCAATGCTGCGCGACGACATGTACCGCTACCCGATGCGACTTGCCAACTCCGTCGCGTTCGGCTCTCATCCGTACGGGCGTCCTGCTATGGGAACCGAGGAGTCGCTACGCGCGCTGTCGGCGGAGCAGGCGAGAGAATGGCACCGGTCGCGCGTCCTCAGCTCCGCGGCAGTGATCGGAGTTGTTGCCGACGTCGATGTCAAAGAGGCCGCGGATCTCGTCGCCCGTGAGTTTGGTTCTCTCGAGCTGGAGAAGATCCCGAAGGTAGGAAAGCCGCGCTGGCCAAAGAGCGTGAAAATCGCGGCCGAGTCCCGCGACAAGGCGCAAACGGCAATCGCGCTGGCGTTTTCCGCGCCGACACGCACCGACGATTCGCGCTTTGCCGCTGCTCTCATTGCGACAGTCGCCAGCGGGCTCGGTGGCCGCTTCTTCGACGAGCTTCGCGACCGCCAGTCGCTCGCCTATACGGTGCAGGCGGCGGTTAGCGAAAAGCGACTGGCGGGGATGTTCGTCTCGTACATCGCGACGTCACCGGAGAAGGAAGACATCGCGCGAAACGGGTTGCTGGCAGAGTTCGAGAAGCTGCGCGACACCCAGGTGTCGGAGGAGGAGCTCACTCGAGCCAAGGAATACGTCATCGGCACCCACGCGATCAGTCAGGAGAGCGGCGGAGCATTGCTCGCTGAAATGATCGAGGCGTGGATGTTCGGCGGCGGGCTGGGCGAGCTGCTCGTGCATGATGCGAAGGTCCGCGCCGTAACTGCCGACGAGATGCGCGACGTCGCGCAAAAGTACTTCGACCCGAAGAAACGGGTGGAAGGGATCGTGCGAGGCGTCGGGCGGACGGTCTAGCGGCTGTTACTGGGGGCTCGCCTTCAGTCCCTTCTTCGCCTTTAGAATTGCGGCGGTGGCAGGCCTTAGTCGCCCGCCGGCAGCTCGGAGTCCGCGCACCGTGTAGTAGTCGCCGCCCTCGAACACGACGAGGCCCTTGATCGGCGCTTCCGCCGTCGCCCACGACAGGACTCCCCAGATCGTCAGCTTCTGATTCTCTTCGCCGTGCACCAGCGGATACCCGCCGGTAGCAAAGACCCAATGCTCCTTCGGATTTGGAAACTGGCGCATCCACCGCTGTGCTACGCGCAGATGGGTGTCGAGCGATCTCGCACCGTCGAATCCCGCCAACAGCGAGAAGCCGACGACATCGACTGGCGAGCCGCGGCGCGCCGCCCACGCGTAGAGCGTGCTGTCCCGGGTTCCGTAACTGCTGATGGGAAGACTGACTTTGATCCGCGGGTAGATGTAGTGGGCGACTCGACCGGCACGCGTGAAGTAATCGATCCAGTACTGGGGGCTCTGCTCACCCAGCACGCGCGAGCCTTCCGCGAGTGGATCGACGGCAGGGATCAGATAATCCGGCTTGAGCCGTCTGGCGATTCGATCGATGTCCTTGAGCCGCGCGACAGTGTATCCCTCCCGCGACTGCCCTATCTCCTGCTGGCCGTTTTTCGGGTAGCCGAGCGCAACGATGAGGAGGGTGCTATCGGACCGCGCCTGGTCTATCGAGCGTGCAAGCGAATCGAGCGCGACACCGCGCGCCGCCTCCGGATTGATGACGACGCTCAAAGCATCGACGTCGAGCGTGTCTGCGAGGGCGAGATCGTTGGTGATCGCCAATGGAGGCGGGCCACTCCTCAGGTCCGGGAAGATCTTCAATCCGATCCGGAAATCTCCTTCCGGATGCTCCTGCAGCTGGTCTTTCTCGTGCCCCGCGTAGCTCTTGATTCCAGCTACCGCTCCGGGCAGCTCGATCACCACCAGCGCGGTCATCGCAATCGCTACTCCCGCCAGCGCTGCGCGCGCGAGACGCGTGAATCCCCAACGCGCCGGAAGCGACGGAGCGAAGATGGGGACCTGCAGGTAAATCGGATTCCAGAGAGCCGGACTCCCGAAGAATGTGCCGAGCATGCTCGCCTGCGCCGCATTGAGCGCGAGCGCGAATTCCGCCGGCGATCCCCCGTGACTGATGACGAATTTCGTCACGGCTACCGTCGCGATGATCGTGTTGTAAACGAGCAGCGGAAACCCGAGCAGCGGTGTCACGAGCCGGCGTGCCAGGGCATAGATGGTCTGCAGCACGAACAGGATCGTCGTGAACGGCCACAGCCACGCCACGAGGTAGATCGCTCTGCCGTAAAGCAGCGACTGACCCGTGTACGCTATCACCAGAGCGGGGACGAGCAGCAGGGCGGCGATGCCTGTTATCCTCTGGAACGCGCGCGGAGTGCGTCGCAGCTGTACGATGCGACCCGCCATGAGGATGTCCCACGCGATCATCGCGACCGTAAGGGCGAAGAAGAGCGGCCCGAGCAGCCTTTGCGAGGTCATCGAGCGAAGCTAGACGCGGCCGCGCGCGCTGGCAAGCGCTTACACCCGGCCGTAATTTTCGGTCGCATGAGTCGCAGCGCGCTGTTAACTCTTCCCAATACGGTTTCGCTGTCGCGCGTAGTGCTCGCGCTCGCGTTCGTGCTGGTCTCGGAGCCGTGGGATCGGATTGCGCTGATCGCGGTCGCCGGATTCACTGATTTCATCGACGGCTGGCTCGCGCGCCACGAAAAATCGGAAAGCACCGCCGGCGCCCTCCTCGATCCGATCGCTGACCGCATTTTCGTCTTCGTTGCGATTTCGACCTACCTCGTTGAAGGTCTGCTCGGCACCGGCCAGTACTTCGTCTTCCTGACTCGCGATTTGGCAACGGCCGCGGGATTCATAGTCGCCAAAATTATTCCAACACTCCGGCCCGCCGTCTTCAGAGCAAGGATGCTGGGCAAGTTCGTCACCGTCGTGCAGATGATCGCGCTCGTTGCGATAATCGTGATGCCGGAGCTCACGGGACCTCTGATCCTGGCCATTGGAGTGATCTCGGTGGCCTCGATCATCGACTACACCATCGCGCTTTGGCGCGCGCGCACTCGCTGACGCTCGGCAATATTCGATTCGATGCGCGGGCAAAGGATGATGGTGCTGGTCAGCCTGGGTCTCGCAGCGACTCTGCCGATTGTCGCTGGTTCCCAGCTCCCACAGCAGAAATTCCAGAGTGAAATCCGCCTCGATGCTATCTTTGCGCGGAGCGGCGGCGTGGAGGCCGCTTATGGCTTCACCGTTCCAGCGGGGATCTACGTGCGATCAGGCGTCGTCGCCGGAATTGGTGCGGGGCGCCACGGCGCCGAAGGCCGGTCGGATCTCGTCTCCAGGTTCAGCTTCGATCCATTCCGGCAGAGCCGCTGGGCGCCGTACGCTGGTGCCGGCCTGTCGGGCCGATACCGCTCGCAGCTCGACGGAGGCTCCCGCGCCTATATCCTGATCTTTCTTGGCGTCGAGGGTCCCTTACCGCTGGGAGAGCGCGCCGGGTGGGTGCCCGCCCTAGAGGTTGGGCTCGGAGGTGGAACGCGGGTCGGATTGATACTGCGGAGAGGCGTTAATGCGCGCAGGTGAGCTGCAAGTGCAACTGAGAACTAACTGCTGCCCGCTACCCGCTGAAAGCTGCTAGCTGAGAGCTGCAAACACCGCGACCGCACTCAGTGTCGTGATGCCAAAAGCAGTTGCTTGTTGCCGTTAAAAAAGGGCGCCTTCCGGCGCCCTTTTCTCCTAAACTGCCTTTTTGGCTTTTGGCGGCTGAGCGAACCTCTCCCCCAGCAGCCTGAGCTCTTCGATCTCCGACGGTTTGAGCTCGTGGTAGCGCTCCGTCAGGTAATCCATCGTATTGTCGAACCAATCCTTCTGGTCTTCGGGCGCCGAGCCGACTACGCCGCAGCGCATGATTTGCTGGAACAGCTCGTCCCGAGCCTCCGAGAATGGACTTGCGGCCCGGATTGGCTCCTTCCGGAATCTGTTTTTCTGAGTGTTCATCAATTCGGTTGGAGTAAAACGTCTATGAAATCGTGCATCATCAATCTACCGACTTTAGACACCACTTCATAGGAGAAAGGTTCACGCCGCAGCGCGTCTTTTGATGAAATCGAGTAGTAACTCCGAGAGATGCTCAGGGTTCTCCTCTGGAATCAGTCGCGCCACCCCTGCGAGGCGGACGAGCCTGGCGTCGGGAATGGCGTTGACGAGCCTGTCGGCGAGCTTGGGATCCACCCATTTGTCCTCGTCGCCCCAGATGATCAGTGTGGGAGCGTGGATCTCGCCGTACTCATCCTCGTCGATATCCCCTTTGTGAATCGAGCTGGCAAGCGTGAGAAGATGATTCGCTCCGTCCTTTCCGACGAAAGACGCCAGGTAGCGCGCCACGAGCTTCATCGGCATGTGCTCGGGATTGGCAACGCTGCCCTTCAGCACTCCTTCGAGCAGCGGCGCAGCCCCCATTACTCCACGGGTCAGGCTGAATGCAAACCTCGCCGTACGGCGCTGCATCTGAGTAATGTCCTTGGCCGGAAGCTCCTCGAAAGCTGGAGTATTGATCAGCACGAGCTTCTCGACGCGGTCGGCCCGATTCGCGGCCAGCTTCATCGCGACATCACCACCGAGGTCGACTCCCACGATTACGGCGCGCGAGACACGCAGCACCGTCATCGCGGCATCGAGGTACTCCGCCTGCGCTGCGATTCCGAAATCCGCATCGAGCGGCCGGTCCGACTGACCGTGACCCAGGAGATCGACCGAGTAGGCGGTGTGTCCGGCCGCGGTGATGACCGGCGCGATCGCGCGCCAGAGAAAGTTGCAAGTGCCGAATCCGTGCAGGAGGATGACGGCCGTTCCTCCATGCCCGTATCGCTCGACATGCATCGCTCCGGGACCAACCGGAGCTCTCAGGATATCAGCTTGCATCTCTATACCTCTCTCTTAGCTTTCGCGTCACAATCGATCCCAGCCGTAAGCACCCAAATTCGACGACGAAGGAATGCCTCCCAACAGCCAACAGCCGAGAGACAGGAACGTACCCAGCAAGAACGCTGTGAGGGAAGCCCGCAATGCATCAAGTCGGCCAAAAGCATTCCTCTGGCTCCTCGGTGTGATCGCGCTCATCGGTGTTGCAGCGCTCGGCTACGTAATCAGCAAGCCCAAGGCTGGTCCGACTGACGTTATAACCGGCCCCGACACCTCGAACGCCGGTGCTGCTCAGGGATACTTGATGGGCAAGGTCGATGCCCCGGTGAAGATCCTGGAGTACGCCGACTTCGAGTGCCCGGGGTGCGCCGGATTTGCGACCGTCACCGAGCCGGATGTGCGGACGAGGATCATCGAGCCCGGACTGGCCAGCCTCACCTACTTCGATTTTCCACTCACCCAGCACCGCAACACGCTCGCGGCTTCCAACGCAGCCGCGTGCGCGGATGAGCAGGGAAAGTTCTGGCCAATGCACGACCGGATCTTCCAGGTGCAGGACGAGTGGAACGGCCAGGCGACCGAGAGACCGAAACCGTTCCTGAAGCGCTATGCGACTGAGGTGGGCGTGGACGTCGCCAAGTGGGAGAGCTGCTACGACTCGCGCAAATACCAGAAGCGAATCAGCGCCAATCTCGCCGACGGCCTCAGGCGCGGCGTGGGCTCGACGCCGACATTCATCATCGGCAACAAGATGTACCGGGGGATGGGCTCCTACGACGAGCTGAAAGCGATCGTCGATTCGATCGCGAAAGCCACGACGCCGGCCGTGACGCCGCCTGGCCCCACGACCAAGAAGAAGTGACGAAGCGAATGATCGTGGCCGCGCTGGCGCTGGCCGGGATCTTCATCAGTATCTACCTGACTCTCTACAAGCTCGGCGCGATCGGTGAGCTGAGCTGCACCATTGGCTCGTGCGAGACCGTTAACGCCAGCCGTTGGTCGGTCTTCCTAGGGCTGCCCGTCGCTGCGTGGGGACTCTTCTTCTACATCGACGTCTTCGGCGTCGCGCTGGTCGGTACGACGCCGCGGTTCGAGAATGAGCCGCTCATTTCCACCGTTCTGGTGGCAGAAGCGGCTGTCGGCGTGATGTTTTCAGCCTGGCTCACCTACGTCGAGCTGGCCGTGATTCAGGCCATTTGTATCTGGTGCGTGACGTCGGCGGTAATCGTCCTTCTGATCTTCCTCGTGAGCGCGGCCGATTGGAAAGCGACGAGAGTCCTGCCTACGCCCCTCGCTTGATATCCTGAGCCCGGGAAGCCTCATCCAATCGAAGCCGCGGCTTCTCGGCGGCGACGTCCTCGCCCTCCCGCTGCATGCGGCGACGGAATGGCACCAGGTCCCGGCCCAAATGAACCAGAGCCCGTGTGGCGACCGTGCTGGCGAGGGGCTCGGGAATGCCCATCACCCGGATGTAGGTGTCGATCGCGCGGTCGAAGGAAAGATCCTCCGCCAGGGTGTCGACGAACATGAGAGCGTTGTCCACGTGACCGCGAATGATCGTCTCCTCGGCGCGGGCCTGCGACAGCCGGAGCCGCCGCTCAGCGTTCGGATTCAGCTTGCGGCCGAAGATCGATTCAGGAAACAGATTGCGCAGCGACATTTGGCCTCCGTGGGATGCAGTAAGTATGATAGTAGGCACGGAGCGTACCATAGGATAGGGCTTGTCGGGCCACCGGTTCCACCTCCCGCCGAGCTTGAAGAGCTCAGCGTCAATAGCCGTTTTGCAAAGAGCCCGGGAGAGTTTCCCCCGGGCTGCCGGCGAGCATCACAATGTCGCCTGGGGCCGGGCTGCCGGGCCTCAGGGCGAGGTCAAGGTAAGCACGACGGAGAGACTATAGTTGCCGGGCGTGTCGAGCGTCCAGTCGTACACGGTCTGGAAGAACAGCGTGGTGGCACTGCTCGCCGTTGCTGAACCAGTCACCAGGTTGACGTCGCCCGTGGTGAGCGCCGTGAAAGCTCCGTTCGAGGCGGTGCTCCACTTGAGGTCAGCCGCCGGCTTGTCGGTGCGTGCAGGAGCGCCGGGAGACGTATTCGTTGCCGTCCAGAGCGCCGCAGAGGCGCGCAGGTGGAGCGTCCACGCGGCATTCGCGCTCACGGTGAGCGTGGGTCCGGTTGTGGTGTTGAAACCGACGTCGAAGTCCGCAGGGGTTGGCGCAGCGAGAGTCGTAGAGCCGGCGCTTACCTGGAGTCGCACCACCCTGCCAGCGGTCATCGAGACGCTACCCGGCAGCCCGCAGCTAGCCGGCCCGCCGGAGGCGGTACACTGCGCTGCCAGCCGCGATGGTCCGGCAAAAAGCCCGAGCGCCGCTGCAAATCCAGTCGCCACCAGCCCAAATCGTGTCATCTCGGCACCCGCTCGATTCGAAACGTTCCGGAAGACGTGGTGCCGTCGGACGAAGGTCCGACCCAGTTTCCGGTGATTATGTCCCCAGCGATGTTGCCGACGTGCCGCCGCGGCGAAGCTTCCAGATTCGCATCGAAATCAATCACATCCACGCCACTCGCTGAGCCACTCACGGGCCCGCTCAGAAATCTGTTCTGTCCCGTCTGTTCATTCACACCGACGAGTTGGAGCTGTCCCTGGAAAGTCGTCCCCGACTCACGCGAAATCGTCAGCGTCCCCGTCAGGGTCTCACGCACGGGTCCGGTTTG
>Ga0184605_10000371_pt1 | contig 13211 bp, 13 predicted proteins | sample PLM0_30_coex_FD_132995 | JGI IMG/M metagenome (GOLD analysis project Ga0184605, IMG submission 132995) | Groundwater sediment microbial communities from an aquifer in East River, Colorado, USA - PLM0_30_coex | ecosystem: Environmental > Terrestrial > Soil > Riparian zone | place: USA: East... | reverse complement strand
TGAATCATGGGACTTGACAAGTCAAGAAGCCGGGCTAAAATACCGCACAAATTCCGGTATATTTCGTCCCGGCCCGCTCGGGCCGGAAAACAGCCCGGATTTATGAATCCAATCCCGCCGTCCCAATTCCCCGAGAAGAGAAGTAACATGCCAGAATGTAAGCACCCGCGTGTGCAGATCGTGGCTCGCGAAGAAGATGCCGAATTCGTTGAATGCCTCGAATGCCGCGAGATATTCGAATCCAGCGAATTCAAAGATATGACCATCGAAGAAACCAAACTTACGAACGAATCTTGATTCCTTTCCCCTCTCGTAGCAATTTGGAAAAGCTTGCGCCGTAGGTGTGTTTCTCAAGCATCGGGGCAGTAACGAACGTAACCTTGGTTCCCGGGCTTTGCTTGGTGGGGCATTCACACTCTGTTAGTGTCGGCTCGGGGAAGCTCGTTCCCGGAGAAGGAAATGCCACGAGTGGCTCTGGTTGTAGACGACTCGATGCTCATCCGGCATACGGTATGCCGATTTCTGGAAGAGCGTGGCTTTTCCGTAGAATCCGCCACCAACGGTCAGGAGGCCCTAGAAGCCCTTAAACGGGTTCGCCCTGACATCATCATTACAGACATGCAGATGCCTAAGATGAATGGCGGCGAGTTCATTACTGCTCTCAAGAGTCAAACTACGACGGCGAACATCCCAGTCGTGATCGTCGCCGGACGCCAGAGTGGTTTCGACGAAAAAGAAAAGCGGGCCCAGTTCGCTATTTTTAAAGATATTGATATTGAAACTCAGCTCGCAAAAGCGCTTGAAACCATCTTGAGTGCCCCTGCCGTCAAGGGACAGGCATCGGGCAAGTAGGGCTGTGAGCCTATCGTTAGCTGAGCGCCATTCCTGCTTCCGCAGAAAAATCCAACGCCGCGAACTGTTTTGCCAGAAATTTAGGATACCCCGCGGCCGCAATCATTGCCGCATTGTCGGTCGAGAGTGGGCGAGAGGGAAAGTAGACGGCTACGCCCTCCCTTCCCGCGTCCCGCTCAAAGCTTTGGCGAAGCTCATTATTGGCTGCCACGCCTCCGGTAACGAACAGGGTTGCCGCATCATAAGCTCTGGCAGCCGTCAGCGTCTTGCCGACCAGATCCGCCACCATCGCGTGCTGAAAGGCTGCAATCAGATCGAGTGTCTGCTGGTCGCAATAATTCAGGTAGTCCTCGAACCTGGGCTTGGCAATCGCGCCCAAGCCCTTTTGGCGGGCTGCAATGGAAACTTGCATGTTATGGGTTTCAACATAGCGCAAGACGGCGGTTTTAATTCCGCTGTATGAGAAATCAAAACGCGGTAAATGTGTCTCGGACGCCCGTGATCTTCGATCCCGATGTTTGATCTGAGAAGGCGTAAACTGTACCGCCCTCGGATTCCCATGACTGGAAAGCTGGTCAATGATTGGTCCGCCCGGATACTCCAAGCCGAGCAGCTTGGCAACTTTATCGAAGGCCTCGCCGGCGGCATCATCACGAGTCTGCCCAATATTTTCGTACGACCAACTGTTTTCCCGCGCCTCGGCCCGGTAGAGATGGGTATGTCCGCCAGAGACCACCAGCGCCAGGACCGGAAAGTTAATTCGGTAATTACCCTTTTGACGTTCCTCGAGCAGCACGGCGTGAATGTGGCCTTCTAGGTGATTCACCGCGATCAGCGGCTTATCCAGTGCGAACGCCAATGCTTTGGCGTAACTGATTCCCACAAGAAGTGCTCCCGCCAGGCCCGGACCCTGCGTCACAGCCAGCGCGTCAATTGATTGGTAAGTCTGTCCTGCATCTGCAAGCGCCTTGCGGACAACGGGAACAATCGCGCGAAGATGTTCCCGAGAAGCCAGTTCTGGCACCACGCCGCCATAGGGCTGATGGGTCACAATCTGTGAGAAGACCACGTTTGAGGCGATCTTCTCTCCGTTGCACACTACGGATGCAGCAGTCTCGTCACACGAGCTCTCGATGCCCAGGATGTAGGTCTCGGCCATTGACAATATATTATCTGTTATGGCAGCCGGCTCATGCTGAAAGACTCAGCCATTTCGATCGTCCGCAACCTACAAAAAGCAGGTTATCAAGCCTATTTTGTGGGTGGGTGTGTACGCGACATGATTCTCGACCGCGAACCTGCAGACTACGATGTCGCCACCGACGCCACACCGGATGAAGTCATGCGAATCTTTCCTGAAACATACGCGGTCGGGGCTAAGTTCGGAGTCGTGTTGGTACCCGCGTCTTCTCCCAATGCGAACGAAAACGAAGTCGTCGAGGTAGCCACGTTTCGCAGTGACATCGGATACAGTGACGGCCGGCATCCTGATCAAGTCCGCTACAGCAAGGATCCTCGCGAAGATATCGAGCGCCGTGACTTCACTATTAACGGCCTGCTCATGAATCCCATTAACCAGGAAGTAATTGATTTTGTCGGAGGACGCAAAGACCTTGAATTCCGCACCATCCGCGCCATTGGCGAGCCTGAGCGTCGCTTTACCGAGGACAAACTACGCATGCTGCGTGCCGTGCGCTTCGCGGCGCGCTTCGACTACAGAATCGCGCCGGAGACCATGGTCGCAATCCGGGAGGTGGCCCCCCAGATTCATCAGGTCTCTCGCGAGCGTATGCGCGACGAACTTACAAAGATACTAATCGAAGGTCATGGGCGAAGTGCCTTTCTGCTACTCGATCAGGCTGGTCTGCTGCGCGAGGTCTTGCCCGAAATTTCGGCGATGAAAGCGGTTGAACAGCCGCCGCAGTTTCATCCCGAAGGTGACGTCTTTGCGCACACACTCCTTTTGCTGGACAAACTTCCGCGAAACTGTCCGGCGACCCTGGCCTGGGGAGCGTTATTGCATGACGTCGGCAAGCCTGCCACTTTTCGCATTGCGCCAGACCGCATTCGCTTTGACGGGCATGTGGACGTCGGAGTAAAGATGGCGGAAGAAATCTGCCGGCGTCTGCGCTTCTCCAATGACGATGCCAGGCAAATCGTCGCGCTGGTGGGCAATCACATGCGCTTTGCACAAGCTCTGCAGATGAAGGAATCCACTTTGAAGAGGTTTATGCGGATGCCTCGCTTCGAAGAACATCTGGAACTGCATCGCATGGACTGCCAGGCCAGCCATGGTGATCTGACATCATTCGATTTCGTTCGCGAGAAGATGGCTGCGATGCCCGCGGAAGTTATGCGTCCTGCTCCTTTGGTTTCCGGCGACGATTTGATCGACGCCGGATATTCACCTGGTCCCCGGTTCAAAGAGATTCTCGCAGCGATTGAAGATGGACAACTCGAGGGCCGCTTGCACAGCAGGGATGAAGCCATGGAGTTCCTGCGCCAGCGATTCCCCTCCACGTGAGGACCGCAGGCTTTGACACGAGGTAGTGCTAAAATCGAAATTTCTTGGTTGATAGGTAAGGTTGAAGATGAACCGACCGATGGAGCACGCAGCAGCAGGTCTGGAAAAAATAGTGACCAATGCGTTACGTCGAGTTCCTGCAAAAGAGGCGCCGCTGCTCGCCTGGCCGCTGGCTTGCGGACATGCTGTCGGCGAGAGAACGCGAGCGATGGATTTCGCGCAGGGTATTCTGCGTGTAGAGGTTCCGGACGCGAGCTGGCGCGCCGAGTTGAAGGCGCTCGCACCGCAATATGTCGCTGTCATTAACCGCTATGTCAGCCAGAGTGTCAAACGGATTGAGTTTGTCATTGCAGGCAGAACAGCGGGCGAAGTTGCCCGCGCCACGCGAGCATGAAAGTCACCGCAAAAGACGTAAGCTACGTGGCCGACTTGGCCAACCTGGAGTTGAACGACGAAGAACGGCAGCGCATGGTGCGCGATCTCAACTCCATCTTGGACTACATCGATCTTCTGAATGAGCTGGACACTTCATCGGTGCAGCCGATGGCACAAGTCTCCGACCGCTACGGTGTAGATCAATCGGTGAAGCGCAGCGATCGTTTTGTTCACGCCATGCGCGAAGATATTAAGCACGGTTTGCGGAAGTCGCTTCCGCACGATGTGGCGCTGCAGAACGCTCCAGAGTCGGATGGGACCTTCTTTAAAGTTCCAAAGGTGATTGATAAGTAAAGAATTAAAGATAGCTGCCCTGCGAATTCCGTTTGAATCTAAACTCACTCACGATCGACGCCGCGCGCTCTTCCGTGCAGGATCGCAAGATCACGGCTACGGCCTTAGCAGAGGCGTTCTACGCCAAGATCCAAAAGGATGATCCGCAGATAGGGGCTTACCTGATCTTGTCCAGAGATCGCGCGCTGGAGCAAGCAGGCCGCATGGACCAGCTGGCGTCCCGGCGAGGGAAGTTGCCTCCACTGGGTGGCGTGCCAATCGGAATCAAGGACGTGCTGGCAACGCGCGGTGTCCGCACCACGGCTGGCTCGAAGATCCTGGGCAATTATGTTCCTCCTTATGACTGCACCGCCGTGTCCCGACTGGAAGCCGCGGGCGCGGTAATCCTCGGCAAAACCAACTGCGACGAGTTTGCCATGGGGTCGTCGAACGAGAACTCGGCCTGGCACCCTGTACGTAACCCACGTGATCCAACGCGCGTCCCTGGAGGTTCCTCAGGTGGATCAGCGGCTGCGGTAGCAGCGGACATGGCGGTTGCCACACTCGGCTCTGATACGGGAGGTTCCATTCGCCAGCCAGCTTCATTCTGCGGCGTGGTCGGACTGATGCCCACCTACGGCCGTGTTTCGCGTTACGGGCTAGTGGCCTTTGCCTCGTCGCTCGACCATATCGGCCCGTTCACCAAAACCGTGAAGGACGCAGCCATCGTGCTCAGAACCATCGCAGGCCGTGATCCGATGGATTCCACTTCTGCTGACCTTCCGGTGCCGGACTATGTTGCTGAACTCGAGAAACCAGTTCATGACTTGAAGATCGGCGTTGCAAAAGAGTATTTGGCCGAAGGACTTGACCGCGAGGTGCGCAACGCCGTGGAAGCTGCCATCCAAAAATTAGAGAGCCTCGGGTGCAAGATCATAGAAATTTCGCTTCCGCACACCAAGTACGCCATTCCTACGTACTACGTTGTCGCAACCGCCGAGGCTTCGTCGAACCTGGCTCGTTTCGACGGAGTGCGCTATGGCTATCGCGCACCTGATGCGCGTACCCTCTCGGAAATGTATCGGCGAACCCGGGACGAGGGTTTCGGCGCTGAAGTGAAACGTCGCATTATGTTGGGAACTTACGCCCTGAGCGCCGGCTATTACGACGCCTATTATCTAAAGGCGCAGAAGGTGCGCACCCTGATTGCTACAGACTTCGAAGAAGCGTTTAGCAAAGTGGATGCGATCGTGACTCCAACCTGTCCTACGGCGGCATTCAAGCTGGGCGAGAAATCGGAAGATCCGCTGGCGATGTACCTGGCCGACATTTATACGGTGACGGCCGATCTCGCAGGCATTCCTGGTATTTCTATCCCGTGCGGTCAGACCAGCGGTAAGTTGCCAATTGGGTTACAGATCCTGGGGCGCCACTTTGACGAAGCAACCATCCTGCGGGTTGCAAACGCCTATGAGCAAGCCACGATCTCAAGCAGTTAGATTGATTTCTATTTTCTCTTCCATCGCACGCCGTCTTTGGTGTTCTCCACAACGATTCCAGCCGCCATCAACTCAGCTCGAATGGCATCGGAAGACTGGAAGTTCCGCGAGCGGCGTGCATTCTCCATTTCAGCGATCTTTTGTTCGATTCCAGCGTCGGATAGTTGTTGTGCCTCCATGGTCTGGAGCAGTGTGTTGCTTACATCTTTCTCTCGTTTCTCAGACTTGGCCCAGTTCAGAATCTTTTTCATCTTCTCGGTTTCATCATCTTCCAGCACAGCAAAGCTCTGGTCGAACCTTTCGAGGACATCGAGCAGTGCCGCTGCGTTATCTCTTTTGAGCTGTCCCGCATCGATTGCAGCATTCCCCTTTCGCACCATGTCGAATATCGCCGCCTGGGCCTGTGCCGTATTGAGATCGTCTTCCATCCCCGACCAGAAGCGTTTCAATGTGTCGCGCGCGAGTTCGGTCATTTGTTCGCTTGCCCCCTGCGGAAACTGTCCCGTGTCCAGCCGTGACTGGAAGTTTCGCAGGCGCTCCACCGACACGGCCGCCTGCTTCAATCCGTCGAACGTGAAGTTGAGTTGATTACGGTAAGGTACCGACGCTAACAAAAATCGGATGGAAGAAGGCTTGTGGCCTTTCAGTACCAAATCGCGCAAAGTGAAGAAATTGCCCAGGCTCTTGGACATCTTCTCCCCTTCTACCAGCAGGAAGCGCGCATGAAACCAGAAGTGAACGAATGGCTTGCCTGTCATCGATTCAGACTGCGCGATCTCGTTTTCGTGATGAGGAAAAATGAGATCTTCGCCCCCGGCGTGGAGGTCGAAAGTTTCGCCCAACTGTTGCATTGACATGACGGAGCATTCGATATGCCAGCCGGGACGTCCGCGGCCGATCGGGGTTTCCCACGAAGCCTCTCCGGGCTTGGGCGCCTTCCACAGGGCGAAGTCGCGTGCGTTGTCTTTGTCGTAATCATCGACGTCGACACGCGCTCCGTCTTCCATCCCGGCGAAATCTTTCTTGGAGAGCTTGCCATAGCCGGGAAATTTCGCGATGCGGAAATAATAGGATCCATCCTCCGCACGATAGGCAAAGCCCTTTTTCTCAAGGTCGGCGACAAACTGGGCCATCTCCGGAATATGCTCAGTCGCACGCACCAGGATTGGTTGTTCAATGTTCAGCGTAGCGGCGTCTTCTAGAAAGGCCTTTTCGTACTTTGCTGTGTATTGTTGAACACTGAGACCGGCGTGTGCCGCGTTATGGATGATCTTGTCATCCACGTCGGTGATATTCATCACATGATGAACTGTGTATCCGCTCTGGCGCAAAAACCGCCGCAGCACATCCACTGCTACAAAAGTTCGGAAATTGCCGATGTGCCCGTAGTCGTAAACCGTGGGGCCACACGCATACATGCGGACCTCATTGTTGTTAATTGGCTGGAACTCTTCCACTTTGCCGGACAACGTGTTGTAGAGTCGTAACGCCATGGCTTAATAGGATTGCGGACAGAATCTCTGATTGTAGGAGGGCGAAAGAAAAAGGGTCAAATCCCGCCGCCGGCTGACGTGGAGACTGGCTGACGATTGGCCCGAAGCCGTTTTCCGACAAACAACACGTAATGCAGACCAGAGATGATGGTGAAAGCGAAGGTTGCGCGCAAAAAAGTAAGCCGGGCAATCCACACCCAGCGCGATGGATCGACTTCAAACAGCAACACAAAAAAAACCGCGGCCACTTGAGCGAAGGTGTTGGCCTTGCCAAAGATGCTAGGCCGGAAATCACGTAGTCCGGCGATGGCATAGAGAACCGCGCTGGCGCATAGGATGGAAATGTCACGGCTGAAGACCAGCACGGTGAATTTCCACGGAATTTTGTGCAGAATCGAAAGCACCAGGAACATGGTGCTGAGCAGGAGTTTGTCGGCGATGGGATCGAGGTACTGGCCAAGCGTAGTTTGCTGTTTGAGAGTGCGTGCAAGCAGGCCATCGAGGCCATCACTGAGTCCTGCCAATACAAACAAAACTAGTGCCCAGGAATAATGACTCCCCACGAGATTGATGACGATGAAAGGCAGAAACATCATTCGCAGCAGCGTGAGCTGGTTCGGAGCAGTCAGCAGTTGGGAGAGCTTCACTGGCGGTCCTCCGCCGCATGGTGGCGGGCGAACACGGCAAGCGGGTCCAGCCCTGTCTTGGTAGCGAAGCGCTGGGAGAGCGAGGAGATATTGCCGTCGGGCAGATCCAGTTCCATACGCTCCATGCGGTGTGTGGGAAAGAAAACTACTCCTGGAGAAACCTGTTCACCATCCTTCACCATCGAGACCAGATCCTCAAATGAAGCCAGCTCGATCCCACATAGAGACACTCCTTCAGGACTCAGCGAAAGCAACACTCCCCAGAATTTTTCCCGTGGATTGCCCAGCGTGAGCACCACCATAGTTCGCGGTCGGAAGGGATTTTCGCCTCGAACTAACGGCGTGTCGCGTTCATCAAGATTTTTCACCGAAGAGATTGTCGCCGGAGAAGGCCAAACTTTGCAACTAACGTCAGGAACAACGTCAGAAAGGATACAGTTCCCCGGGCCGAGTGATCCGGATGCGATGGTCGGTAAATTTGAAGTGTGCACCCGCGAGTTCGACTTTCGGCATGTGGCAGGTCACGCAGCGCTCATTTGCCACCGGGCATGATTTTCCAACTGCTGATGATGGAACTACTTTGGCAGTCGATTGGTTGCTTTGATTCCCTGCTGACGTAACGGTCTTATCGCGGGTCTTGTGGCAGGTCGTGCACTTTGAATCGTAGGAAACATCATCCTGTTTCAGATCCGCATGCGGATCGTGGCATGCAGTGCACGCAAGACGCTCGTCATTGGGATTGTGCCCGCGACTGTTAGACAGTCGATAGGGTTGAAATCGTACGTTGTTGAGCCCCCCAAGGTCCGGCATCATCCCGACTGTGTTGGCGCTGCGATGACAGGCTCCGCAGAATTCTTGCGATAGAGTGTCGGGTTCGAGTTTCTTGGGATTAAAGATGTAGCGGTCTTCTCCTCCAGCGCCGGACAGCATTGTCGTAGCGTGTTTCCCTCCTGGCCCATGACAGGCCTCGCAATTCACGCCCGGCACTAAGCGATCGAGCTGAAGTTGATTGTTGACCACAGCTGCTGTGCCGTGGCAACTAAAACAGTTGCGAGCTTCGTCGCCACTGATGTCACGGCCGAAAGCTTCTTCCAGGCTAGGCGGCGGATCTTGTGCATCTCCGATGGTCCAGTCCAACCCGTCGATTCCGGAGTAATAGCTCACTCGGCCTTCGTACAGCTTGTCTTTACGGCGGAGGACGTAGGTCTGGGCAACATGTGCATTGCCGAACACGTAAAGTATCGGTTCAGTGATGGTCTCTTTTCCGTCGGTCACACGATAATAGCTTTGCTGGCCATTGCTCGAGATCTCGTAGGAGTATGGTCCAGCCCGGAAAGTCAATCGAGGATGAGAGCGCAGGACGTTGTTGCCAGCGGCCGTGTCGAGCGCGTGTGCCATTGCGGTATGTGATTGCGAACGGTTCTTTTGAGCATGGCAGGTTGCGCAGACTTCACGGCCCACAAACTTTTCGCCGGGCATCTCCCGCCGTGGACGAAATTGAGAAAAAGCTGAAGAATTCTGCGGCGGTGACTGTGGAAACCCGAAGCAGGAATAAAGAACTACGTACAGAGCACCGTACCCGATCAAACATTGCAAGTTGTGACTACTTATCAAGGATGCCTTGTCCCTCGTGAACAGTGAGGATCTGGTCGATGCGGGGTACAACTACTTCTTCCTTTCTTCCGCTGGGCCAGTGAATTTCCAATTTTTCCACTCTAGTAGAAGACCCCAATCCAAAATGAACACGCTGATCGGAGCTCGATCCGTAACTGCCTCCACTGATCACGTCAGAGCGTTGACGAATACCATTGGCTGTGAGGAAGACTGTAGCGCCTATCGCATCCCGCGGACTTTTCGGTCCACCTATGAGCTTGAATCCGATCCAATGGTTGTCGTTCTTGCCGACATTGCGCAGAAGGGCGGGGATGGAATCCATGTTGTTGAGGACAGCATCGATGTGACCGTCGTTGAACAGGTCCCCGAAAGCCGCGCCCCGAGCGGGAATCACGTCAGCTAATCCACTGCCTGTTGCCGGAGGCACTTCTTGAAATTTTGTTCCATCCAAATTCCGGAAAAGTTGTGGCCGCTGCGCCCAAGTCGTTCCCCAGTCGCGCTTGTCCACCCACGGATACACGTGGCCATTCGCGACGAAAATATCCAGCAATCCGTCGTTATCAAAGTCGATGAATCCGGTTCCCCAAGCGAGAAAAGGAATGGTTGGACTGCCCAAGCCTGCCCGGAATGTGACTTCGGAAAAACTGGAATTACCATCATTCCTGAAAAGCGTGTTGTAATCGTCGGAAAATACTGTCACATAAAAGTCGACTTTGCCGTCGCGATTGTAGTCACCCACTGCAATCCCCATGGATGCTTGCGCCAGCCCATTGTCGGTGAGGGCGAAGCCGGACAAGTAACTCACGTCTTCAAAGGTACCGTCGTGAAGATTACGGTAGAGATAACGCGCGACAGAATCGTTGGCCACGGCCAAGTCGAGCCAACCGTCATCATCGACATCCACGAAGACTGAGGCAAGACCATAGTATCCTTGCGGATCGGAAACGCCGGCCTTCTTACTAACATCGGTGAACGTGCCGTCGCCGTTGTTGTGAAACAGATGATCACTCTCTCCGGGCAGACCGAGAGGACCACACATCGAACTCACGCCGCGAAATTGGCATGAGTTCAAAGGAATCCCTCCCTGGCCTGCGATGGGAGGGTGATCAGGGTCAAATTTGACGTAACCGGGAACAAACAAATCCAGCAGGCCGTCGTGGTCATAATCACCCCAGGTGGGGCCAGCAGACCAATTACCTAGAGCGACGCCCGCCTTCTCCGCCACGTCGGTGAATGTTCCGTCATGATTGTTGCGGTAAAGACGGTTCTTGCCAAAATTGGCGACGTAGAAATCAGGCCAGCCATCGTTGTCGAAGTCGCCCACAGCAACACCGAATCCCCACCGCTCATTCGCGACGCCAGCGTTGCCAGTGACGTCGGTGAACGTTCCATCGTGATTGTTGTGAAGCAGCATGGCGCGTGGGGGAGGTTCTTTGCCTTTTAACCCGTTGAACGTGGATCCATTGAGCAAGTAGATGTCGAGCCAACCGTCGTTGTCGTAATCCAGCAAGGCTACACCGGACCCTGGAGTCTCGATAATTGTCGTTTTTTCTGGAGTTCCTGAGCGATGATGGAATTTGTCGAGTCCGGCCTGCCGCGTGATGTCAACAAATACCACGGGAGCGTCATCCACAAATCCACCGGCGGTAATAGGTCGCGACTGGGCGTCTTTTATCGCTGGATGCGGCGTACCGGTGGAGACACCCATCGACTCCGGTTTCTGGGGATTGCGTTCTTCGGGTCTCTGCGTCACGCCATCCAGGGGAAGCAGCACCATCAGTAAGAGAAGCGAGTGAAAACATCTTGACCGAATCACTGTCATCGCTCTGTCTTCGAGACTTGGAAGGAAACCTACAATAAAAGTCTTCAATGCGGTTTACTGAGACATGTCGGGCTTTGAACTTAGGTTGCCGGTCGATCCTTTCTGCTGCCCCGGTATCTCTGAATGGCTTAGTTCATCGAGTTTTTTGAATGCGGCTTTCGCTTCATCCTGGCGGCCGAGTTTGGAGTAAGCGCGGCCAAGCAGGAAATAGGCCTGTTTCATTCGTGGCTCGAGTTTCACCGACGTCTGCAATTCTGGGATAGCTGCCTCCAATTGGCCATTTTGAAAGAGCACATTGCCAAGAGCGAACCGGCCGGCAACGGAATCTGGAGCCAGATCGACCGCTTTGCGGAGCCACTCAGTAGCTCGAGGATATTCCTGCTTATACGTGTAGCATGCTCCGAGCCCGTATGCGATTTCATAGTTGAGCGGGCCGATTCGTTCGGCTTGCGTGTAATAGGTAATCGCTTCATCAAATTTTGATTGAGAGCGCTTCAGCTCAGCCAATTCCGTCGCTACTTCGATAGAGCGGGGATTCGCTTTCAGGGCGCTCTGGAATTCTGTCTCGGCTTCGGTCGGATTCTGGGCGGCCAGCGCGGCTTCCGCGAGAAGTTGATGGACCCGGCTGGAGTCAGGAGCTAGGGCGAAAAGCCTTTGATATTCCATTCGTGAAAGCTCACCGGCAGTGAAGGAGAGATAGAAGAGCGCATCAACATTGTGAGGGTCAGACACGAGGACCCTCTCCAGATCTCTGACTGCCGGTTGAAATTTCCGTTGAGCAAGTTCAGCACGCGCCAGCATCACACGCACAGGTGCATCGTTCGGATATTTGCGCAAATGTTTCTCTGCAAGTTGCGCGGCCCGAACGTAGTCGCCGCGATAGAACGCGTGAGAACATTCCTCCAAGGCTGAAGATTCTCCGATCGCCCCGACAGAAATCGCGACCATGAGTGCCAGCAATCCGATGGAACCCAGGAAGGAATTGAGAGTATGAGTTTGCGGCATGTCGGGAAGTAGGCTCAAGGCGTTTCGAAAGGGCGCACCTCAACCATGCGCAAGAGCTCTTGTGTCTTTTCGTCCAGCAGTTTCTGGAGCTCTTCGAAGCGTTTGGCTTGTGCTTCCCGCCGTGGATCTCCGGTACGTGTGTAGAGAGTGAGAAGATAGAAATTCGCCGAATAATGATCCGGCTCTATTTCCAGCGCGCGACGGATTTGTTTTTCTGCCTGCTGGTAATCCTTCCGCATCAAGTAGTATTGCCCAAGCTCAGCCAAGGCATTTGGGAAATCAGGGCTGCCCTTTAAAGCCTGCTGCAACTCGTTCAGAGCATCGTCAAAGCGGCGCACTTGCAGAGCAATCGAGCCCAAGTAGTAGTGTGCCGTCGTTGCGGTTTCCGGCACTTGGGCAGCTTCTCGAAGCCAGGGAACAGCAGCGCCGTAGTCTTTCGCGCGGAACAAGGCCGCACCCAGCGCTAGTTTTCCTCGTGGATCGTGAGGTTTGAGCTTGAGGTACTTCTCGAAATACGGAACAGCTTCAGCCGGATCATGCCGAAAAGCGGAGGCGGCTCCCATCGCATAATTATAGGATGGATTTTCAGGTTCAAGGTTTACCGCCTTCTCAAAAGAATTGCGCGCCTCCGCGATCAGATTCAGATCTACACACACAATTCCGAACGAATAATGAATCTGAGCGTTGCCAGGGTCTAGATCTCGCGCGTGTGCCAGATAGCCGAGCGAGCCCCGATAATCTTGCTGTCTATACGCAACCCTCGCCAGATCCAACAAAGAAGCGACCGAAAGATTCCCGGCGGCGGCGGATTTTTCCAGCGCGGAACGCGCCTCAACCAGCCGGTTTGTCCGTTCGTAGGCCAGGCCCAGAGTGTGTGAAGTCCCGGGCGACAATGTCTGCCGGTTCTGCAAGCTTTCCAGGAGAGAAGTGATCAGGTCATAACGCTTGCCCGTTTCCAGACCCAACAACATTTGCCGTGCATCCAGCTCAGAAAATTCGGGGTTAAGGATTAGACGCGCGGCTGCGTCATCTGCCTCTTTCCGGTTG
>Ga0184605_10000369_pt1 | contig 13227 bp, 9 predicted proteins | sample PLM0_30_coex_FD_132995 | JGI IMG/M metagenome (GOLD analysis project Ga0184605, IMG submission 132995) | Groundwater sediment microbial communities from an aquifer in East River, Colorado, USA - PLM0_30_coex | ecosystem: Environmental > Terrestrial > Soil > Riparian zone | place: USA: East... | reverse complement strand
TCGTGTCGACCCCGCACGGCGCGGCCTACGGCGAGCGCGGGGGCCTGACCGACCGCTACATCCGTTACCACGAGGAGAAGGCCAAGGGCGGCTGCGGGACCGTGATGATGTTCGGCTCCTCGAGCATCCATCCCACCTCGGTCAACGACTGGGCCGAGATCAACAACTGGGACGACAGCATCATCCCGCAGTTCCAGGAGATGAGCGCCGCGGTGCACCGGCACGGCGCCCTCTGCCTGTCGCAGATCTCTCACCGGGGCCGGCGCGGCCACTCCTGGTACTCGGGCATACCTCTGTGGGGTCCGTCCGACACTCGTGAAGAGCGCCATCGCGAGATGGCCCGCCCCACCGACACCACTCGAACCATAGTTGTATTTGCCGGGATTGCTTTTGAGGATCGCGATGAGATCCTTCACCGATTGAGCAGGCACGCCGGGATGGACGACCAGAAGATTGCTCGATCCTGCAACATTCGTGACAGCCGCGAAGTCGCGCTCGAGATCGTACGGAACCTTGTCATACAGCGCGGGATTCACGGCGAGCGGCGGTGTAGCCATCAGGAGCGTGTAGCCGTCGGGCGCGGCCTGCGCCGCGATCTCCGTACCGATGATCGTGCCGGCCCCCGTACGGTTGTCGATCACGACCTGCTGTCCCATACGCTCGCTCAATTGCTGGCCTACGATGCGCGCGACCGTATCGGTCGAGCCGCCGGCGGCATACGGGACCACGAAACGCACGGGTTTCGACGGATATTCAGCGCCTGACGCCAAGATCGAAGCCAGGCACGACATGATTGCGATCGCACCAGCACCTCTCATTTCTCAGACCTCAGGCTGATCGATGTCCTCGCAGGCAACGGCGCGCCCCGGCATCAGTGCGCTTCTGTTGCGGCGCCCGGTAGCGCCCAACTATTCTACGCGGGCGAGGCGCAGCAACGGACAAAAAAAGCCCGGCACATCGCCGGGCCTCGGGCCAGTGATAACCGGCGTTATTCCGCCGTGATATTTCCGGCTTTGATCACCTTCGCGTATTTGTCGATCTCGCGTCTGAAATATTTCGTGAGCTCGTCCGGCGAGCTGCCCACGGGATCTCCGCCCTCCCTGGTGATGAACTCTCGCACATCGGGTGAGTTGAGCGCTTTGATGATTTCGGCATTCAGTTTCATGACGACTTCCCTGGGCGTACCCGCCGGCATGAACATCGCGTACCAGTTGTCTGATTCAAACCCGGGATACATCGACTGCATGGTCGGCAGATTGGGAAAAGTACTCGAACGCTTCACGGTCGTCACCGCAAGCGCCCTCACTTTACCGGACTTGATGTGCGGTTGTGCGGCGAGGGCGGTCGCAAACGTGAAATCCACTTCTCCGGTGAGCATTGCGGTCATCGCTGGACCGCCGCCTTTGTACGGGATATGCGCGACGTCGATGCCCGCCATCTGCCTGAGCATCTCGATCGACAAATGACTCGTCGTGCCGCTGCCGTTCGAGGCGACATTCATTTTGCCTGCACGCTTCTTCGCGAGCGCCATGAGCTCCTTGACTGTCTTAACAGGGACGCTCGGATGTACGACCAGCACGAGCGGCACCGATGAAATCCAACTCACGGGGGCAAGATCCTTGAGGGGATCGAGCGGGATTTTCTTGTACAGGCTGACGTTCACGGCAAGGGACGCGGTCGTGAACAAAATGGTGTGGCCATCGGGTGAGGCTTTGGAGACGATCTCCGCACCAATCAGGCCTGCCGCACCGGCCCGGTTATCGACGACGAACGTCTGGCCCATGCTTTCGGTGAATTTCTTGCCGAGCAGGCGGCCCTGGATATCAGTGCCGCCGCCGGGACCGAACGGCACCACGATACGAACCGATTTGGTAGGCCACGTTTGCGCAACGGCAGGGCCCGCGATGACCGAACCGCCGACGGCCAAAGCAGCGGCGAGACTCCGAACCGAGATCTGTAACATCCCATCCTCCTCGAATTGTTAACGCGCGGGCGCCGCTCACGACGACGGCATCGCGGTCGGGGCGCTATCGTCCCGTGTCCCTAAGACCGGAGGATGCGAGCGCACGTTCCCGTGCCGACGTGGTCAACCCCGGTAAATCGGCTCCGGCTGGGAGAAAAACGAATGCAGAATGTGATAGACCGTGAGGTAATTGATCTGCTGAAAGCTCGCATGCGAAATGCCGGCCATGACGGTGAACTGCTTGTCCGCATTGGGCAGGCGCTTGAAAAACTCTAGCAAATCGTTGACGCCGGCGATCCCATCGAACTCGCCGCGCATGATGAGGGTAGGGGAGGTGATCTTCGCAGGATCCACAACGGGCAGCTTGGAGCACATGTCCACATAAGTACCGGTCGGCACGGAATCGTCGAGCGCGAGAATCGCATTGGCGAAAGCTTCGATGACTTTTTCTTCGGCGCAGCCCGGGTGGTCGCGGTTGAAGATCGAGTGCACGAATGCGCGGTCGATCGGGCGACGATTCACTTTCTTGAACTCAGTGAGCTTCTTCGTACGTTCGGCGAGTGTCGGGCTCCCTTCCCCTGTCCAGACAAATGCATCGAGCGCGAGGCGGGCAACGCGCCCCGGGTGTCGCTGCGCAAAAAGCGCTGCGCGTAACGCCCCTGAGGAAATCCCATAGACGAGAAACTGCTTCACGCCGCGGGTCTTCATGATGTATTCGCTCGCTGCCGCGAGATCGTCAGCACCGTTCGCGAGGTCGAAGTTGATGTCACGCGTCTTGTCCGAGCGCCCGTACCCTTCCATGTCCACACACCACGTGTTGAAACCCCGCTGCGCGAACCAATCCATTGCAGATGAATCGGGCCGACCGGGCACTTTCAGATCGAATGTGGGTTGCGACGCCATGGAGGAGCCGTGCACGAACAGTACCGTAGGGCGCGTGTCGGGATCGCCTGCGTACTTCTCCCACAGAAACAGTCTGACATCGCCCTTGCGGGCCCAGTGTTCCTGTGCCCTGACGCTTGGCTGTGCCTGGTCCGCTGGTGCGTCCAACATCTACGTCGCTCCTTCGCTTCGCTCCGGCGCAAGGGCGCGCTTATGCGGCTATCGCCGCTCAGAAAAAGCCACGCCGTTCCTTCGCTTCGCTCTGGGCGTAACGGTGCTATCTGCTGCATAAATTAGGAGGCAGGCAGTCTAAGCGTGGCGCGCACGAGCGTCAAATCGTGAACCCGAATTGCCGCTATCAGACGTCGCGCCTACGGACATTTCGGGATACGTGAAGTGCAGCAGGCGAATGCGAAAGGCCATCCAGACTATCCACTCAGCGGCGATGAGCTGCTCGCCGGGTTCAACGCGAACGTGACCTATGCAGGACTGTCGCAGTCCGCGGTGTCGCGTCTGGCGCGACAGATCATGATGATCGATGAGATGAAGGACTTGAGTTCGTTTCCTGACTCTCTGGAACCGGTCCTCGCCTGACTGGACCGTCGTGCTTCCCTAATCAGAAAACGGGCTTCGGCCGGAAGTAGCTGTCGCGGTCTCTGGACTTGACCGTGTAGCTCTGCACCTGGTTGCCTTTCAGCACTTCAATTGGGACGTCTACACCTGCATTACCCGTCGCCCAAAGCTTGGTGTAGAAGTCCTTCTGCCCCCGGATGGCTTTGCCGCCGAGACCCACGATCACGTCGCCTTTCTGCAGACCTGCGTCCTCCGCGGGGCTTTCGGGGGAAACGCGCGTGACAATGAGATTCCCCTGCACTTCCTGCGTATTGACGCCGATCCAGGGCCGGGGCTTTGCAGTCGACTTTCCGTTTGCGACCATGTCGCCGACGACCGGTTTCACCACATCGATAGGAACGAACATGTTGCCTGGGATATTGGCCTGAGAACCCAGCGCATCGCCTACGGCGAGAGAGCCAATCCCGAGCAGCTTGCCTTCGCGGGAAAGCAGCGCAGCGCCTTGCCAGTTCACGGTAGCGGGCGCCGTATAGATCGCCTCATCCAGCAGGTATTCCCAATAACCGACGAACGGCCGCTTTGAAACTACGTAGGCAGGCGCGACACCATCGAATCCAACGATCAGTACCAGCTCCCGTTCTGCGATTTTTGCCGATTCGCCGAAATCGACAGGTCGCACCGGAAGCGCAGTGAGCGCTTTGAGCAGACCCATTCCGGTTGCCGTGTCGTAGCCAAGCACGGTTGCAGGAAACACCTTCCCGTCCGCGGTGGACAACTCGACTTTTTCTGCTTCGGCGATGAGGTACCCGATCGTGAGCACAAGACCATTCGTGTCGATGACAACGCCTGTGCCTTCGCGCTCAGCGCCGAGGGCCGCCGAGCTGCGCGCGTCACGTACAGCCTGCGCCTTGACCTTGACCACTGAAAGCGAATCGACTGTGAGCTCGCGCTGGCCCGCTGGCGCCTGCGCGGCATAGGCAGGGGCTGCAGCAATCGCAATGACTGCAGCGACGAGCAGCCTGCGCAGGGTGGCGCCGCGGATCATCGAGACCGATTCAAAAAGGGTTGCATTCATGAATACTCTCCGGGAGAGTCACGGCTGTAACTGGCCGCGCAGCACCTTCAAAACACCAGCCATGGTACGACTATTCCCATTAAGTCAGTAAGGCGAAGCGGCGCAGACCGTAGACTAGTGCCTGAATTTGTCGCGCGAGGCGTCGCTTGCGTCAAGGCGATACAATGGATGTTCAAAAGCCTTCACCGGCTCTCTCTGACGCGCATTTCAGAACGAAGAGCATCGCGCAGCAATCCGGCAAAACAATATCGCGTGCCTGGAATGTCGTCTTTCCGCCGCGAAGGCAGCAAGTGATGTGCCCTGCTGTGTGACCGAGAGCAGGCTCGGTGACAAACCCGACTAGGAGACACACGTGGAACTCGGACTGAAAGGTAAGGTAGCCGTCGTCACGGGCGGAAGCGAAGGCATTGGCAGAGCCACGGCGTTGCGCCTCGCACAGGAAGGCGCTCACGTCGCGATATGCGCACGCCGCAAGGAGTTGCTCGACAACGTCAGCGCGGAGATACAGAAATTCGGCGTGCAGGGCCTCGCGGTTCCTGCTGACATGAGCAAGGCCGCGGACATAGAGCGCTTTATGAAAGCCGTGATAGACCGCTTTGGCCGCATAGACATCCTCGTCAACAACGCGGGAACTTCCATGCGCGGCGCCTTCCTCGAAGTGGGCGACGACATGTGGAGCGCAGACCTGGACCTGAAAGTGTTCGGCGCGATCCGCTGCACACGGCTCGTCATTCCGGCCATGAAAAAACAGGGCGGCGGACGGATTGTCAACATCACGATCTCGGGAGCGAAGCAACCCGCAGCGCAGTCGATGCCCACAAGCGTTTCTCGCGCAGCCGGGCTCGCCATTACGAAAGCGCTTTCGAAAGAGTTTGCAGCCGACAACATTCTCGTGAATACGGTGTGCATCGGAAGAATCAAATCGGGCCAACACGAGCGCCGCTTCAAGAAGGACGGTATGAGCGCCGAGGAGTACTACTCGCGCATGGCCAAAGACATCCCGCTGAAGCGCGTGGGAGAAGCCGAAGAAGTGGCGAACGTGATCGCGTTTCTTGTTTCCGACGCAGCAAGCTACGTGACCGGTAGCAGTATCAATCTGGACGGCGGAATTTCCGGTGTGCTGTGAGTGAGAGCAGCGCCGTGCTGAACAGCGCTCTCGAGCCGCGACTCGTCGAGGATAGCGTATTTAGATGAGCCAAAAAAACCCCGACTGGTCTGCGTTGCGCGAGGAATTCCCAACGCTCAAACATTGGACCTACCTGGACGTCGCCCGCAAGACCGTTCCACCGCGGTGCCAGGAGCAGGCGCTGCTCGAATATACGCGGGATGTGTATGAGAACGCGGGCGGTGAAGCATGGTCCGCGCTCAACACGGCCGAAGCACGCGCGACGCTCGCGCAGCTGCTGGGCGCCCAGCCTTCGGAAATCGCCTTTACAAAGAACACAACGGAAGGGCTCAATATTGCGGCACATGGTTTCGATCTCAAACCCGGAGACAACGTCGTGCTCACGAATATGGAGCACCTCGCCAACATCTGGGTGTGGAAGCACTGGGAGGCCAAAGGCGTAGAAATCCGCTTTGCGCGGCATCGCGGCGGCCGTCTTACGCTCGACGCTTTCCGTGAGCAAATCGACGTCCGTACCCGTGTCGTATCAACCGCGTATATCACTTATGGCAATGGGTATCGAGTCAATCTACCCGAGCTCGGCAAGCTGTGCCGAGAATTTGATGCGCGGCTCGTCGTCGATGGCGTTCAGGCGGCCGGCATTATCGCGACGCCGCTATCGGAGCTCGGTGCCGACATCGTCGCGATCGGTGGTCACAAAGGATTGTTTGGCCTGACCGGCAGCGGCATCGTTTATTGCCGTGATGAGCTCGTGAACGTTCTCAAGACGCCATTCATCAAGGCGCCCGTCGCGGCCGATCCGGCCTCCGGGCCCGTAGATGCGAGCAGCCAATTTGACTATGTGCGCGTGGCACATCGCTTCGAAGGCGGAAATCCGAATTTTCTCGGCGTGCGCGTGTTGAAACGGGGTGCGGAATTCATTCAATCAATCGGCTTGCAGCACATCGAAAACCGTATACGCGAGCTCTCGACGACTTGCCTGAGCATGCTCAAACGTGCGGGCCTCAAGTCCGACACGCCGGAGTCATGGGAGGAGCGAGGTCAAATAGTGAATGTGATCGTCCCGCACGCGGCAGATCTCATGGATCGTCTGCGCGAGAAACACCGCGTCGTGACCAATGTGAAAGACAATGCATTGCGCCTGTCGATGTCATTCTTCAACACGGAAGATGACCTTGAAAAAGCGGTCCGGGCGATCCGGAAGGAAACAGCCGAAAAGGCGACGGCGGCCGCGTGAAGCACGCGGGTTAAAACCTTGATCGGAGAGGGTACTGAAATAACTACGTGCTTGCCGCCGCACTAGGGCCAGCGTTCGTGTAAGAAAATCGCGCTTTCCGCCGTAGCGGTCGCAGCGTCACCGTAATCGCCAAAAAGTGCGCGATCTCGCAATCATACCTGGCTTCTTTTTTGCGCGCCTCCGCTGCTGGTAACCGACATCCGCGCTTGACGCAGCAACTGTGGGCGGGGGCGGCGGACAGTATTAGCCGGCCATCGCCCGCGCCCTGACCTTTTCGCGGCGACCGCGAGGCTGCACTGCAGGTGTGTCGATCGAGTCGTGCTGCGGTGCATTTGATGCGAACGGCTGCTTGGCAGCGGTTTTGGAGTGGTTGCGTTTTAGGGGCACTACGGACACGACGGCCGCGTATGCAGGAACGGGCACTGCAGCAGTTGCCAAAGCTTGTGCTGCGGTTGCAAGGCCGCCTGCCGCTGCTGCGACGAGTTGCGCGGGCTTTGAAAGCGCTGAAGTGGCGGCTCCCGTTTGGACGTATGCGCCCGTTTTCGGCAGGTTAACGCGCCATTTTCGAGACCACCGATACTTGTGACCGAGGTAAATCGTTATCCCCTCATTGGTAAGAAACAGGGCCGCATCCATCAGTTCGAAATGCAGTCCGTACGAACGGCTGGCGCCGATATATCCGATGTAGATTTGAATGAAGTTCAACGTACCCCCTAAGCCTGCTATCCGGTTGCTGATCCTCAGTGTTTCTTCCCTCAATATTCGAGGAGTCTGACACTGACCTGCGGCGTCGCTACGCCTTTTATTTGCAGAGGAGATCCGTACATCACGTGTACACCGCGTGTCGCGCGGCTGCGTTCCGTGTGCCGGCTCTTCTGCGACCGGCGCGTTCCTGAGCGATATTCGTGCCAGCCCCGGTCAATCGTTGATCCTCAGAGGAAAACGGGCTCAACCTGATCGACGCGAGGCGCAGGAAAATGTCGTTCCGGCGCGACGCACCAGGCCTCGCGCGAGTTAAGTCGCTGACGCGAGTCCCTTTTGTGCTTCGCTGATCAGCGACAGAAAGGTCTGCCAACAGGCATGCGCGCGAGATCGGCGCTCGCGTGCGACTGAATGCACACTAAAGACCTTGAGGAATTTAGCGCATAAACGCGAGAATTGATGGTGCCGCTGGTCTGACTCGAACAGACGACCTGACGCTTACGAAGCGCCTGCTCTACCAACTGAGCTACAGCGGCATTCCGCGGATACTGCGGTTTCTGATCCGCTCGCCGAAAAAGTGAAACGGACCATCCGCGCGCAAATCCCCACATCGCCTGCGGATCACTCGAGCGGTGGAATTTTACCACCTCGCTACACGTAGACCTAGCGGCTGGCGCGAGCACTGCGGGCTGCACCGATGTCAGCTCAGCGGCTTACCGGTGAATTTCGGCCATTCAGTGATGTCTGAATCGAGACATGCTCTGGACAGGTCGAGCGATTCTCCGATTACCACGTGCATGTCGAGGTACCGGTAGGTGCCTAGCCTCCCGATAAACGTCACGTTCTTCGTTTTTTCAGCGAGATTCATGTACTGCTGCAGCATCGATTTGTCGCCCTGCAGTCGCAGCGGGTAGTACGGAACGTCCTCCTGCTCCGCAAGCTTGCTGTATTCCCGGTAGCAGATCGTGTCGTCATGTTGTTCCCAAGGCGTAAAGTGCTTGTGTTCTGCGATGCGAGTCCACGGTACGCTCTCCTGGCAGTAATTGATCACCGCATTGCCCTGATAATCACCGGTCGCATCGAACCGCTCGAAGATGAGACTGCGATACTGCAGACGTCCCAATTCATGGTCGAAGTACGCGTCAAGGGGCCCGCTCCAGAACAGGTGATCGAACTGGCTGCGATCTGAATGCTTCAGACGATGGCGTACATGCACTTTGATCGCCGGATGATCGAGGATTTTTTCTACGATTGCGGTATAGCCTTCGAGGGGAATACCCTGATAGCGCTGCTGGTAGTAATTGTCGTCGTAATTGAAGCGCACAGGCAGCCGCTGCAGGATAGCCGCAGGAAGCTCTCTTGGCTCTACGCCCCATTGCTTTTTCGTGTAGCCGTAGAAAAAGTTTTCATACAGCTCGCGACCGAGGAAACGCAGCGCCTGCTCTTCGAAATTGCGCGGCTCCGCGATAGACGAATCACCCAGGCGCGCAAGATATTCTCTTGCTTGCTGCGGATTCATCACCTTTCCGAAGAACTGATTGATCGTGAGCAGATTCATCGGCATGGAGAAGACACCCCGCGCCGTTATCGCTTTGACACGATTCGTGTATGCGCCGAAGGCCGCGTATCGGTTTACATAATTCCACACGTCCTCGCGGCTCGTGTTGAAAATGTGCGGGCCGTAATGGTGCAGCATAATGCCGGTAGCAGGATCGCGCGACGTGTGGCAGTTACCAGCGACGTGGGGGCGTTCGTCGAACACTTCTACCGCATACTTGCCGCTCTCCGCGAGCCCGCGGGCCAATACGGCTCCAGCGAAGCCCGCTCCGGCTATGCCGATCTGCTTGCTCATTGCTCCAGTCCGAAATGATAGTCACGCAGCAATTACGCACGCAGAGCTGTAGCGCTCAATTGCTGCTTCGAGTGGCGGCATCAGACCACTGCCGCGTTCCGTACCCAGGGCACTGTATTCGGGGCGCGGTGCAGTCAAGCCCAGAGACGAAGCAGGCACGGGCAATACAAGCTCCGCGTTGTAGCCCCTCATACTCGCGCCCTGCCGCGCGAAGTCGGCCCACGTCGTCGCACCCTGATTGGCGAGATGCCAAAGTCCGTTTGCCCCGTCAATCAATAAATCGAGAGTCGCATTGACAAGGTCCGGCACGTAGGTCGGCGAAACGGTCATGTCCTGGGCAGCGCGCACCGTCAGCCGCATCGCAAGCTGACGCAGAGTGAACGTGAGGAAGTTGTACCGATCCCACGGACCGAAAAACGCGCTTGTCCTTACGATGAGCGCGCCCGGGTGTGCAGCGAGCACATCTTTCTCGGCTTTCGCTTTGCTCCAGCCGTACACGCCTAACGGTGCAACTCCATCACTTTCGCGATAAGGCGAGCGCGCTTTGCCGTCGAATACCAGATCGCTCGAAAACGTGACGAACGGCAGGCCGCGGCTGGCGCATGCTTCGGCAAACAGCGTCGGCCCTAGAGCATTATCGCGGTGGCAGGTTTCCCTGTCGCGCTCCGCGTCATCGACTCGGCAGTACCCGGCCCCATTAATGACGGCCCACGGCTTGAATACTTCCAGCGCGTGCCTGACCGATTCAGGATTCGCGATGTCCAGTGTGCTGCGATCGACCAGGCGAAAAGCCAGGCCGCGGTGTTCACATAATCTCGCAAATGCTCGGCCGAGCGTGCCTCGAGCACCTGTGATGAGGAGCTCGCGCGTCGGTCGGACGTGTGGCGCATGCGCCTCGCGCACGTAATGAGAGGGACGGTGCGGGACGGGATATAAAACGCGCTGCGGACGATGCCACCAGCCTTGCGAGTCCAACGCCGGGTGGTCGGGCTCGGTGCCATTCGCCAGAGCTTCAATCAAGCCACATAGCGCAGTCCGACGCGGCTCGGGTCCGCACAGATCAAAGGCGCCCGGCTCGTAGTGTCCGCGATCGCGGGTGACGAGGCTGTCCCAGTCGAACGCACCCAGAAGGCTCCAGGCGGTGACGGCACGCACATCAGCGCCTTCGCCGTGAAGGCGACGTGCCGAATTCCAGACTTCGAGGAACCAGCGCATCTGTTCGTCGCGGGTGCATCCGATGTGCGCTTCCGTGACCGCAAGCGGCAATCCGTAGCGTTCCCAGGCCTCACGCAGGACAGCGTAAGGCGAGACGAGCGACGCCGCACCGACTCGCACCGCTTCAACGTCCGCATAATGCTGTCGCCCATTGCCGCCGTGTGAACACGGGGGATAGTGATCCACGTGCTCGTCGAGGAAGCGATTGCTGGTGATGTAGTGATTGATGCCGAGCACGTCAGGCGGACACGGCGCATCGAGGAACAGATCGAGCTCGTGGTCACGCACGCCAGCATTTCGAATCCAGCGGTACAGCTCGTGTTCTCTGTCGACGCGGCCCGCAATGAGATCGAGGCCCAGCCAGCGCCTGCTGTTCTCAAACTTTGCCTGATAGACGAGCTTCGGCGTGCTATAGATCCGTCCGAGGTCCTCGGTTTGTACGAGTTCGGCTTGCCGATTTACGCTGCGCACTTGCTGCATGGCCAGCAAAATACCAGTGCATTCATTCAATAGGATGCGGAGAAATGTCGAGCGATCGTGCGCATTCGGGTGCCACAGGCCATACAAGCCACTGAAGCGTGCCGTCGTAAGCGGCTCGTTGACAGGTGTGTAGGCATCGACCCATGGATAGCGTTCGGCAAAAGATCGTGCAAAACGCGCGAGCTTTTCTGCGAAGGTGCAGTCGATGAGGCTCGTGTAGCGCGGGCCGCTGCCGTGATGAACGAACCCGACTATGGGACGTATATTGAGCTTGCGCAGCCGCGTCAGAGCCGCGTCGGTCCAGGTCCAATCGATCGCATCCGGTGCATGAGGTGCGAGACGTTCCCACAACGCGGGAAAACGCAGAGATTTAATGCCGAGCGCCGCGAAGCGATCGAGATCGTCGAGGCGACGCGTGTGCCCGCTGCGCTCGAGCTGATCAAAAAAGCGCTCGCCAACGCGATTTACGGTGCACTCTACCCCGCCCCAGACTTCAAGGGACGTCATGCACGTCAACCCGAAGGGGAGGCCGGAACGCCGCCAAGCGCAAGTGCCGGCGCAGGAGCGGTCGTCGATGACGACACGCTACGACTGCGGATTTTTACTCTCGGCCTTGAGTACCGCTGTTCGACTGCAGCTTCGACGAGTTGCCACATCGCGCGAAATGTTTCATCCCACGACATGCGAGCCAGGAATTCATCGACGCGGCGGAGCCAAATCGACCTCGTTGGCTCCTCTCGCATCATAGTGTCGATGGCGGCTACGCACGCGTCCGGCTCATCGGCGATCTTCACGAGGCCGCAGTCGGCATAAACTCGGACTACATCGCGAATCGATGTGGATACCACACGACGTCCAGCGGCGAGATACTCTGGTGTTTTGGTTGGGCTGATGAACCGCGTCGCATCGTTGCGCGCAAACGGTAGAATCGCGACATCCCATCCTGAGAGATAAAGCGGTAGTTCATCATACGCTTTACCACCGAGATAATGGATGTTCGTCCGGCGAGGCAGTGAGTCCGGATCGATTTTTACGATTGGACCGATCATGACGAGTTGCCAGTCAGGCCGCCGCTCTGCTACACCCTCGACAAGCTCGATGTCGAACCGCTCGTCGATCACGCCCGTGTAGCCGATTCTGGGCCGCCTGATCGACGCCTGATCGGCGGGCTCAACGTGATGATCCCGTGCTTTGCGGAAGTGCGCAACATCGACACTGCTCGGGAATGGATGGATGTTCTTATGCTTGTTCCGCTTGTGTTCGTACAAGCCTGGGCCACCCGTAAACACAACATCCGCGATGCGGAATAACTCATCCTCAAGCGTGCACAACTCCGGGGGCGCACACTTGAAATGAGACAACTCGTCCATGCAGTCGTATACAACAGTCAATGGCTTGAGATGCCGTGTGAACTTGAGTGCCATCGGCGTGTAATACCAGGCAATGTAAGGCCCTGTTATACGCTCATCGATCAACGCGTCGAGGAGCCGCTGAAGATGTACATCGACGTCCTGTACAGCAAGATGACGCGGCAGATGTGGCACGACAATGTAAAGCTGCTCATCTCGCTTACTCACGTGCAGACTTGGCGATATGCCGTCGGCGAAATGCGGCTCTTCCACAAAATACACGTTGCGGTATCGCGCACACCGCGTGAGCAGGTGCTGGGGGCGCTGAAAAACAAAATCCCAGCGTAGATGTGAAAAAACAAGAATGTCGGGAGACTGTTTGAATTTGGTCATGGTTACCGATGAGAGCAAGCGACATACCTAAAGTCCTCAGTTACGCTCGACGCGGCGAGGGGTACGCGTATTGCTGCTACGCCGGCTTCCGATAAGACTTACGGTCGTGTCCGACGACGCCGCATACCCGCGCCCGCTCCTCGTTCGCCAAGACTGGCTGTGTCTCAATGGGACGTGGCGCTTTCTTTTCGACGATGATCGGCGCTTCAAAGAGCCTTCCGAGATACGCAAGTGGCCGTTATCGATCAAAGTCCCTTTCCCGCCCGAGTCGAAAGCAAGCGGAATCGGCGATAGAGGCTTTCACGCGGCGTGTTGGTATGAGCGCGACTTCGAAATCGCGCCTGTGAACGGTGGTCGTGTAATCCTGCATTTCGGCGCCG
>Ga0184605_10000367_pt1 | contig 13248 bp, 14 predicted proteins | sample PLM0_30_coex_FD_132995 | JGI IMG/M metagenome (GOLD analysis project Ga0184605, IMG submission 132995) | Groundwater sediment microbial communities from an aquifer in East River, Colorado, USA - PLM0_30_coex | ecosystem: Environmental > Terrestrial > Soil > Riparian zone | place: USA: East... | reverse complement strand
CTCCAGTGCGACGCAGCACTCGGCGAGTGATCGGACGCCACAGGCCCAAAATTCGGGGACTTTGTGGCACACTAGCGCCCCATCGAAGGAAACGGGAGTGCCCGCAGCGTACGGGCAAGTCCAGACGAGGAGGCACTACCTCATGAAGTTCCGGTTCGCCGTTTCCGCCGTTTTGCTCGCGCTCTCAGCCGGCGCGGCGTTCGCGCAGAGCTGGCCCACGAAGCCCGTGCGCATCATCAATCCCTTTCCCCCGGGCGGCGGAACCGACGCTTTCGCGCGGCCGCTCGCCGCAAAGCTCACCATCAGCCTCGGCCAGACGGTGCTCATCGAGAACCAGGGCGGAGCGGGCGGCACCGTCGGCGCGACGAACGCGTCCAAAGCGCTACCCGACGGATACACCTGGTTCATGGGCGCGGTGCATCACACGATCGCCGAAACCCTCTACACCAAGCTGCCTTACAGCCTGGAGCGCGATTTCGTTCCGCTGACGGTGGTGGCCTACGTGCCGAACGTGGTCGTGGTGCACCCCAAGTACCCGTTCAGGAACGTCAAGGAGCTGCTCGACTATGCCAAGGCCAATCCGGGAAAGCTCAACTACGGATCGGCCGGAAACGGCACCACGCATCACCTTTCGGTGGAGCTGTTCAAGACCATGACGGGCGCCCAGCTCACGCACGTCCCGTACAAGGGCGCGGGGCCGCTGATGCCGGCGCTCCTCGGGGGCGAGGTCGATCTCGCGTTCGACGGCATGGGCACCTCCGCAACGCAGATCAAGGCAGGAAAGCTCCGTCCCCTCGCGGTGACGACGAAGACGCGCTCGCCGGTGATTCCCGACGTGCCCACCATGCAGGAGGCGGGCTTCAGCGGCTACGAGGTCACGACGTGGTACGCCTTGTGGGCGATCAAGGGCACGCCCAAGGAAGCGTTCGACCGCATGTACGCGGAGACGGTCAAGGCGATGCAGCAACCCGACATTAAGCATATCTGGGATGCGCAGGGGGCGACGGTCGGCGGGCAACCACCTGCGGAGTTCGCCAAGTTCGTGCACAGCGAAATCGAAAAATGGGGCAAGGTCGTGAGGGACGCCGGGATCAAGATCGACCTTTAACAATGTCATCCTGAGCCCTTCGCTGCGCTCGAGGGTAAACTCCGCGAAGGATCTGCTGTTCGCAAATCGAAAAAGCAGATTCTTCGGGCTCACGCCCTCAGAATGACATCCTCAGCCCCGCGCGAGCGGGGCTTTTTATTTCTTCCCGCCTTCGAGGAGCAGCCCGATCAGCGATACGAGCTCCTTTTCCTTCTTGGCGAAGAAGTGATCGGTCGCGAACACCATGGTCTGGCTCGAGCCGCGCATGCGCTTGAGCGCCGCGGCGCGCTTCGGCGAGCCCCGCAGCACGGCGTCCGTGTCGTTCTCCGCGTAGACGTCGAAAATCGGAAACTTTACCCGCTTGATCTGCGCGAACTCCCCGCTCGAGATGGAAAGCGAGATCCAGCCCGCGAGCGGAACCAGCGGATGCGCCCCGACGTAGTGATTCGCCATACGCGAGCCCATGCTGTGCGAGAGCAGCACGATCTTCTCGTAGCGCTTGCGCTTCAGGTAGGTCATCGCCGCGGCAAAGCGCGCATCGGCTTCCCAGAAGAGCACCGGATAGCGGGCCGGCGGCGCTTCGGCGGGGAGGATGGGCATCTGGATCGAAAGCGTGGTGTAGCCCGCGTCGGCGAGCCGCGTGCGCAGCTCGCCGATCAGGCCGTAGTCGGGATGCACGCCCAGGCCGTGCGCTAGGATGATCGCGCCCTTCGCGTTCTTCGTATCGGTGTAGATGCCGAGGAATTTCTCGGTCCGCGGTGCTTCGAGCCACACCGGCTCGCCCGAGACGAGCTGCGGGACGATCTGGTCGGCCCAGCGTTTCTCGCGCGCATAGTCGGAGGGCTGCTGCTGCGCGGCCGCAAAAAGCGGCGCGCACATCGCGGCGGCGCAGATCGTTTTCCAACGAAGAAATCTCATCCCGTGCTCCGTGGCATCTGAGGCAATTGTAGCGGCCCGGAGGGCCGGCACGACGCTTTCGGCTAAGATATCGCGTCTCCAACGAACTGAAAACTCATGGCGGGACCGCTTTCGCACATCCGCGTCCTCGATCTTTCGCGCGTGCTCGCCGGCCCCTGGGCCGGGCAGAACCTCGCCGATCTCGGCGCCGAAGTGATCAAGGTCGAGCGTCCGGGCTCGGGCGACGACTCGCGCGCCTTCGGTCCACCCTGGGTGAAGGACAGGGACGGGCGCGATACCCGGGACTCGGCCTATTACACCTCGACCAACCGCGGCAAGAAATCGATCACGATCGACATCTCCAGGCCCGAGGGCCAGAAGCTCGCGCGCGAGCTCGCCCGGATCTGCGACGTGCTCATCGAGAACTACAAGTTCGGCGATCTCGCGCGCTACGGCCTCGCCTACGACGACCTGGAGAAAATCAACCCGCGCCTCGTCTACTGCTCGGTCACGGGCTTCGGCCAGACCGGCCCGTACCGCGAGCGCCCCGGCTACGACTTCATGATCCAGGGCATGGGCGGCATGATGAGCGTCACCGGCGAGCCCGACGATGCGCCGGGCGGCGGGCCGCAGCGCGCCGGCGTTCCCGTCGCCGACATCATCACCGGCATGTACGCCTCGATCGCGATCTGCGCGGCGCTCGCGCACCGCGCGGAGAGCGGGGTCGGGCAGCATCTCGATCTCGCGCTCCTCGACTCGCAGATCGCGCTCCTCGCCTACCAGAACACGAACTACTTTTCCACCGGCTCACCGCCCAAGCGGATCGGCAACCTGCATCCGAACATCGTGCCCTACCAGCCGTTCCGCACCAAAGACGGCAGGGTCATCCTCGCCTGCGGCAACGACAACCTCTACCGAAAATTCTGCGAGGTCGCCGGCTGCCCCTCGCTCGCCGCCGATGCGCGCTTCGCCTCGAACGGCAAGCGCGTCGAGAACCGCACCGAGCTGACGCACCTCTTGCAGGGGATTTTCCTGAAAAGGACCACGCGCGAATGGGTCGAGCTGCTCGACGCGGCCGGGGTCGCGAACGGGCCGATCAACGACGTCGCGCAGGTCTTCGAGGAACCGCAGGTGAAGGCGCGCGGTGTGAAAATCGAGCTCGAGCATCCGGTCGCCGGGAAGCTCCCGCTCGTGGCGAGCCCGATGCGCTTCTCCGGGACTCCGCTCGAGTACCGTCTCGCCCCGCCCACCCTCGGGCAGCACACCGACGAGATCCTGCGCGAGGTGTTGAAGCTCGGCGAGCCCGAGATCGCCAGGCTGCGCGCCGATGGCGTAATCTGAGAGCGCGCCGCAAGTTCGCGGCGCATCCCCTCCTCTCTTGAGGAGGGGCGCCGGCGAAGCCGGCGGGGTGGTAGGGTCGGATGTGCTCACCACCCCGGCGCTTCGCGCCACCCCTCCTTGAAAAGGAGGGGAGAGAGAAATGGGGCAGCCATGGCCGCACCCGGCAACATGCGTTCTGCGATCGTCACGGCCGCCGTCATGATCGCGGGCTCGCTCGCCTGGATCGCCGGGATCTCGCTGTCGGGGCTCGAGGGCTCGCGCGGATTTTTCGGCGCGGGTCCGCTGATCGCCGACGCCAACCTGATTCTCGAAGTCTTCCTCGTTGCGGGGATCAGCTACGGGTTCCTGCTCGCGCGCCGCGGCAACATCGAGGCGCACCAGATCAACCAGACGACCTGGGTCGTCCTCAACATCGGCCTGATCGCGCTCGTCATGGCAGGCTCGATGCAGGACGTGAAGTTCGCAAAGGCCGCGGCACTCGCCGACTGGCGCATCGCCGTGACCTGGCTGCACGCCGCGCTCGGAACGCTCACCGCGCTCGCGGGTCTGTGGATCGTGCTGCAGATGAGCAACGTCCTTCCGCGCGGCCTGCACGTGGCCGCGTGGAAAAACCTGATGCGCGCCGCGTTCGCCGGCTACTGGCTGACTGCGCTGCTCGGCTTTCTCACCTACTACTTCTGGTACATCGCATGAGACGATTCGCCGCGATCCTTCTCGCCTCGCTCGCCGCCCTGTGGCCGGCGCTTCCCGCCGCGCAGCACGGCGCCAAACCGGAAATCAACTCGCCTTTCCTCGTCAACCCCGACGTCGCGCGCTGGAAGAAGAGTTTCGAGAACGAGGACCGCGAGGTCTACCGCAAGCGTAACGAGATACTCGCCGCGACCGGCGTGAAGCCGGGGATGGCGGTCGCCGACGTCGGCGCCGGGACCGGGCTCTTCACCATGCTGTTCGCCCAGGCGGTAGGCCCTCGCGGGCGCGTCTACGCGGTGGACATCTCGCGGGCCTTCATCGAGCACATCGGCGAGCGCGCCAAGGCGGAAGGGCTGGACAACGTGACGACCCTCCTCACCAAAGGCACGGAGACCGAGCTGCCCGAGGCCTCGGTCGACCTCGTGTACACCTGCGACACTTACCACCATTTCGAGCACCCGGGAGAGACCCTGCAATCGATCCGCAGGGCGCTCAAGCCCGGAGGCCGCATGGTCGTGATCGACTTCGAGAAGATCCCGGGCCAGACGCACCAGCAGCGCATCGACCACACCCGCGCGGACAAGCAGACCGCGATCCGCGAGATCGAGGCCGCGGGCTTCCGCTTCATCGAGGAGAAGAAGCTGATGCGCGAGAACTACTTCGTCGTGTTCCAGCGGCCTTGACCGACCACCCCGCCGGCTTCGCCGGCACCCCTCCTCAAGAGAGGAGGGGAAGGCGTCAGAGGAACGTGATCAGCATCCGCGTCGCCATCACGTAGAAGAGCAGCGCGAAAATCCGCTTGAGCCACACCGTCGGCAGGCGGTGCGCGGCGGCCGCGCCGAGGGGCGCCACCAGCATGCTCGCCACCACGATCCCGCCCAGCGCCGGCAGGAAAACGAAGCCGACCGAGTAGGGCGGCAAGCCCGTTTCGCGCAGGCCGGTGGCGACGAATCCTATCGTCCCCGAGAGCGCGATCGGAAAGCCGATCACCGCCGCCGTGCCGATCGCCTGGAGCATCGGCACGTTGCACCAGAGCATGAAGGGCACGGTCATGAACGCGCCGCCGATCGCCGCGAACGCGGAGAGCGCGCTCACCAGGAAACCGAAAGCGGACATTCCCGCGAACCCGGGCGGCTGACGCGAAGGCCTGGGATTGCGGTTGAGCAGGAGATTGGTCGCGGCGATGTAGATGACCGCGGTGAAGAGCGCCGCGAAAACGAGCGGCGGAATGAAGCTCGCGATCCACGAGCCGACGAGGCCGCCCGCTAGAATTCCCGGGGTGATGTTCCGCGCGATGTCCCAGCGGATGGCGCCGCGCGCGGCGTGGGCGCGCACGCTCGCCACCGAGGTGAAGAGGATGGTCGCCATCGCGGTGCCGACGGCGAGATGCAGGATATGCGCTTTGGGCAGGCCCTGCGCCTCGAAGAACCAGACGAGGAGCGGCACCATGATCGCCCCGCCGCCGATGCCCAGCATTCCGGCGAAGAAACCCACGACCGCTCCGACTGCGGCATAGCCGAGCCACCACTCCACGCTAGCTCACGCCTTTTCCGCGAGCCAGGCGCGCACCCGCGTCTTCTCCGCCGCGGTCATGTGCAGCCCGCACTTGGTGCGCCGCCACAGCACGTCCTCGGCCTCGCGTGCCCATTCGTTCCTCACCAGGTATTCGAGCTCGCGCTCGTAGAGCCCGCCGCCGAAGTTGCTGCCGAGCCCGCGCTCCTCGCGCGCGTCCCCGATGATTTCCTCGGCGAGCGCCCCGTGCCTGCGGAGCACGCGCGTGAGCCAGACCTTCGGCAGGCGCGGATGGCGCCTGCGGTAATCGAGGAGCAGGCCCCTGAAGCTCTGTCCGTTCAGATTCCCGCCCGGGAGGGGCTCGGTGTGCGTCCACGCGGGCTTGCCGGGAAAACGACCGGAGAGCTTCTCCATCGCCTGCTCGGCGAGCTTCCGGTACGTCGTGATCTTGCCGCCGAACACCGAAAGGACGGGCGCCGCGCCCGGCTCCGCTCCCGTATCGAGCAGCAGGTGGTAATCGCGCGTCACCGCCGATGGGTTTTCGCTGCCGTCGTCGTAGAGCGGGCGCACGCCCGAATAGCTCCACACCACCATGCCGGGAGTGATGGGTTTCTCGGCGTAGCGGCTCGCCGCCTCGCAAAGGTATTCGATCTCCTTGCGCGAGATCCTCGCCCGGTAGTCGTCTCGAGTGACCGGCACGTCGGTCGTGCCGACGAGGGTGAACTGCCTCTCGTAGGGAATCATGAATATCACGCGTCGATCAGGGTTCTGCAAAATGAAGGCGTGGCGCTCCTCGTGAATGCGCGGCACGACGATGTGGCTGCCCTTCACCAGGCGCACCGTCGCGGAAAGCCTGATCTTGAGCGCCTCGTCGAGCACCTGCCTCACCCAGGGCCCGGCGGCGTTCACGATCGCTCCCGCCTGCACCCTGCGGCTGCCGCGCTCGCCGTCCAGGTTTACGGCCCACTCCCCGCCCTCGCGCCGCGCCGACACGAACCGGGTGTGGGTCAGGATGGTCGCGCCGTGCGCGGCCGCCGAGCGCGCGTTGAGCACCACGAGGCGCGCGTCGTCCACCCAGCAGTCGTAGTACAGGAAGCCGCGCTCGAACTCGGGCTTCAAGCCCGCGCCGTAGCCGTCGCCGGCCAGGCGGACGCCCTTCGACATCGGCAGCGAGCTTTTGCTCCCGAAGCCGAGCATGCTATGGCCGAGATGATCGTAGAGGAAGAGGCCGGCGCGGATCATCCACGCGGGCCGCAGGTGCGATTCGTACGGCAGCACGAATTCGAGCGGCCAGACGATGTGCGGGGCGATCCTGAGCAGCGTTTCGCGCTCGGCGAGCGCCTCGGCGACGAGGCGGAACTCGAAATACTCGAGGTAGCGCAGGCCCCCGTGGATGAGCTTGGTCGACGCCGACGAGGTCGCCGAGGCGAGATCGCTCTGCTCGACCAGCAGGACCTTCAGGCCGCGCCCGGCCGCATCGCGCGCGATTCCCGCGCCGTTGATGCCGCCGCCGATGATCAGGAGGTCGTAGTGCTCGGAGTCCACGCTGGAGTGGATTCTACGCGAGTCGGGCGCGGCGGTGACCGCGGCGCCGCCGCCCGAGGCGGGATTTTCCGCGCCGCGGCGCACTTGCCTCAGAATACGCGCAGTGCAGCGCACCGTCCTCATTCCCCTCATCGTCGCCTGCTCCCTGTTCATGGAGAACATGGACTCGACGGTGATCGCGACGTCGCTCCCGGCCATCGCGGTCGATATCGGCGAGAGCCCGCTCGCGCTCAAGCTTGCGCTGACCTCCTATCTCGTCGGTCTCGCGGTGTTCATCCCGATCAGCGGCTGGGTCGCCGACCGCCTCGGCTCGCGCACCGTGTTCGCGAGCGCCATCGTCGTGTTCGTCGCCGGATCGCTCGCGTGCGCCGTGTCGAGCACGCTCGTCGCGTTCGTCGCCGCGCGCTTCCTTCAGGGCATCGGCGGGGCGATGATGGTGCCGGTCGGGCGCCTGGTTCTGCTGCGCGCCGTGCCGAAGAACGAGCTCGTCGCGGCGCTCAACTACCTCACCATTCCGGCGCTGCTCGGGCCCGTGACCGGGCCGGCGCTCGGCGGGGCGATCACGCTGTACTTTCACTGGCGCTGGATCTTCCTGATCAATCTGCCGATCGGCGTGCTGGGGCTCTACCTCGTGCTGCGTCACATCCCGAACGTGAAGGAGCCCGAAATGCCGCCGCTCGACCTCGCCGGCTTCGCGCTCTCGGGAGTCGGGCTGTCGGTGCTGATGCTGGGACTGTCTTCCCTCGGGGGCCACCTCCTGCCCGGTGAGATCACCGCGGGCTGCATCATCCTGGGCGCGCTCGCGCTGGCGGCGTATCCTTGGCACGCGCGGCGCACGGCGCATCCGGTGATCGACCTCTCACTCTTCAAGCTGCCGACCTTCCACACCGGCGTCCTCGCAGGGAGCCTGTTCCGCATCGGCGTCGGCGCGACGCCGTTTCTGCTGCCGCTCCTCTTGCAGCTCGGCTTCGGAATGAATCCGCTGCAATCGGGACTGCTCACGTGCGCTACCGCGCTCGGCGCGATGTTCATGAAGACGCTGACCACGATCATCCTCAGGCGGTTCGGATTCCGCAAGGTGCTCACGGTCAACGCTTTCGTCGCATCCGCCGCCATCGGCGTATTCGGCCTGTTTACCGCCGTGACGCCGCACATCGTGATCTTCCTGGTACTGCTTCTGTCCGGCTGCGTGCGCTCGCTGCAGTTCACTGCCCTGCAGGCGATCTCGTTCGCCGAGGTGACGCGCGAGACCATGAGCCAGGCGTCCAGCATCGCCAGCATGGCGCAGCGCCTTGCGCAGAGTCTCGGCGTGGCGCTCGGCGCCTACGCTCTGCAGATCTCGAGCCTTGCACAAGGGCACACCGATGTCGTCAGCGCCGATTTCGCACCGGCCTTCGTCGCGGTGGCGCTGCTTTCCGCGGTGTCGCTCTTCTTCCACGCCGCGCTCCCCCCCGATGCGGGCGCCGAAGTGTCGGGACACGGCAGGGGCAGGTAGCGGCCGGATTTTCTTGCCGGCTCCGAAAAGCGACGCTTAGGCGGAACGGAACGTCGCGCTCACCGCAACGCCCTCACCCGAGGCGAGATTGCGCGCATGCACCTCGCCGCCGTGGAATTCCGCGATGAGCCGCGCGATGTAGAGACCCAGGCCGAGGTGCGGCTCCACGCTCTTCCCTTCGCCGCGTCGCTCGCCGCGTATCGAGACCATCGATTCAAACAGTTTTCCGCGCATCTCTTCCGGCAGCGGCGGCCCCTTGTTCTCGACGCCGAGCTCGATGAAGCCGTTCGCGATGGAAAGCGAAATCCGGATCGGCTCGTCCCGCTTGCCGGCGGCTGCGAAATCCACTGCGTTCGCGACGAACTTGTCGAGCAGCTGCGCCGCGAGATCGGGAGAACCCTCAGTCAGCGCCTTCTCCTGCGGCCGCCTCAGCTCGAAGGGCTTTTCCGGGTAGGCGAGGCGGTATCCTTCCACGCAGGCTGAGACCACCGCGGCGAGGTCGAAGCGCTCGCGCTCGAAGGAGGCGAGGCCCTGCTCCAGGCGCGTCGCCTCGCTCATCCTCGTGAGGATCGTCCCCAGGCGCCGCAGGCCTTCTTCCGCGCGTTCGATGTAGACGCGCGAGTCCGCCGGCGCGAGCTTCAGGTTCTCCAGCGAGGAGCGCACCACCGCGATCGGGGTGCGCAGCTCGTGCGAGAGGCGGCTCGCCATGCTCTCCAGGTAGGCGTGGTGCTGCGAGAGCTTGGCCAGCATCGCCGAGAAGCTGCGCGAGAGGTCGCCGATCTCGTCGCCCGCGTTCTGCGCGGTAAGTAGACGTGAATGCGGGTGCGCGAGGCGCCCGCGCGCGTCGATCGCGGTCTCAGCCTCGTCGCGCAGCCGCCGGATGCGCGTGGAGATGCGCGTCGCGAACCAGATGAGCACGGCCGCGGCCACCGCGAACGCCGCGAGCGTGAGCACCAGCAGCCGCTCGAGCGCCTGGCTGCGCACCGACAGGATGGGGTTGGTGCTCTCCTCGACGACGACCGCGCCTGCGACCTCGTCGCCGTTCCAGATCGGGTGCGCGGCCGAGATCACCACCGCCTTGCCGTCGGGCGTGTTGCGCAGGCGGAATCCCGGCCGGCCCTGCAGGGCGCCGGCGATCTCGCGGCCCGTAGCGAGCGCGTCGTCGGCGATGGCGTCGTCGAAATCCTCGCTCGGGCGCGGGATCAGGAGCCCGAGCACGCGCTGCGTGAGGGTCTCCTCGGTGCCGCCCTCCTCGCGCCGCAGGCTGCCGGCGAGCGCGAGCACGCGCAGCTCGCGCGTCACCACCCAGATTCGCGCCGTGCTGCGCTCGACCGCCCTCAGGATCTCGCCGATCTCCTCGGTCTCGTTCTTCGCTGCGGCTTCCTCGCGATCGATGATGAGCGTAGTCTCCGCGCCTTGCCCGGGCTGCGGGTCGCCGCGCTCCGCCGCGAGCCGCCTCAGCTCCTCCTCCGCCTCGCGCAGCGGGTCGTCGTCGCGGGACGGGCGCGCGCGCATCAGGCCCGGGCGGTCATGCAGCGCGGTCGCCACCGCGCGCGCGGTGGCGAGCAGGGCCTGCTCCTCGCCTTCCAGGAGAAAGCGCTCCATCTCGCGCACGTACTCGTACCCCGTCCAGGGCAGCGCGAGGAGCACGAGGGCCACCAGCGCGAGCTTGGTGCGAAGGCTCAAGACCGGGAGTTTCATGCCTTCCAGCGGTAGCCCATCCCGTACACCGTATCGATCTGCCCGAACGCGGGATCGACCGCGATGAATTTCCTGCGGATGCGCTTCACGTGCGAGGTGATCGTGCCCTCGTCCACCACCAGATTCGCGTCGCGCATAAGGCCCTCGCGATCCTTCACGTGGCCGGGGAATTTCGCGAGCGTGTGCACCATCCAGAACTCGGTGAGCGTGAGCCCGACGGGCCTGCCTTTCCACGACGCGGTGAAGCGCTTCGCGTCGAGCCTGAGAGCCCCGCGCTCGAGCACTTCCTCGGCCGCCTTCGGCTCGCGCAGCGCATCGATCCTGCGAAACAGCGCCGAGATGCGCGCGAGCAGGTGCGGCAGGCTCACGTCCTTGGTGAGATAGTCGTCCGCGCCCAGGCGCAGGCCCGAGACCGCGTCGAAGTCCGAGTCGCGCGCGGTGAGAAAAAGGATAGGCAGGCCGGGAGCCAGGGCGCGGAGCTCGCGGCACAGCGTGAAACCCCCGTCGGGCTCTTCGCCCAGGCCGATGTCGATCACGGCGAGATCGGGGAGCCGCGTCCTGAAGGCGCCCATCGCCTCGGCGCGCGCCGCGTGCGCGCTCACCTCGTAGCCGTGCTTCCTGAGCGCGTCCGCGTAGTTGGCGCGGATCGCGGCGTCGTCTTCTACGATGGCGATGCGGCGGGGCATGGTCGACTTAAGGTTCTGTCCCTCCGCTCTTGGGAGGGGAAACGAACCCGCGCTGAATATAGCGCATTCCTTCTCCGCCCGGCCCGGCCCCGGGACATTGCCATCTTCCTGCCACAATTCTTCGGCAGCTTTCCATTTTCTACGCCCGGCGGAGCCCTTTTCGGGTGCTTCAATACCTGCCAGGGCCCGAAAGCGGGTCCCGCAACCGAGCAAGGGGATTTGAGCATGGAAGCTTCGAGCGGCAGGTCCAGGGTACGTCCCATCGTCGTCGATTTTCTCGCCACGCTGTTCGTCACGTTCTGCATCGGCGTCGCCGCGGCCGTGGTTCTCGGCGCATGCGTGGTCCTCATGGCGGGCGAAGCGCGCGGCGCCGAGCCGGGCGAACGCCCGCCCGTGATGATGGACACCGCGCTCGAGGGAAAGCGCGCCCGGGACACGCGCGCGAAAGCGCTTGAGCTCGCGCTCACGCATCAGCTCGTCACCAAGTACGCGAGCCTCATCGCCATCGAGCGCACGCCCGCGCGTCCCGCGGACCGCGATTCAGGCGCCCCGAGGCTGGGTCAGGCGAATCGGGAAAACGCGATTCCCCGGAACCTTGAGTGATGCACAGACGTTACTCCCTGGATGGAGCGCCGGTTTTCATGTACGGGACGCTGGCGATCGCCCGACGCCGGCGTCGGTTTTCCGGAGACGTGAATTTGCTTGGTGCAACACGGCAACTAGCTGTAAACACGCCTGGTTCCGGGTTTTCCGGTCCAGGGCATGGTTCTTGCGGGGTTTCGTGGGGTATGGCAACGCACGCAAACAGGAGATTGTCCGACCGGGTCCCGATGGGCGTGGAAAGCGCCATGCCCTGGGTCCCCGCTCCCTCGTCGGAGTCGGTGCAGCCGCCCAAGGCGAAGGGCGGCGTTCTGCGCAGACTCTTCTTCGCCATCGCGGCGCTGGTCTTGCTCCTCGGCCTCTGGCAAATCAGCACGGGACTCTACTAGTCAAGAACCGAGGCGCCGGCACGCAGGGCCGCAAGGGTACTCCATCCTCCCCTCTCGTCTTGCGTGCCCGGCGGCTTCGGCAAGCCGGGATTTTCCGAGAGCATTTCTTCAGCGCAGCGAATTCTCCGCTGCGCCCGGCTTACGCGCCAGCGACCCGAGCGAGCTGCCTCGGCCGGCCGCGCGGGCGGTGGCGGCTTCGTGCAGGCGGCGTGACCGCGTAGATCGCCGAGGGCTCCTGCGCCGAAAGCTTGAATGGGCTGCGCACGGTCACGTTGCCGAACACCGCGCCGTCGGGGAGATCCTCGGTCAAGAGCAGCACGCAGTCCTGCAGCTGCGCCGCGCCGACCACCAGGCTGTCCCGCCAGGAAAGATCCCAGCGCTGCTCGATCTCGCGCGCCCGCCCAAGCAGCGTTTCATCGACGGGCAGGGGGCGCCAGGCCAACAGCTCCCGGACATCGTCCCACGCCGCGCCGGGGGCGACAGGGGGCTTGAGGGTGCGCGTCGCGAAGACGTAGTACTCGGAGAGGGCCTGGACGCTGGTGCGCCCGAGGCGCTCCTGCCACAGATGCGCGATCCAGTGGAGCGCGCGCGACTGCTTCGCCGCGTCCCGGGGGTCGCGCGCGTAGACGAAGACGTTAGCGTCGACGAAGCAGGGGCCGGTCATGCAGCTCCTCGCGCTTGGGATAGGACTGAGGCGGCCCCGTGAGCTTGAAGGGTCCCTTCGTGAGGTAGCGCTTCATCGCCACGTCGTACTCGCGCGCCTCGCGCATGTGCTCGCGCAGCACCTCGCCGACGAAGCGCGACACGCTCAGGTTGCGCTGCGCCGCGTGCACGCGCGTCCACGCGGCGGTTTCCCTGTCGAGGGTGATGGTGACGTTCTTCATCGGATGGCCTGCCCGCGATGTCCCTGGAAGGACATATTACACTGGTTTCGTGTATTTATCCTAGGGCTCGAGCGAGCCCAGGTACGCGGCGATCGCCACCATGTCTTCGATCGTGAGCTTCGCGACCACGGCTTTCATCAGCTCGGCCAGGGAGCCGGTGCGATTGCCGTTCTGCATGTCGTTCAGCTGGCGCACGGCGTAGATCGGCGGGCGTCCCGCGATTCCCGGCACTTCGCCCAGCCCCTTGAGCGCCGCGCCGTGGCAGATGGCGCAAGGGACGGTCTGCCCCGAGCCTCCGCCCGTCACCAGCGCCTTGCCTTTCGCGAGGCTGCCGACCGGCACGTAGTCGATGAAACCGGAGTGCGGGTCGCGGCTGTGCGCCCGCACCGCGTCCTGCGGCAGCACGATGATGCGGTTGCCG
>Ga0184605_10000366_pt1 | contig 13264 bp, 16 predicted proteins | sample PLM0_30_coex_FD_132995 | JGI IMG/M metagenome (GOLD analysis project Ga0184605, IMG submission 132995) | Groundwater sediment microbial communities from an aquifer in East River, Colorado, USA - PLM0_30_coex | ecosystem: Environmental > Terrestrial > Soil > Riparian zone | place: USA: East... | reverse complement strand
GCCAACCCCCCGGCACCCGGCAACACCCGCGCAGGCCAACGAGGGCTCCCCCCACGATCCGTTTATCCGCTGCGCCGCAGGCAAGGAGCCTGTCCTGAGTGGGCTGGGAGCGGCGGGCGGACACGAAGGGTTGACAGACCATCCGCTCGTCCCTGTTCCCGCTCCCCTCGTTGACACCCTCCCCCACCCGCGCTATGCTCCCTCACGCACACGTTAGGGTTAACCAGAAGGAGCCGCCCATGACCCAACAGAAAGAGTCCCTCATCACCGACGAAATGCGGGCCGTCATCGGCAAGGAGTCCGAGCCCGTCACCTACGAAATCGACAACACCGGCTGCCGCCAGTTCGCCCGCGCCGTCGGCTACACCGACGCCACCTTCTTCGACGAAGCCGCCGCCAAAGCTCGAGGCTATCGCGCGATCGTCGCCCCGCCAGGCTTCCTCGGCCACCCCGTATTGATTCCCGGCAAGTCGGCCCCGCGCGGTCCGGAATCGCTGGGCTTCCACACCAGCCTCAAGCGCATCCTCAACGGCGGAACAGACTACGAGTACCTCGACGACATCTGTTCGGGCGATGTCCTCACCGGCACGATGAAGATAAGCGACATCACCGAGCGCGAAGGCCGCCTGGGCCATATGCTCGTCGTCAGCACCGAAACGACATACAAGGACAAGGCCGGCAAGACCGTCTGCATAATGCGCGGCGGCTTCATCCGCTACTAATTGCGGGATCATGACCAAACACTCAAGATCAAATGGTTGGTCCGGCCGATGACTTCGGAAAGCCAGCGCCGCCAGGCCGGGGTCTGGGGGTGTCCCCCAGTCTCCTACTCACCGGGCGGGTGGGTGGGAAGCACAGAGTCCCGCCAAGCAGGCACAGTTTAGGAGCCTCCAGGGCTCAGCGGAGGTAAGCACATGGCATCGCAACCCACATTCAAAGCAGTCAAAGAAGGCGATCAGATCCCGACCGTCACCCTCAACTGCGACTCCCAGCGGCTCGTCCTCTGGGCCGCCGGCTCGGGCGACTATTACCAGATCCACTACGACAAGGACTTCGCCCAGGGCACCGGCCTGCCCGACCGCATCACCCACGGCGCGCTCAAGCACGCCCTCCTCGGCCGCATGCTCCACGAGTGGGTCGGGGAGAAGGGGCGAATCCAGCGCGTCGCCTGCCAGTACCGAGGAATGGACATGATCGACAAGGACATCGCGGCCAAGGGCGTCATCACCGCCAAGCGTACCGAAAACGGCCGCAACCTCGTAGACCTCGAAATCTGGACCGAAGACCCCAACGGCCAGAAGACCACGCCCGGAACAGCAACAGTAGTCCTTCCTTAAGGACTACCGGCGGGCGGCTATGCACTGGACCAAACTGGTTAGCGCTACAAAGCTCTTTCGTGACGCGTACCGCGGAGCTGAACTGTATGACCGCTACATGGCCAATGATGATGCAAGCAAGTGGCTTGCAGATCGGCAACCTGACCTCAATGGAGCGCGACTACTCATCAGTTTCATCAACCAGTGGGCGACGCGAAGTCCACTGAAACCGGAAGAGTTACTCAACAGCTATATGGGAGTTCTCCCTGACCTTCAGCTCTTGGCAGACTTCAGGTTCGAAACATTAGACTTGAGCGCCCCGGTTGACGACGCGGGTGGGACAGTTGCCTCAAGGATTGCCAACGTCTTTGATGGGATCGCTCGATGTGGTCGCCGTTACGAATCAACGGGAGCCTCGAAGATACTACATTTGCTGCGGCCCGAATTGTTCGTGATGTGGGATCTAAGAATCGCTGCTGGCTACGGTCTTTGCAAGGATGTCGAGCAACCTAGACCAAACGGTTCGGAGTACGCAGACCTATTCCTAAGGCGACTCACCTATGAAGCCGACGACGCCCTCGAAGCGTACTCGCGCGAGAAAGGCGCTGACCGTCATCAGGCGGCGGCCGGCATTCTCCAAATCAGCGGAGCGCCAACCTTCGCTAAGCTGTTGGATGAGTACAACTTTATGAAATTTACTGTGGGCGTGGAAGAACTCTGGAAGCTCCACCCCCTCGACTGAACTGGCCGGAGGCAGAAGATGAACACCCTCACCGATAAGGTCGCCGTCATCACGGGCGCCGGCCGCGGCATCGGCCGTGGCATCGCCATGCTCATGGCCGAAGAGGGCGCGAAAGTCGTCGTCAACGATCCCGGCGTGAACCCCGACGGTTCCGGTCACGACGACGGCCCTGCCGACCAGGTCGTCGCCGAGATCCGCGCAGCTTCCGCCGGAGGAGGAACGGCGAAAGGCCACGAAGCCGTCGCCAACTATGACTCCGTCGCCACGATGGACGGCGGCGAGAATATCATCAAGACCGCCATCGACAAGTTCGGCCGCATCGACATCCTCGTCAACAACGCCGGCATCCTCCGCGACCGCATGGTCTTCAACATGAGCGAACAGGAGTGGGACGAGGTCATGGCCGTCCACCTCAAGGGCCACTTCGCGACCATCAAGCCCGCATCCGTCCTCATGCGACAGCAGCGCTACGGCCGCATGATCAACTTCAGCAGCGAGTCCGGCCTCTGGGGAAACGCCGGTCAGGCGAACTACGGCGCCGCCAAGTCTGCCATCGCCGGCCTCACCCGCGTCGTCGCCCGCGATCTCGGCCGCTACGGCGTCACCTGCAACGCCATCGCCCCCCGCGCCTGGACCCGTCTCGTCGCCACCATCCCCGGCCGCGACGGCAACCCCGACACCGACCGCATCCAGCAGCTCGACCCCGACATGATCGCCCCGATGGTCTGCTATCTCGCCACCGACGAAGCCTGGAATGTCAACGGCCAGACGTTCCACGTCTACGCCGGCACCGTCGCCCTCCTCCAGCACCCCACCCACTGGCGCACCGCCTTCAAGCCCGGCATGTGGACCCTCGACGAGCTGTCGAAAGCCGTCCCCGATCTCCTCGAAGGCACCCGCAACCCTGCTCCACCGCCTGACGAACTCGAAGTCCCCGGCCGCAACATCGAGGTCCCGCTGTGAGCTATCAGCCGTCAGCCGTCAGCCGTCAGCCTTCAGCCACACGACCCGTACGGACAGACCTTCAGGTCTGTCCGCCAACGCTCGCCCGCCAACAAGGTCTCGCCCACGCCGACGTCGCCAGCCCGTGTCATTCTGAGCGAGACGACCTCCTCAAACCGCGCAGCGTCCGACGCGAAGGAATCTTTGGGACTTGGGCGTGGTGGGTCAGGCGACCCGCTAGCCGAAGCTGGGACTGATCAAGGGAAGGACTGAATGCCAACTCCCTCCGAACAAATCGACAAACAAATCGCCGACCTCCCGGACTGGCGAGGACAACGAATGGCCGAACTCCGCAAGATCATCAACGAGGCCGCCCCCGACCTCAAAGAAGACTGGAAATGGGACACCGCCGTCTGGACTGCCAAAGGAAACGTCCTCGCCCTCGGAGCCTTCAAAGACCACCTGAAGATCAACTTCTTCAAAGGAGCCTCCCTCGACGACCCGAAAGGCCTCTTCAACGCCGGCCTTGACGCCAAAGCATCCCGCTCGATCGACCTCCGCGAAAACGACCCCATCGACGAACAAGCCCTCGAGGATCTGATCCGTGCCGCCGCCAACACCAATGCGAAACGCTAGTTCCGCGAAGCAACCACCCACTCACGTCCCTTTCCAGCCTCGGCGGGTCTTTGCGTAGGGACCGATCTTTAGCGGGACCCGCGAGGGGCCGAACGGATGACATCTTCGGGACAAACGGAAACTGTGGAAATCCTCTGGAGGAAAGTGAAGGGCACGGGCATCTTTGCGTCAACCAAATTCCAGTTTGTTGCCGTTCATTATGGCCCCGAAGGGCAGAGTAACCTGGCCGAATCCCCAGTGTTACTCGGCGAACACAATATCGATCTCCCTGCCGTGGAGGGCCGCCATCGCAAGATCGCTGAGTTTGAGCTAAGTCTCCTCGTTAATAAACTTCTTCGGGATGGCTGGAGTCTAGTTGGTCGGCATGGGAGGGAGTATTGGGAGATGCGGTTCGCGAGGACAACTCCTCGGTCGGAGGAGACTTATACGCGGCCGACGAGCGGCTCGCTATACCGATGGTACGAGGTTCTTCAAGTTTCGCCGGTCGCTCCCGAAGAGGTGGTCAAGGCGAGTTACAATGCACTTTCCAAGAAGTTTCATCCAGACCGAGGTGGAACCAATACTGCGATGGCCGCGTTAAATGAGGCGCTAGAGGAGTTCTACCGAGAACGAGGAGGCCATTGAAGCGGCAGTCGTCAGCGTATCCGTGTCCATCTGTGGCTAATCAATCAAGGAGCTTGTCATGCCTGACAAACTAAAAGGCCGCAACGCCGTCGTCACCGGGGCCGGCCGCGGCATCGGCCGCGCCGTCGCCCTACTCCTCGCGCAAGAAGGCGCCAACGTCGTCGTCAACGACCCCGGCGTCAACGTCGACGGCACCGGCCACGACGCCGGTCCCGCCGATGTCGTCCGCGACGAGATACGCGCAGCGTCCGCCGAAGGAGGAACCGCCACCGGAGGCAACGCCGTCGCCAACTACGACAGCGTCGCCACCGCCGAGGGCGGCGAGAACATGGTCCGCCAGTGCGTCGACGCCTTCGGCCGCATCGATATCCTCATCAACGTCGCCGGCATCCTCCGCGACCGCATGATCTTCAACATGGCCGAAGACGAGTGGGACGCCGTCATCAACGTCCACCTCAAGGGCCACTTCAATACCATCAAGCCGGCGTCACAGCTCATGCGGCAGCAGCGCTACGGCCGCATCGTCAACTTCTCCTCGATCTCCGGCCTGCGCGGCAACTCCGGCCAGGCGAACTACGGTGCCGCCAAGGCCGGCATCGCCGGCCTCACCCGCGTGGTGGCCCGCGACCTCGGCCGCTACGGCGTCACGACCAACTGCATCGCCCCCGGCGCCTCCACCCGCATGGTCGCCCAGGTGCCCGACACGACGCGACAGCTCCGCGCCGCCCGCGGCATGGGCCCCCAGCCCAGCTCCGCAAACCGCCCGACCGAAATGACCGCCGAGCACGTCGCCCCCATGACCGTGTGGCTCTGCACCGACGACGCCTGGAACGTCAACGGCAAGATCTTCCACGTCTCCGGCGGCACCGTATCCCTCGCCCACGAAGAGACCCCCATCCGCCAGATACAGAAAGACGGCAAGTGGAGCGTCGAAGAGCTCCAGTTCCTCGCCCCGAACTTCCTCTTCTCCGGCGTCCAGAACCCGGCACCACCCCCGCCGGACCTCGAGATCCCGGGGCGACCGGTCCAGCCTCAAGCGTGAACGAAGAGTACTAAGGTCGCCAACCTTGTACGAAGGTCGGTTTAGGTACGTCGGAGGTCACCCCGACATCAGCCCCAGTCCGAATGACGGCGAGCCCGTCGTGCGCGTTACGGCGGACGGCCTAGAAGGACTCCACCGGGCAGCTCGGGACACCAGCACCAAGCGACTATTCTTTCTCCCGAGAAATGTGATTCGCAGCACGAACCTGTTCGGCAAGCGGGTCCTCGTCTCCATTGGGCACGGAGACAACCCGCTTACCATGACATTTGAAGCAAGCGGGCCGAGAGCGGACCGCGATGCTCGGAAACTGAACGACGCGGTCCTTAAGTTGTTGACAGAACGCGCGGCGATATCTCAAGAATCGACAGAGCGCGACAGAAACATCGGCACCGAAGTTCAGCCGCGTACGGAGATGTCCCAGTCGCCAAGCCCTCCACCGAGCACATACGCGTCCACGGCTAAAAACAAAGCCGGAAGGGAGAAGCCCCAGAAGACCAAGCCATTACACGAGGGGCGCTTTGAGTACATGGGTGGTCATCCTGACGTGCCGAAGCGGGGAGGACGCAAGGTTCAAGTGTTCCCGACCGAGCTTCGAGTCCTCGATCCGCAGGGGACGATTCGAGTGGCGATTCCAGGGGAGTACATCAAGCGAGTTCGACATGAGCAAGCAACGTCGGGTGGCTTCGGTGAATTCGAAACAGCGCCCGACCACTACGTAATAATTGAAATCGAAGCCGCTGGTCGTACCTATGACGTCAAACTGAAAGCCCTTGGCATGACAAAGGGCAAAGACGCGGCCTCGCTCTACAGCGCCGTCAATAGTGTGCGAGCCGCTGCACCAGTGGTCAGCTCGACTACACAGTCGACGACGCAGGGAATTGGCGATACACCTTCACATGCTGAGAATGAAGACAGTTCGATGCATCCTAATGTCGATACTCACGTTGTACTAGCCACGATAGAAAAATTAGCCGATCTGCACCGCGCCGGCGTGCTCACTGACGAGGAGTTCGCGGACAAGAAGAGGGAGCTGCTGGCCCGACTCTAGCGTCTCAGCAGCTCCGCTGATCGAGCCAGTCAATCCTGATTTGCACGATTCGTCCGATAACCAATCACATCTGGAATAATGCGGGAGCACGTGTGTGCCCGCATTGCGGGCGCCGTGGCGGCTTGACGCCAGCAGCACGCGAGTAAGTTAGACGTATAGTCGGCCCATCCACGGATGCTCCCCCACATACGCGCGCGAGATCGCCGCCCGCAGCCACTCCCGCTGCCCCTCCGAGAGCAGCGGCAGCAGCGCGACGAAGTCCGCCTCATCGGTCGGACGCAGGTGGTTCTTCGTGCCGACGTACATCGTCGCCTTGAAGAAAAGGATCACCTCCGGCGCGACCATCGGCAGGCCCGACGCGGACTGCCGGATGCATCCCTCAAGCGGCATCACGACGCGCGGCTCGTTGTTCAGGACCCAGTCGCCGCCCGAGCGCTCGGCGAGTTGGATGTCGAGGCCGAAGCCATCGTCAACGGAAACGATCCGCATCCCGAACGGGTCGAACCGCTCCGGGAGTGGGCCACGCAATTCCGGTGGGCGGCCGTGGATGTGGGCCGGCACGACCAGCGGGCGGCCATCCCACAGGTCGGCGCCCTCGTTTTCTTTCGTCTCCTCGTGGGCGATCAGCTGCCAGCCCGCGAGGAGCTCGAACAGCGCCTGCCGGTCGTTCTCAAAGACTGCGATATCAACATCACCGTGATCGCGGGTCACACAACCCAGCCAGGCATCGACCGCCCAGCCGCCGGCGAGCGCCCATGGCGATCTGTACGTCGACATCACATCACCGATGCGGGCGACTTCATCCGGAACAGAGTTCTTCGCTTGGCCTTCTGGGCCATCGGGACTTCGAAGCAAAGGTACTCTCCTTATCACGCAAATAATGGAATGATCGCGCGGACGTACCTGTGTCGATTGAAGGAAGTCGCTGTGGTCCGAGGACCTAGCGGCGCGGCGCGGAAGACAGAGGCTCGCCCGCGGTAACCGTGTATTGCATTCTTCTCATTCCGCCGAGCCTCCTTCCACAAGGTCTGCGGGAGGTATCCCTGCTGGGAGATACAGTAGCTGTTCGAGCGGGAAGTAGTCAAACTGAGCCGTGATCCCAGCTATGTATGTTATTATGCACGTATGAAGCGCACAACAATCAGCCTGCCCGAAGCTTTGGCAGCCGCCCTCAGCCGCGAAGCCCGGCGCCGTCGTGTCCCCGTATCGCAAATCGCCCGAGAGGCGATCGAGGCGCGTCTCGGCGGGCAGACCGGCGCCCGGCGAAAACTTCCGTTCGCCGCCCTCGGTCATAGCGGCCATCGGACTACGGCCCGCGACGCCGAAGAGATCCTCCGTCGGGAGTGGGCCCCTGATCGCTATCGTTGACACCGGGCCGCTGTACGCGGCCGTTGATAAAGCGGATGAGGACCATGAGCGATGCCTCGAGGTACTCGAGCATGACGCCCTCCAACTGGTCGTCCCTGCACTTGTCGTTGCTGAGGTTTCTTACCTCGTCGAAAGTCGGCTTGGTCCGAGAGCCGAAGCTCAGTTCCTCCGCGGCTTGGCGGCAATCGAAGTAGAAGCGCCGACGACCGAAGAGTGGGAGAGCATAGCGGGACTGGTCGAAAAATACAGCGACTTCCCGCTCGGAGGCACAGACGCCTCAGTGGCGGTACTAGCCGAACGTTTGGGAACGGACCTCGTCGTGACCCTGGACCGCAGACATTTTTCAGCTATGCGCATGACCAACGGTCGGCCGTTCCGTCTTCTGCCCGATTAACCGCCCTGGGCCGACCGATCGTCCTTACGCCGAGTTCTCCAGGCGACGAATCCGATCTCCTTCAAGCTCGAGCCGAACAGTAAGCTCGACGCTCCCGCCCGGAAAGTTACCCTCGAGAAGCACGCGGGCAACGCAGCCTCCGTCACCTCGGGCCTCCACGCCGAGCACCCCGGCCGTGTACTGATACTTGAAAGCGACATCATCCACCCAGGTACGGATCTCGCTCGTACCATGCCACGTCTCGCCCTCGTCGACTACGACAGCATCCGGCGTGAACAGCGCGAGCAGGCCCTCTCGGTCACGGCTGTTCAGTGCCGCGAAGTAGTCGCTAACCGCATCGGGAACCGAATCAGACATTCGTACCTCGACCTACCCTCATCCAATCCGCGCACTCTGCCCGCCGTCCACAGGCAGTATCACCCCCGTGATGAACTTCGCCTCGTCCGACGCCAGGAACAGCGCGGCGTGCGCGATGTCCCACGCCGTCCCCATGCCCCCGGCGAGCGGTACCTGCGCGTCCCGCTCGCGGACGAGCTGCTCGCGCTCAACGCCCCGCACCTGCGAGATCGTCTCGATCGCCATCGGTGTGTTCATCAGCCCCGGCATGATCGCGTTCACTCGGATCCCGTAGCGAGCGTTGCCCAGCGCCAGCGAGTGCGTCAGAGCATTCACCCCCGCCTTCGATGTCTTGTACGCCAGCATCCCCACCGAGCACACCGCCGCGATCGACGAAATGTTGATGATGACACCGCTCTCCTGCTCCCGCATCAGCGGCAGCACGTGCTTCGACGTCAGAAACACAGACTTCAGGTTCACGTCGATGATCCGCTGCCAGTTCTCCTCGCTCAGGTGCGTCGGCCCCGCGTCGCCCATCCCAATCCCCACGTTGTTGTGCAAGACATCGATCCGCCCGAACTCCGACCTGCACGCCTCGACCATCGCTATGCAGTCCGCCTCCCGCGCCGCGTCCGCCTCGAACGCCACGGCCATCCCACCGTCGCCCTCGATCATCGCCTGCGTCTCCCGCGCCGACGACAGGTCGCGGTCGACCAGGAACACCCGCGCGCCCTCGCGAGCAAATAGTATCGCCGTCGCCCGCCCGTTCCCGATCGTCTCCCCCGGCGTCTGCCCCGCCCCAACCACGATCGCCACCTTCCCATCAAGTCTCATTGCGCGAACGCCTTTCCGCCCACCCGTAGGGGCGAGGCATCCATCGGACCCAAGACGACAACTCACTAAGAACATTCATCTCTTGACCTAGACCACGCCCCGCCCGGATAAATGCCTCGACCACGACGCTCCGAATCACCGTCGAAGCCCGTTCCGTCACGCCCGACCTCCGTACGGACAGACCTGCAGGTCTGTCCGCCATCGTCCGCAACGCCGCTAACATCAGCTAACCTCGATCAACGCGGGCGCACCATCCGCTAATCCGCTCCCAAATCCGTCGACAGACAATCCGCTCGCCTCACTCGAAACCCTTCACGCCGTCGTCCAACTGCACGCCCAACGAATTCAGCGCCATCGATACGACATGGTACTGCCCGACCGCGAAGATCACGTCGATCAGCTGCTGCGCGTCGAAGCCTTCCGACAGCGCCTCCCAGGTCGCATCGCTGATGAACGAGTCGTTGTGCAGCTCGTCTGCTGCCCGCAGGAGCGCAGCGTCGAACGGCAACCACCCGTCCGCCTCCGGTCCCACCTTCACGCGCTCGATCTCCTCGTCCGTCACGCCGCAGCCGCGAGCGATAATCACATGCTGCCCCCACTCATACTCGGAGCGGCAGAGCCAACCGGTCCGCAGGACCAGCAGCTCCCGCTCTCGCGCCGGCAGCGTGCTCTTATAGAGCACGTGCGTGCCGAAGACGCCCCACCGCTTGAGCAGCTTGGGGTGCGCGACCAGCGTGCGGTAGATGTTCAGAACCCGCCCTTCGCGCGACACCGTCCGCATGAACTCCCGCCCCTCGTCATCCAGGTCCTCGTCCCGCACCGGCGCCACCCGCGGCTTCGACAATCGCATCCCGTCCTCCTGTAATTCGGTACGCCGTAGCATACCCGCACCAGCAAGCACGCGCACCATCCGCAGGGGCGAGGCACCCACCGAAACCCCCAAACCCGTCCGAGATACGCCTTCATTCCTTCACGAGATCACCACTTGCCCGCGTACGTGCCTCGCCCTCAACGCCCCGATCCAGGACGATCACCTGCCCAACCAGTGCCACCGACCCCTTAGACTTCGGTCGCCTGCCCGCTACCATGGAATCACACCACGATGAACAGCCGAGCAGTTCGCCAACCGGAATGATTGACCGCTTCACTCAAGGCTTTGCACGACGCTCAATCAACCGAAGAACCGCCGAGCCAACCCAAACTACATACGAAGTCCGCAAAAACGAAAAATTTCGCCGCCTGTCAATCAAACCACGAGCAAACTGCGGCAGACAATCAATAATCGAATACGAAATCCGGGTTGATTGACTGCTGTCGGGCTGCGGGCCCTAAACCGCTACGCGCGGCCGCTCAGCAGCCGCCCGCGGCTGCTCCAGCGACTCCCGCCACAGTTCCATGACGACGAACGTGTGCCCATCCCGCCACGAAGTCCCAGAGGTCTCGAAGCCGACCTTGCGGAACGCCTGTTGCGCTCGCGCGTTCCAGTCCAGCGTGTGGAGGTAGAGCCGGTCCAGATCGCTGGCCGCGAACAGGCCGCGCACGACAGCCTCGAGCGCGTCCGAGCCGTACCCTTGCGACCAGCAGCGCGCCTCGCCGATGCTGATCCCGATCTCAGCCTCGCCTCGCACCGCGTCGATGTTGTAGTACATGACGTTCCCAATATGGCGGCCGTGCTCATCCTCAATCGCGAACGAGCGCTTCGACATATCGGTGAACCGGAAGTCGAACGACCAGTTGCGCTCGTAGCTCTCGTAGGGCGCCTGCACCGGCCGCGACGCGTCGAACTGCGCGAGGTCTTGATCGCTGCGCCAGCGGTACTCGTCCTGCGCATCGCCCGCTCGTTTGCGGCGCACGATCGCCCTTCGCCCGCGCGCCACAACGTCGTCCGACGGACTAACTTTCAACGCCTGCTCTCCAACAGCGCTTTCGCTTTTCGGGCGACCTCGACCTCGTTCTTGAAGGTCAATTTCTTCAGGGCGACCTCCGCTGGAACCCACTCGACCCTATCATACTCGACATCATGCTTAGAGGTATCCCCGCCAATCGCCTCCATCAAGTAGTAGTGGACCCACTTGTGGTAGCGCACGCCCTCGCGCGAAAACCAGTACTCGATCACCCCGATCTTGTCGACGAACCGCACCTCGAGTCCCGTCTCCTCCGATACCTCGCGCGCTGCCGTCTCTTCGAGTGACTCACCCGGGTTTGGCGTACCCTTTGGGAGCCCCCAGACACCGTCTGAGTCGCGCCCGCAGATTGCGAACTCGGCGCCCCCGTCCGCTAAGCGGTAAACGATCCCCCCGGCCGAGACTGCGCGCTGGATGGGTTGTGGTCGCGATTTTGAGGTATGTCGGACTGATGAAGGCCCGCGCTTCCGAGTCGGCATACGCTAGAACCGGTACCTGTAAGAGAGAGGGTCCTCTTCGAAGTCTATCTCGGCCAGCGCAGCCAGCGCCGCCTCTTTCGCCGCCGGCGAGCCCTCGCGCGAAAGCTCTAACAGCGCCTCGCGTGCCTCTCGCCCACCGATATCCCCTAGCGCCGCGATGGCCGCCTCCCGCACCTCCTCGTCGGGGTCAGAGAGGGCTGCGACAAGGTTTACGACGGCGCTTTCATCGCCGAGCGACCCGAGCGCGGTGGCCGCCTCATAGCGTACCTCGGCCTCTTCGTTGCTCAACTCTCGCAGCATCAGTGGCAGCCAGCGCCGTTCGCAACTGCGGCCCATCGCGTGCACCGCCGCGACCTTCAGGCGGCGGACGCCACTCTCATACGCCTCGCTGATTGCCTGGCGGACCCAGGCGGCATCGTGCGGTCCGATCGCTTCGATCGCCCGCGCCCGCACTTCCTCGATCTCATCGGAATTCGCGATTACCTCTCGCACCCCGGACTCGACCGCCTTGAAATGACGTTCTCGCAGCCGCCCTTCTTCGGAGCGACGCACGAAGCGCCCCAGGGCCAGCGCCGCCTCCGCCCGTACTGCCGCATCATCATCCTCGAGCAGCAGCGTCAGCAGTGTTGGTATCAGGTCGACTCCCTCGTGCTCCCAGAGGCCGCGTATCGAACCGACGCGTACTTCCGCATCTTCGTCGCCAAGCCCCTCAAGGAAGACCGCATCGAAGTCAAATTCGACGTTGTCTTCCTCCAGGTCCATGAGCTCCTGAACGACTTCGCGCCGTCGTTCAAAAGGGATACCCCGCCAGACATTTGAAAGCTCTGCCGTTTGCTCCGTGTTCAGGGCCGATAATGCTGCTAGGCCGGCCGTCCTCAACTTGATCGACGGATCGCTTAGTTCTTGCAAGTACTTTTCGAGAGATTGCGGGGAGTCGGCTTGGGCAGGGCTTACCGAGCCGATTGAGTCATCCATCACTACTTGGCAGAAACAGTAAGCGATTCGAAAAAGAGCGGCGGCGTCCTCACTGACCCGCCCACCCAGCGTGATTCGCTTCCAATCGCCACCAGCCGCTTCAGCGCCTCATGTACGTTGCCCGCCACCATTGTGTCTTTCACCCGGCCCGTGATCTCTCCGCCCTCTATCTTATAACCAAGGAGGACGTTGCCGGAGAAATCTCCTCCCATCACATTCCCCTGGCCGGCGCCCATGAGTTCTTCCACCACTAACCCCTCTTTCACGCTGCCCACCATCTCCTGGAAGGCCATCTCACCTTCGTCGAGTATCAGAGAGGTAGTTGAGATCGAAGGCTGTGCTGCCAGCGATCGCTCCGCGCTCCCCGTCGACTCGGCCTTCGCCAAGCCCGCCGTCTGCAAGTCATATAGGAAGCTGCGCACGATTCCCTTCTCGATTAGCGGATTGCGCCGGCTGCCTACACCTTCGTCGTCGAACGGCCGCGATCCCGGCCGGTAAGGGAGCGTCGCGTCGTCCCAAAGGGATAGTCGCGCGTCATACATCGCTTTGCCTAGACATCCCACCAGCGGCGACTGCCCCTGGTGAACCATTCTCCCCGAGAATGCGATCGTCAGCGGCCCGATC
>Ga0184605_10000364_pt1 | contig 13346 bp, 12 predicted proteins | sample PLM0_30_coex_FD_132995 | JGI IMG/M metagenome (GOLD analysis project Ga0184605, IMG submission 132995) | Groundwater sediment microbial communities from an aquifer in East River, Colorado, USA - PLM0_30_coex | ecosystem: Environmental > Terrestrial > Soil > Riparian zone | place: USA: East... | reverse complement strand
TCACACGATCACTACTACAATCCAAAGTCATTCCAAGATCTTTGTTACCAAAGTCTGTGTTATGTTGTCCGCGGCCTGTTCCTACTTGGGGTGTAGGTCAACTGGCAGACCGCCGGACTGTTAATCCGGAAGTTGCAGGTTCGAATCCTGCCGCCCCAGCTTCGATTTTTGAAAACCGATTACGCTGGCGACTGGAGCGTAGGGGCCACACCCGTTCCCATTCCGAACACGGTCGTTAAGCCCTACAGCGCCGATGGTACTCCGTCCGAGAGGACGCGGGAGAGTAGGCCGTCGCCGGCATCTCATTGAAGGCCACTCAGACATTCTGGGTGGCCTTTTTTGTTGCATCCGAGCGGGTGGCACTCGGTCGACCCAGTATCTTCCGACATGCCCAGAGCCGGGATCGTCACGGTCGCAGGAAAACCTAACGTCGGCAAATCGACGCTCCTCAATCGCATCGTCGGGCAGAAGCTCAGCATCACCAGCCCCAAGCCCCAGTCGACGCGTGACCGCATCGTCGGCATCTACACGACCGCAGACTCGCAGCTGGTGATCCTCGACACTCCCGGGCTGCTCAATCCCCGGTATCCGCTCCAGCAAGCGATGCGCTCGACCGCGGTGCGCGCGCTCGAGGAGGCGGATGTCATCATCTATCTCGCCGACGCGACCGAGGGTCTTCCGCCGCCGCTCGAGCAAGCCGCCGAGCTCTCGGCATCGCCCACCGCCGCGGTGATCGTCGCGCTCAACAAATCGGACACGCTCACGTCAGTGCAACGTGACGCGCTCCGCTCCGGCGACAACGTCATGCTCGTCTCCGCCTTGACCGGTGACGGCGTGGCGGATTTGATGGCTCGCGTCGCGCACCTCTTGCCCGAGAGTCCGTTTCTCTATCCTGAAGATGAGATCAGCACTCAGCCCGTTCGTTTTTTTGTCGCCGAGCTGGTGAGGGAGACCGTGCTCGAGCAGCTCCACGACGAGGTGCCATACAGCGTCGCGGTGCAGGTCGAGGAATATCGCGAGGGCCGCTCCCCTCTCTACATCCGCGCAGTAATTTACGTGGAGCGGGAGAGTCAGAAGGCGATCATCATCGGCGGCAAGGGCGCGCGGATCCGGAGCATCGGCGAAGCCGCCCGCAAGAAGACCGAGATTCTCGTCGGCGAAAAGGTCTATCTCGATCTCTGGGTCAAGGTTCTTCCCAACTGGCGGAAGAACCCCGGCAGTCTCTCACGCTTCGGTTATCAACTCGCTACGGGAAAAGGAAAATGAGCTTGTCTCCGCGCCTCCTTGAAATACTGGTGTGCCCCAAATGCAAGAGCGAGCTCGAGTATCGCGAGGAGGAACAGGCGCTCCTGTGTCACAAGTGCAGATTGCGCTACGCCGTGCGCGACGACATCCCAATCATGTTGATCGATGAGGCGACTCCTTTCTAGCGTCGCGCTCACGGCGTTGCTCGCGGGTGGCGCGCGCGCGCAGGCTGTGAGTGGGAGCGAGGGCGCTCTCTTCCTGCTGTTGCCGACCGGGGCGCAGGCTGTGGGCATGGGCCAGGCGATGGTTGCCGGGAAGCCAGGGAGCGAGGGGATCTGGTGGAACCCCGCGTCAATCGCCGGCGAGGCGAAGCGCGAGCTAGCGATCCATCACTCCAAGACAGTGGCCGGCGTCGGTGACGCGCTTACGTTCGTCATGCCGACCCGTTCGTATGGGACTGCGGGGATCTCGGTCAACATCCTGAACATTGGCGAGCAGCAGGTCACCGATGATCAGGGGCAGGTGATCGGCGTTATCCTCCCTCGCGATGTCGTATTCGCAGCGTCCTACGCGGGAGCGCTCACGAAGCGTTTAACGGCGGGCCTCAACTACAAGCTGATTCAGCTGCGTGTCGATTGCTCGGGGCAGTGCGCCAGCGTCGGCGCCGAGGTCAAAAGCTCCAGGGCCGTCGATCTCGGAACGCAATTCACGATGGAAGCGGGAGCCCCGCTGACATTCGGCGCGGCGATAAGAAATCTCGGCGGTCGGCTCAATTCGAGAGAAACCAATCGGCGCGACCCGCTGCCCACACAGGTCGAGCTCGGGGCGATGTACCGCCTCAAGTTCATCGACCACTATGTGAAGGATACCGAGCTCCGCGCCTCCGGGAGCTTCATTGATTCGCGCTCGTTCGGCGGTAAAGCGGCGCGGTTCGGAACCGATTTGATGTACCAGGGCATCGTGCATCTGCGCGCCGGCTACGTCGGACACGATCGCCGCGGAGACGCGAGTGCGTCGCTTGGCTTCGGCCTGCAGAGCGGGGGATTCATCTTCGACATCGCCCGCACCTTCGGTGGCCTGCCGGCCGACAACGGCCAATCGCCGGTGTACGTTTCCCTCCGCTACCTGTTTTGAAGCTCCTCTACGCGCTTCTGGTATTCGTTCCGATCGCCCTCCTTGCGAGGCTGCTCGGAGCGCCGCCAATCGCCGTGTTCATCCTCAGTGCCGTGGCGATCGTGCCGTTGTCGGGGATTCTCGGAGCCGCGACGGAGGCAGTTGCGGAGCACACGAGTCCGGCGATCGGGGGAGTGCTGAGCGCGACGATGGGCAACCTTGCCGAACTCATCATCGCCACGGTGGCGTTACGCGCCGGACTCATCGAGCTGGTCAAGGCATCGATCACCGGCTCCATCCTCGGCAATCTCCTCCTGGTCCTCGGGATCGCGCTCTTCGCGGGCGGACTCAAGTTCAAGGTGCAGAAATTCAATGCGCACCTGGCGGGCATGAGCTCCACGGTGCTCCTGATCGCCGTGTTCGGCCTTGTGGTTCCAGCCCTATTCCATGGGCTGCATCCGGACCCGCAGCGGGTGGCGACGGTGCGCATGTCCCACTTCGTGGCGCCGCTCCTCATCGCGGGATACGTTGCCTGGCTGGTGTTCTCCCTCTGGACCCATTCTTCGGCTTTTGCCACGGGACAGCAGGCTCCGCCCGTGACTGTAGCCCCAAAATGGTCGTCAAAGAAGGCACTGGGAATCCTGCTCGTCGCGGCGGGCGGGATTGGCGTAGTGGCGGAGATCCTCGTGTCGGCCACGGAGGAAGCGGTGAAGGTTCTGGGTCTATCCGAATTCTTTGTCGGATTGATCGTGATTCCCATCATCGGCAACGCGGCCGAGAACAGCTCTGCGATCATCATGGCGATGCGGAACCGTATGGATCTCGCTCTCAACATCGCCATTGGCTCGAGCATTCAGGTGGCGCTGCTGATAGCGCCACTGCTGGTTCTTCTGGGCATGGCGTTCGGCCAGCCGATGGATCTCGCATTCAGCACGATGGAAGTGGCGAGCATAGCGTTGTCCGTCGCGGTGGCTTCTTCAGTGATCCGGGACGCGGAATCGAATTGGCTGGAGGGAGTGTTCCTGCTCCTCGCGTATGCGGTACTGGGAGTAGCATTCTTTTTCTTTTGACAGAGTAGAACCACCCGACCCGGAAGCCATCGATTTGCAGCCAAACGCGATACGTTTTTCTCTCGACGGTGCCTCTCTCCCGGCGCACGTGAGCGCCTGGATCGAGGCGCAGGACGCTTCGATCGTCACCCTCAGCTCGGCCGACGAGCTAATGTCGATCGGACTCCGCGCGCGCCCGCGTTGGGTGATCTTCGACGCGCGGCACGACTCCGAACGCGTGCTGGCCGCCCTCCATAGGGTGAAGAAGGATTCCTATACCGGCGTAGTCCCGTGCGCCGTTCTGTGCGGGAAGAAGAATGAAGCGCTGACCGCGGCATTCGACGCGGGAGCGGACGAAGTCATCCGCGACGGGATGCAGCCACCGGAGGCCGTCCGTCGCCTGTCAGCGATGCTGATACGGTCGGAGCGCGACCTCATAGTTCACCCTTCCACCCGTCTCGCCGGAACGTCAGCAATCGAATCGGAAATCGGCCGGCGACTCGCGCTGGGCGACTACTTCGCCGTGTGTTACGCCGACCTCGATCATTTCAAGGAATTCAACGATCGCTACAGCTACAACGAAGGTGATCGCGTCATCCGCATTCTGGCGAAGCTCCTCCACGACGTCGTGAAGGGAACCTGCGGCGAGGAGGGCTTCATCGGCCACATTGGCGGTGACGATTTCATCTTCATCATACCGTACAATGCCATCCCGTCGGTGTGCGGGGAAATCGTCGCGACCTTTGACCTGCTGGCGCCGTATCAGTACTCTGAGCAGGACCGGCGCGCGGGATACTTCTTCGGCAAGGACCGGAGAGGACACCTCGATCGGGTTCCACTCATGACGCTCTCAATTGGCGTGGTCACCAACCTGCGCCGGACATTGACCTCCGCACGGCAGGCAAGCCAACTTGCAACCGAGATGAAAACCTACGCGAAGAGCCTTCCTGGCTCGGTTTATACTGTTGATAGGCGGAGTGACGAGCGCATCACGCCGCAGGAGCCGCTGCCCGCCTTCCGCGATGTGCGGACGATTGGAGAGGACGAATGAACGTCAGCTGCCCCGATTGTCGCTCGATTTTCCGGGTGGACCCCGCCAAGGTCCCGCCCTCGGGGGTGCGCGCGCGTTGCTCGGTCTGCGGCGGCGTAATATCCATTCCCGCGCCGACCGGCCAGAGCACGCCAGCATCAGGGTCTCCGCGCGCGGGCACGTCCGGCTCGGAATCCGCCTCCCAGGCCAGTTCGCGCTCTACGCCACAGGCGCAAGACGGCTGGGATCCACCTCCGTTCAGTGGCACGGCTCAACGCACGTCTGCCGCTCCTCCAGCTCAGCGCCCAGCGCCCGCGCCCAGAACCTCGGACGTCCAAGCCGCACCCAGGCCAAGACCCGAGGCCATCGAACGCGCCTCCGCCGCGGCCACTGCAACTCCGCCTTCGCCCACGTCCGGCTTGCCGGAATTCACACCGCCACCAATGGTGCCGCCGTTCACGCCTCCGGCGTCACAGCCCTTTGCTGCCCCCACGGCGCCGCCTTTCATACCGGGTGGTGCTCGCCCGGCGACGCCACCCCGTACCCAGGCTCCTCCGCCATTTGCCTCGCCGTCCACCGGTGACGGCGGCGCCAGGCGTCCACTCAACCCGTTCCTCTCCAAGGACCCCAACCAGCGCGCAAAGCGGCTCGCGCGCGCTCTCGTCTCCGACATAATCACCTACCATCCGGCCAAGCACGCAGAAGGGCTTCGCGACGGAACCCTCAAGCAGCTCTTTCGTGAGGAGATCAAAAAGAGCTTCGAAGAGTATATTGCGCAGGTAGGACAACAGCTCGCCGAGAGCACCACCTACTTCCAGGAAGCACTGAACGAAGTGCTGGGTGCCGGCAAGAAAATCTTCTAGGGGTCGGTAACAAATGGCCGAAAGCGAACGCGGTCGCGCATTGAAGCAAAGCAGGGAGCGACTGGCGGAGTTGCGGAGGTATCTTTGACATCGACGGCAAGCGCGCTCGCCTGAGCGCACTCGACGCCGAAATGGCCGACCCCGGCTTCTGGAACAATCAGGAGAAAGCGCAAGCGACGCTGCAGGAAGTCAAATCGCTGCGCAATTGGCTCGACCCATACGACAAGTTGAACAGCCGCGTCGACAGCGCGCTCGAGCTCGATGAGCTCCTGCAGGACGGCTCCGAGCCGGAGATGGAGCGAGAGCTCGATACCGAAACCTCGCGCGTCCACGATGACGTCGACTCGTTCGAGGTGAGATCGCTGCTGCGGGGACCGGACGATTTTCGGGACGCGCAGCTGGAGATCAGCGCCGGCGCCGGCGGAACCGAAGCGCAGGACTGGGCGCAGATGCTAATGCGGATGTACATCCGCTGGGCGGAACGCCGCGGCTTCGAGATCAGCGTCCTCGACGAGAGCGAGGGCGAAGAAGCAGGGATCAAGGGTGCCGTGCTCGAGATCCGTGGACAGTACGCGTACGGATTCCTGCGGCCCGAGACGGGGGTGCATCGCCTCGTTCGGATCTCGCCCTTTGACGCAGCTGCGCGACGCCACACAAGCTTTGCGTCGGTGTTCGTTTACCCGGTCGTGAATGAGGAGATCAACATCGAGATTCGCGACGAGGATCTGCGGATCGATGTGTATCGTGCCTCAGGAGCAGGGGGCCAGCACGTGAACAAAACGAGCTCGGCAGTGCGCATCACGCACCTTCCGACGGGGACCGTCGTTGGCTCGCAGGCGGAGCGGTCGCAGTTCAAGAACAAGGCGACGGCGATGAAGATGCTGAAGAACAAGCTCTATCAGGCCGAAGTCGAGAAGCGCGACGCGCACAAGGCGGAGCTGGATGCGACGAAGTCGGATGTCAGCTTCGGCAGCCAGATCAGGAGCTACGTGTTCCAGCCATACACGATGGTGAACGATCATCGCACGGAGCTGAAGATCCCGGACGTCCAGAAAGTGATGGATGGCGGCATTGATCCATTCATCGAGGCATACCTAAAGCAGGGCGGCGGCTCGACCACGGCGGCGGCGTGAGCGAGGAGCTCAACTTCGTTCTCCAGGCGCGCCGGGAGAAACTGGAAGCGCTGGAGGCGGCGGGTGTACACCCATACGCGTACTCGTTCGACCGCCAGCACAGCGCCGCCGACGCACAGGGCTTGCTGGGCAAGGCAGAGGAAGGTCCGCCGGTAACTCTGGCCGGCCGCATCGTCGCATGGCGCTCTCACGGCAAAACCACCTTCGCGCATCTCGCTGATTCGACCGGCAAGATCCAGCTCTATTTCAAGAAGGATCAACTGGGCGAACCCAGCTACGGTCTGCTGGCGCACTACGATCTTGGCGACATCATCGGAGTGCACGGCCCGCTCTTTCGCACCAAGACGGGTGAGGTGACGGTGCGCGTGGATCGCGTCGAGCTCCTGGCGAAATCGCTTCGTCCGCTGCCCTTTGGGAAGGAAGAAGAGGTCAACGGACAAGTCGTGCGTCATTCCGGCTTCACGGATCCCGAGCAGCGCTATCGCCAACGTTACGCGGATCTGGCCGTGCATCCGGAAGTGCGTGCGCTTTTCGTCGCGCGCTCCCGCATGACCCGCGCGATCCGCACCTTTCTCGATGAACGCGACTTTCTCGAGGTGGAGACTCCGATCCTGCAGCCGCTTTACGGTGGCGCGGCCGCTCGTCCGTTCACCACGGTTCACAACGCGCTGGACATGCCGCTCTACCTGCGCATCGCTGACGAGCTATACCTCAAGCGACTCGTGGTAGGCGGTCTGGAGCGTGTGTACGAGATCGGCCACGACTTTCGGAACGAGGGAATCGATCGCACTCACAATCCCGAGTTCACGATGCTCGAGTTCTACCAGGCATACGCCGACTACACCGGAATGATGGATCTGGTAGAGCAGCTGCTGGAGAAAATGGCGGAAGCCGTTCGTTCGGTGCCCGAGCTGGCCGCCGGCGTGCCGCGCTTTCAAGGGCCATTCAAGCGCATCGAGTGGGTTCCATCGCTCAACGCTGCAGCAGGAGTCGACGTCATCTCGTTGGACGACGTGGCTTTGCGCGCACTTGCAGAGCGTGTTGGGGTAGAAAAGCCCGAGAGCCTCAATCACCCTAAGCTGTTGGATGAGATGTTCCAGGCGCTGGTGGAGTCAAAGCTGCACGAGCCTACGTTCGTAATCGATTATCCCGTTGAGCTTTCGCCCCTGGCGAAGCCGAAGCGGGGGAATCCGAAACTCACCGAGCGCTTCGAGCTGTTCGTGAATGGCAAGGAGGTCGCGAATGCGTTCAGCGAGCTGAATGATCCGCTGGATCAGCGTCGCCGGTTCGAGGCGCAGGCGAAGCTGCGCGCCGCGGGGGACGAGGAGGCTCCGGGAGTAGACGAGGACTACCTCCGCGCGATGGAGTACGGCATGCCGCCGATGGGTGGTTGTGGAATCGGAGTGGACCGGCTTTTCATGTACCTGTCCGGTGCGACGAACATTCGCGACGTGATTCTTTTCCCGACGATGAGACCAGAATGACCAGGCTCGAATTACAGATTGCGTGGAGGTATCTGCGGAGCCGCCGCGGCTCAAAGCTGCTGTCCCTGATCAGCATCATCGCGATCGGGGGAGTGCTTGTCGGCGTAAGCGCACTGATCGTGATCATCGGAGTGATGAATGGGCTGCAGCATGATCTTCGTGAGAAGATCCTCGTTGGCAGTCCCGATGTCCGGGTGCTCAGCTACGGCGAGGATCTCAAGATCACGGACTGGCCGAAGGTACTCGCCAAGGTTCGGAAGCAGCCAGGAGTCGTGACCGCCGCGCCGTTCGTGCTCACCGAGGCGATGATGACGGCGGGCCACGACTATTCGGGCGGCGTTTACGTCGTCGGCCTCCTTCCGGCGGGGAGAGGCGTTCCCGACGTGACGACGATTCGTTCTCACGCGATCTCCGGTGATTTCCGCTTCGCCAGCACCGATGGCCGGCAGCGCGGTGTCGTGCTAGGCAAGCTTCTGGCCGCGCGATTCAACAAGTGGCCCGGGGACAGCATCACTCTCCTCTCCGCCGGCGGTGCGAAGATGAATCCCGTGACGGGCGGCCTGGTGCCACGAGTCGAGAGCTTCGAGGTCACGGGAATCGTCTCCACGGGGATGTACGAGTACGACAACTCTTACACGTTCGTCGCGCTGGACAAAGCGCAGAACCTCGCCGGGCTCGGGGACGGCGTCACCGGCATCGAGGTAAAGACCACGGACCGGTGGCAAGCGGCAAACGTAGCGGGACGCCTGGTCGGCGCTCTTGGGTGGCCGTATCGGACCGTCGACTGGGAAGAGCAGAACCACTCGCTGTTCCAGGCTCTCAAGCTCGAGAAGCTGGGGATGGGAGTAATCCTCCTGCTCATCGTTCTCGTCGCCGCATTCAACATCGTCAGCACGCTGACGATGGTCGTCGCCGACAAGACGAAGGAGATCGGCATCCTGAAGGCGATGGGGATGCCGGCCAGATCCATACGCAGAATATTCTTCGCGCAGGGACTGGTGATCGGCGTGGTCGGCACAGTCTTCGGATTGATCCTGGGGTTCGGCGCTGCGCTGGCGCTCGATAAGTACCAGTTCATCAAGCTCGACGCGCAGGTCTATTTCATCGACCACCTTCCGGTGTCCATCCAGGCCACCGACGTGATGTGGATCGTGCTGGCCAGCATCGCGATCGCCGCGATCGCCACCGTGTATCCGTCGATACAGGCATCGCGTCTCTTTCCGATCGAAGCGATCAGGCACGAATGACGATGAGCGTCCTCGAAGCGCACGACGTCTGCAAGTCGTACATCGGCGGCGACGGGAATGTCCTGCACGTCCTGAACGGTGTGGACCTGTCCGTTCAGCGCGGCGAGATGATCGCGATCGTCGGCGCGAGTGGGGCAGGGAAGAGCACCCTGATGCACGTTCTCGGCGCACTGGACAAGCCCACGCGCGGCTATGTTGTAATTGGAGGCGAGCCGGTGCACGGTCGGGACGAGACCCAGCTCGGCGAGCTCAGAAATCGGACGGTAGGCTTTGTGTTCCAGTTTCATCACCTATTGCGCGAGTTCTCCGCTCTGGAGAACGTGATGATGCCGCTGCGGATTGCCGGTCGGTCCGAAGCGGAAGCGCGCAGCAGGGCGTCGGAGTTGCTGGCAAGGGTCGGACTGAGCGCCCGCATGTCGCACCGCCCCGGAGAGCTTTCCGGCGGAGAGCAGCAACGGACGGCGGTGGCGCGCGCTCTGGCGATGGATCCTCAGATCGTTCTCGCCGATGAGCCGTCGGGGAATCTCGATCGCATGAACGCCGAGATCCTGCACGAGCTTTTGTCGGAGGTCGTCAATGACCTGGAGATCGGCATGGTCGTCGTTACACATAACCGCTCTCTCGCCGCGCGCGCGAGCAAGGTGCTTCTGCTAGAGGGCGGCAAGTTGAGTCGTACCGCAGTCGATGAGGTCGTCGTATAAATGGTCTGCGATTTGTGCAAGGATGGAGAGGCGGTGATCCAGCTCACTGAAATCGAAGGGAGCGGGGTCAGGCAGCTGCATCTCTGCGAGAAGTGCGCAGCCGAGCGTGGGGTGGAGACGACGATCGGCGGAGCAGCGAAGCCCCAGATCAGCAATTTCCTCTCGACAATTCACGAGCAGATGCCGGGCGCCAAGGGCGAGCCGGTGAACTGCTCGTTCTGCTCGTCGACGCTCGCGGACTTCCGCGCTACGGGCCGGCTCGGATGCGCACACTGCTACGAGACGTTCGAATCGAGTCTGCGCGATCTTCTGCGAAGAGTGCACGGTAATTCGCGGCACATCGGACGCCGCTACGTCGCCCCGCTGCCGTCGGAGCTGCCACACGTATCCAGCGCTACCGAGCTGCGCGATCGGCTCAAGCGCGCGATCGAGGCCGAGCAATTCGAGCTCGCCGCCGACATTCGGGACAAGCTGCGGGGGATCGAGTAGTGCTCGATCTCACCCTCCTCCCGGACGGTGGCGCCAGCTGGCTCGATGCATCGGGCGAGCATGCGGACATAGTCATCTCCACGAGAATCCGCCTGGCGCGAAATCTCGAAGGCTACGCGTTTACACCTAGGGCGCGCGATGGCGAGCGCCTGAGAATCCTTACGCAGGTTCGCGAGGCATTCGCGGGCCTGAGCGCGATCGAAGACGGCGTCCTCGTGCGCGTGGATGAGCTGCCCGCTGAAGATCGCCTCCTCCTTCACGAGCGCCACCTGGTCAGCAAGGAGCTCGCTGGCCTGAATGAGCAGCCTGTAAGAACCGGCGCAGCGGTCTACCTGTCGCGTGGTGTCGGCATCATGGTGAACGAAGAAGACCATCTCCGCCTGCAGGCGCTCCACTCCGGGTTCCACGTCGCGGATGCGTTCGGTGTCATCGAGCGTCTCGACGCCGAGCTCGGCAACAAGGTTCCATACGCCTTCCACAGCGAATTCGGCTATCTGACCGCCTGTCCCACGAACGTAGGGACTGGCCTGCGGGCCTCCGTTCTCATCCATCTGCCCGGGCTCGTCCTGACCAAGGAAATCGGAAAGGTGCTCGCAGGACTCCAGCAAGTCGGGCTCACTTATCGAGGGATGTACGGCGAGGGGAGCGAAGTAGTCGGGAATTTCTTCCAGATCTCAAATCAGACGACACTCGGCAGGTCTGAAGGCGAGTTACTTGATTACCTCGTACGCGTCGTTAGACATGTAATAGAGCGCGAAGAAGAATCGCGGCGGGTCCTGTTACGCGATGCGGGTTATATTATAGAAGACAAGCTATGGCGTGCCTTTGGCACGCTGCGGTATGCACGCAGCTTGAGCTTCGAAGAAGCGATGAACTATTTAAGCGGCGTGCGACTGGCTGTCGGCTTGAAACTGATAAGCGGTCTCAGTGTATATACTCTCAACAAGCTCCTGATTTTTAGTCAGTTGGCACACCTCGGGAATTCAGAGGGAAGAGTGCTGACGGAAGGCGAAGCGAATGTCGCGCGCGCTCGATACGTGCGAGAGACGCTGGCTGCAGAGGCGGAGTAAGGGTAGCGGGTAATCACGCGCGCCGCAGTGATCTACACTGTCACGCACGCGAAGGAACTAGCTCCCGCACTGAGGGTCGCAGAGATGAACGGTTACAACTTCACAGAGCGAGTCCGAAAGGTTCTCGCCATGGCTCGTGAGGAGGCTGCACGTCTCCATCACGAATACGTCGGTACCGAGCACATACTGCTTGGCCTCATCCGTGAAGGTGAGGGAGTCGCTGCCGCCGTTCTTCAAAATCTCAGCGTCGACCTCGACGAGATTCAGCAGAAAATCGAGGAGACCGTGAAGAAGGGTAAGGCCGCAGCAGCGACCGGACCCGATCTCCCATATACATCGCGCGCCAAGAAAGTACTCGAGCTCGCCATGGGCGAAGCCCGCGATCTGAGTCACGGATATGTCGGCACTGAACACCTGTTGCTCGGATTATTGCGCGAGGAGAAGGGAATTGCCGCGCAGGTTCTGACTGACGCCGGCGTCAACCTCGATGCGGCCAAGGCGGAAACGCTCCGGCTGCTCGGCACGGAGATGCCGCAGGGCGGAAGCACCGCCGCCGCGCCAGGCAATCCGGGCACCACTCAGACACAGACGGGGAAGGGAGAGAAGAAGTCGAAGACTCCCGCTCTTGATCATTTCTGCAGAGATCTTACCCAGCTCGCCGCGGACAATCAGCTCGATCCGACGATCGGGCGTGGCAAGGAAATCGAGCGGGTGATGGAGATTCTCACGCGCCGTAAGAAAAACAACCCGGTGCTCATCGGTGAGCCTGGCGTCGGCAAGACCGCGATCGTCGAAGGACTCGCACAGCTCATCGCGAATAGCGAGTGCCCTGATTCGCTACGTGAGAACCGCGTGCTGTCGCTCGACATGGCGGCAGTCATCGCCGGCACCAAATATCGCGGCCAGTTCGAGGAGCGCCTCAAGGCGGTCATGAACGAGATCGCGCAGAACAAGAACATCATCCTGTTCATCGACGAGCTGCACACGCTCGTTGGAGCAGGCGCGGCCGAAGGCGCAATCGACGCCAGCAACATGCTCAAGCCCGCGCTTGCGCGTGGCGAGCTGCAGTGCGTTGGCGCGTCCACGCTGAACGAATACCGCAAGTACATCGAGAAAGACGGAGCTCTCGAGCGCCGCTTTCAGACTGTGATCGTCGAGCCACCCTCGGTGGACGAGACCGTGGAGATCCTCAAGGGGCTTCGCAAGAAGTACGAGGAGCACCACAAGGTGACGATTCCCGACGCGACGCTGGAATCAGCAGCGAAATTGTCGGAGCGCTACATCACCGACAGGTTCCTTCCCGACAAGGCGATCGATGTGATCGACGAAGCGGGTGCGCGCGCGCGTCTGGCGACCCAGTCGCCTCCGCCCGCGGTCGCCGAGCTCAAGGGACAGCTCGACGCCGTGAACGTGGACAAGGAGTCGGCTGTGCGCGATCAGAACTTCGAGCGTGCGGCATCGCTGCGTGATCGTGAGCGCGAGCTGCAGGGTGAGATCCGCCGCAAGCAGGAGGAATGGGAGAAGCATCGCCAGTCGCACCGCCCCGTGCTCGGTGAAGAGGAAGTGTCCTTCATCGTAAGCCGCTGGACGGGCATCCCGGTGATGCGTTTGCAGGAAGCTGAGACCGCGAGACTTCTGCGCATGGAAGAGGAGCTCCACGTATCGGTCGTAGCGCAGGAAGAGGCCATCAAAGCGCTTGCACGCTCGATCCGTCGCAGCCGCGCCGGACTCAAGGATCCGAATCGTCCCATCGGCTCGTTCATCTTCTCTGGCCCAACTGGCGTCGGCAAGACCGAAGTCGCCCGCGCGCTGGCGAAGTTCCTCTTCGCCGATCCACAGGCGCTGATTCGCGTCGATATGAGCGAGTACATGGAGAAGTTCTCGGTGTCACGCCTCATCGGCGCGCCTCCGGGCTACGTCGG
>Ga0184605_10000363_pt1 | contig 13349 bp, 21 predicted proteins | sample PLM0_30_coex_FD_132995 | JGI IMG/M metagenome (GOLD analysis project Ga0184605, IMG submission 132995) | Groundwater sediment microbial communities from an aquifer in East River, Colorado, USA - PLM0_30_coex | ecosystem: Environmental > Terrestrial > Soil > Riparian zone | place: USA: East... | reverse complement strand
GTGGTGGAGATAGTAGGCTCCGGCTTGGACGCAATCCACGCCTACGAGCGCCACAAGCCCGACATTGTCGTCATGGACTACCTGATGGGCCGACTCAACGGTTTGACGGCCTGCCGCAATATTTTGGCGAAAGACCCGGCTGCCCGAATCGTTCTGGTCTCGGGCGCGATTGGTCCCAAAGAATTATCCCTGAGCCATTCCGGCGCCATTGCAATATTGCAAAAGCCGATAACAGTGGCACAACTCCAACAACTGCTCGATTCCATTGCTTCTGAACAAATTCCTCTTCCCTTGGGCGAAAACATACGTCCGGTTCACCGCGCCCCGACGAATGTGAGATAGAGCGGGCGGATCTTCGCGCCGGTCCAGAATCCATCGGCAGACCGGAGAGTTGCGTCCAATCGAACACCAAGAAAGGAACAACATGAAAAAAACACTGTTAAGCATCGCGTTGGCAGCAGTAACGCCATTCGCTTGGGGGCAGGTCTCATCGACAACGACCACCACAACCACCACTGAAGGCAGCGGGACGATTACGGAGTTCAGTCCGGGCAGCACTATCGTGCTCAGGGAAAGCAGCGGACCGAGACAGTATCGCTTCGGCAAGACTGTCACTTACGTGACCAGGAGTGGTAAAGCCCTTGACGAAGAGACGGTGAAAACGAGGATCAAAGTAGGCGTCCCTGTCCACGTTCACTACCTGGGCGAAGGCGACAACATGCTCGTTGATCGCGTCATCCTCGACGAAGATTAGGAGCTAACGTCGTTTGTTTCCATCGCGCCTTTTCGTTCCCCTCAGGCGGAACGGAAAGGCGCGTTTTGCGTACCGGCTCCGAAGTTTGATCGCGAACACGTCGATCTTGCGCGCGGCCGCGGGCCGGCGAATTAACGAATACGGATTCGTTTTCCCGTTCTTCCTCCCGACGACTGCATCGTAAGCGGCTTACGATGCAAGAAGCAAGACTGGCGTCTGCACAAAAATCCAACACACACTGCAGGCGGCACGCCTGGCGCGGCATTCAATTCGGCATGCTGTAGAAATCTGCGTTCATCCGCGTAATCTGCGGTTTATCCTTAGGTTCTGATATGAGCAAAGAACTTACTCCGGAAAACATCATGCAGCTCGGCCTCGGGTTCTGGGGCTCGAAAACCTTGCTGAGCGCTCGCGCCCTCACCATTCTGCACGAGTGGGTGCAATCGGAAAGTCTCCGACGTCATTGCTACGCGGTTGGAGACTCAATGCGACATTTCGCGCAACTGCGCGGCGCCGACGCCGACTTGTGGGAAGCGGTTGGTCTATTGCATGACATGGATTACGAGCGACACCCGAATCTGGAGCAAAGCCCGACCGAAGGTCACCCATTTGTCGGAGTCGCATGGCTGCGCGAACGTAGCTGGAGCGAAGAAGTCTGCCGCGCGGTTTTGTCGCACGCGAATTACGCGAACATCGCGCGCGAGACGCCGCTCGAACAAACGCTCTACGCCGTCGATGAATTGAGCGGATTCATCATGGCGGTGGCGCGAGTTCGCCCAACGAAGAACATTCACGACGTCGATCTTGCGGCGGTGAAAAAGAAGATGAAGGACAAGGCGTTCGCCCGTGCCGTAAGCCGCGACGATATTACTCGCGGCGCGGCGGAGTTGGGGATGCGGTTGGACGACATGATCTCGGAAGTCATTACTGCGCTCGGGACCGATGCCGAGCGGCTCGGTCTCGCGGGCACGCGACATTGTAGCGGCGGTCCATGACCGCCGGACTACAATTTCTCGGCGATAATTTCCAGGACGAGCGGCGTGATCATCAGCGTGTTCGAGTTCTTTTCGGCGCTGACTAAATCAGAGCGCACCTTCTCGGCGAATTCTTCGTCGATTCGACCCATCTCCACCAGCCGCGGAAGATAAACTTCAATGAATTGAGCCGGCCATTGCCACATGTAGTCGGTTGGGCGAACGCAAAAGATATGCGGCGTAGCCGAGCAAATGATAAAACCGTTGTCCGACAACAACGCTGGCAATCCGGGGGCGCCGTCGGGCTCGCCGCCCGACTCACGCCAGGTCGCAATCACGTGTTCTCTGAAGCGTTCCTGACTTGGCAGACGCGGAAAGAAGCGCCACGTCTCGTAATGACCATACTCATGAAAGATCGACATACTGCCTTTTGGCATCACGCTCCCAAGTTTTTTAACCAATCGCGCCGGATCGTTCACGAACGACGCAACCCATCGGCACCAGGAAAAATCGTAATCGCCTTTCGGTAAGTCGTCGGTCATCAAATCCAGCTCATGGATTTCCACATTCGTGAGCGAACGCGCGCGAAGAGCTTCTTTCATTGCGTTCACGAAGTTGCTCGAACGCTCGAGCGCGACCACTTCGCCGGTCGGCCCGACAATTTCGGCAAGATCGACAGTTGCGTAGCCGGGCCCGGCACCGACATCGAGCACACGTTTCCCGACCGTTACCCCCGCCCTTTGCCAGCAATCCAAAACTACCGAACGCCAGACGCGATGTTGCAGTCCCAGTCTGACCAGCTCCTCGTCGTGCGTTCCGAGAACATAATCGCGCTCCGTACTCATGATCTCTCGATGAAATTCTACTTTGATTGGCTTTATCCCAAAGCTCACCTGCTGCGATCGCAGGCTTGACCGTCCATCTCGCACTGCTCCCGCTGGCTCGATTCTAGTTTTACTCTTTCCACTTTAACAGCCCGCGATTCCCGCGTGAGATTGTTTACTTACGGTTTCGGCACGTCCAGATCCTTGCAAATCTTCTGCGCGGCACACAATCGATGTTAATAGTCGCAGACGCGAGGCAAGTTCTAAATTCTTCTGCTCATTGCCGATGGAAAGGAGTCTCGATTACCAGGTTTGAGGATCGGATTTCTGAAATCCAATTCATCCTCTAATCCTGTTTGCGGCTAAAAAAAGGGGTGACGCGGTGCTGCGTCAGTCCCTTAAGCGTTTGTGGAAACGAATCCGGGAATCGAGTCCTTCTATCCGGCCAGAGGAAGAAATTCCTCGCGTGAAACCTTCCCGTCTTTGACGGTGTAGATTCCCACTTCGACCATCTGCATCCGCTTCTTCGAAGCCTTGTCCGTGACGTCGATGTCGTACTTCACCACGAACCGGTCGTGCGCGACGAACGGTCCGTTCACTTTTACGCTATGCATCTCCATGTTCTGCAGCCACCACTCGGTCTTGCCGCGCACTTGGTCGATGCCGCGCTTCTCGGGCGATTCGCCATCCATCGCCCGCGCCTCGACGCTGACAATGTCTTTGGCGTAAAGGCTGTCGATTGCCTTCATCCATTCGCCTTTACGGCAGAGCTCCACCAATTTCTTTCCGACTTCTCCAGTATTCATATTTTTCCTGCTTCGTTTGATTGACAATTACTTGCCGAAAAACTTCTCCAGTTTGTCGAAGCAGCCACTCCAGCCGTGCTCGTGACGATCTCGGCTTTCGACCGACGCGAATCTTTCTTGCCTCAACACCAGCTCAGTTTGTTTGCCGCGCGGCAAAAACTCCAATGTCACCAGCATCTCGGTAGGCTCGACTTCGCCGAAATCTGGCTCGCTGCCGTCCTTCTCCCAAGCCCATGTGAAAACCAGCCGCTCGGGCGGTTTCACTTCGCGATACGTCCCGACGGTGGTGTGAAATTCGCCATCGGGCCGCTTCATCTGGATGCGATATTTCCCGCCGACACGCAGGTCCACCTTCACCCGCGGAACAACAAAGTCCTCGTCGGGTCCGAACCATTTCTTGAGTTGCTCCGGATCTGTCCACGCCTCAAACACGCGTTCGCGCGGAGCTTTGATGAGGCGCTTGATCTCCAACGTGATGTTTTCTGCTGTCTTCGTGGTCATGATGTTCCTTTCTTCTTGAACTGTCTTTCCGTCATATCTCCTTTTTCACGACGCACGATGACAATTTCCCGGTCGGCGGTTGTGTCATTTCTTTTGTCGCTCATAGGGTCTCCTTTGTTTCAATAAATTCCTTCAACGACGAACCAATGATTTGCGTCCAGCCCTCCATGAAATTCGTCCGGGCAAACGCGGGAGTTTTCGGAAAAGTCTCCAAACCTTCATGGGTCAGTTTGAGGCGCGTTTTGTCGCCATCGGCGAACAATTCAAATGTGACCAACGAATCACCCTCGTGTCCTTTATACCGCCAGGTATAGGCAAGTTTCTTTTGCGGAATCACGTCCGTGATCTTGCAAAGATGGTGATACTTCATCCCTTCGTGCTCGACGGTGAATTCAAATTCAAAGCCCACTTCCGGCTTGAATTCTTTCAGATCGAAATACCACTGCTTCATCTCATCCTTGTTGGTAAGCGCTCTCCAAACTCTGGCGGCGGACGCGTTAAAAGTCCGCTCGATCACCAGCGGCTCGTTTTTTGATTTCAGATGACTGGCCAGCCGTTCCAGGCTTTGTGTCCAGCCCGCTTCCATTCCTTCGAGGTACGAGACGCCTTCGCCCGCCACCTTCGTGACCCGGGCCTGCAGCGTAAGCGTCGTCTTTCCGTTCTTCTCTTCGAAGATGACCGTGTTCAGCACTTCAAGCACAGCGGTGCCGCTTTGATCCAGCGCTTCAGCCGTAAAAACGAGCCGCTCCGGTCTGACGATTTCCCGAAAAGTTCCGGTCATCGGATAAACGGTCCCGTCGGAGTCGCGCATATCGATGCGGATCGCGCCACCGGGTCGAACGTCTAACTCGCACACCGGGTTCGTGAATCCGTTCGGACCCCACCACTGTGCCATGTGGTTGGAATCGGTCCACATTTTGAAAACGATTTCACGCGGCGCATCGAACGTGCGCGTGATAACCAGCTCCCGATTGGCGAGCTCCTCAGCGCTCTTATTTGCCTTTCCCTTCATAGGCCTCCCTCAATTTTTTGATGTCGAGCTTATCCATCTCCAGCATGGCTTTCATCACCCGTTGCGACTTCGCGGCATCCTTGTCTTGGTACATCTCGACCAAAACAGTGGGAACGATTTGCCATGACAAACCAAATTTGTCTTCCAGCCAGCCGCATCTCGATTTCTCTCCGCCTTCAGAGAGTTTCTCCCAAAACTCATCTACTTCTTTTTGCGTGTCGCAGTTCACGACGAACGAGATGGCTTCTGTGAATTTGAACTGCGGACCGCCGTTTAACGCGACGAATTCTTGCCCCTCGAGCTGGAATTTCGCGGTCATGACCGTCCCCTTCGGTCCAGGCCCTGCGTCGCCATAGCGCGTAACGCCCAGAACTTTTGAATTCTTAAAAATGGAGACATAGAAGTTCATCGCTTCTTCCGCCTGGTTGTCGAACCACAAAAATGGAGTGATTTTTTGCATGGAGTCTTTTTTCTTCATTGCTTATTTTGCCTTTGTATCCGGCTCGATGATCCCAAACACGTTGCCGGCTGGATCTTCCGCGTAGGCTAACCAGCCGACACCGGGAATCGCCATCTTCGGCACACAAATCTTTCCGCCGCGCGCCTCAACCTTCTTTATCGATTGATCGAGTGACGCGACACCGATCGTATTTAGCGTGCCAGGACTCTGCCCCTCACGAGGACACGCCAGCCCGCCATTGATCCCCGGCTCCTTATCGTCGCCTGTTGCGACAAGCCAGTACTCAATCGGACTGTCCTCGAATTTCTGGAACTTCCAGCCGAAAACATCCTGGTAAAATGGGCGGACTGCCTCCGGATCGTCAGTGTAGATTTCGAAGTGAATTACGCGTGGCATGTTTCAATCCTTTCTGAAGAATTTGTTTAGTTTGTGCTCTTGCCGTCAGTAGCGATCGTGGTGACGAACCCACGACATCGTTGAATCCGGATCTTCGTCGCGGCCTTTCGGCACAAGATCGAGGAAATTGTAGGTGCCAACCAAGAGGTCGAGCCCACGCGCATAGCAGGAATAGCTGTGGAAGATGTCGCCATCCTCATTCTTGTAGAACACGCTCAGGCCGGGAAGTTCGTCGCTCATGAACTCCGTAGTTTCGTAATTGTAGGCAACCTTACCCTTCGCCTCTTCATCCTTCGTGAATGAAACGTGATAATCGAAATTGAAGTCGTTCCCGGAAGAGGAGACCCATTTGAAGCGCCAGCCCATGCGCTTCTTGAACGCTTCGATCTTGTGCAAAGGCGCTCGCGAGACCACTACAAAGGTCACGTCACGGTGCGCGGGGTGCACGATGGTGCCGTCGAAATGATCGGCCAGGTACGAGCAACTCTTGCAACCCTCCTCCCAATCCGGACCTAACATGAAATGATAGACGATCAGTTGACTGCGCCCGTCGAAAAGGTCAGCCAGCGCCTTCTTGCCGTCAGGCCCGTCGAAAACATACTCCTTGTCGATCTTGACCATCGGGAGTTTGCGCCGCGCAGCACTGAGCGCGTCTCTTTGCCGGGTAAATTCCTTCTCACGGGAAAGCAGATCTTTGCGAGCAATGAGCCATTCAGCTCGCGACACGGTTTCGGGATGATTCATTTGGTTCGCTTCTATTTTGGGTTTCATCTCTTCCAGTTTCATTTTGACCTCCTCTGATTTGTTTCGTTTGTTTTTTCCTATAAAGCTTGCCCACCGCGAACGCCGTCAGTCCGCCGCTCGAGGTGGCGCCGGCCGCAACCAACGCGATGTTTGTGACGCATACGGGACACATGGCGTCTATTTTGCTCCCTTCTTTTGCGATTGTTTGGTTGTCTTTTCCAGATAATCGGCCAGTCGATCGAGCGACCCCTCCCAGAATTTACGATATTTCTCCACCCACTCAGCAGCTTGCTTTAGCGGCTTAGCTTCCAACCGCATTTCGTGCACGCGGCCGTAGCGCCGGCGTCGGAGCAGCCCCGCCTTCTCCAGCACGCGCAAATGTTTCGAGACCGCCGGCAGCGACATCGCGTGCGGCTTGGCCAGATGCGTCACGCACTTATCGCCCCGCGCCAGATGCGAGAGGATACGCCGCCGGGTTGGATCAGCCAGCGCCGCGAAAGTGCGATTCAACATCTTTGGTGAATATTTAACCATCTAGTTAAGTATATACAGCAATGCGCCGCACCCTGCAAGCGAAAAACTTTAACTCTAATTGCCCGACGCTCGCCAAAAGCGCGCGGCGATCCAGCGCGTCCCGCAGCGAATTATCTTGGAGGTGTTTGACTAGTATTCCGCGAAGGCATCGTCGGGATAGCAATATAGCCAACGCTCGCCGGGCTCCGCAGATGCAATCACCGGGTGCCCGCTCGCTCGCGCGTGTTTGCTCGCGTGGCGGCTTGGTGAGTCATCGCAACAAAGCGTCGCACCGCAATTCTGACAAGTCCGCAGATGAACCCATTCCGCACCGATCTTTACGCACTCGGCGCACTCGCGCCGCGTCGGGTGTTTGACGGTCGTAATCGTGGAAAGGTGGACACAGGTTCCGTCAGACATCAGTTCACATCGCTTTCAAATACTCATGAACGAACTGGACCGACATCGAGTCAAATGTCCGACGTCGCCAGTGAATTCTCCTGCGCCCAGGACCTTGATCGTTTTTGGCTCCTCGCCGGTATCGTCGACAAGCTCGACTTCACCGGATTTGATGACGAAAAAGTTGGCATCGCGATCGCCACAGCGAAAAAGCGCTTGTCCGGCTTTGAATTTCCTCGGCAGCGCGCCGGCGTAATGTCCGAGCCGAGCGATCTGTTCCTCGCTCAGCGTCGGGAAAGCAATCGTGTTTAAATCCCGCTCTACCGCCATTTCGTAATCTAACTCGTCGCAAAGACTCGACAACTGTCGCGTCGTAGGTCGCGGCGACGACCCGAAGAGGATCAAGTCTTAACCTTCCACCAGTCCCGTCCTGCCGCGGTTTCAAAGTCTTCTCGAACTTAAATCTGAGGTGGATTGATCGAAGCGCGTCAAAAAGGGAAAACACGAGGCCAAAAAAAGTTTAAAAAAATACTTGACTGATTAGTCTACATAGGCAATCTTCCGGTATGCCTAGAGTAAGTAATATGAAGCAGCGCCTGACTGACGCGGCGCTGGATTTGATGTGGGAAAACAGCTACGGCACCACTTCGGTGGACGCGATCTGCGAACGGGCCGGCGCAAAAAAGGGCAGCTTTTATTATTTCTTCAAGTCGAAGTCCGAGCTCACCGCCGCTGCATTGGAAGCAGAATGGAACAAGCGCAAGGCGGACATGGACGCTCTTTTTTCCCCAACCATCCCGCCTCTTGAGCGGTTCGACCGGTATTTTGATTATGTGCACGATCGTCTGGCCGAACTTCAGAAGGCGTGCGGCTCAATCCTGGGTTGCCCTCTCTTAAGCATCGGGAGCGAAGTGGGGACACAGGACCAAGGCGTGCGCGATACCGTCGACCGCATCTGGGATCGCAAGATAAAGTATTTCGAGTCCGCTATTCGGGACGCCCATGCGCAAGGATTAATTGAGGCACCAGACCCGGAAGCGAAAGCGAAGATGCTCTTCGCGTGCTATCACGGCACGCTCACCCAAGCGCGAATTCAAAACGACGTCGAAATGCTTCGCGATTTCAAGCAGGCCGCAATGGATGTTTTGGGCGTGAAACACATACACGCCACTACTTCGTAACCATCTTTTTTTTGTCAATTTCATAGACGACTAGTCAATTATAAATCAACAGAAACCCAAAAACTCAGCCTCATGACAACTGACCAGCAACCAGAAGCAGCCACTGCAGTTTTCCTCCGGACGGTATCAGCGGCGATTACGCAGCTGAAACAAAAGCTACAGCAAGATTACGAACAGGCCTATCCCGGCCTGGGCGAAATCATCTGTCTTGTCCTCGACGAAGAAGAAACAAAGGCGTGGGAGTTATCGTTGTTTCCGCATCTCTTTCTTCCCGATTTGATCGAGGCGCATGTCGCCAAGCTCGGTCTCCAACCCGCGGAGACAAAACACAACGATGTCCCGGTTCAGCATCGCCTCCTTGAGACACCAATCTACCAACCAGCTCTCGCATTATGTGGATGATTAAACCAGTGCTCTGGCGCCCGTACACCCCTATCTCGAAAGAGGCAGGGCGGATTACCCCGCGAGGGGTATTGGAAAATCTTACCGACGCGCAATGGCCGGCGTCTAATGATCACCGATACCTTGAGGCGCCAGCGACTCATAACCAGCTTGTGCCTTATGTGGATAATTTTTCCCGCGATCGGTTGCAACCAACCTTTGAGACCAACCACAAAACATGAGGACCAAGAAATTATGAAGGCACGCAACATTATCGATATCATCGAGCGTTTTCAGACGCACCACGCGCTGCAAGAGGAGCGCGAAATGAAGAATTTCCACGCGTCGACGAACGGGGCGCTCGTTCCGGATGTGTCGAATAAAAACGGGATGCCCGAGAATAGCATAGCCGAAACGGAAGAAGTGGTAATCGCGGAGCAACCTTCGCGGAGCCAGTTAACAAAATAATTCAAAAACACAAAAACAAAGGAAATCAAAAACATGAAAACTAAATTCTATTGGCTCGCGCTGCTTGCCAGCGCGGCCTTGATCGCGCCAGCGCAAGGCGGTGGCGGACACTTCGGGGGAGGAGGTGGAGGAGGACGCTCCGGCGGAGGAGGAGGAGGACACTTCGGAGGCGGCGGGGCACGCTTCAGCGGCGGCGGGCCATCGTTTCATTCCGCAAACTTCGGTGGCGGCGGACGTTTCGCCGCGCCCGGCCCACGCTTCTCAGCGATGGGCGGACGCTCGTCGTTTCGCCAGTATTCCATTAGCGGCGGTGCGCCGATTGGCACGCGCCGATTCACATCCGGAGACTTCAATCGCGGCAATCGCGTGACGCGCTTTGCTGACCGCGCAAATCGCCCTGGCCGGATCGCAAATTCAACCGGCATCCAAAATCAAGCTGGTACGCGCTTCGGAAATAATCGCCATGACCGTCTCGGCCAAACCGGGAATCGCGTCGGCGAGGGTAACGGAGCGGTCAGAAACCGCGACGGCCAGGTCCGGAATGGAAACAATCTCCCGGCTAACTGGCGAAATCACATCGCCGGGCAGCGCTCGGCCGATTGGCACCGCGATTGGAACCGGCATCGCGACCATTTCTGGCATGGTCACCGCTGCCGTTTCGTTAACGGCGAGTGGTTCATATTCGATGCCGGATTCTTTCCCTACGAATACCCCTATGATGAGTACGCGTATGATTATTATCCGTACGGATCCAGCGCGGGCGTTTACGATGGCGACGCGGATTACTACAATCCGGGCGCCTACGATTCTTCCGATCAATCCACCGACTCGACCGTTGCTGCCGCCCAGGAGCAATTAGCGAGACAAGGTTATTACCGGGGAGAACTTGACGGCATCTTCGGCCCGGAAACCCGTCGCGCCATTATGCGTTATCAAAGTGACCACGGCTTGCGCGCCACCGGGCGTCTTAACACGGACATGCTGCAAGCTTTGGGGTTGCCAGGCCGCGAGTAACTAACAAGGAAAACCAAGAGGATGACCAAGACAAAATCTAATGCCATCACCACCTCAGGCTGGGATGTCTCATTCTGGTTCGCTGTTCTCAGCCCTGTGCTCGGGATTCTGGTCGGCGTTCTCGCCCTTCTCTTGTTCTACCAATGAAAACAACGCAAGGAAACGATATCAAAATATCATGAATAGAATGACCCAAGCGGAGTCCGAAGCCGCAAAAGCCGTTGTTCGCCGAAATACCGAGGAGGTCCAAGGTAAGGGAAACTTCGATGTGTTCGAGGAGCTTTTTGCAGACGATTTCGTGGATCACAGCACGCAACCTGGAACCAGCCCCGATAAGGTTGGCGTCCGGAAGCTCTACATCTACATGCGCACGGCGTTTCCGGACTTTCACGCGGAGATTCACTGGCAGCTCGCCGATGGTGATCGCGTGACCACGTATAAAACCTATTACGGCACGCACGATGGCCCGTTCCTCGGAATTGCTCCAACGCATCGCAAAATTCATTTCGAATCGGTTGACGTGATGCGTGTGCACAGCGGCAAAATCACGGATCACTGGGGAGTCGGCAATTTGCTGTCGCTCATGCAACAGATCGGCGGATGGACTCCGCCTCCGTCTGCTGAGATCGCTCGATACCCGAGATAAAACTCTGAATTTTGGCTAAAACACAATGATGAAAGGAACAAAATGAAAAATGGAAAACTGATAGATCAAGTTGCGGTAGTCACTGGCGCGTCGAAAGGCATCGGCGCCGGTATCGCCAAACGTCTCGCCGCAGAAGGCGCAGCCGTTGTCATCAACTACGCGTCCTCAAAAGAAGGCGCGGATCAAGTGGTTGACGAAATTACCAAGCGCGGTGGAAAAGCGATTGCGGTCCAGGGCGATGTGGCAAAGAAAAAAGACATCGAGCGCCTTTTTGCCGAGACCAAGAAAGCATTCGGCAAGATCGACATCCTGGTTAACAACGCCGGCGTGTACGACTTCAAACCCCTTGAAGAGGTGACGGAGATCGAATTTCATCGCGAGTTCAATACCAATGTTCTCGGTCTGATCCTGGCGACACAGGAAGCAGTGAAGCATTTCGGCGCCGACGGCGGCAGCGTGATCAATGTCAGCTCGGTGGCGAGTTCTGTAACCCCGCCCAACTCGGCAATCTATACCGGAACCAAAGGAGCTGTAGACGCGATCACCCGGGCCTTGGCGAAGGAATTGGGCCCAAAGAAAATCCGGATCAATGCGGTTAATCCGGGCGGGATTGAAACCGAAGGCTTTCGCGCCATCGGAATTCCGGGAAGCGATTTTGAGAAACAAATGGTCGCGCAAACGCCGCTCGGCCGCATTGGGCAACCGCAGGACGTCGCTCCCGTGGTTGCGTTTCTCGCTTCATCAGAAGCCGAATGGATCACCGGCGAAACTATCCGCGTCGCAGGTGGCTTCCGTTAAGCGTGGCGACCTAATCGAGACAGTGATGAAAACTTCAAAACGAATTCTGACGCCCAAATTGCGAAAAATATTCCGCCGCCGCCGGCGAATGCACGATCCGATGCTTGTGCTCAACATGTCGATCTTCAACTTCGACGGCGGGTGGAACCGCACTTTCAGCCCACTCAAGATTCACATAATTGACGCGTGACAAACGTCAGGCGGAAGCGTGGAATTGCTCGAAGCATTTCTTTGTGCCGACAGCAAATTGACCGCTGAACTAACCTATGAACAAATCTAATTCGAAAAAGACCTCAGAACTTCTGCGCCGACGCAAAGCTCCACTGGCAACACCGACCGATCTCACACGTTCAGCTACCAAAGACATTGCCGGCGCGATGAACGCCATTCTCGCTGACGTGTTCGCGCTTTACCTGAAGACCAAAAATTTTCACTGGCACATGAGCGGTCCACACTTCCGCGATTATCACTTACTCCTCGACGAACACAGCGATCAGCTTTTCGCCATGACTGATCCAATCGCCGAGCGGATTCGAAAGATCGGCGGGCTTACACTGAGGTCGATCGGTCACATTTCCCGCACTCAGCGCGTGCTGGATAATGATGCGGAATACGTCGAGCCCTTGGACATGATCGCTGAGTTGGCCGATGACAACGATACGCTGGCCGCACGCTTGCGCGAAGCACACAACGTCTGCGATGAGCATCGTGACGTTGCCACTGCGAGCCTGATCGAAGTTTGGATCGACGAAACCGAGCGCCGCACCTGGTTTTTGTCTGAGATAAAGCGCGGCCGGAACTGAGCCATTGACAGAAAAGGAGAATCACAATGCCTTACATTAGCGTCGGTAAAGAAAACTCAGGCGACATCGATATTTATTACAAGGATTGGGGCACGGGACAGCCGATCGTTTTCAGCCATGGTTGGCCCCTCAGCGCAGACGCCTGGGAAGACCAGATGGTATTTCTCGGCAACCACGGATTCCGCTGCATCGCGCATGATCGCCGCGCTCATGGCAGATCGAGTCAGACGTGGAATGGCAACGACATGGACACTTACGCCGACGATCTTGCGAAGCTGGTCGAAGCGCTCGACCTAACAGATGCTATTCATGTCGGTCACTCCACGGGCGGCGGCGAAGTCGCGCGCTACATCGGCCGGCACGGGACAAAGCGCGTCGCCAAAGCCGTGCTAATCGGCGCGGTGCCGCCGTTGATGTTGAAGACAGCGGCCAATCCCGGCGGCTTGCCGATCGACGTGTTCGACGGTATCCGCGTCGGCGTCCTCGCCGATCGCTCGCAGTTCTTCAAGGATCTCAGCGCGCCGTTTTACGGCGCCAATCGACCAGGCGCCAAAGTCTCGCAAGGTTTGCGCGACTCGTTCTGGCTGCAAGGCATGCTGGCTGGATTCAAAGGCGTGATCGACTGCATCAAGGCCTTTTCCGAGACGGACCAAAATGAGGATCTCAAGAAGTTCG